>Ga0070741_10000092_pt1 | contig 336348 bp, 323 predicted proteins | sample Coa_R1_4_FD_66440 | JGI IMG/M metagenome (GOLD analysis project Ga0070741, IMG submission 66440) | Surface soil microbial communities from Centralia Pennsylvania, which are recovering from an underground coalmine fire - Coalmine... | ecosystem: Environmental > Terrestrial > Soil >...
ACTATTGGCCCGCCGCCTATCCAGGCTGAAAGTCGTCGTTTCAACTTTTCAAAAGCCGGTCCGCCGGGCTTTGAACGCCTCTGCCGCCTCGATTCAAAACATGCGTGTAGATCATTGTCGTGCCGACATCCCGGTGACCCAGCAACTCCTGTACGGTCCGGATGTCGTAGCCGTCTTCGAGCAGATGCGTCGCAAAAGAATGACGTGATGAATGACAGGTGGCCGGCTTGGGTGTCCCGGCTTTTCGCACGGCTTGCTTCACTGCCCTTTGTAACACGGATTCGTGAGCCGGCAGGGAGACTCGGCCAATCCTCTTGTCGCAATCGTTCGCAGTTTATATCGATACTCTTTTGGATACTTCAAAAGCTGATACCGGCATCTCATTCCATATCCGTCCATCTAGCTCGCGGCCGGTTAATTTTTTCCTCGTTCCACCCCACTGTTTGAAGAAGAACGGCACGCCCTGAACAATACACCGGTCTCTAATTGTTCTGACCCATCGAGGATCGACACGACGTGCGCCGGGACCAGACTCTCCACCGACAATCACCCAATGAATACCTCGAAGCGGCAGACGAGGAATCGGCCCCAACAGTGGCTCGACCGATAGAAACCTTACGGCCGCTGGTACTTTCCGCAGGTGCTCAATGCGATAGACATAGTTTGCGTTCTCAACACTCACTCCCATCCAGATGTTGTCATGCCAGGAAAGTTTTCCCGCGAGTTCAAAAAGTCTCTCAGAGCGTTTGGTTAAAATCTGGAATGTATGCCAATAAGATCTTCCCATGACCTCAAACGCCGACTGAATGAATTCAAGCGGAACCTCGGGATGAAAAAGATCACTCATCGAATTGACAAATATCTTCCGCGGTTGAGTCCAGCGCAACGGCTGCTCGATAACATCCGGCTGCAGAGTAACGGCGAAATTGTTTCTATACCTTTCCTGGCCCATCGCGTGTAGCCTCCGCGCCATCCGGTGTGCGTAGCAGTTCTTGCATCCCGGGCTGATTTTCGTGCATCCGGTCACCGGATTCCACGTCGCATCGGTCCATTCAATCGCCGAGTCTTGAGCCATATTCACCTCGCTAGAACTCGAAACCTGCTTGTGGGTTTGAATATTTCTTCGTTTCTTTCCAAAATCGTGAACCCAATTTGTGCTTGCTGTACAGTGCAAGTCGATATAGCGGAAGATTCTTATCGTCCGATCGAATCATAATTGCCTCCTTCAACCCAGGGTCGATATAGCCCAGGCCATGCATCGATCGACCGAACTCTTCAACGATAAAGTGCTCAAATGACTTCCCAGAAACTTTTTCCTTATTCCATCGACTTCGCCATTCAGGGTTACCAACAAAATTGTCGACTGTCTTGTTCCGGGGCTGAATGTAGTTATGTTCATTGCGATTTGCATCCATGCTAGAAGGAATGAGCACCAAAAAGTCCATAAATCTCTGCGACAAGGCAACAATAGTGGGAAAATGTAGATTTTGCATCTGAAATGGATCGAGAAAGCAAAACCCCAGAACCTTTCGGTTTTGTCCTGGCCGCGGCATCTCGGCAATAATTTTCTTCGTTAAGATGTTGGCATCTCCGGGAATAACCGTCACCTTTCTGTAGGGAAAATCTCGGCGACACCTTTTTTCGAGTGCTTCGGCATTTGCTTCGAGACCCTCGCAGAAAATATATTTATCGAATGCTTCCGACATCCCAAGTATTAGAAGAGGTGACGCATTCACAACACGTTTTGTTCCACGAATCCGGGACCGTCCAGAGCCGGCAAAGAGGTCTAAATAAATTAAGGAATCCCATTTGGTACGCATCGATCTTATGAAGAGTGCAGCGTAAAGCTGAACATGGCGATGCTTCTCTTCTCCCCAAGTGCCAATTTCTGGTGCTGGCAATCCATCATCATTCAGTGATTTCGGTGGTTCGACAGTGGCCATAGCTCTCTCCGATCAACAGCTTTAGACTATCCAACGTTGTAGTCCATCGAAATTTCCATCTGCCGGCACTCGCCGTATTCAAGAACGCGATGGATAGGCTTCCGCCAACTCCGCATGAATGCGTTCCAACCGTTTCAGTAATTGAAGAGGAACTCGTTCCAGAAGTTCAACCGACCTGAGATTCAGGGCGGTTCAAATCGTTCAAGCCGTTCAAATCGTTCAAAATGTTTCGGATCGGATTTAAGAGGCGGCTTCTTTGGGTCGACTTGTTGCCGTGTACTTTGACCCCTTCATTCCGCTGCACTTTAGGTAGTCGATCAAATTGCCGATCATGATCGATAAGCGGCGAAACGATTTGCTCGCATCGTCACAATCCTTTGGCGCGATATAAGATTGATCCAAAGCGACGTAAAGGTGCGAGCGAACCTCTCCGCACGATGCTTTGGCGATGTAGAGAAACTGAGTGAACTCTTGATTTCCGCTGCGTTCAAACCCTTCGGCAACGTTCGACATGACCGACACGGCTGCCCGGCGAATTTGATCGCGCAGTGCATAATCTTTAGCGAACTTAGCGTCCTGCGTCAGACGATAAATTGCCTTGGTCAGAAGCCGGGCGTCTTTCCAAATCTCCAAGTCTTCAAAATATTTCACCGGCATAGGGTTTCCTCCTAAACCACTTGAACGTTTTGAACGGAGCGCAGCGGTTGAACGATTTGAGCCTCCAGGTATTAGAATTTCCTTAGCAGCCCGACCACCCGCCCGACGATGCGGAACTCGCCTTCGGAAACCTTGATCGGCGGATATTTTTCGTTCTCGGCTTTGAGCGTGATCGTGCCGCCTTTTTTGAAAAACCGCTTCAAGGTCGCTTCGCCCTCGATCAGGGCGCAGACGATCTCGCCGTTTTCCGCCGTCGATTGCTGCTTCACGATCACCCGGTCGCCGTCCAGGATGCCGGCGCCGATCATGCTGTCGCCTTTGACCTGCAGCGCAAAGCGCTCGCCGCTGCCGATGTCGTCGGGAATGGTGATCGTGCCTTCGATGTTTTCCTCGCTGAGAAACGGCTTGCCGGCGGGCACCCGGCCCAGCACCGGCACTTCCCGGGTGGCGGCCAGCGCCGAGCGGCCAAATTGGTTGACGATCTCGATGGCGCGCTTGCCGACCCGGCGGATGTAGCCTTTTTTCTCCAGCGCCTTCAGATGATCGGAAACGCCGTTGGTCGAGGCGATCCTGAAACGCCGGCCGATCTCCGGGATCGACGGCGCAAAGCCTTTTTCGCGAATGGTCTTCAGGAGAAATTCGTAGATCGCCCTTTGCCGGTCGGTGAGCGGGGATGCCATGAAAAGAATGTATACTGAAAATAGTTTCAGTAGTCAACGGGACCTAAAAATAGCATGGTTCCAGCCGTTCCGAACCTTAAGGCTGAAACCGTTCAAATAGTTCAAAAGGTTCAAGTCGTTCAAACCGTTTTCTGAACAACGATCGAAACGATTCAACCGAGTAACGCTTTGAACGGAGCGTAGCGGTTGAACGGTTTAAACGTTTTGAACCTTTAATGCGCTCCGCGCATTAAACTTTTTTTCGCTGATGCGAGAGGTAATCGACCAGGAGATATTCTCCCAGGCGATCGGGGCGGGTGTAAAAGGCGCGGCCCTTGTTGATGCGGGTGAGATCGTCGACGAAACCGCGCAGGACCGCGCTGTCGTCGAGCATGAACGTGTTGATGGTGATGCCTTTGCGCGTGATGCGCTCGACTTCCTTCAGAGTTTCTTCCGCGGCGCGCTGGCTGATGCCGCCGAAGCTGAGCGGCCATTCGCAGTAAAGCCGGCCCTGCCGGCAATAGGCCGTCGGCTGGCCGTCGGTGATGACGATCATCTGCTGGTTGGCGCTGGGTTTTTTGCCGAGCATTTCGGTGGCCAGATGCAGGCCGTCCTGTAAATTGGTGAAAGGGTCGCCCATGTTCCAGGTGGCCTGGGGCAAGTCCTTCGCCTTGAGCTCGACGGCGCGGGTAAAAAATCCGACGATGCCGAAGTAATCGCGCGGATGCAGCGAGCGCACCAGGCTCTCCATTGCCAGGGCGACTTTTTTCGCCGCGGCGAAGCGCCCCTCCCAGCTCATCGACCAGCTCATGTCGAGCAGCAGCACCGTGGCCGCGCGCGTGTTGTACTCGGTATCGTAAACCGCAAAATCGCTCGGGCTGATCCGGATCGGCACGCCGCCGCCGCGCTGCAGGCTGTTCTTGAGCGTCTGAATCATGTTCACGTGGAACGGATCGCCCTGCACGTAGGGCCGGCTGGTTTCGAGCACGATCTCCTGATTGCCGCGGTTGCGGGTCGCGTGCCGGCCCATGCCGTCGCGGCGCAGCTGGCGGTAAATATCGCGCAGCGCGAGATGGCCCACCCGGCGCACGCCCTTGGGCGTCAGCTCGAAGCGCTCGCCCTGCTCGAGCACGTAGCCGCCCTCTTCGAGCAGCGACTGCATGCGCATCACGCCCTCGAAATCCTGCTTGGGATCGCCGCCTAAAAGCTTTTCCAGAAGCTCCCTGTCCACGTCGCGCAGCTGCATGCTGGAGAGCTGCGACTCGAGCTTGCGCAGCTCTTCCATGCGCTCCATCAGCTCCTGCGACTGCTGGAAATCCACCGGCGTCTGGCCGCGAAAGAGGCTCCCCTCGCGGCGCAGCCAGTTTTCCAGCTTGCGAATCTGCTCGAGCTGCATCACCAGCTGCTGAAAATCTTTTTCCGCGTCGGCGTTCTCGAAGGAATAGGAGGTCAGCTTCTCGATCGCTTCGCTGGTTTTGCCGGGCAGGTCGTTGAGAAACTGTTTTTTGTCCTGAACGTCGTTGCCCGCCTGGTCCATCTGCTCGAGGGTGTCGCGCTCCTGATCGACCACGTCGTCGAGCTTCTCCTGCACTTCGTCCATGGCCGACTGCATGCGGTACTCGTCGTAGAGCTTGCGCATCTCGCGCGCCACCTGCGACAGAAGATCCTCGAGGCCCTTGGTCTGCTTCTCGCCGTTCTTGACGCCCTTCTGCATCAGGCGCCGCATCGCCTGCTGCAAGTCGCCGGTGTCGTTCATGTAGTCGTTCAGCTGGTCGAAGACCGATTCGGAATCGAGGGAATCGCGGCTTCGACCGTCCCAACGGCTGTAGCGGATGTGAACCATGACTGCGGCTGTCTGGAAAATGCGATCGGCTTGGATTGCTACTTCCCGTAGGTGACCCGACCGCCTTCGATCTCCTTGTTGAGTTTTTGGTGCAGGTGCAGACCTTCGAGAACAAATTCCGTGGCGGAGGCCATCAGGGTCGGCGATTCGCCGATGCCGAGGGTCTTGATCGCCTCCTTGAGACCGGGAATTTCCTTGATGCCCTCGAGGTAATCCTGCGAGGCCATCTGGTCGGAGACTTCCACGCCCCAGCCCGAGTTGAAGTATTCCACGACTTTTTGCAGCGAGTTGAGGCTGAAGTACTGGTCGAAGACTTTGAGGATCGAGCGGTTGATCAGCTTTTCGACCAGCTCGTCCTCTTTTTTGTCCTCGCCGACGTATTCCATCTCGATCTTGCCGTTGGTCGAAGCCATCAGCGCGTGCAGATCGCTCACCCGCGGCACGATCTCGGTTTCCTTGCAGCGCAGCGAGCGCTTTTCGGCGTTGCTGATCAGGCTTTCGTAATTGTTGATCGTCACGCGCACGCTGACGCCGGACGCCTGGTTGATCTCGTTGGATTTGCGCGCCTCGAAGGTCAAGTGGCCGAGGATCTCCTTCATGAAGCGCGGCACTTCGACCTGGCGGCTGCGATTGTTCGTCGGCGCCGACTCCTGCTCCATGATGCTGATCTCGTCCTCGAGCTTCTTCGGATAGTGGGTGCGGATCTGCACGTCGAAGCGGTCTTTGAGCGGCGTGATGATGCGGCCGCGGCTGGTGTAATCCTCGGGGTTGGCGCTGGCCACGATCACCACGTCGAGCGGCAGGCGGATCTTGTAGCCTTTGATCTGGACGTCTTTCTCTTCCATCAGGTTGAACAGGCCGACCTGCACTTTTTCGGTCAGATCGGGCAGCTCGTTGATGGCGAAGATGCCGCGGTTGGTGCGCGGCACCAGGCCGTAGTGAATGGTTTCTTCGTCGGCGAGATAGCGCCCCTCGGCGACCTTGATCGGGTCGATCTCGCCCACCAGATCGGCGATCGACACGTCCGGGGTGGCGAGCTTTTCGCCGTAGCGCAAATCGCGCTCGATCCATTGCAGCGGCAGCGCGTCGCCCAGCTCGGCGGCTTTTTTACGGCAGGCGCGGCAGATCGGATGGTACGGATTGTCGTTGATCTCGCAGCCCTGGACGATCGGGATGCGCTCGTCGAGCAGGCTCAGCAGGCCGCGGATGATGCGCGACTTGCCCTGGCCGCGCTCGCCGAGAAACACCATGTGATGGCCCGAGAGAATCGCGTTTTCGATTTCCGGGATGACCGTGTCGTCGTAGCCGACGATGCCGGGCAGAATGCGCTCGCCGCTTTCGAGATGGCGCACGAGGTTGCGGCGCATTTCATCGCGCACCGGTAAGACTTTGATGCCGGCCTTTTTCAGTTCGCCTAATGTTTTTGCCTCGGTCACGTGCTCGGGCCTCCCCTTCGAATAGATGGATTCGCGTTCTTGTTATCTTACACAGATTACCACGTTTGAGCCACGGAATTAACCGACACGCCCGCGAAACAGCGGCAGCAGGCGGTCGTAACTTTCCAGCAGATGCTGCGGCATCACGCGCGTCTCGGCGAAGACGGGCATGAAGTTGGTGTCGCCCTCCCAGCGCGGCACGATGTGCCAATGCATGTGCTCTTCGATGCCCGCGCCGGCGCATTTGCCCAGGTTCATGCCGAGGTTGACGCCGCCGGGGCGGAATGCTTCGCGGACGATTTCCAGCGCGCGGCGCAGGGTTTCGTTCAGGTCGATGAATTCCTCCGCGGGCAATCGGGCGGGATCGTTCTCGTGGCGCTTGGGCGACAGCAACAGATGGCCGTTGTTATAAGGATACTTGTTCATCATGACGACCGAGTGGCGGGTTTGCGCCAGCACCAGCGCGCTCCGCAGGTCGTCCCGTTTATAATGGGTGCAAAAAATGCAGCCGGGCTCCCTGGCCTCGTCGTCGATGTAGGCCATGCGCCAGGGAGCCCAGAGCTGTTTCACTCATCGTCTCCGTCGACGCTGGGATCGTAGGGCTTGCCGTCGACGCGCAGACGCAGCTCTTTGCCGACCTTGAAGAAAGGCACTTTTTTCGCGGCCACGGAAACCAGCGCGCCGCTCTTGGGATTGCGCCCCTGGCGCGCGCGCCGGTGCTTGACGACGAAGCTGCCGAAGCCGCGAATCTCGATGCGGTCGCCCTGGGCCAGGGCATCGACCATCGAATCAAAAATCGCGTTGATGATCACCTCCGAGTCCCGGCGCGACAGATGAGGAAAACGTTTGTTGACCTCATCGATTAAGTCCCTTTTCGTCATATCATCGTCCTCACAACCAAGAAGATAATTTCAAAATGGATCGGCTTGAAAGCGCGGCGCTACTGCAGCAGCGCCGGCGACCACTCGTAGCGGAGCCAGCCGCGGTCGGCGCCCGGCAGGCGGCGGCCGAAAACCCCCATGAACATGCGCTCCCACCAGCGCTCCTGCTCCGGCCGCGAGTAGTAAACCGCGGGCTCGGCCTCGATCCCGGCGCGCCGGGCGGCCAGCTCGATGGCATCCTCCAGGGTGCCGAATTGATCGATCAAACCCAGGTCTTTCGCCTGAGCCCCGGAGTACACGCGGCCGTCGGCGAGCTTGCGCACCTGCGCTTCGTTCATGCCGCGGCCCTTGGCGACCGCGGCCACGAACTGGCTGTGGACGTTGTCCACGAGCGATTGCAGAATCTCGCGCCCTTCCGGCGAGATCGTCTGGAACGGCGAGCCCAGATCCTTGTTGGCGCCGCTCTTGATGTTGAAACCTTTGACCCCGACTTTTTTCATCAGCTCTTCGAAGTTGGTGAGCTGCATGATCACGCCGATGGAGCCGGTCAAGGTGCCGGGATTGGCGACGATCTTGTCGCACGCCGCGGCGATGTAATAGCCGCCCGAGGTCGCCATGCCGCCCATGGAAGCGATGAAGGGTTTTTGTTTTTTCGCCCTTTGAATTTCTTCGAAGATCTCCTGGGTCGGCGCCACGGCGCCGCCCGGCGAGTCGATGCGCACGACGATCGCTTTCACCCAGGGCATTTCCTTGAGGCGCTTGAGCTCCAGCAGCACGCCGCGGGAATCGTCGATGGCGCCCTCGATCTGCAACACGCCGACGCCGTCGCCGGAAAAGAGCGACAGCGCCCGGGAATCGCCGCCGGTGATGTAGGCGTAAAAGAAAATTCCGGTGAACACCACCAGAATCAGGACCAGCAGCACGCCCAGGCCGCGCAATAGGGAAAATCTCTTATTCATGGCGCGGTCGCAATCTAGCCCCGGCCCTTGCGGCCGCTCTGGGAATCGTCGTCCTTGTCCAGACGCAGCTCGTCGCCAAGCAGCGACTCGAAGGAAAACCGCGCGCCTTCCTTTTCGCGCTTGAGATAGCTTTCCATTTCCTGGCGCTCTTCGGTGCGCCGGAGCGCGCGCACGCTGAGGCCGATCTTGCGATCGGCGGGATCGATGCTGACGACCTCGGCTTCCACTTCGTCGCCGACTTTAAACAGGCTCGACGGTTTGTCCACCCGCTCGGTGCTCAACTGGGAAACGTGAATCAATCCCTCGACGCCTTCTTCGATGCGCACGAAAACGCCGAAATCGGGGACGCTCGTCACCTGGCCTTTGACTTTGGAGCCCACCGGGTGGCGCTCGGCGACGACCTTCCAGGGATCGGGCGCGAGCTGCTTGATGCCGAGGGAAAAGCGCTCGTTTTCGACGTTGACGCCGAGCACCTTGGCCTCGACGATGTCGCCCTTTTTATAAAGCTCCGAGGGGTGCTTGACCTTCTTGGTCCAGTGCAGATCGGAGATGTGCACCAGGCCGTCGATGCCTTCTTCGATGCCGACGAAGATGCCGAAGTCGGTGATGTTGCGCACCGGACCTTTGATCACGGTGCCGACGGGATATTTTTCCCGCGCCGCCTCCCAGGGATTGGCCATGATCTGCTTGAGGCCGAGCGAAATGCGCCGGTGTCCGGGATCCACGTTCAGCACCTGCACCTCGACCTGCTGGCCGACCTGCAGAATTTTCGAGGGGTGCGTCACCTTGCGCGTCCACGACATCTCGGAAATATGCACCAGCCCTTCGATGCCGCTTTCGAGCTCGACGAAAGCGCCGTAGTCCATCAGGCTGATCACCTTGCCCTGCACGCGCGAGCCGATCGGATACTTTTCCGCCACCGTGTGCCAGGGATCGGGGGTGAGCTGCTTCATGCCGAGGGAGATGCGCTCCTTCTCGGTATCGAACTTGAGCACGACCACCTGGATTTTCTGGCCGACTTCGACGATTTCCGAAGGATGGTTGATCCGCCCCCAGGACATGTCGCTGATGTGGAGAATGCCGTCGATGCCGCCGAGATCGACGAAGGCGCCGTAGCCGGTGATGTTCTTGACCGTGCCTTCGAGAATAACGCCCTCTTCGAGGATCTTGAGAATGTCTTTTTTCAGCGTCTCACGCTCTTTTTCCAGCAGCACCCGGCGCGAAACCACCACGTTGCCGCGGGCGCGATTGAATTTGAGGATCGCAAAGCGGTCGGTCAGGCCGATAAAACGGTCGAGGTTGCGGCTCGGGCGGATGTCCACGTGCGAGCCGGGTAAAAACGCGGGCACACCCACGTCCACTTTAAAGCCGCCTTTGACCTTGCCGACGATGCGCCCTTCCACGCCCTGCTCCGCGTTGAACGCTCGCTCCAGCTCTTCCCAGACTTTCATGTTTTCGGCGCGCTGGCGCGACAGCACGATGCCGCCGCCCTCGCCTTCGGAAGAATCGAAGTACACGTCCACTTCGTCGCCGACCTTGACCTGCACGTTGCCCTGACGATCGGTGAATTCCTGGATGGGAATCTGCCCTTCGGATTTGTAACCGACGTCGATCAAGACGTGGGTCGCCGTGACGCCCACCACCCTGCCTTTGACCACACCGCCGGGCTTGACCGTGCGCAGGCTCTCCTCGAACATCGCCTCGAACTCGCTGGCGCCGCCTGCCGCCCCGCCTTGCTTTTGTTCATCCCGTTCTGCCATGCAAACCAACTCCGATCTCTAGTGAATTTTCTCCTGCGTCCTTCGAACGTGCTCCAGAACCCGCGCCAGAACCTGATCCGCATCGAGGTTCGAGGAGTCGATCAGCACGGCGTCCTCCGCCCGGCGCAACGGCGCCAGGTCCCTCTCGCTGTCGCGCCGATCGCGCTCTTCGATCTCGCGCAGCGTCTCCTCCAGCTTCACCGCCTGCCCGGCCGCCCGCAGCTCGGCAAAACGCCGGCGCGCGCGCTCGGCCGCGGAAGCCTGCAAAAAAATCTTGACCTCGGCGCCGGGAAAAATCACCGTGCCGATGTCGCGCCCTTCGGCGACCACGCTGCCGCGCCGGCCGATCTCGCGCTGGATCTCCAGCAGCCGCGCCCGCACCGCGGGCAGCGCCGAAGCTTTCGACGCCATCTGGCTCACCGCCGGCGTGCGAATCTGCGCCGCCACGTCGGCGCCATCGAGCAAAACCTTGAGGGCGCCGCCCGCCGGTTGCAGATCGACGGCGGTGGATTGGATGAGCCGCGCCATGGCTGCATCATCCGCCAAATCGACGCCCTCACGCAAGACCTTCAGGGCCAGCGCTCGATACATCGCGCCCGTGTCCATATAGATGAAGCCGAGCTCTTGGGCGAGGCGTTTTGCCAGGGTGCTCTTGCCGGCGCCCGACGGACCGTCGATGGCGATGATCAACCCTTCCTCCTCGCCGCGCCGACTATCACTCGTCTCATCCGCTAATGCAAACAAATTTTCCCCAGCAAATCAAAAAAGCTCGGAAACGATATATCCACGCAAGCAGCGTCGTCAATGGCGACGCCGCTTGCGCTGGCGAGACCGGCGACAGCGAAGGACATGGCGATGCGGTGATCGCCGCAGCTTGCCACCGCGCCGCCTTTCAACTTGCCGCCGCGGATGGTCATGCCATCCTCGCGCTCCTCGACTGCGACGCCGAGAGCGCGCAGCCCCGCGCTCATGGCGGCAATCCGGTCCGATTCCTTGTAGCGCAATTCCTTCACGTCGGAAAAAGTCGTCACCCCGTCGGCTGCCGCCGCCGCCACCGCCAGCACCGGATATTCGTCGATGGTCCGCGCCACCAGCTCCGGGCCCACAGCGACGCCTTTCAAACCGCCGCCGCCACGCACGCGGAGGTCCGCCACCGGCTCGCCGGCTTCGGCGCGCTCGTTGAGATACTCGATCACCGCTCCCATGCGGCGCAAAACGATAATCACGCCGTCGCGGGTCGGGTTGCAGCCGACGTTGCGGAGGGTCAGATCGGAACCGGGAATCATCGCGGCGGCGACCAGAAAAAACGCCGCCGAGGAGATATCTCCCGGAATGCGCACCTCCTGACCGCAAAGCTCCTGGCCTCCTGGCAGCGAAATCCTGCAGCCGTTCACGGCAACCTGGGCGCCGAAACCGCGCAGCATCACCTCGGTGTGGTCGCGGGATTTCTGCGGCTCGATCAAAGTCGTCGCGCCTTCGGCCTGAAGCGCCGCGAGCAGGATCGCCGACTTCACCTGGGCGCTGGCCACCGGCAGCGAATATTCAATGCCGCGCAGGCCGCCGCCGCGGATCGTCAACGGCGCCAGGCCGTTCCCCGATTTGCTTTCGATGCGCGCGCCCATCGCGCGCAGCGGATCGATTATCCGCTGCATCGGCCGCTGGCGCAGCGACGCGTCGCCGTCGAGCTCGCTGTCGAAAGGCCTGCCCGCGAGCAGGCCGGACAAAAGCCGGATCGTCGTGCCGGAGTTGCCGCAATCGATGGGCTGCTCGGGCGCGCCCAGCCCGTCCCAGCCCTTTCCCTCGACGCACAAAGCGTCGCCGTCGCGAAAGATCTCGACCCCGAGCTGGCGAAACGCGCGCACGGTGCGCGAGTTGTCGTCGCCGCCGGAGAGGTTGAAGATGCGGCTCGGACCGCGCGCGATACTGCCGAGAATCACGGCGCGGTGAGCGATCGATTTGTCGCCCGGCACGCTGATCTCGCCGCAAAGCGGCCGGCGAATCGGTTCGATGCGTTTCATGAGCCTCTCAAGGAATCTCGCTTCGGATCTCGTAGGCGCGGCGAAATTCCTTTTCCAGCTTCGCGCCCGCGCCGCGCTCGATCCAGCCGCGCAGGCGCTCGAGGTAGCGGATGTAATCCGCCAGCGACTTTCCCAGCGCGCGCCGGTTCATCAAACAGATATCGCGCCAGAGCTCGGGCCGGCTCGACGCGATGCGGGTAAAATCTTTGAAGCCGCCGGCGCAATATTTTTTCACATCGATGCCGCCGAGGGGCGCGCGCTCGAGCGCGTTGACCAGCGCGTAGACCAGCACGTGCGGCAAATGACTGATCACGCCGAGGAGCTGGTCGTGGGTGCGCGGGTCCATGACTTCGACCCGGGCGCCGACCTTTTTCCACAGCGCCGCGACTTTTTTGAGCGCGCGCCGATCGGTGCGGCGCGTGGGCGTCAAGATGCAGCGATGCTCGACGAAGAGATCGCGCCGCGCCGCCTGGGCGCCCCACTGCTCGCTGCCGGCGATCGGATGGCCGGCGACGAAGTGAATGTCCTTGGGCAAGAGCCGCTCCATGCCGCGCACGATCTCGCCCTTCACGCTGCCCACGTCGCTCACGATGCAGCCGCGCTCGAGCCGGGGCAGAAAAGCTTCGGCGAGCGGCACGATGGTTTCGACGGGCGTGCCCATCATCAGAAAGTCGACGCCCGCGGGAAAATCCTCCGGCGCCAGAAAATAGCCGTCGATGATGCCGTTTTTTTGCGCCAGCCTGAGATTTTCCTCGCCGCGGCCGTAGCCGACGATTTCCTTGACCAGCTTGCGGCGCTTGAGATCGAGCGCCAGCGAGCCGCAGATCAATCCCACGCCCGCCATCACCATTTTTTGAAGCATCACCGCCATCGGGTCATTTCGCTTTCGGCGCCGGCTCAAAAAGTCCTGATGACGTTTTCCAGGGCGGCGATAAATTTTTGATTTTCGGCCATCGTGCCCACCGTCACACGCACATGCTCGGGAAACTGGTAACCGCCCATGGGCCGCACGATCACGCCCTGGCGCAGCAATTTTTGAAAAACTTCCTGGCCCCGGCCCACGCGCAGGAGAATGAAATTGGCCGAGCTCGGCACGTATTCGAGGCCGAGCCGGGCAAATTCCTTTTGCAGATAATCGATGCCCGCGCGGTTCACGGCCAGGCTCCGGCGCACGTGCTCGTCGTCGTCGAGGGCGGCGAGCGCGCCCCACTGCGCCGGCGCGTTGACGTTGAAGGGCTGGCGCACCCGCTGCATCATGTCGATCACCGGCTTCGGGCCGACGCCGTAACCGATGCGCAGCCCGGCAAGGCCGTAGAGCTTGGAAAAAGTCCTGAGCGTCAAGATCGCGCGCTCGGGTGCGTGATACTGGAGCGAATCGGGATAGCCGCCGTCCTCCACGTATTCGAAATACGCCTCATCCACCAGCAGCAGCACGTCGCGCGAAACCTTGCCCAAAAAACGCTCCCATTCGTCGCGCCGGTAAATCGTGCCGGTGGGATTGTTGGGGTTGGCGAGCAGGACCACTTTCGTCTGCGCCGTGACCGCCGCGCCGATGGCATCCAGGTCGTGGGTATAGTTTCTGAGCGCCACCGTCCTGGCTTTGCCGCCGCTTGCCTGGACCACCAGGTTGTAGACCACGAAAGCCTGATGCGCCATCACCGCTTCGTCGCCGGCGCGCATAAAAGTGCGCACGGCAAGCTCGATGATCTCGTTGGAGCCGTTGCCGAAGATCAAATTCTCGGGCAACACGCCGAGCTTGCGCGCCAGGCCGCGCTTCAGATAGAAGCAGTCGCCGTCGGGATAGAGATGGAGCTCCGCCATTTTTGCGCCGATCGCCGCGAGCGCCCTGGGCGAGGGGCCGAGCGGATTTTCGTTGGAGGCGAGCTTGATCGAATTGGAGATGCCGTACTCGCGCTCGACTTCCTCGATCGGTTTGCCCGGCTCGTAGGGAACGAGCGAGCGGATATATTCCGCCACCTGCTCGACGATCTTCATCGGCCGCTCGGATAAGACCCCAGGACTTTCAAAAACAGGCAATTTTTTTCCAGCCCGGCGATCGCCCTTTTCACCGCGCTCTGCTCGCGATGGCCGCGCATGTCGAGAAAGAACAGATACTCCCACGGTTTGTTCTTGATCGGCCGCGATTCGATCTTGGTCAGATTGATGCGGCTGCGCGCGAAGGGCTGGAGCATCTTGTGCAGCACCCCGGGCTTGTCCTGCACGGAAAAAACCAGCGAGGTTTTGTCGTCGCCGCTCGGCCGGGTGTGAAGCTTGCCGATCACCACGAAGCGCGTGATGTTGTTGCTCTGATCTTCGATATTGGCCGCCACGGTCTCAAGCCCGTAGACTTCCTTCGCCAGCGCGCTGGAGATCGCCGCCAGCGAACCGTCCTCCGCCGCTTTCATCGCCCCGTGCGCCGTGCTCGCGACCTGCTCGATTTCCACCGACGGGAAGTGGCGCGCCAGCCAGCCGCGGCACTGGGCCAGCGCCTGGGGATGGGAAAGAATGCGCCGCACGTCGGCCTCCCTGCCCGAGCGCGACAGCAGGTAGTGATGAATATCGAGGTAAATTTCCGCGCAGATCTGCAAATCGGAATCGACCAGGCAGTCGAAGGTATGGGTTACCGCGCCTTCGGTAGAATTCTCGATCGGCACCACGCCGAAGGCCGCGCGCCCCTGAGCGACCTCCTGAAAGACTTCGGGGATGCTCGCGGTGGTGTGCAGATTCGCCGACGAGCCGAACTTCTCGCGCGCCGCGAGATGCGTATAAGTCGCCTCGGCGCCGAAGAACGCCACCTCCAGCTGCGCCTCGAGCGAGCGGCAGCCGGAAATGATTTCGCGGAAAATCGCCGCCAGGGCCCGGGCCGATAGCGGCCCGCGATTCAACTCGCGGACCCGCTCAAGGACTTCCTTCTCTCGATGGGGAACGTAAACCGCTTGACTGCTCAGGCTCTTGCTTTGGCCGATGCGCTGCGCCAAAGCAGCCCGATCGTTCAGCAGGGCAACCAGCTTGCTATCAATTTGATCGATTTTTTGTCTGAGGACATCGACCGACTCATTCCGACTCAATGACAACCTCGCCCGGCGCAACTGAACAGGGCTAACTGCCCCGGCGCCATCCACGTAACCTAGCTTAACAATTAGAGAATTGCAAATATTGCCGCGCCCGCGCACTTGACTCCGCGGGAATTCTGCCGTTAGCTCCCAAAAGATCATGCGCGAAATCGTCTTGCCTCCGGACGAAGCGAGCAAAAGGCTCGAGAACTTTCTCAAAAAGGAGTTCCCGATCGGCCATGTCAGAAAGATTTTTCGCCGGAACGCCGTGCGCCTCAACGGCAAGCGCGCGAAGCCCGACGATCCAATTCGCGGCGGCGACCGCGTGCAGCTCTTCATCGATTACGAAAGGCCCTCGGCCCCGCGCGCGCAACCGGCACGATTCGCCGTGGTTTACGAAGACGAAGGGCTGCTGGTGGTGAACAAGCCCGCCGGCCTCGCCGTGCACGAAGGCAAGACCGTGCGCAAAAAAGATTCGCTGCTCGGCCTCCTCGAAGCGCGCTACCGCGAGCGCGGCATCAAACCCGAGCTTGTGCACCGCCTCGACAGAGACACCTCAGGGCTGCTGCTGGTTGCGAAAGATGCGCGCACGGCCGCCGAGCTGATCGGCCGATTCGAAACCGGCGCCGTCGGCAAGGAATATCTCTGCCTGGTGGTTGGCCGCCTGAGTAGCCATGAAGGCAGAATCGACTTCCCGCTGCCCGGGCGCGAAGGCCAGCCGGTGCGCGCGCTCACGCGCTACCGGGTCATAAAAAAATTCTCCGACACCACGCTGGTTCGGGTTGTCCTCGAGACCGGCCGCCTGCACCAGATTCGCCTCCACTTCGCCAAGCTCGGCCACCCGGTGGTGCTCGACGACCAGCACGGCGACTTCGCCTTCAACAAACGCTTTCGCAAGGAATATGGATTGAAGCGCCAGTTCCTGCACGCGGAAACGCTGAAGGCGGATTACCGGGGCCGCGCGCGCGAATGGGCGGCGCCGCTGGCAAAGGATCTGGACGACACCCTGCGCGCGCTGGAATCGACGAGAGACTAGGCGCGCTTCATCGCCATGTCACGCTGCGCCGCGAAGCGTTAGAGCTTTCGCACCAGCATAATGCCGTCGCGGATCGGCAGCAGCACGTTCTCTACCCGCGGGTCGTTGCGGATGCGTTTGTTGAGCGCGTCGACCGCCTGGCTCGCGCGGTCCTGCGGGTCGAGGACGCGGCCGCCGCGCAGCATGTTGTCGAGGATGATCAGGCCGCGCGGGCGGACCAGGTCCATGCAGTGGTCGTAGTAGGCGCCGTAATTTTCCTTGTCGGCGTCGATGAAACAGAGATCGAAAATGCCCTCGAGCAGTTTCAAGGTAGTGAGCGCGGGGCCGAGCTTGATTTCGATCTTGCCGCCATGCGGGCTCTGGGCGAAATAGCGCCTGGCGATTTCCGTGGTCGCGGGATTGATTTCGCAGGTGACCACATGGCCGTCCTTGGGCAGGGCCTCGGCCCAGGCAAGCGTGCTGTAGCCGGTGAACATGCCGATCTCGAGAATTCTCCGGGCGCCGGTCATGGCGGCGAGCATTTTCAGAAACTGCCCCTCGACCGGGCCGACCATCATCCCCGGACTGTGGGTCTTCGCATAGGTCTCCACCCAGAGCTTATCGTGCAATTCGGATAACGGCTTGCTGCAGCGTTCCGTGTAATCTTCAATCCCGATCGGTCTGACGTCGAGCATCCTTTCTCTCCGACTAACTCACCGGCTTCCTAAAATCACTAACTCACTGATCGCTAACTCACTCATCTTTACGGCCCGGTCAGCCGCATGCCGCCGTCCACCGGCAGGATCGCCGCCGTGACCATCGAGGCTTCGTCCGAAGCGAGATAGAGCGCCGCATAGGCGACGTCTTCCGGCTCGCCGATGCGCCCGATCGGCACCCGGGTTTTGTAGCGCGCGAGCTTTTCCGGCGTGGAAGTATCGACCATGGGCGTGCGCGTCGGGCCGGGGCAAATGCAGTTGACGCGGATTTTGTCTCTGGCGTGATCCATCGCCATCGCTTCGGTCAACCGCACCATGCCTCCTTTCGAGGCGCAGTACGCCGCCCGGCCCGATTGGCCGAGCATGCCCGAGCGCGCCGCGATGTGCAGGATCACGCCGCCGCCGCGCTTTTTCATCTCGGGGATCGCCAGCCGCGACACGATGAAGGCGCCTTTCAAATTTACGTCCAGGGTGCGGTCCCAATCGTCCTCGTCGATTTCGGTGATGCTGCCGTTGGTGCGCACGCCGCCGCTGTTGACGACGATGTCGATGCCGCCCCATTGGCGGACCGTTTCCTCGATCAATTTTTTCATCTGCCCCGAGTTGGAGCAGTCCCCCGGCCAAAAAAGCGCCTTGCCGCCGGCTTTTTCCACCAGCGCCACGGTCTCGCGTCCCTTGGACTCGGTCGGCGAAGTGCCCGCCACCGCCGCGCCTTCCCTGGCGAACATCACGGCGATCGCCCGCCCGAGCCCGGAACCGAAGCCGGTGATAAACGCCACTTTGCCGCTGAGCTTCATGAAACCGCCTCCGCGCCGCGCCAGGTAAAGTTGACTCGTTTTCGCCGCGTTGTTACCTTTAGAAAACAATCATGAAAGGATTTCAAGTGCATGGCTGAAACAGGCGATCAGCGCGTGCCGGTGACGGTGCTGACCGGTTTTTTGGGCGCCGGCAAGACCACTTTGTTGAATCGAATCCTGACCGCGGACCACGGCCGGCGGGTCGCGGTGATCGTCAACGAGTTCGGCGAAGTCGGCATCGATCATCACCTGCTGATTTCCTCGGACCAGGAAGTCGTGGAGATGAGCAACGGCTGCATCTGCTGCACCGTGCGCGGCGATCTCTTGCGCAGTCTTTTCGGCCTGCTCGAGCATCGCGACAAGTTCGACACGTTGATGATCGAGACCACCGGCCTGGCCGATCCGGCGCCCGTGGTCCAGAGTTTTTTCGTCGACGATCAGATCAAGAGCCAATATCAGCTCAACGGCGTGGTCACCGTGGTCGATGCCAAGCATATTTTCCAGCAGCTCCACGACTCGCCGGAGGCCAAGGAACAGATCGCCTTCGCCGACATGGTGCTGCTCAACAAGATCGACCTGATCAATCCCGAGGATCTCCCCGAGCTGGAGTTCAAGCTGCGCAACCTGAACGGCGCCGCGCGCATCTGCCAGACGCGCAATTCCGACGCGGACATCGGGACGATTCTCGATCTGCGCAGCCTCGACGTCGAAGTCCGAGCCGAAAAACACGACCACCACCACAAGCACACCGAAGATATCGAAACGGTCGCCCTCACCACGCCGGGCGATCTCGACGGCCTCAAGCTGAGCGTCTGGTTTCGCCAGCTGCTCGCCGAATTCGGCGAGCGCATCATGCGCATGAAGGGAATTTTAAACCTGCGCAAAGATCCCGATCAGTTCGTGTTCCAGGGCGTGCACATGCTTTTCGAGGGCCGGCCCGGCCGCGCCTGGGCCGAGGGCGAAGAGCGGATCAATCGGCTGGTTTTTATCGGCCGCAACCTGGACAAGGAAAAAATCACGCAAGGTTTCATGAATTGCCTCACCGCCGAAAACGGCGCGTCGTCTGCGGAGGATGTCGATCCCTTCGGCCGCAAGCAGGACGTTTCGAAGTTTACCCTCGATCAGATTCGCTACTGGGTGCAGACGATCCTCAGCTTTCCGCCCGAGGCGCCCATCGTCATCAAAGAAGTCCCCTGCGTGAAAGCCGGCTGCCCGCCGGTGGAAACTGCGCTCATGGTGTTTCTCAAAAACGAGCCGCCGCGGACTTTCAAGATCCTTGCGCGCATCAACGAAGTGACCTTCGATCACGTCTATAACTTGATCGAAAATCCGCTGCCCTGCTGCTGAGTACTTCGCGGGCTCACGGTTCGACGTTCTCGAAGCTTTCGGCTTGCGCCATAGCGCCAGTCCCGCGCGGTGCGAGATCTCTAGCGCTTTCTGCGCTCTCCCGAGAAGCGGCGCAGGCTGCTGTTGCGGACCTCGACCAGTTTTTCCGGTGTAAAGCGCTGCCGGTCCGTGGAGCCGTCGCTTCTCTGAAAGTCGAGGACGATGGCGTCGGCCATCCAGTAGAGATGAAAGGTCCGCGCGGAGCCGCGATCGAGGTGATCGCCCAGCGTGCGCAACAGATCGGACAGCGCGCCGGCAGTCTGCTCGGGCGCCAGATCACCCGCATGTCGGCGCTTCGCGCCGCGGGCGTCGAGTTGCGCAATTACCGTATCGCTGAACGGCACGGACCGCGCTGCTCGGGATTTCGCCTCGCGTGCCGCTGCCCGCCGGTCCGCGGCACTTGGCAAATCGTTTTCGCCGGCAACGTAGCGCAACATCCATTCCGCCGTTCTGGACATGGAGTCGCTCTGCAGGGAGTAATTGCGCCCATCGCCGTCAAGCGCGAAAACAGAGACTTTCGCCACTTCCAGCAGTTGTCCAATCGACCTCAGGGACTGCGCGTATTTCATCGCTGTGGCTTTGTATGCTTAATCCGACTTGACTGGCGTGATCCGGCCGGCAGTGTCGGAGAAAATCGTACAACCCTGGGCTAAAAACCGGCGTGCGAAGGATTGAGAGCAAAAGCGAAGCCGAATGCGCCGGGGCGCGCTCGTACCGGCACCCGGCAAAGCTCCCTCCGCGGCCAAATCCCTGGCGCCCAAGGTGAACCGGAAGCGGCCGTGAGCGCATGGCCGCGGCCGATCCGGCGCCATCGCGGCGTAAGTCTCCGTTCGCCGGAGCTTGCGCGGCGATGAATCTCCGGTTAATTTTCATCGCACAACTCACACTTCTTGGAGCTAGCCCGCGGTCAGAAACGGACGCCATTGATCAAACTTCTCGGCAAATTTTTCGGCAGCCCGCGGCTGCGCTGGTGGGTGCTGGGGCTCGCGGCAGTTTTGTTTTTGTTTGCCCAGGCGTCGCATACGCGGCTTTTGACCGATGCCGCGACCTACGCCGCGATCGCGCGGGCAATGGCCGACTCGGGCGATTATCTGCATTTGCATCTGGGCGATGATCCCTATTACAACAAACCGCCGCTACAGTTCTGGCTCGCCGCGCTCGCCATGCGCGCGTTCGGCCCGACCGTGGTCGCGGCGACGCTGTTTTCGCGGCTTTTCGCGCTCGGATGCGTCTTTCTCACGGCCTGGCTTGGCCGGCGCCTTTACGGCGTTTACGTCGGCTGGGTCGCCGGCCTGGCGCTCACCACCAGCTATATTTTTTTTCGCGGCAGCTCGACTTTTCGCCTCGACTCGGGCCTGACGTTCGGCATTCTGCTGTCGTTTTGCGCTTATCTCTCGGCCGCCCGGAAATGGGCGCCGCCGGTTTTTTTCCTCGGCATCGGCATCGCCGTCTTATCCAAAGGCCCGCCCGGACTGTTGCCGCTGTTCGTTGTGCCGCTGCACGCCGGGTTCGACGCCGATCGCGGCGTCTGGAACAGGGAGCAAATTATTCGCTGGGCGGCCTGGTCGCCCCTGCTGCTTTTGCCCTTTAGCTGGTGGCTCTATTTATTCTTGGCCGACGGCATGCGGCCGTTTCACGCTCTGTTCGACGATCTGATTCGGGCCAAAACGAATCGGCTTCCGCCGTGGAAAAGTTTTTGGCTGAATTACATCCAGCTCGCGTTTTTCAAGTACTACTGGATGTGGCTGCCGTTCGCCCTGCTCGGCGGGTGGATGGCCGTCAAAGAAATTCGCCGGCCGCCGGTCGATGGAAGCCTGCGGGCGTCCGCGGCGTTGCTTCTCGGCTGGATCGGCGTGGTGATCGCGAGCTGCGCGTTCAAGAACGCGCAGTACCCGCGCTACGTTTTTTTTGCCCTGCCCGCGGTCTCGATCCTTACTGGCCGCGGCGTGATGCGGCTTTTGGGCGAGAAGCGTTTTGTGTGGCTCCAGGCCGCCGTCGGGAGTCTGGCCGCCGTGTCCGCGCTTATTATTGCCTGCTACGGCGCGCTCGAGCCGCTGCCCGACAACGAGCGCTACTACGCGATGAAAGAGATTCTCGACGGCCGGATGCAGCCGCGCGCGCCGCTCGCCATGATCAAGCTCAAACCGGGGCCCGACGGCATCGGCGTGGAGCTGTCGCGCGGCGAGCGCGGCACGGCGATCTTTTTCTTCAACCGCAAGCTGCGCTTGATGACGATCGACGAAGCGCGCGCGGCCGCGGCCCAGGAACGTCTCACGCTTTTTCTCAGGATCAGTGAGCTCGACCACATACGCTCGTCTTTGCCGCTGGAAGTTCTGTTCACCGGGCCGAGCCACGTGTTGGCCGAGGTGCCGCGGCGCCCGTCGGCGGCGCCCTGACCGCCCTTGGCGGCTCGGACGAAGAGCGCTTTCGACAGGAGAAAAACCGACAGCCCGGCGGTTTTTCACCGCTTCATCGCTTCGCCCAGAAATGAATTTCCAGCGCTTCGGAGCCGGCTTTCAATGGCTGCCCCCGGTGGCGCGGCGCTTGCTCCCCTCGAAAATTGCGGAGGCTCTAAAATGAATTTCCTGATGCGGATATTCTGGCTGGTTGTTTTTCTCGCGACGGCCGCGGGCTGCACCGCCCAGGGCGATCGCGTGCTTCTGCGCGAGCATGCCGGACACAACTATTGCCATATGAAAGTGGAAACCGCCGGCGACCCGCTGATGCCGACCGAGCGCGAGGTGCGCGACTTCTACGGCCCCTGCGACCAGTGGCCTTGAGCCGCCGCGCTATTTGAGAGCGATCTGCTCTGCCGTAATTCGCTCCGAGCTTACGATCAGCGCCTGCGGCGGCGCTCCTTGTTGCGTTGCGCGGCTAACGGACCCTTCAGTTCCTCCAGCTCGCGGCTCAATCCCGGCGATTGGCGCGCAAGGAAAAATTCTCCGCGCATGGCCGGGAAACACGCCGTGCCGAGAACTGCCGCCCATCGATTCACGGGTAACAAAAACCCCACGGCCTTTGACGGCGCGGAGGGAACGGGAGAAAATGTTTTCTTTTGGGCGCCGAAGTGAAACAATGTGGCCGCGCGGGAGGCGCTTATGGCAGAAGCGGCATCGAAATTCAAAGGCAAACAGGTCGAAGTGGAAATTCTCACCGACACCTACAAGATTCACGGCACTCTCTTCGTGCCGCTGGCGGGCAAGGACGGCTACAGCGCGCGCTTGTCGGATTTTCTCAACAACCCGGAAAAAACCTTTCTCGCGCTCACCCACGTGCTGGTGGAGGCGCTGCCCGACCCCGAGATGAAATGGGAAGCGCCGTTTCTCGCGGTCAATAAAAGCGTGGTGACGATCGTGCGCGCGCTCAAGGAGTGAGGGCCGCGCCGGCGGGAGTTGAACGATGACGAGCTCCGATGAGTTCATCGACGAGCTGTGGAGCTACGCCGCCCAAGTGCCGATGGAGCGCCATCCCTGGTTTGCCGGCATCCTCGCGCACCGCTGGTCGCGCGAGCAGATTATTCTCGGCGAAGTGCAGCACTACCTGCGGGTGCGCACCAATCCGATTTTCTTCGGCTACATGGCGGTGAACGCCGTGGCGGCGAAGGAATACGCGGTCATGCACACTCTGCTGGAAAATCTGCTCGAGGAGCTCGGCGGCAAGCGCACCCACGTGGACATCATGCTGCAGTTTCTCGAGGCGGGCGGCATCTCGCGCGAAGAAGCCGACAACGCGGAGCCGGCGCCGGGCACGCTGGCGGCGATCGAAATGATCATCGGCTGCTGCCAGCGCCGCTCCGCGCTCGAAGGCGTGGCCATGCTCGCGTTTGTGGAAAGCCAGCTCGGCGGGGCGGGCAAAATTTCGGAGAAAGTCTACCGCGAGCTGACCGGCCACTATGGTTTTTCTCCGCGCGCCGCGGAAACCTACAAGCTTCACGCCGCCCAGGACGAAGGCCACGGCGGACGCCAGATCGAGGCGATCCGGCAACTGGCCGTGGACGAAGCGACGCGGGACAAAGTCCGCGCCGCGGTGAAGCTCGGCCTCACCGCTTTCACCCTCGAGTGGGACGGCCACGTGCAGGCGATGACGGGCAAACGGGAATTCTGGGGCGGCGCTAAAGACTTGAACCTGCGGCAGCCTAAGGTTCGGCTTCGGTAAAAAATACGTTTGGGGTCTAGAGTCTCGTGTCCTGGGTCAAGATCCGAATTGGTTCGCAACGACGGCGATGCGTCAATCGAAGCTCGCCTTTGACTTCGAAACGCTGGACGCCCAGACCCTAAACGATCTTAAATCGGCCAGTCCTTCGGCAAATCCTTGCGTAATTTCTTATAGTCCGGGTCCTCGCTGTGCTGTGCCTTCAGGCGTTGAAGCGCGGCGACCACCCGATCCTCGTCCATGCCGACTGCATTGGAGACCATGCCCGTGGTCTCTTCGAAGCCGAGGCCTCAATTGTCGTGTCAGCCGCGCATGCGCTTGAGAATGTAGAGATCGTTCTCCTTCGAATCCATAACGCACCTGTTCTAATTCGTCTGAAGATGCCGCGAAAAACCCGCTTGCTGCGTCGTGATCGACTGCACCGAGGTGCCGGGCTCACCCGCTCCGTTGATCTCGACTCGAAGCCGCACGAAGATCCGCCACGGCGCGCCGAGCCAGACTGCCTCGAATATCACAAAGGCATTGTCCGTGACCGGACCCGGCGGCTCCTCGCAACGCACGAACGTTTCAAACTCCGCGGCTGCGCCGCCGGCCAGCGTCAGCGCGGGAACGAGCTCGTTGCCGTCGCCTTTGAATTGACCGTGCGGCAGACGCGCCGAGAAAAGCTCGAGCGGCGCCTCGCCGCGGTTGGCCACAGCCCAACGGATGCGCCAGCGGTGGGATGCGTCTTCCCGTTGCGCGCCGCGCTGCGCGAGCGCGATCGCCGGCGCCCGGGCTTCCATAGACTACTTCAGCCGCCCTTCGGCGCGAAGCTCCTGCTGCGCCGCCTTGAGCGGTTTGTCATTGACCGCCCGCTCGAGGGTGAATTTCGGATCGATCAGACCGTTGCGCTTGTCCTCGTCGAGCATGAATTGAACACCCGCCGCATTGACGGACAAATCGCCGCTCAGCGCTGGCGCATATAAATCGTAGGCCTGGCTCACCAGCTCCGGCTCGCCTTGAAGTTTGGCCTCGAAGCCGGCCCTGATCGCGTCGGGCTTGTTGAACTTCGCAAGCTGAATGCCCAGGATCAGCGCCTTCAAAAAGCGCCGGCTCGTCTCGGGATTTTTGTCCAGAAACTCGGAGGTCGAGGTCAGGATCGTCTGCGGGATGATCAGGCTGTCGCTCAGATTGGCGAGGAGGGGAAAGCCCAGGCGCGTGAGCCGCACGGTGTCGTCGGGAGCGAACGGCGCCGCGGCAACGATGCCTTTCTCCAGCGCGCCGGCGCGGAGATTGCTCCCGCCGATGGCGCGCAAGATCACGTCCTTGTCGGGATCGATGCCCTTGCGGCGCAGGAACACGCGCATGGCGAAATCCGAAAAGGCGCCGGCGCCGGTGACGCCGACGATCTTGCCTTTGAGATCCTCGAGGCTGCGCGTCCCCTTGGCGCCGACGATCTGGTAATTGGTGGCGTTGGAGATCGCGCCGATGATCGCCACGTCGAGGCCGCGGGCGCGGCTGCGCAGGATCGCCTGGGCGCCGCCGATCTCGGCGAATTCCACTTCTCCCGACGACAGCGCGGCCAGCGCCGCGGGTCCGCCGCGCACGAAGATCGGCTGGATGTCGAGCCCCTGCGCTTTGAAATAGCCGCGCGCGAGCGCGGCGCGGAAGGGCAGCTCGCTATTCCACGCGAGACCGGTGAAGACCACGCGGAGGTTTTTCTTTTCCTGGGCGCGGGCGGAGGAGAAAAATAGGACCGATAGGACCCCTAGGACGTAGAGCCAGGAGCGACCCGCCATTTTCGAATCCTACTGCTTGAGCTTGCCTTCGGCGCGAAGCTCCTGCTGGGCGATTTTCAGGATGCGGTCGTTGATTACTTTATCGAGCGTGAAATTTTTGTCGACAAAGCCGTTGCGGATGTCTTCGTCGAGCATCTGCTGCAGGCCGGGAATCGCCAGCGACAGATCGGCGGTGAGCCCCGGCGAATACAGATCCCAGGCCGCCCCGACGATCTCCGGATCGCCCTGAAGTCCCGCTTCGTAGCCGGCTTTGAGCGCTTCCTTCTTGTTGAACTTGGCGAGCTGGATGCCCTGAATATAGGCCTTGAGCACGCGCTTGCTGGTCTCGGGCATTTTCTCCAGCGTCTCGTTGCGCGCGACCAGGATATTCTGCGGGATGCCCAGCGACTCGTTCATGTTGCTGATGACGACGTAGCCGGCCTTCATCAAGCGCACCGCGTCCTCCGTGGAGAACGGCGCCGCCGCGATGATCCCCTTCTCGATCGCCGCCGCGCGCAGCACCGTGCCGCCGATGGCGCGCAGCACCACGTCCTTGTCGGGGTTGATGTTGTTCTTTTTCAAAAACGCCTTGACGGCGAATTCCGAGTAAGTGCCGGCGCCGGTGATGCCGATGGGCTTGCCCTTGAGATCCTCCACCGTGCGCGTCTGCTTGTTGCCGAGAAGAATGTAATTCGTCGTGTGCGAGATGCAGCCGATGATCGAGAGGTCAAGCCCGCGCGCCTTGCCGCGATAAATCGCCTGGGCGCCGCCGATGCTGGCGAAATCCACCTCGCCGGAAACCAGCGCGGCGATCGCCGCCGGTCCGCCGCGGATCAGAATCGGCTCGACCTGAAGCCCCTGCTGTTTGAAATAGCCGCGCGCCAGCGCGGCGCGAAACGGTATCTCGCTGTTCCACGCCAGGCTGACAAACACCATGCGGATGTTTTTTTTCTCCTGGGCGGACGACGGCGCGGCGGCGCAGAGCATCGCGATGATCGCTGCGACACCAAGAACAGGTTTCAGATTTCTCATCACTCCACTACTCCCATCCTCCGGCACTCCGTTGCTCTAGCGCTTGGCGTACACGGTCGTTCGGCCGTCCTTGTCGAAGGTCAGCACCTCGTAAGGTTGAGGCTTGCCGCCCTCCATGCCCGGCGAGCCGACCGGCATGCCGGGCACCGCCAGGCCAAGCACCGGCGGTTTCTCCTTGAGCAGTTTATAGATCAGATCCGCGGGCACGTGGCCTTCGATAACGTAGCCGCCCACCAGCGCGGTATGGCAGGCGGAAAGTTTCTCCGGCACGCCGTGCTTGCGCTTGATCTCTGTGAAAGCCTTGCCGAAAACCACCTTTTTCTCGACTTTGAAACCGTTCTTTTCGAGATGGCTCACCCAGCCATCGCAGCAGTCTCAGGTCGGCGTCTTGTAAACCGTGACCGTGAGCGGCGCCGCCTTCGCCTGAGCGCTTGCGGCGCCCGCCGAAAGCGCCAGCAGGAACGGAATCGCCATGAAGATTTTGATCCACGACGCCATAAATCACCTCGCGCGCAACCACGCCAATCTAACAAATGGCTCCACTTCAGGAAAGCCATTGGCGCGGGAATTCATCGCCGGCTTGACAGGCGCGCCCCTTCCTCTGTTAAGTAGAAACCATTCCAGCAAAGCGGCGGAAAACGTCCATGGCTGAATCAAACGCGCAGCGAAAATTGAAACTCGGCATCGTCGGCATCGGCGTCGGCGCTTCGGAGATTTTGCCGGCGATGGAGCAGATGGCCGAGTTCGAGCTGGTCGCCGCGGCGGACGTGAACCCGCGCGTGCTGGAGACTTTTCGCCAGCGCTACGGCGCAAAGACCTACGACAGCGTGGAAAAGCTCTGCGCCGATCCAAACGTCGAAGCGGTCTGGGTGTCCACACCCAACAAGTTTCACGCCCCGCACACGATCGTCGCCGCCAACGCCGGCAAGCACGTGGTGGTCGAGAAGCCGATGGCGATCTCGCTTGGCGAAGCCGGGCAGATGATCGAGGCGTCGATCAAAAACAAAATAAAGCTCCTCTGCGGCCATACCCAGAGCTTCGGGCCGCACATCCGCACCATGCGCAGGATCATTCGCTCGGGCGAGCTCGGCCGGCTCTGCGCGCTGCACGTCTGGGCGTACACGGATTGGATGCTGCGGCCGAGAACCGCCGAGGAATTGGACATCAATCAGGGCGGCGGCGTGCCCTATCGCCAGGGGCCGCACCAGATCGACACCCTGCGCCTGCTCGGCGGCGGCCTGGTGCGCAGCGTCAGAGGGGCCATTGGTCAATGGTTCAAAGGCCGGCCGATCCCCGGTTACTACTCGGGATTTTTGGAATTCGAGGACGGCACGCCGGCGACGTTGATGCACAACGGCTACGGCTATTTTCTCGCATCGGAATTGGTTCCGTGGGGCGGCCAGAACAGCCGCTACAGCGAAGCCGAGCGCGCCGCGGTGCGGAAATCTTTGCTGGATGGAACTCGCGACGAAAACGCCGACAAAGACGCCATGCGCATCGGCGGCAGCCACGAGCGGGAAATTCGCGACCGCAGCAAGGCCAAGCCCTGGCTGCCCAACGATCTCGGCATACTGATCGCCACCTGCGAGAAAGGCGATATCCGCCAATCCCAACACGGCCTTTTCGTTCACAGCGACGAAGGAACCAAGGACGTGCCGCTGATCGGCGGCGGCGGCCCGTCGCGCCGCGGCGAGCTGATGGAGCTTTACAATGCCGTGGTGCTCGACAAGCCGATCCGCCACACCGGACCATGGGGCATGGCGACGTTGGAAGTTTGCCTCGCGCTGATCGAGTCGGCGCGAGAGAGAAAAGAAATTTTACTGAGGCATCAGGTGCCGGCGCCGGAAGAAGATTAACCCAAACCATACAGTTGCCGCGGGCGAAAACCTTCTTCGGCCTGCGACCGACAATCGCCATCAGGAGGCATTATGTACAACGGACAAAAAGTCGTCGACGTTCACGGCCACATGACCACGCCGGCGCCGTTTCGCCAGTTTTTAGCCGAGACCGTCTCCCAGAACACGCCGGGACGCAAGCTGGAAGTGACCGACGAGCAGCTGGCCAACGCGCAGCAGCGCCATCTGAAGTTCATGGACGAGCGCAACATCGACATCCAGCTCATCGGCCCGCGGCCCATCGCCATGTGGCACTGGATGCGCCCCTTTTTGCAGGAATACTGGTGCCGGGTCACCAACGACGTAATCGCGCGCATCGTCAAAATGCACCCCGACCGCTTCCGCGGCATGGCGCAGCTGCCGCAGTCCAAGGAAAAAGACACGCGCAACTGTCTGGCCGAGCTCGAGCGCTGCGTGAAAGAGCTGGGCTTCGTCGGCGCCTATCTGAATCCCGATCCCGCCGGCGACAAGCAGACACCGGGCGTGCACGAAGAGTACTGGTTTCCGCTCTACGAGAAGGCGATCGAGCTTGACGTGCCGCTGATGGTTCACCCGTCGATCTCTTACGACAAGCGCCTTGAAATTATCCCGGCGAATTATCAGATGAACAACTATCTGGAAGAGTTCGTCGCCATGCAGCTCTATTCACACAGCAAGGTGTTCGAACAATTTCCCAAGCTGAAAATCGTGATCTGCCACTGCGGCGGCGGCTTGAACCGATTCATTCCCACCGACCACCACGTCGGCCAGCGCGATCTGAAAAACAATCTTTACTACGACGCCTGCTGCTATGACGTGAACTACCTGGAAGCCGCCATCAAGCAGCGCGGTGTCGACCAGATGCTCTTCGGCTCGGAATCCCCCGGCTCCGGCGGCGCCGTCCGCCCCGAAACCGGCAAGCCCTCGGACGATCTGATTCCGGTCATCGACGGCCTGAGTTTCTTGAATGCGGAAGACAAGCTTAAAATTTTTCAGAAAAATCCTTTGAAGGTTTTCACCAAAGTGAAGCTATAACACGGACGAGGATCGACGCTGGACGATTGAGGATGGCGATCCTCTATCCTCGATCGGTTTTACCGCACGACACAACACGGAGACCACGATGGCTTTCAAGAACCTCAACAAACCCGTCCCCCGCATCGAAGGAGGCGACAAAGTTTCAGGGCGGCTGCGCTACGCCGCAGATCTCCCGTTTCCTGAAGCGCTCGCGGCAAAAATCCTGCGCGCGTCGCTGCCGCACGCGCGAATTCTTGGCATTGACACGCGCAAAGCCGAAAAACTTCCCGGCGTGCGGGCTGTGATCACCGGCGCCGACGTCGCGGGCGTGATGGTCGGGTTGAGAATGAAGGACATGCCGCTTCTGGCGCAGGACCGCGTGCGCTTCGCCGGCGAGCCGGTGGCGGCCGTCGCGGCGGACAATGACGATGTCGCCGAGGAGGCGCTCGGCCTGATCGAGGTGCGCTACGAAGAATTGCCCTTCGTCACCGATCCGCTGGAAGCGATTCGTCCCGGCGCGCCGGTGCTGCACGACAATCCGGCCGGTTACAAGAATGCGCCGGAGCGCGAGACCGAGCTGCCGAATATTCAATCCTACGGCAAATGGTCCAACGGCGATCTCGAGGCGGGATTCCAAAAAGCCGCGCGGGTTTTCGAGCACACTTTTCGCACGCCATTGGGATTCCACGGCTACCTCGAGCCCCACGCCTGCACGGTGCGGATCAACCACGACGGCCGGGTCGAGATCTGGGCGTCCAACAAAGCGCCGTTCAGTCTGCGCAGCCGCTTCGCGCGCGATCTCGGCCTCGACGAGAACAAGGTCAAAGTCCACATTCTTCCCGTCGGCGGCGACTTCGGCGGCAAGACCTCCGTCGTCGAAGCGCCGATTTGTTATTTGCTCGCTAAGAAAACCGGCAAGCCGGTGCGCATGGTGCTCGAATACAGCGAGGAATTGACCGCGGTGTCGCACCGCCATCCCGCCGCGATCACGCTGCGCACCGGCGTCGACAAAAACGGCAGGCTCACCGCCATGCAGGTGCGCGCGGTTTTCAGCGGCGGCGGCTACGCGGCGCTCAAAGCCAACGCCGAGGTCACCGTGCAGGGGCCGCGGCGCGCGGCGAGCTATTACCGCATCCCGGCTATTCAGGTGGAAACGATTTGCGCCTACACCAATCAGGTGCCGTGCACGCAGACGCGCACTCCCGGCAGTCCGCAAACAACGTTCGCCGTCGAATCGCAGATCGACGTCATCGCCCGTGAGCTGCGCATGGATCCGGTGGAATTCCGGATGAAAAATCTTCTCGACGACGGCGATCCATCGCCCTTCGGCCAGAAGCTCAAAGGCGTCGTGGTCAAGGAAACTCTCAAGAAGGCGCTCGACACCGCGGGCTGGAAAAAGCCCAAGGCGAAAAATATCGGCCGCGGCGTGGCGGTATACGAACGGCCTTCGGGCGCGGGCAAATCCGGCGCGGCGATCACGGTGGAAGCGAAGGGCGCGGTCAGCGTCAATCTCGGCGTTCCCGACGTCGGCCCCGGCATTCACACCGTCGTGCAGCAGATCGTCAGCGAAGTGCTCGACCTGCCGCGCGAGCGCGTCACGATCGTCGTTGCCGACACCGACAGCTCGCCCTACGACTCCGGCACCGGCGGCAGCAAATCGACCAACAGCGTCGGCACCGCCGCATATCAGGCCGTCAATGAAGTCAAAGAAAAACTTATCGCGCTCGCGGCGGCACGGCTCGGCTGCCAACCGGAAGAACTTCAAGCTTCCAACGGAAAAAAGGCCAAGCCGTTCGGCGAAGTGATCGCGCTCGCCATCGCACAGAACGGCGGCCCGCTGACGCATCTCAGCGTTTACGAGCCGTCGCGCGCGCCGATCACCTCATTTGCCGCGCAGGTTGCGGAGGTCCAAGTCGATCCCGGCACCGGTCAGGCGAAGGTCAAGAAGCTGACCACCGTGCATGATTCCGGCACCGTGCTGAATCATCTGAGCTACACCGGCCAGATCGACGGCGGCGTGATCACCGGCCTGGGTTTCGCGCTGATGGAAGACAATTCGCTGGTCGAAGGGCGGATGCCGACCACGAACCTCGGCGAATTCAAAATGGCCACCAGCGCCGACGTCCCCAAGCTCACCACCGTGCTGATGCAAGACGCCAACGGTCCGATCCCCTTTCACGGCAAGGCCATCGCCGAAATTCCCAACGTGCCGACGGCCGCAGCCATCGCCAATGCAATTCAGGACGCGGTCGGCGTGCGGTTGTATGATCTGCCGCTTACGGCGGAGAAGATTTACGCGGCGCTGAACAAGAGGTAAGAAAGCGCACCGCCGATCCGAATGAGCCCGGATTCCCGCTAAAAGCATGCGGGAATGACGGAATCGGATTTCCGGCAGCATCGAAGCGATACCCATCGTCCGCAAAGGTGGGTTCGTCGCGAGGCTCCTTAACCCACCCTATGATTTATTTTTTTCGGTCTCTACGATCTCACGGGCAAGATCCACGCATGCATCACAAATGAACACGTCCCCCTTGCCCGCTATCATCGAATTGACTTCTCGGTTTCCTTTTCCGCAAAAAGAGCAAAACGAGGCGCTCTCTTTTTCTTTTTCGAGATCGTCGGCCGACTTGAGGTAGGATTCCGTTTTTACATCGTCGTCGGTAATTCGAATTACGATCTCGTCTCCGACCGAAAGCTGATCGGTTTCCCACGATATATTCTTGTTGCGATAGCGCGCGCGTGGCAAACACCGTCACGCTCAGCATCGGATCGCGGTCGCCCAGCGGCTTTGCCAGCGCGATCTCAAACTGGTCAGTTTCTCCCGCAGAAGCTTTGCTGAGAAGTTTCCCGTTGGCAGAAATTTCGAAAGACACCATTCGAGATGACATTTTGTCCCCCGTGAATCGCCGGTAGAATCGGCAAAGACAAACCGCGAGTCATTTCTTACCCGCGAAGATTTCGTCGAGGAGCTTGATCGCCGGCGTGAGATCCTTGGTATCCGGATCGTCGGTGTCGAAGTACGCCATCTTGTCGCGGCGCTGCTCGTCGGCGGGGATATGATCCTTGGGCACGTCGATGCGGCGCGAGTTGCGCGCGTCGCCAGGCACGCTGATTACCTTCTGAAACAACGTCTGGCCATCGCGCGAGAGGAGCCAGTTCACGAAAACCTTGGCGGCGTTGGGATGGGGCGCGCGGTTCATCAGCGCCAGCGAGCCGAAGGCCGAGGAAAGATTTATGCCTTCCTTGAAGTGGTAGGAATCGAACTGGTCCACCGGCAACCCTTGATTCTTAGCCTTGAAAACCGTGCCGCCCTGCACCGGCAGGCAGAGCACGTATTTCCCCGCCGCCAGCCAGTCGATCGCCTGGCGCAGATCAGCGACCATCGTCACGTCCATTTCGCCGAAGAAACGGCGGAGAAATTTCGGCCCGAGCTCCGGCGAGTAATAGAGAAACTGCCAGGGAATCCCCGCGCCGCGAACTTTTCTCACGTCGACCGATAGCAGCTTCCCTCTGAGCTTGGGATTGAGAAGATCCCAGTAGCTCTTGTACTCGCGCGGATCGAGGAGCTGATTGTTGTACGCCGCGCCCGCGCCGGCCGCCACGTTGCCTTCGTAAACCAGGATGTACTCGCCTTCTTTGTCGGCGTATTTTTGTTTGCCCTCCCACCATTTCGCCGGGTCCGCCACCTCGGGCAATATCAGCGCCGGCTTGATCGGATCGAGCATCTTGCCGCGATAGAGAACCTGAAACAGGGAATTGCCGCCGCCGTTGTAGACATCCACGAGATATTTGCCGGCCCTGCGCTCGGCGGAGATCCGCGCGGTGAGGTCGGTTCCGGCACCGGTGATGCTGGTGACTTTGATTTTGGGGTAAGCCTTTTGAAAAACCCCGGAGTCGATGATCGCGCCGTAGCCGCCGATCGACACCGTCACCTGACCTTCCTGCTCGGCCGCGCGCACGGTTCTATCCCATTCGGCCTGCCAGGATTTCGCATTGGCGGCAGATGCGCGCGCCTGCGCCGCGAGGAGTTGGAGGGCGATCAGGAAAACGCAAGCGGCGATCTTCATCCTATCGGTCTCATGTTCGATTAAATTCGGGCGCGGTATGCCGCGTCTACAGAATGCGCCGTCGGTTTGGAGCGACCGCCGCTTGGCCCAGCAGCCTCTTACGCTTTTTTGCGCCCCTAGCGCTCTTTGCGGTTAAATTTCCGATCCGGTCGGGCGGGCACACAGGTCCGCCCCTACTTTGTGAACTTTGCGTTCTTTGTGGTTAAATCTTTCTGCTTCTTAGATTACGATTTCCCATTCAACGCCCGATAAATCTTCTCCGATGTCAGCGGCAGGTCGAAGATGCGCGCGCCGCAGGCATCCGCGATGGCATTGGCGATCGCCGCGGCCGTTGGCACGTTGGGATTCTCGGCGATCGCTTTGCCGCCGAACGGCGTGGGGCCGGTCGGAGATTCCACCAGAACGGTCTTCAGCGGCGGCACGTCGGCGATGCACGGGAGCTTTGCTTCGCCCAGGCTCAGCGTCGCGATCTTGCCGTCGGCCATGGGATTTTCTTCCATGAGCGCGAAACCCAGACCGGTGACGACTCCGCCGTCGATCTGTCCCGTCAGCGTCAAATGGTTGAGGACGGTGCCGGTGTCGTGCGCCGTGGTCAGATTCAAAACCTTCACGCATCCCGTCGTCGGATCGACTTCCACTTCAGCGATCTGCGCGGCGAAGCCGGTGACTTTCGGCATGTCCTTGGGAACGAAATTGGTCAGATGAAACAGCGGCCCGCCGTTTTCCTTCACGGCGAGCTTGATCATCGCTTCCGTGCTCGTGGATCTTTTGTCCGGCGCGGTGAGCTTGCCGCCGTCCTGGCGCACCTCGCCGGGCGCGCAGCCGAGCTCGCGCGCGGCCAGCGCGATGAGCTTCTCGCGCACTTCGCGCGCGGATTGATGCACCGCGTGCGCCGAGGTGTTGGTCTGCTTGCTGCCGCCGGTGCCCGGATCGAAAGGCAGGCTGTCGGTGTCTTTGAAGGCGACGCCGACTTTGTCGACGGGAAGGCCGAGCACTTCGCAAACGATCTGCTGGCTGACGGTGTAATAACCCGGCCCGACATCCGGCACGCCGGTGAGAATCGTCACCCGGCCATCGGCCTCGAGGGTCAGCGCCGAGCTGGCTTTGCCCTCCGGCGCGCCGCGATCGTAAAGCGAGATACCCCAGCCGCGGTTTTTCCTTGCGCCGCCTTTCTTCCAACCGGAATTTTTCACCGCGCGCTCCAGCACCTCGCCCATGAGAATATGGCTCCACTTTTCGCCCATGGGATTGGCGTCGCCGTCTTTGAGAATATTTTTGCGGCGCAGCTGCAGCGGATCGATGCCCAATTCCCTGGCGATGATGTCCAGTTGCGACTCGAAGGCGAAAACCACCTGCGGGCTTCCGGGCGTGCGGGTCTGGGTGCAGGGAACCTGATTGGTGTAAGCGCAGTAGGTGCGCACGTCGATGGCGGGACAGCGATACATGCTCGCCAGGCGCCGGCCGCCGAGCACCGTCACTTGCGGATTCGCTTTCTGCGAGCCGTAGGCGCCGCCGCTGAAATAGATATCGGCCTTGACCGCAAGGAGGGTCCCGTCGTCCGCCACGCCGGTTTTGAGCGTGATCACCGAGGGGTGGCGGTGACCGCCGATCAAAATCTCCTCGCTGTAGTCGAGCACCAGCTTCACCGGCCTGCCGCCGGCGGCCTTGGATAGGTAATAGGCGACCGGCACGTCGATCAGCGACGCTTTTGCGCCGAAGTCGCCGCCCACGTGGACGATGTGGATTTTGATCTTGTCCTGCGCAATGCCGAAGTCTTCGGCCATCTGCTCGCGCAAACCCCAGGGACCTTTGTTCGACGCCCACACTTCGACCCGCCCGTCCTCGTGCGCCTGCACCGTGCACGCGCAGGGCTCGATGTAGCCATGATGCGAGAGCGGCGTGCGGAAGGTGTGCTCGAATACCCGCGCGGCTTTTTGAAAAGCGGCATCGACATCGCCGTTTTTCCACTGCACGTAGGATTGCAGGTTATGCGTCGGCATTCCCTCCGGCAGCTTGGGCGCGTTTTTGTATTTGCCGCGGTCCTCGTGAATGAGCGGCGCGGTCGGCTTCAAGGCCTCGACGGGATCGTCCACGTAGGGCAGCTCTTCGAACTGGACGTCGATCAGGCCGATCGCCTCCTCGGCGATCGCTTCGCTGTCGGCCGCCACGGCGGCCAGCGCGTCGCCGGCCATGCGAATTTTGTCGCTAACCAGCACCGGCTGATCCTTTACCCGGGTGCCGACGTAGATATCTTTCACGTCGGCGCCGGTGAGCACCGCGCGCACGCCGCGCAGCGATTTCGCTTTGGCCGCGTCAATGCGCATGATCCGCGCATGCGGCACCGAGCTCCGCAGCACCTTCGCCCACAGCAAGCCTTCGAAGGCCAGATCGGCCGCGTACTTCGTCTGCCCGGTTACTTTTCCATAACCTTCGACCCGCGGCTGCGCTTTCCCGATGCTCCGATAAGCCAAGAGTCACCCCCTACCGATTTTGGATTTTCGATTTTAGATTTTGGATTGTCGGAGCAGGCGGCTGAATTGTTTTTTCCCCAATCGAAAATCCAAAATCTAAAATCTGCAATTCCTTACATCAGGTTGTAGAGCCGCGCGCAGTTGTCCCAGAGGATTTTCCTGCGGCTCTGGTCCGACACGCCGGCCAGCTCGAGAAATTCCGCGACGCCTTCGGGAAAATCCGAGTCGCCGTGCGGGTAGTCGGTGGAAAACACGATGTTGTCGTCGCCGATCAGGTCGATGATCATCGGCAGCTCCTTTTCGTGCTCGGTGGAAATCCAGCATTGCCGGCGAAAATATTCGCTCGGCTTGAGCGCGCCGGCGGTCGGGAAGCGGCCTTTGCGCATGGCGTTGTCGAGCCGGTGCAGCAGGAACGACACCCAGCCGCAATAACATTCCAGGAAGGCGACTTTCAGCTTGGGGTGGCGGTCGCAGACGCCGCCGCCGATCATGTCCACCAGCGCCATCATGTTTTCCATCGGGTGCGAGACCACGTGGCGCAGCAATAGATTGTCGCCGAAGCGGTCGCCGATCTGCGGCACTTCGCCGGCCGCGGTGGCCGAGTGAAAACCGATGGGCACGCCGAGCTGTTCCAGCGCCGACCAGAGCGTATCGAAGTACCGTGAATGCCAGGGCAGATTGCGCAGCGGCTCCGGCCGGGCGAAGACGCCGATGAAACCGAGCTTGGCGACCGCGCGCTCGGCCTCTTTCACCGCTGCGGCGGGATCGTGCAGGGGCAGCATGGCAACGCCCTTCAATCGTTTTGGATCGGTCTGGCAGAAATCATGGAGCCAATTGTTGTACGCCCGCGCAATCGCCGCGGCGAGCCGTGGGTCCATCTCCTCGCGCATCATGATGCCGAGGCCGATGGACGGATAGAGCGCGGCGACGTCCAGTCCTTCGCGATCCATCGCTTGAAGCTGAGTCTTTGCGTCGAAGCCGTGCGCGCGGAAATCCGCGATTTCCTTGTCGATGCGCGTGGCATCGAAGATGCCGCCGCGGTAAGCGGGCATGTAGCCTTGCAGAATTTTACCGTCGATCAGCACCATCGCCGAGCTGCGCGCCGTGGAGCTGAGAATCTTCGGCGCGCGCTCGCGCCACTCGGGCTCCATGTATTTGTCCCACAGGTCGGCGGGCTCGCGCAGATGCATGTCGGAATCCAGGATTTTAAAGCCGGATTTCAAGAGTAAAGCCTCCCTTTCGAGTACTTGTTTGAGAAAAGTAACGAAGAAAAATAAACGTGGACCGAGTATTGCCAGAACGGAGAATTCTGTCAACCGAGCGGGGCGCTGGCTGGCGCGGCGATAGTCAATTTCACACCCGCGAAAACGCAGGGTGAAGATTGACCACAAAAAGCAAAGAACACAAAGCAAATATAGGGGCGACCGGCGGCCGCCCTCGGTTCGCGCCGTTTTTGCACAGGCGCGCAGTACGTTACATGAGCTCGCGGATCAGCGACGCGGCGGTGTCCGAGGAAATCCCCAGGGCGCGGCGCGCAAGCGGGCCGCCTTCGGCCAACACCGGCTCCAGCTGATCGAGCGACGGCAAATCGGTGCGCTTCCAAAACAGGCCGATCGCAATTTCGTCGCCCCATTCGTAGCCGTATTTCATGGCCGCGGCGAAATCCGTGGGATCATGCTTTTTGTCTTCCAGTTTGAAGGTCCGCTGCTTGAAGAACTCGTGGCCGTTGTCGTGATTGAACGTCACGCAGGGGCTGAAGGCGTCGATGAGCGCGAAGCCTTTGTGCGCGATCCCGCCCTTGATCAATTCGACCAGGTGCTTCACCTGTCCGGTGTAACCGCGCGCCACGTAGGTCGCGCCGGCCGCGATGGCGAGCGGAATCGGATTGATCGGGTTTTCCACGCTGCCGAACGGCGTGCTCTTGGTCGCCATGCCTTTGCTGCTGGTCGGCGACACCTGCCCGGTGGTAAGCCCGTAAATCTGGTTGTTCATGACGATGTAAGTGAGATCGACATTGCGCCGCATGCTGTGAACGAAATGATTGCCGCCGATGCCGTAGCCGTCGCCGTCGCCGCCGGTGACGATAACCTTGAGCTCGTGATTGGCCAATTGTGCGCCGGTCGCCACGGAGAGAGCGCGGCCATGCAAGGTGTGCATGCCGTAGGTGCTGATGTAACCCGGCAGGTTCGACGAGCAGCCGATGCCGCTGATGACCATCGCTTCGTGCGGCCGAATCCCCAGCTCCGCGAGCGCCTGCTTCAAGGCGCTGAGCACGCCGAAGTCGCCGCAGCCGGGACACCAGTCGGGCTCGGCCTTGCCTTTGAAATCTTTGATCGTGAGCGCCACCCGCGGGCGCGGATTGTCAGTGCCTTTAACTTCGGTTTCGACCATCGGTAAGCTCATCCTTCGCTCCTTTTGTCAGCTAAGCGTCCCGGATGCCAACTGCGTTGAGCGCGAAACCCGAGACGATGACTAGACCATGATCTCGTGCACGGGAACGTAGCGCTTTGTCGACCCGGCGAGGATCGCCTTGACGCCGTCGACGATATGGTGCGGCATGAACGGCTCGCCGTCGTACTTGCGGATGTGGCCGTCGGCGTCAATGCCGGTTTCCGATCGCAGATAGCGGGCGAACTGGCCGCTGTAATTGTTCTCGACGATGATCACTTTCCGGCTCTTCGACAGCTCCGCCGCGATCGCCGCACCGTGCAGCGGCACGATCCATTTGATCTGCAGTTGATTGGCGGCGATGCCGTCCTCCTCTGCGAGCTTTTGGATCGCCTCGCGCACCACCCCTTCCGTGGAGCCCCAGCCGAGCAAGGTGACCTGCGCGTCGGCGGCGCCCCAGAGCTTGGGCGGGTCGAGCAGGGACAGGACCGATTCCATCTTGCGCATGCGCTTCTCGTGCATGGCCCGGCGTTTGTGCGGGTTGGTGTACTCGTCGCTGATCAAAACGCCGTCCTCGTCGTGATCATCGGTGGCGACGACGTGCTCGAAGCCGGGCGTTCCAGGTAGCGCGCGGGTCGAGATGCCGCTGTCGGTCAGCTCGTAGCGTTTGTAGCCGCCGTTGAGCGGCGGCGTCGCGCCGTTGAGACCGATCACCGCGCCGCGCTCGATGGGCGTGTTGAAATCGAGCTCGGCGGGATCCACGCTCGACCGGCCTTCCGAGAGCAACAAATCGGAGAGGATAATGCCGGGGCATTGAAACCTGTCGACCAGGTTGAAAAGTTGAGGCACGGTCTTGAAGCAATCCGGAATATTCGTCGGCGCGACGATGATGCGCGGATAATCTCCCTGTCCCGCGCCCATCGCCTGCCAGAGATCGCCCTGTTCGGTTTTCGTCGGCACGCCCGTGGCCGGACCGGCGCGCTGCACGTTGATGCACACCACCGGGATCTCCATCATGGCGGCCGCGCCGAGCCCTTCGGTCATCAAGGCAAAACCGCCTCCCGAGGTGGCGCACATGGTGCGGCAGCCGGCGTGAGCGGCGCCGATCGCCATGTTGATCACGCCGATCTCGTCTTCCACCTGGCGCACCATGATTCCCAGTTGCCGGCTATGGCGCGCCATCCAGTGCAGCACTCCGGACGACGGGCTCATCGGGTAGGCGCAATAAAAACGCACGCCCGCCGCCGCGCCGCCCATCGCCAGCGCCTGGTTGCCTTCGAAGAACGCGAGCCGCTTCCCGGTGTCCGGCAGCGGCATGTTTAGCGGCGTGAAATGCGCCGCCGCGTACTCGTAGCCGGCGCGCGCCACGCCGACGTTTTCCGCGATCACCGCGGCGCCCTTTCTCTTGAACTGCAGACTCAAGATGTCTTCGAGGATCTTGAATTCCACGCCGAGGAGCTGCAGCACCGCCGCCAGCGCGATGGTGTTTTGCACCAGATCGCCCTTGACGTTGGGCGCCAGCTCTTTCACCGAGAAGGCGCAGAGCTGCACGCCGCCGGCGGCTTTGCCCGGCTTGATTTTGTCGCCGTTGTAAAGCACCGCGGAGCCCGCTTTCATGAGCCCGAGATGGCGGTCCATCGTGTCCTGATTGAGCGGGATCATGATGTCGAGCTTGTCGCCGAAGCTGAGCACCGGCTCGTCGCTGGTGCGCAGCGTCAAGAAAATGTGACCGCCGCGGACGATCGATTGATAAGCGTTGTAGGCGTTGAGGTGCAGGCCGCGGCGCACGAAAATTCGCGCCAGGATGTCGCCCGGCGTCGCGATGCCCTGGCCGGCGGCGCCGCCGATGGCAACGGAGATATCGACCTTGGCCATGACTTACCCCCTTCGTGACCGGCGCTTCACTTGCTTGCGCTGAAATTGCCCGCCGGGATTTTTTCGAGGAGCTTGTTCATTTCCGCCGCCGAGAATGCGCGCAGGGTCTGCGTGCGAATATTGCCCAGCGCGCCCATGCTGGCGGCAAACGCGGTCATGGTTTCATCATCGGCCGTCTCGGCAATGAAAACCGCGTCGAAAGCGCCCATCGTCCAATAGATATCTTTGATTTTTATGCCGAGGTTGGCAGCCGCGTTGATCAGCGCCTTGCCCCGCTCGGTGGTCTGCCGGATCTGGCGCACGCCCTGATCGGTAAAGTTTACCAGCGCGATGTAGGATGCCATGCCGCGCCCCTTTCCGGCCGCCCAAAATGCAAAAGCCGGCTCTCCCTTGCGTGTGACTGCAAGAGCCGCCGGCTCCCTATGGCAACTGCCCCCGTAACGGTCACGCTGTGCTCTTCGCGTCGCTGCGACAAGCCACGATGCCGTCTCTCGATGTGGGAATCCTGCTGTTGGAGCAAACGCTACCAACCTCGAAATTGCCTGTCAAGTTATTCTTCCGAAGAATGGCCGGCGCCGAGCGCTGCAGGCGCGGCGCTGTTCTTGTGTCCGCGCTTTTTTTGGCATACCCATAGAATTTTCAACCTCGCCGCTCCGGCGCGCTGGGAGCGCGCCGGGACGGAGCGCGAAGGAGGTTCCATGTTCGATTTCCTGTTTCCCGATCATCCCTTCGGCGGCCACACCTTGCGCCTCGTCGCCCAGGCGCAGCAAGGCGGCGGCGACGTGTTCGACATCGCGCGCGCGATGAAGAACGTGGAAGCCGGCGATAAAGCCGCCTGGGAGCGCGCCTGGCTGGAGCTCGCCCAAAAGACCGAGGCGCGCGCGCATAGCGCGCTGGCCGCGGGGAAAAAGCTCACCGCGCGCCAATGCTTTTTTCACGCGAGCAATTACTATCGGATGTCGGACGTGCTGCTGACGATCGCCGAGGAGCCCAAAAGACGCGAGCGCTTCATCAAATCCCGCGATAATTTTCGCGCCGCCGCCAGGCTCAACGATGCAGCGATCGAAGTCGTTAGCGTGCGCTGCGGCAGCGAGGAGTACGACGGCTATTTCTGCCATCCGATAAATCCGCAATCCGGCAAGTGGCCGGCGGTGCTCTTTCTCGGCGGCGCCGATGCCTACGCCGAAGAAATCTATTTCGGCGGCAAACAGATGCTTGAGCGCGGCTGGGCCATGCTGCTTGTCGATACGCCGGGCCGGGGCTCGTCGATTTATCTGAAAGGCATCAAAACGCGGCCGGATTACGAAGTGCCCGGCAAAGCGTGCATCGACTATCTGGTCTCGCGCCCGGAAGTCGATCCCAACCGCATCGCTCTTCTCGGCATCAGCATGGCCGGCTATTACGCGCCGCGCGTGGCCGCGTTTGAGAAACGCATCAAGGCGCTGGTCGCGTGGAGCGGCTGCTACAGCATTCTCGACGATCTTTACGATTTTTGCGTGCACTTGCAGCCGGTCTGTCGACGGCTGCTCGGCGGCGTGAGCCATGAAGAGGCGCGGCGAATTTTACAGGATTACACGATGGCCGGCATCGCGCGCAATATCGCCTGCCCGACCTTGATCACCCACGGCGACAGGGACACGCTCATGTCGGTGGACGGCGCCAAACGGCTTTTCGCCGAAATCGGCGCGCACGACAAGACCCTCAGGATCTACGGCGAAGAGGACGGCGCGGGCCGCATCCATTGCAGCCACGACTACTGGGCGCACAACCTGCCGTACATGCTGGATTGGCTGGAAGAGAGGCTCTGAAAATAAAAGTTCCAAACGTTCAAGACGTTCCAATCGTTCAATCCCCCACCTGTTTCGTTCCCCCGCGTCATGGGGGAGCACGTAAAGGAAGGGGTTGAACGGAGGCATAGCGGTTGAACGGCTTGAACGGTTTGAACATTCAACTCATTCCGGGGAGGAAAAGTGGTAAACACAACCGGTAAAGACCAACACTGGGATAAAGAAACCGATGTCATCGTGGTCGGCTACGGCGCGGCGGGCGGAATTTCCGCGATCACCGCGCACGACGCCGGCGCGAAAGTTTTGTTGATCGAGAAAATGCCGCACCCGGGAGGCATTTCGATGCTCTCCGGCGGCGGCGTCGCCTTCGCGCACAATGCCGAGGGCGCTTTTCAATATTTGAAGCGCACCTGCAACGGCACCACCCCCGACGACATTCTGCGCAAGATGGCCGAAGAAATGGTCGGCATGATCGATTGGGTCACCGAGCTGGCGAAGGTCAGCGGCACCGAGCCGACCAAAACGGAAACGCGCGGCCACGGCACCTACCCTTTTCCCGGCACCCACGACATCGACTCGATCAAGCTCAAGGATTTTCCCGCCTACTCGGAATTTCCCTGGGCCAAGGGACTGCGCGGCGGGGCGCGGCTTTTCAAAGTCGTTTACGACAACGTGAACGAGCGAAAAATCGAAGTTTGGCTTTCGACCCCGGCCAGGGAGCTGATCACCAATTCGGACGGCGAGGTGATCGGCCTGCTGGTCGAGCGCGACGGCAAAGCGCTGCGCATCAAAGCGAAGAAAGGCGTGATCCTCGCCTGCGGCGGCTACGAAAACGACGACGCCATGAAGCTGCAGTACTTCGAGGCGCGGCCGGTCTATCCGGTTTATCTCGGCAACACCGGCGACGGCGTCAAGATGGCGCAGAAGGCCGGCGCCGGGCTGTGGCACATGTGGCACTTTCACGGCGGCTACGGCTTCAAATTTCCGGAGTTGCCGTTCGCGATCCGCCACGTCTGGGCCGGGCCGCGCAACGAAAACCGCAAAATGATCTGGATCGCCGTGGACAAATTCGGCAAGCGCTTCATGGACGAGTATCCGCCCGCGCCCCAGGACACCGGCACCCGCGCGCTCGAATTCTACGACGCCGACATTCAGGACTATCCGCGCATCCCCTGCCACCTGATCTTCGACGAGGAAGGCCGCAAGCTCGGGCCCATCGGCATTCCGATCGTCAACGACGAGCGCTATGACGCGAGCTGGAGTGAAGACAATCTGGCGGAAATCAACAAGGGCTGGATCAAAAAAGGCAACTCGCTGGAAGACATCGCCGCGCAGATCGACGTCAATCCGAAAACGCTAAAAGCCACGGTGGAGCGCTGGAACGAGCTCTGCGAAAAAGGCCAGGACGAAGACCAGAAGCGCCCGCCGAAAACCATGATGCCAATCAAAAATCCGCCGTACTACGTGATGGAAGCCTGGCCCATCGTCAACAACACGCAGGGCGGCCCCGAGCACGACGTCCAACAGCGCGTCCTCGATCCGATGAAAAAGCCGATCCCGCGTTTGTACGTCGCCGGCGAGATCAGCTCGATCTACGGGCATTTATATTTGGAAGCGGGAAATATTACCGAGTGCTTCGTCGCGGGAAAAATCGCCGGCCAGAATGCGGCGGCGGAAAGGGCTTGGGAATAAGGATTTGCCGCTGAGGGATCTTCTTAGATTCGCTCAAGCGGGAAGCTATTTCACTCAGAACGGTTACCCGAGCACGTTCAAGGCAGCCGCTACTCTCCGGAGCGGCTTGCGAACGTTCATGGCCGATCCCAGCATTCCGCCGAGAATCACGGCGACCACGAGCGAGGCGATCATCGGCGACAGGGTCAGAAAAAACAAAAAGAGCGAAAGGCCGCGTCGCGTCGCGCCGAATATCAAAAGCTGGAGCACAAAGAGCTTCCTTTTGAGAGGCCGAGCGCGTCACTTCGTGGAGCCGGGAGCCGGGCGAATGATCTTTCCGTGCGCGTTGCGCGGCAGGTCGTCCTTGATGAAAATGCGCCGCGGGCACTTGTAGCCGTCGAGGCGTTGGCGGCAGAAATCGGCGAGCTCGCGCTCGCTGACGGCGCCGGCGGCAATCACGTCGGCATGAACGGCTTCCTCGATAGCGCCGATCTTCACACCGTAGACCAGGGCTTCGCTCACGCTCGGATGCAGGCGCAAGACGTTCTCGACCTCCGCGGGCTCCACGCGGTTGGCGCCGACTTTGATAAAGGGGCTCCTTCGCCCCACGACATAGACGTTTCCCGCCGCATCGAATCGACCGAGGTCGCCCGAGCGCAGATAACCGTTTCGGACGTTCGGATTGGCTTCCAGAGTCTGGCGCCAGAGCGGCGGCCCCATTAGCAGTCGGACAGGACTCCGCATTCCGATGGAATTGTGTCGCCCTCTTCCTTGACCGAACCGAGAGGCACCGTCGCTATTCGTCCACGCGGTGGTGTTGAGTGGCTGCGCAGAATCCGCCGCCAGTTCCGCGCCAGCTCGGGGAACTGATCCAGGTGGGCGGCGTAGATCTCGCCAAAGCCGCGGATAATGGTCTTGCTTGTCGGAGGGATGGGCTGATAAATCTTAAGAACCACTTTGCCGCTCCGGTCCATTAGTGCAAAGGTCGGCAGCACGGGGACGCCGAGCAGTTCGAGCAGCGCGATTGTCCTGGGGTCGAGATAAAGCTCCCGGTAACAATTGGCAACCCGGTACTCACAGTCCGCCTGCTTCAAAAGTTGAATCGACATGTGCACGACGCGATTTTGCGCCAATTCCGATCGGAGCGATTGAATCATCCGAAACTGGTGCCACCGGTCGCCGCGGTAATTGAGATGATTCCAGCGCGCGTAATCTCCTTTTCCCCAGCGTGCCTCTTGATGGCAATCGCCCACCGGGCTACCCCAGCGGGTAATGCAATAGCCCCGTTGCGCCAGCACTGGAGCGACCATGCGCACATGGCCGTACTCCTGGGCGGAAAGAAGAATCGCGCCCTCGCCCGCCTTGAGCGCGGCGGCGAGAAGTTCTTCGCCCATGATGACGCACAATTGATCCGCTTTGCCTGCCCACACGCACCAGGCATGCTCGAGGTGATTGACCCAGCGGCGAAAGGTGAGATGGTCGAGGGCGCGCGCGCGCCCTGCTTTTATTCCTTCGCGGCTGCGGAACAGTGCGACGACAGGGGCAAGACTCCGTGCGCTGTGCGGATAGCACCACCAGAGGAACCGCGACCAGAGGCAACTCAGCCGGAAGACCGCCGTAGGCGACAAGCGCCGGCCAACCAGGCGAAGCAGCGGCGTCCGATAAACAGTGCGCAGAAGCGGAAATTTCATCGGGGCGAACCGAATCCAGTTGTTGGTCTCCTAGCCTATAAGAGAAAGGCTCACGGCCAGCATGAGCATCAATAGTTCCCCGTGACCTACGAGCTTCGCCTCAACGAATTGAACCAGTCTGTCTAAAGTGCGAAAGTTTTCCGCGCGGATATCGCGATCGTCGATCCGGATGTTGAATTCACGCTCGATGTGCAGAATCAACTCCAAGGCTTTGATCGAATCGAAGTTACCGTCTTCAGAAATGACCAGCGCCTCGCTCACGGCGCCCGCGCTAGGAGCCTGCCCCAGCAGCCGGCCCACAATCCAGGCCACGCGATCTCTTATTTGGTTAGCGTCCAAAGGCACCCCGCGAGGTAATCGAAAGTAATCGAAATGATTTTAATCCAACAAATGACGGGGTGTTGTCAACAGCTATGGCCGGGCGGTCCCTCGTCGGTCTCGGCTTCGGAGTACGGCAAGGGCCCGGCCGTGTCTGGCCAGCGCCTGCGGCCGATCGCAACTCAGGGAAGTCTATGAATCTCTACTCCATCCTCGAACATGCCGCCCGCCAATGGCCAAACGCTATTGCGCTCGCTCAAGACGGGAACGCCTTCAGCTACGGCGCCCTCGCCGACGCCGCGTCCCGACTTGCGGACCATCTCCGCCGGTTGGGCGTCGGGCCGGGGTGCAAGGTCGTCATCCTCTTTCCCCGCTGCGTGGAATACGTCGTTTCCTGTTTCGCGGTGTTGCGCCAGGGGAGTATCGCCGTGCCCATGTCCTCAGCCTTGAAGCGCGACGAGATCGCGCGCCTGGCAGTGGATATTGCGCCCGACGCGTACTGCTACAGCGCTGCGCTGGGCGGCGCCGTGCCCTACGGCGACGAAAGTTCGCGCCTCGGGCTTTCGGCCATCGACGGACGCCGAATGACGATCGAAATGAAATCCGCCAGCCCGCGTCCCGGCGCGCCCACCGAGCGCGACCGCTTGCGAGCGGTCGATGCCGCTTACATCTGCTTCAGCTCCGGCACCACCTCGCGATCCAAGGGCATCGTGCTCCCGCATCAAGCGCTCATGGAACGCGCCACTCAGGCGCTTCACGCCCCGCAGGTGACCCGGGCAACCTCGATTCTATGGCTGCGCGCCTTCGACCGGTTTGTACCCCATCAGATCATGCGCGCCTTTTCGGTGGGTGCCAGGGTGGTGCTGGGCACAACCTTCGAGGCCGATTTGCTGCCGGAATGGATCGCCAAATACCATGTCGATCAGGTCTGGGCGCCGCCGACCTTTTACCGTGCCTTGCTGCACGCACCACTGACGCGCAACGAGCTCCAGCCGATTCGCCACTTTTTGAGCTCGGGCGCCCCGCTGCCAGTCGATGTTGCCGCCGATTTTCGCGCCCGCTTTGGACACGAAATCTCGCAAACCTACGGCTCGGCCGAGTGCAGTCCGATCTTCATTAACGCTAGCGAAGATCCGGCCAAGCGCGGATCGGTGGGGCTACCCGTGCCCGGCCGCGAGGTCCGGTTGATGCCGAACAGCGGCGAGGACAGCGCCGATCCCGCGCAAGGCGAACTGGCCGTGCGCGGCGGCGGCATGTTCGCAGCTTATTACAATCCCTGGATCGCGCGCGAGGAAGTTTCGGAAAACGGCTGGTTTCGGACCGGCGACATCGCGCGGCGCGACGCCGACGGGTACTACTGGGTGGTCGGCCGCATCAAAGAGGCGATCAATGTCGGCGGAGCGAAAGTCTTTCCGCGCGAGCTCGAAGAAATCCTGCTCGCCCACCCAGACGTAGATGACTGCGTGGTGTACGGCGCTCCCGACCCCCGCTACGGGGAGGTGCCCCACGCGAAAGTGAAATTACGCGGTGCAGCCGCGCCCACGCAACAGCAGCTACTCGATTTCGTCGGCGATCGGGTCTCGGTCATGAGAGCGCTTAGAAAAATCGAATTCACTGATCGAATCGACCGCACCGTCACCGGCAAGATCCGGCGGTGGTGAGGGTCGTCGCGCTCCGACGCGAGGATGTGGGCTTGAATTTGTCGTCCACCGCTCGGCGTCCAAACCGCCAGGCGCTAGGCCCGCTGAAGATTTTGGCGGCGTCGGAACGGCCCCGATCGTTTAAACCTTTCGCACCGCCTGTCGCTTACCTGCCGGCATCACCGCTTGATGAACTGCTCAAAAAACCCGCTCTCGTCGAGCTTTTTGAGCACCGAGTGATTGATCACCATCTCCGGTTTCACTTTCGCAACCAGCGGATCGCTCTCGGCAATAAACTCGATCATCGACGCGATGCCGGCGATATCGACGTAGGGCTTCGGCGCCATGACTTTGAGCGCGGACTGGTAATGCTCTTCGGCCTTATCGACGCTCTCCAGGCGGAGATATTTAGCGGTGATCTGCTTCACCCGCTCCTTGTTGCGCGGCTCCAGGCTGAAGACATTGCCGGCAACGACACCGCGCATGACCCGCTCGACGAAGTCGCCGTCGCTCTTGAGCGTGCGCTCGCGCACGCTGATGGTCTGTTGCGGATAGGGAATCGGCAGCTCGGTAAAATCCGCGAGCACATAAAAACCGCGCGCTTTGAGCGTCGGGCCGAGACCGGGATTGACGATGATCGCGTCGCTGCCGCCGGATTGCAGCGACGCGACGCGCGCTGCCTGATTGCCCAATTGCAAAATAGTGATGCGATCGCGCCGGGCATCGAGTCCCCAGTGCTTCAGGCCGAGCAAAACCGCATGATAGGACGCGGTCCCGGCCTGAGCAGCGCCGATGCGCTTGCCTTTGAGATCTTGCGGCTTCTTGATCGCCGCCGCGCTCACGATCACGTAGTTCATCTTGTTCACCATGCCCGCAATCATGACGAGGTCGGCACCGCGCGCCCGCGCGCTGATTACCGGCTGGCCGCCCATCCCCATGATGCGGATGTCGCCCGAGATCAGGGCTTGCGCGCCGCGGGTGCTTCCTTCGATCAAGATCAGGTCGGGATCGGTGCCGTAGCGTTTGAACAGCCCTTCCTCTTTGGACACCCACAAAGGAATCTGGTTGGAGCTGAACGAGGAGTAGCCCATGAGAAATCGCTGCTGGGCGCGCGCCGGCGTCAACAGCAAAAGCAGGAGAAATCCCGTGATGGTGAAAATCGTCATCTTGAAACCCAAATCCGAAATGCGCTGGGTATCGGCTGAGTGAATCAATCGAGCGGAACCTCCCGCCCGGTCCCCGGTGCTGCGGCGGCTATCGGTTTTACCGAGCGCGCGTTCATGGATTTTTCCCCCACAGTCTGGCGAAAAATCCTTCATCCACCAGTTCCTGCACCACGCTGTTGTCAAAAAATTGCTCCGGCTTTGCCTGCTTGGCCTTGGGATTGGTGCGGGCGATCTCCTCCAGGGTCGCCTGAAAGCCGGCGCGCTTGACGAAGGGAATTCTCTCCATGAACTCGTAGCCGTATTTCAGAGTCGCGTCGAGGATTTTAGCGTCCTTTACCTTGGTGTATTTCTTAAAAATGGCAAGCGTCTCTTCCTTGCGCGTGTAGATGAAATGCACCGAGCGCGCGTAGGCGCGCAGAAAGGCTTTGACTGCCGGGCGGCGTTCCTTGACGAATCGTCTCGTCGTGGTGAGGCTCAGGTGAACGAAGGGAATCTCGTCGTTGACCATGTTGGCGAGCAGGTGCGCGCCCTGCTGCTCTGCGACTGCCGCCATCGGTTGCGACATGGCCGCTCCGGCGATCAGTTTTTTCGCCAGCGCCGCGGCGATCTCGGGCTGGCCGCCGATCTGCACGAAGGCGACGTCCTTGTTGGCCTCGACGCCGTGCTTCGCAAGAAACATGCGCGTCCCGAAATCGGAAGCGGCGCCGAAGCGCGAAATGCCCACCGACTTCCCTTTCAGGTCGGCGACGCTTTTCACCTCGGGTATCGCCATCATGTAAAACGGCACCATGTTGACCACCGCGCCGATGGAAACCAGATCGCCGCCGGCAAGCCCCGAGTCGGCGACCACCTGGCTGTTCTGCGCGCTGATCGAAATATCCCCGGCCACAGTCGCCTTGGCGGCGGTCGGCGAGCTCAGAATAAAAATCGTCTCGACGTCCAGCCCCTCCTGTTTGTAAAACCCGGCGTCGGGCATCACCCAGAAGGGCGAGTTGAACGCGCTGACCGAAGTCCACGCGATCACGAGCTTCTGCGCTCGCGCCTCACCGGGGAAAAGCAGCCAGGCGCCGAGCAGCCAAAGCATCGCGAGTGTTTTCTTCATCGCCCCGTGACTCCAGTACTCCCTCACCCATTCTTCTACGTTGGATTCTTGCCCCACAGTTTCACGAAAAAGCCTTCGTCGATCAGCTCCTGCACCAGGCTGTTGTCGAAAAACTGCTCGGGCCTGGCTTGCTTCGCTTTCGGATTGGTTCTGGCGACTTGATCCAGGGTGACCTGAAAAGCCGCCGCTTTCACCAATGGAATCTTCTCCATGAAATCGTAACCGTATTGGATGCTGCCGTCGAGCATGCCCGGGTCGTTGATCCTGGTGTACTTGGCGAAGATCTTGCGCGTCTCCTCCTTGCGCGTGTGCATGAAAAAAAGCGCGCGCCCGTAAGCACGGATGAAGGCCTTCGCCTCCGGACGATGTTCGCGAACCCACTTCCTGGAGGTTGTTAGCCCGATGTGCATGAAAGGAATCTCTTCCTTCGCGAGATTGGCGATCATGCGCATTCCCGCCTGCTGGGCGAGATAAACCATCGGCTGGGACATGGGCGCGGCAAACACGCTTTTTTTCGCAAGCGCTGCCGCCAGCTCCGGCATGCCGCCGATCTGTATCATCGGCACGTCCTTCGAAGGTTCCAGGCCGTATTTCGACAGCAGCATGCGCATGCCGAAATCGGTCGATGCGCCAAAGCGGGTCACGCCGACCACCTTCCCTCTCAGATCGCTGACGCTCTTGATCTCCGGCGCGGCCATCACATAAAACGCGACGACATTGGTAATCGCTCCCATCGCCACCAGATCGCCGCCGTTCAAACCGGCGTCGACAATCACCTGGCTGTTGGCGCCCGAGAGAACGATATCACCGGCCAGCGTGGCTCTCGCCACGGTCGGCGAGCTCGCGATGTAGACGAGCTCCATGTCCAATCCTTCTTGTTTCAGCAGCCCCGCATCGTTCATGACCCAGAAGGGCGAATTGAGCGCGCTCACCGCCGACCAGGCGATGACAAACTTCTCGGCGAAAGCCGGGCTTTGCAGGCAGATCAGAAAGAAGGCCAGAACCACGAACGCTGCAGAGCTTCGCTTCACCATCGCTTCACCGCTCCAGTTTTCGATTCCATCGCCGCATTTGCCGCCAGCAGTCGTATCCAGCAAGCGAGTTTCTGTCAAGCAACAACGGTTTCCCTTGAATTGACCGACGCACTGTCCTATGGTCCGAAAAAACCATGAGCCTCCGTAACAGCGCAGCCATCGTCGCCATCGGCGAAACGCCCACCGACCGTCTCGGCTCCAAACCCGGCGAGACGCGCAAATCGAGCGCGCAGTATCTCGCCTCGGCGATGCACCTGGCCTGCGAAGACGCGGGTCTTAGCCTGAAGGATTTTCAAGGGCAAGGACTGGGCGTCACGATTCCGACGGCCTATCCGCAGCCTTTCTGGCCGGAGGAAGTCGCCGAGATTCTCGGCATCACGCCGGGATTTCTTCTCGGCGGCGCCACCGGCGGCGCGGGAGCCGTGTCGCTGCTCGGCGGCATGAGCGCCGCGATCAACTCGGGCATCATCGATCTCGCGCTCGTGATCGGCGCCGCGGCGCCGTTTTCCGAACACTTCGGCGGCGGCATTCAGCCCGGCGACATGCGCGACTGGGAAATTCCTTACGGCACCATGGGACCGAACAGCAAGATCGCCATGGTCATGCGCCGCTACATGCACGAGTACGGCGCGACCCTCGATCACTTCGGCAAGATCGCGGTCGCCGGCCGCTATCATGCGAGCTTGAATCCGCTCGCCTACCTGCGCAAACCGATCACCGTGCAGGATTACAAAGAATCGCGCCTGGTGGCGGATCCCGTGCGCCTGCTCGACTGCGTGATGCCGGCCAACGGCGGCCGCGCTTACATCGTCGCCTCGCCCGAGCGCGCCAAAAAACTGCGCAAAAAACCGGTTTACCTGAAGGGCTTCGGTGAAAGAAGCAATCCGTCTTACGGTCCGCGCGCAGGTTCGGATGCGCTGGTCATGGGCGTCAAGGACGCCGGCAAAGTCGCCATGGAAATGGCCGGTGTGAAACACGGCGATATCAATTTCCTCGAGCTCTACGACGATTACATCATCGTGGTTTACCTGCAGATCGAAGATCTCGGCTTTTGCGCCAAGGGCGACGTGAGTTTTTACGAGCGCAGCGATTTCACGTTCAAAGGCCAACTGCCGATCCAGACTGGCGGCGGCATGATCAACGTCGGACAGCCGTCCACTGCCGGCGGCACGCTGCACATCATCGAAGCCGTGCGCCAACTGCGCGGCGAAGGCGGCGAGCGGCAGGTGCCGAACGCGAAAACCGGATTGGTGACGGGTCTCGGCGTGCTGCCCTACGGCAAAAATCTCGGCTGCTGCGCCGTCGCGGTGTTGGGAAGCGAGCTTTAGAAATGGCTGAACTGGACGTCAGAAAACCGCTGCCCGCGATCACCCCAGAAGCAAAACCCTTCTGGGACGCCGCGGCGCAGAACCAGCTCACGATTCAGCGCTGCCAGGAGTGCAAGGCGTGGGTCTGGACGCCGCGCCCGTCATGCAACGAATGCGGCAGCGAGCGGGTCGAATGGACGCCCATGAGCGGCAAAGGCGAAGTCTATTCTTTCACGGTGATCCGCCAGGTTGTCGGGCGCGCCGCGTCGAAAGCCTTCGAGCCCGATATTCCTTACGTCGTCGCCTGGGTCGATCTCGACGAAGGCCCGCGCCTGATCACCAACATCGTCCAGTGCCCCGCCGAAAGCGTGAAGCTTGGCATGAAAGTCGCCGTCGCGTTCGAGCAAGCCGCGCCGCAAATCTGGCTGCCCAAATTCAAGCCGGCGCCATAAATTTTCCAGCGCAGCCGTAGGTCGGATTAGCGAAGCGTAATTCGACATCTTCTTACCGCCGCGCCAATTCATCCAGCAGCGAAAAATCATAAATCTGCTCCGGCTTGGGCAGCTCTTTCAACCCCGCGTCTTTCTGATCCAGCTCCAACTCCAGCTTCAACGCGCCCGCCGTCGGCTTGCCGTCCACGGACCAGCCTTTGTGAATCGCGTCATAGATGAACGACGCCTCTTCCTGACTGATCGATAGCTGTTTCATCAGAACCGGCAGGGTCTTTTCTTTCTGGGTGGCGATGATCCGGGTCGCTTCGAGCATTGCCTGCACCACCGGACGGAGAAAATCCCGCCGCGTTTGCAGCGCAGCGACGGACATGCCCAGACCGCTTTGCGGCAACTCGATCTCGTCGGCGGCGCGGGCGAGCACGCGGAAACCCTGCTTCACCAGGCGCACCGTTTCCACGCTGTTGAGCAGCGCCGCCGGCACCGTGCCGCTGGCCAACGCGGCGGCGCGCGCGGTGCCGGCGTTGACCACTTTGTATTCCTCGGCGCGCAGGCCTTTGCGGCGCAGCAGCTCGGCGAGAACCACGTTGACCGTTCCCTGCGGCGTGTAGCCGCCGATGGTTTTGCCGCGCAATTGATCGATGGCGGTGATTTCCTTGTTCGCGACGAGAATAAAGTCCGAACGATTCAGCGACACCACGCCGACTCGAACCGGCGCGCCGCGCAGCGCCGCGCGCGCCGTCGAGCCCACGGCCGAGTAGCCGTCGAGGTCGCCGGATAAAAGCGCGCCGATGCCGGCGCGCGGCTCGAGAACCAAAACCCGCGCATCGTAACCATAACTTTCGAAGATGCCGAGATGTTTGGCGACATAAATCGCCGTCATGCTGACCGAATGATTCGCCAGCGCGATGTGCAGCGGACGCAGTTTCTTGCTCTGCGCGGAAGCCGGCGCCGTCCAACTGAAAGGCGCGGTCGCGATCACCGCCAGGAACAGCGCCCGCCGCGCGATTTTAATTTTTACCATGGAAGTCGGCTCTCCTCGTCCGCTGGTCTCGAACTCTCATAGCCGCGCGCTCGCCGGACTGTCAACGACTTTTTTGCTTGTCCGCATTGCGCCCATGGGCTATGGAAAACTGGAACGGGAGCGCGCGAAAGGAAAAAACATGGAAGAAATCCGCATCGTCGACACCACCCTGCGCGACGGCAACACCAGCCTCTGGGCGCACAACATGACCACCGGCATGATGCATCCCGTCCTTCGCCACATGGATCAAGCCGGTTTTGAGGCGATGGAATTCTTCGTCAGCGGCCGGTTCAAGAAAGTCGTGCGCGAGCAGCGCGACAATCCCTGGGACTGGGTGCGCTACGGCCAGAAGGAGATCAAAAATACCCAGCTCCGCTATCACGGCGGCATGAACAGCGGTTTCACCCTCACGCCGCGCTGCATTCCGCGGCTCATCATCGAGCGGGTCGTGCACTACGGCATCAAAGTCACGCGGCTTTCCGATCCGTGGAACGATTACAGCGCGCTCGCCAAGGAAGTCGCCGAGCTGAAAAGTCTCGGCATGGATTCCGTGGTCAACATCATTTACTCGATCTCGCCGCGCCATACCGACGAATATTACGCGCGCAAGACGCGCGAGGCTGCGGCGCTGAAGCCCTATCGGCTTTGCTACAAGGACGTCGGCGGCATGCTGACGCCGGAGCGCGCGCGAGCGCTTGCGCGCATCATTCTCGACAACGCCGGCGGCGTTCCCGTGGAATTCCACGCGCACTGCAACAACGGGCTTGCGCCGTTCAATATTCTGGAAGTGGTCAAGCAGGGCATCCGCATCGTGCACACCTCGATCCCGCCGCTGGCCAACGGCTCGGCCCAGCCGTCGATCTTCAACGTGGCCAACAATCTGCGCGCGCTCGGGTACAAGCCGATGGTGAACGAGAAGGTGCTGGAGCCGGTGGAGCGGCACTTTCGCCGGGTCGCCGCTGAAGAGGGTTTGCCCATCGGCGCGCCGCGCGAGTACGACGAAACCTGGTACCGTCATCAGGTTCCCGGCGGCATGATTTCCAACCTGCGCCACCAGCTCAAGATGCTCGGCAAGGAAGACAAAATGGCCGACGTGCTGGATGAAATCGTCCAGGTGCGCGCCGAGCTCGGTTACCCGATCATGGTCACGCCCTTCGCCCAGTTCGTCGGCAGCCAGGCGGCGATCAACGTCATGACCGGCGAGCGCTACAAAGAAGTCACCGACCAGGTGATCCAGTTCGCGCTCGGCCTCTGGGGCAAGGAAGGCGCCGAGTACATGGATCCCGAGGTCAAAGCCAAGGTGCTGAATCGCCCGCGCGCGCGGGAAATGGAGGATTTCAAAGTGCCCGATGTATCGCTCGAAGAGGTCAGAAAAAAATACGGCGGCCCGAATCTGTCCGACGAAGACTTACTGCTGCGCTACTACGCCGGCCCCGAGTTCGTCGACGCGCTGAAGACCGCGCCGCCGCGAAAGGAATATCTCGACGCGCGCAAGCCGCTGGTGAAACTGGTCGAAGAGCTGGTCAACCAGCGCGATAGCGGGCATATTTACATCCGCAGGGATGATTTTACGCTATCGGCAGGCCGACGGGCGTGATGGTGTCCCGCAGCGTTTTTAGTGGTTACGGCTTGCGTTGAGCGGCTAGATCACGATCGATTTCCGCCTCGATGTCGTCTAGTGAAATGTGGCGGCTCGATCGAGATCGATCGTCAAGAAACCGTTGAAACGCAGGACTCGATCGAAGCGCTGCCACCTCGCTATCGAAATCGTCAGCCTCGGCAAGAACAAATTCTCGGCCGTCGGGGGTCAGGAGCATTATTGGTTCTTTGGATGCTAACTTGATAATTGTTTCGAGATCCAACTTTTCCTCGGTGAGATTGATGGTTCTCATAGAAGCACCTCCTTTCCCCTAATTACAAGAACGCTAGCCTCGGGAAAATTCAGCGTCTCGTCACTTCGTCCAGGATCGAAAAATCGTAAACCTGCTCCGGTTTCGGCGGCTCCTTCAATCCCATGTCGCGCTGGGCGAGATCGAATTCGAATTTCTGGCTCCCCGCGGTCGGCCGGCCGTCGAGCGCCCAGGCTTTTTGCACGATGTCTAAAATCAAGTTGGCATCTTCATGCGATACCGTGAATTGTTTCATCAGCACGGGCACCACGCGCTCGCGCTGAGTCGCGCTGACGCGGATACTTTCGAGCACCGCCTGAACCACTTTGCGGAAAATCTCACGTTTGCTCTGGATACTCGCCACCGATGCGCCGAGACCGCCGGTGGCAAGTTCAATCTCGTCCGCGGCGCGAGCGAGGGGGCGAAAGCCCTGTTTCACGGCTTTAGCGGTCTCCAGTCCGTTGAGCACTGCCGCGGGCACGTTGCCGCTGATCAGCGCGGGCAAACGCGCCGTGCCGACGTTGAGAATTTTGTATTCGTCGGGCTTCAGCCCGCGTTTTCGCAAAAGCTCGATCAGCACCGTGTTCACCGTCGCCTGCGCGGTGTAGCCGCCGAGCACCTTGCCGCGCAATTGTTCAATGCTCGTAATTTCCTTGGACGCGACCAGAACATGATCCGGGCGGTTAAGGCCGACCATGATCACGCGCACCGGCACGCCGCGCAGCGCTGCGCGCGTGGTCGTTCCAGTGGCGGTATAAAAATCCAGATCGCCGGTCAGCAGGGCCGCGAGAGCGGCGCGCGGCTCCAGCACCAGAATCTGCGGGTCGAAGCCGTAGCTCTCGAAGATGCCGAGACTCTTGCCGACGTAGAAATGCGCCGCGGCGATGGTGTTGCTCGGCAGCGCGATGCGCAGCGGCCGAAGCCTGGGTTTCGCCTGCGCAAAAAGCGCCGGCGCGCACAGCAGCACAGCCGCCGCCAGAACGGCGGCAACCAGACCGCGCGCAATCCGTCCCTGCCGCCTCGCGCCATCCTTCACCGGCGCGCGCGCAGGGAGCCGGCTAACGGAGCCTCTGCCCGCAGTTCTCACAGAACGCGTCCTCCGGCGCTGTTTTCGATTTGCAGCCGGGGCATTCATTGACCGCCGTGGGCGGCAATGCCGGCGCCGGGCTGCGCGCCTGCTGGGCGGCGGCTTTGGCGCGCTCGGCGGCGATCAGGGCGCGCTGCCTGGCCTCTTCGGCTTTGGCTTTGGCCTGATCGAGCTGGCGCTTGAGCATGCGCTCCGCCTCGGCTGTGTCGATGCCTTCGGAAATTCCCAGGTAAACGAGATTGATGCCCATCAATTGCACCTGCAGCGCAGTGGCGATGCAAAGCATCAGCAGCACCGCGGTGTCGAGCATCATGGCGTACAGGTGACCGCTTTGTCCGCCGGACAACAGCACCGCCATCGCCATGGGCAGGCTGGTGAGCATCGAGGGATCGACGCCGAGCTTGGACCCGATCACCGAGAAGGCGATCCCGGTCATGGAAAAATAACCGGGAACCACGATCGCGCCGATGATGCCGAGAATCACGCCGGTCACCGCGGCCATGATCAGTAGATCGATCACTGCGGCCACGGCGCGGCGCTTGAGAATCGCGATGGTTTTGGCGATGGCCTGAGTAACCGAGTCGCCGTCCCACAACGCGGGCGTCGCCAGGGCAGTGAAAATCGAAGTAAGAAACGCCAGCATGCCCGCAACGAGGATCATGACCGGATGGGTGAAAAACAGGAGAATCGGACCCACGCCCGGTATCTTGCAGATGAAATAGATAATGACGGCAACCAGCGCCACCGCGAGCGCCGCCGCGAGAAGCGCCAGCGCGATGACGCAGCTCTTGAGAAAACAGATGAAACCGTAGACCAGCGCGTCAGCGAGGGCGCGCGGCGGTACGGCGCGCGCGCGGTCGAGCAACAGGATGCCGGTGGCGGAGATGCCGGTGCCGGCGACCGCGGCGTAGATCGCCCAGCAGATAAACAGCATCATCCTCCCGAGCGCGCCGCCGGAGGCGGCGAAATAGAAGCCGAGCAGCAGGAACGCCCCGCCGAGCACCATCGCCGCGAAGCTCACCGCGATGCCGCGAACATGCGTGAGTCCTTCCGAGGCGCGGGCGAACATCATGAAGTCCAGTGCCTTGAGTTCCGTCGCGACCGCCATGCAGATCTCCTTTTCCCGTTGCCGAACGATTCGAGCCGAGGCGCCTCTTGTCGGAAATGCTACTCTCCTCTGGCGACGAACAGCGCATCGTCGCGGCGGATGAATCCCGGCGGATTGCCGCGCCGGGAGTGAACCTCCAGCCATTCGCCGCTGGAAGCGACCACGTTCACCCGTGTGCCGCCGGGGATATTGGCAACCACCGGCGCGCTGGCCGACGGCGACTGGAAAACATCGGTCGCGCGCACGGTCTCATAAATCCCGGCCGCGCCGCGCCGGGAAGCCGGCGCAGTTTCGGGCGGTCTGCTCGCACGCGCCGGGGCCGGCGCATCCTGGGAGCGGCGCGGCGCGGGAGCATCCGCTCTGGAGGCCGATCGGGAAGAGTTTTCGGGCGGCGGGGCTGGCTCTGCCGGCGCCGGCTCCGCCTGGGGTTGCGGCGCCGGCGCTGCGCCGCCGGCGGAATTTTTCGCCTCTTCCCAGAGGGCGTCCGCGGGCGCATCGGACTGCGCCGGCGCGCTCGCCGCGCCCGCGGGCGCCACGGTTTCGGGAGCTTGCGGCTTCGCGGAAGGGCGCAGGAGATCCGTGCCGAAATAAAGGCCCGCGCCCGCGGCTAAAATTAAAATCACGCAAGCGCCGACGATGGCCGCCGCCCCCAGGCCCTGGCGCTCGCGCGCCGCCGGCACCCAAGCCGCGCGCTCGGCGAACGGCGGCGGTTGACTTCCGGCCGGCTCGGACCGCGCGGGATTCGGCGCCGGAGCGGCGTCGGGCCTGGCGATCCTGGCGCCGCAATTTCTGCAAAAATTTTTTCCTTCATCGATCTGCGTGCCGCAATGCGTGCAAAACATGAACGACCTCCGAAGCGGGCGCCAAAGAATTCCGCTGAGGGTAGCCAAGACGAAGCGCTCCTGTCAATGAAATTGCGCGGGAGCGGAGTGTCCGAGGCTCTGCGGTTGAACTGCGGCGGACGAGCGGATACACAATCTTTCCATGGACAAGCTTTGCTCGCTTCGCGACGCCATCGCGCGCGACATCGAGAATGGCATGTCGATCGCGATGGGCTGCGCGCTCGAGTCGTTGATCCCGTTCGCGGCGAGCCACGAGATCATCCGCCAGAAAAAGCGCCGCCTGACCCTGATCGCGCCGATCTCCGACATGCAGTTCGATCAGTTGATCGGCGCGGGCTGCGTCCAAAAAATCGTCGCTTCCTGGGTCGGCAACGTGGCGGCGGGCCTCGGCCACAATTACCGGCGCGCGGTGGAAGCCGGCGTTCCCAATCCCATCGGGATCGAGGAGCATTCCAATTTCACCATCGGCCTGGGCCTCCAGGCGGCGGCCATGGGCGTGCCGTTTCTGCCGACCCGCACCGTCAAGGGCAGCGATTTCGCGCGCGACCCGCAATTCGCCCGCGTGGCCTGTCCGTTCACGGCCGAGGAGCTGATCGCCGTGCGCGCGATTCGGCCCGACGCGGCGATTCTCCACGTGCAGCGCGCCGACCGCGAAGGCAACGCGCAGGCCTGGGGCAATCTCGGCGTGGTGCGCGAAGCGGCCATGGCCGCGAAAAAAGTGATTCTCACCTGCGAAGAGATCGTCGAGCGCGAAGTGATCCTGAGCGATCCCAACCGCAACGTGATTCCCGGCTTTGTGGTTTCGAGCGTCGCCTGCGTGCCCTTCGGATCGTATCCCTCGCCGGCCCAGGGTTACGCGCGCCGCGACGACGATTGCTATTTCGAGTATCACCAGGCCACCCGCGGGCGTGCCGGCTTTGAACAATGGCTTCGAGAATGGGTGCTCGATGTGCCGGACCATGCGGCTTTTCTGGAACGGGTCGGGCGCGAGCGCGTGGAAAAACTGAAACCGCAGCGCAAGCTTGTCGTCGAGCCCGTCAGCTTCAGCTACTGATCGCCAAAAATTCCACAGGAGGAAACGCTCATGAAAACCGTGCCATCGCAGAAACTCAGCCAGGAGGGCTGCGACATCATCGTCGATGCCGCCATCGCCAAGGCCCGCGAGTTCAAGCAAGTGGTCAGCATCTGCGTGGTCGATGCCGGCGGACATCTGATGGCCTTCAAGCGCATGACCAACGGCCGCACTCACAACACGCTCATCGCCCAGGCCAAAGCGCGCTCGGCGGCGCTCACCACCGCCGCGACCGGTAAAACCGGCCGCGACGGCGCGGAAATTCCGGATCATCAGGTGCTGGCGCAAACCCTCGCCGTCGGGCCCGGCTGGTTCATCAGCATCGAAGGCGGCCTGCCGATTACGGTCGAAGGCCAGTGCATCGGCGGCGTCGGCTGCAGCGGCGCGCCCGCGGCGGTGGATCGCCAGATCGTTCAGGCGGGAATCGATGCTTTCAACAAGGCGTGATTTCCGTTTGGCGTCTGGGGGACTAGCGTCTGGCGTCAATCCCAAAACATCCGACGCTGAACCTCGGGCGCGGCCATAACGTGAATTACACCCTGCGCGAATTGATGGTCGCCGCCGCGGCCCGGGAAATCCGCGACGGCGACAAAGTGTTTGTCGGCATGCGGCTGCCGCTGCTCGGCTTCGCCGTGGCGAAGGAAACCCGCGCGCCCCATGCGATCGGCATCTTCGAAAACGGCGTGATCCGCGATTGGCCCGCGCTCGCAGCGATCTTCACCATGAGCGATCCGCCCAACGTCGCCGGCGCGCTCTCATGTGCGGGATTGAACGACGTGATGTTTCTGCTGCAGACCGGCCGGGTCGATCTCGGCTTCATCGGCGGCGCCGAGATCGACCGCTTCGGCAATTTAAACACGCACTGGGTGGAAGAAAACGGCAAGCGCATTCGCCTCCCCGGCAGCGGCGGCGCAGCGGATATCGCGGCGCTGGCGCGGCGCTGCATCGTGATCATGAATCACGAGAAGCGCCGCTTTACGCCCAAAGTCCGCTTCGTCACCTCGCCCGGCTTCGGCGAGGGCGGCGATTGGCGCGCGCGCGCCGGCCTGCCGGGCGGCGGGCCGAGCCGGGTGATCACCAGTATGGGCGTCTTTGGCTTCGACTCGGAGAGCCGCGAGATGGTGCTGATCAGCCGCCATCCGGGCATCTCCGTGGACCGGATCAAAAGCGAAACCGGCTGGCCCCTCCGCCTGGCGAACGATATCGAGGAGACGTTGCCGCCCACTGACGCGGAGCTCGCGGCCGTGCGCAAATACGATCCGAAAAAAGTCTGGACGGCTTAGATACCTTTGCCGCCGGCGCAGGTTCGATAATTTATCGCCAGCCTGTCAGGCCTCCACTTTGGCCGACTGAATGACAACGGCCTCGGCCGGCACGTCGCTGTGATAGCCTTTGTTGCCGGTTTTTACTTTCTCGATCTTGTGCACCACGTCCATGCCGTCGATCACCCGGCCGAAGACCGCGTAGCCGAACTCGGCCGGCGCGGTGCTGCGGTGGTTGAGGAAGTCGTTGTCTTTGACGTTGATGAAAAACTGCGAGGTGGCGCTGTCGACCACGTTGGTGCGCGCCATGGCGATGGTGCCGAGATTGTTTTTCAGGCCGTTGGCGGCCTCGTTTTTGATCGGGCTCCGCCCTTTTTTCTCGTTCATCTGCGCATCCATGCCGCCGCCCTGGATCATGAAGCCGGCGATGACCCGATGAAAGATCAAGCCGTCGTAGTGTCCCGCGTTCACGTAGTCGACGAAATTTTGCGTCGTGATCGGCGCCTTTTCGGCATCGAGCTCGATGCGGATAGCGCCCATGCTCGTCGTCATCAAAACCACCGGATTTTTTTCCGCCATGATTGCCTCCTCGGAATTTCTCCCACGCATAGCATCTTTTTCGCCGCGGCGGTACCGCAGGGTGGAATTATCGCCAACGATGGGTTATGGATACGAGCAAAGCGCCGAACTGGCAAAAATCCGAAAGGAGCTTTTTATGCCGAGCGAGAGAAAAATGGAAGGCATTCTGACCCCCATGCCGGTGGCTTTCAAGCGCGACGGCGCCATCGACCACGGCGCCACCGACGCGATCGTCGATTTTTATCTGAACGCCGGCGTGCACGGCTTTTTTCCGCTGGGCACCCACGGCCAGGGCATGGTGATGGAAATCGACGAGCGTAAAAAGGTCGCCGAGCAGATCGTCCATCGGATCAAGGGGAGAGTCCCCGTGGTGCTGCACATCGGCACGGCCAACACCCTTTCTTCCATCGAATTGGCCAAACATGCCGTGAGTCTCGGCGTGGACGCGATCGGCGTGGTGCCGCCCTACTACTATCCGCACGACGACTGGGAAGTTTACGCGCACTACAAGGCGATCGCGCGCTCCGTGCCCGGCACCCCAATGTTCATTTACGACAACACCGAGACCACCTGGGTCGAGGTCACGCCGGCCAAAGCCAACCGGATCATCGAGGAAATCGCGCCCAACCCGCTCGCCGGCATCAAAGTGTCGTTCATCCCCTACGACAAACTGCTCGGCTACGTCTATCAATTGCCCAAATCCGTGGGCGTTTTCCCCGGCGGAATTTTCAGTCTCTACTCCGGTTACTCGGTCGGCGTGCGCGGCGCGATTCATCCGCCGTCGACGCCGTTCCCGGAGACCTGCGTGAAAATGTACGAAGCGCTCAAATCCGGCGATCTCAAAGCGGCGCAGAAAGAGCACGATCTCCTGACCCGCTTGATGCAGGTGGTCGGTCGATATCTCCGCAGCCACGGGCGCGGCGTGTTCTGCGAGCTGATGAAGCTCCGCGGCCTGCCGGTGGAACGCTTCCCGCGCTGGGAGACCCCGCCGTTCAGCGAAAAGGACAAGGCGGATCTCAAGGAAGGCATCGTCAAAGCCGGCTTTGCGCTCTGAGTGGTCGCGATGGAACCGCTCCAACTGGAGATCGGCAAAAAGCTCTCGCCCGCCGAAGCGAAAGCGTTCACCGACGAGATCAAGCGGCGCATGTACGCCCTCTGGAACCAGAAGATTTTCGGCGGCGCGTTCATGCGCGATCTCGCCGCCGGCAAGCTGCCGTTCGAAACCATCAAGCTCTTCTGGCGCAACTGGTACAGCTATCCGGTGGAAATAAACAATTTTCACCTGATCATCTATCAGCGCCACCAGGGCATCTTCGCGCGCCATCGCGATCTGCTCGCGCCGTACGTCGGCAAGATCAGCGACGAGCTGGTGAACCCGAGCATCCCCGGACACATCGACGTGCTGATCAAACAGGGCGAAGCCTTCGGCGTTTCGACGGACGAGATGATCCACTGCCGGGTCTTCGCCGAGTGCCGCGCGCTCACCGAGTTCGCCCGCGGGCTGGTTTACGAAGGCAGCATGATCGAGTGGTGGGCGCGGTCGCTCAACGAAGAGATGTTCGGCCACTGGTCCAAGCACTGGCGCGAAGCGCTTTTGAGCAAGTACAGGATCAAAGACGCCGACCTGCATTACTTTCAGGTTCACGAGGAAGCGGACTTGCACGAGCATCTGGACGGACTTTTGGCCCACGGGCAGGTCGCGCGGATGATTTTCGAGCGCCTGCTCCAGGACGGCAACACCTGGTATCGTCCCGGCTGGGGACCGGAATATTGCTGCCTGACCAACGCCGAATACGTTGCGCTGTTTCACGACGGCATTTATAAACAGGCGCAGGCCCTCGGACACTTCTGAAAATTGAAAATGGACAATGGAAAATTGGCATTCGTAGATTCGGCCGTTCTCGTTGGCAATTTTCCATTGTCCATTCTCCATTGATGCCCATGCCTTTCAACGACGTTCGCGAGTTCATCGACGCCGCCCGTCACCTCGGCCAGGTCAAGGAAATTCACGGCGCGCACTGGAATCTGGAAATCGGCGCGCTGACCGAGCTCTTCGCTTTCAAGGAGCCCTCGCCGCTGGTTTTGTTCGATCAGATTCCCGGTCACAATCCCGATTTCCGCGTCGCCGCCAATCTGATCAATACACCCGCGCGTTCCGGCCTCACGGTCGGCATGCCGGCCGACGCGGCGCCCATCGAGCTGGTGGCGCGCTGGCGGCAATTGCTGAAAGAAGCGCGGCCGATTCCGCCGCGGGTAGTTACAAGCGGGCCGATTCTGGAAAACGTCAAGAGCGGCGACGACATCGACATGACGATGTTTCCTACCCCGCACTGGCACGAGCTCGACGGCGGACGCTACATCGGCACCGCCGATTGCGTGATCACCGGCGAGCCCGAAGGCGGCTGGGTGAACGTCGGCATTTACCGGGTGCAGGTCCACGATGAGAAAACCCTCGGGCTCTACGTTTCGCCCGGACACCATGCGCGCATCATGCGCGAAAAGTACTGGGAGAAGGGCAAGAGCTGCCCGGTGGTCGTGACCTTCGGGCAGGACCCGCTGCTTTTTCTGGTGGCCGGCCAGTCGATCGCCTACGGCATGTCCGAGCTCGATTATTGCGGCGGGCTCCGCGGCGCGCCGGTCGATGTGGTGCGCGGGGAAGTGACCGGCCTGCCGATTCCCGCCACGGCGGAAATCGCCATCGAAGGCGAAGTGCCGCCGCCGAAAGAACAGATGCACATGGAAGGCCCCTTCGGCGAGTGGCCGGGCTACTACGCTCACGGCGCGGCCAACGAGCCGGTGATCCGGGTAAAAAAACTCTATTACCGCAACCGTCCGATCCTCTGCGGCGCGCCGCCGCTCAGACCGCCGTTCATCACCTTCGGCGTGCCCATCGGCGCCGCCGCGATCTGGAACTATCTCGAAAAGGCCGACGTGCCGGACATCAAAGGCGCGTGGTGTTATGTCGGCGGCTCGGCCGCCGCGGGCGGCGCGCCGTTCATCGTCGTGGCGCTCAAGCAGCGCTACCACGGCCACGCCCAGCAGGCCGGCATCGCCGCGCTCGGCTCGCGCGCCGGCAATTATCACGGCCGCTTCGTGATCGTGGTCGATGACGATATCGATCCGTCGGATTTGAAAGAAGTGATCTGGGCGGTGTCGACCCGCTGCGATCCCAAGACCGCCATCAGCATCATCGACGGCTGCTGGAGCACGCCCCTCGACCCGGCCATGCATCCCGACCAGCGCGACGCCGGCAATTTCGTCAACAGCCGGGCGATCCTCAATGCCTGCCGGCCCTACGCCTGGCGCGACCGCTTTCCGCCGGTCAACTCGCTCAGCCCCGAGCTCAAAGAAAAAATCAGCGAGAAGTGGCGCAAAGAGCTCGGCTGATTTCGCTCCCGGCGCGCGCCGCTTGATTGCGTCGGTTTTCGTTCCGTGTCAGCATGCGCCGATGGAATTTCTCTGGGATCTTTTTCACCGCGTCTATGACGTCGAAACCCTGGTGCGGCTGGGCGGCGTGATCGGCCTCACCGTCATCGTCTTCACCGAAACCGGGCTGCTGATCGGATTTTTTCTTCCCGGCGACTCGCTGCTCGTGACCGCGGGGCTGTTCGCGGCGCACGGCGATCTCGATCTGCTCCCGCTGCTGCTGGCCTTGAGCGCCGCGGCGGTGGTGGGCGATACCGTGGGCTACAACATCGGCGCGCGCGCCGGGCCGATGCTCTTCACGCGGCCCGACTCGCTGCTTTTCAACCGCAAGCATCTGATCACGACCAGGGAATTCTACGAGCGCCACGGCCCGTTCACGATCGTGATCGCGCGCTTCGTGCCGATCCTGCGGACCTTCGCGCCGGTGGTGGCCGGCATCGGCGCCATGCAGTACCGCCGCTTTATTTCCTACAACGTGATCGGCGGCGTGGGCTGGGTTTGCAGCATGATTCTGGGCGGGTACTTTCTCGGCCAGATGGTCCCCGGCATTCAGCGGCACATCGACAAGGTCATCGTGGTCGTGATCTTCCTGTCGCTGTTGCCGGCGATAATCAAATTCGCCCGGGAGAAACTCAAGTCCGGCGGCTGAGCCCGCGGCGCCGCGCGCGAGCGATCGACCCGAGGGCGCTCGCCGATCGATGCGCGCGGGCGCAGGCAAGCGGGGCGCCGGAGATTTTTCTTCAGAAGCCCTGCGCGCGCCGGCGCTCCGGCGATTTGCCGGGCTTGACCGCGATGCGGCCGACGCCGTTCAGGCGGCTCAGGCGAATGCTCCGGCGCGGCGGCATTTCCACGTCGATGGCGTTCGAGCGCATCTTTTCCAGGATGCCGCGGCGCAGGTAGCCCGGATCGAGATCCAGCGTCTCGCACACGTTGAGAAACGAAAAGGGCTCCTTTTCCTCGTGATCGAATAGCCACTCGCGCGCCTCCTGAAACAACTTGGCGCGCATCGGAACCGGTTGCTCGCAATATTTTAAAATGCATTCGATGGCGTCGGCGAGGATCGCCAGCATCAATTCCTTTTCCGGCTCCAGCGCGCGGCTGCGGCTGAAAATTTCCAGGAATTGTTCGGGCGCCACGACATCGCCTTCGAACAGGCCTCCGCTATTTTCCATGTTCTCTCCCTTGTCGGTCCGCCGGGCATCGGCAAACGGCCGGCTGGACGGTCTGGAATCGCGCCGGCCGTCGGCCCGGCGGGACTCTCTGGTTGTGGATGGTAAGAAACGGGCCGCAGGTGCGCCCTTCGGGGCGCGGGCCCGCTCACCGCACACGGAGAAGCGGCGGACTAGATTCTAAAAACCTGCTGAAATCGAAGAATATCCTGGCGGATCAATAAACCGTAACCGGCGCGCTCGCACGAAAGCGCGGCGGGCTCGGCGAAACGAAACTTGCGCAGCACGAAGCCGAGCGCAACCTTCGCGATCACGCTGCCGCGGGTCGTGCCGCTCAGGCCGTCGGGGTAAGGCACGTCGTCGAGGTCATCCGACGAATCCGGCGCCACGTAGGAAGTTTCGATCTTGAGGGCGGAGGAAAAATTGTTCTTGAGGCTGTCGGAGTAGGCGTTGGCGGACGCGGCGCTGACAAGGATGACACACAACAGGGCTCCGAGCAGGTGCCGCACCATGATGGGGGCGACTCTAATTGATTGCCGCGGCGATTGTCAAACATATTCTGGGCTTGCCAACTGGGGTCAGCGCGCGCCGGCCGCGCGATGGCAGCGGCCCTGCCGCGAAACGCGGAAAGCGGCTATCGGCGCCGCTCGAGCGGCGGCATGCGCAAGGGGATCCCGGCCTTTTGGAGCTCGGCCTGGTAAAGCGCGCGAATCTCCGGCGGCTCGTCTTCGTGCTCGAGCAGATGGCCTCCTTCGCGCTCGCTCAGGTTGGGCCGCCACGGGTGGCCGACCTGACGCAGCCCGCGGCGCAGCGCCAGATGGCGCGCGGCCTCGCGGCTGGTGGTGAAATGGTGGTGATACCAGCCTTCGGGCGGGACGAGCAGGCTGCCGGGCTGCCAATCGACGCGGACCATTTCCTTTTCCTTGCCCGGATACCACATCAGCGAATAGCCCTTGCCGGCGATCACGATCACCTGCGCGCCCGGTCCGTGACGGTGGGCTTTTTTGTAGGTGCCCGACTCCACGGCCATGATGTGCCCGACCATCGAATTGCCGGACAGATGAATCCCTAAACGGCTGAAGCCGATGCCGCGCTCGGGGCGCGGGTCGAGAGTCACCGCGCTCAAATCGGGAATGAAATTAACCACCCGGTCTTCCTGCTCGCCGGGCTTCATCTCGCTGCTGAAGAAATTTTTCTGACCGGCGAAACGATCGGTGAATTCGTGGCGCGCGCCGAACACGAAGTCCGGGGAATTGTAGAGGTTCATCACCAGCGGGAAATTGTTCGCCGTGGCCAGGCGCACCGGCTCGCTGGCCGAGCCGTTGTGGTGTTGATGCCGGACATTGAGCGGCGGCGAAAACAGGCTGTCCGACTGCCATTCGAGCGTGATCGGCTCGCCGCCCTCGCCGCGCCAGAATTGCGTCGCGCCGCGCCCGGAAAGAATCAGCACCTGCTCCTCGTACATGTGGCGCAGCGGCTTGAGGCTTTGACCGGGCGGGATTTCCGCGATCAGCACGCCGACGAAGCCCTGCGAGCCTTCGAGATGGCAGTACGCCGCCGGCCCGCCCCAGCGCTCCCAGTATTTGAGCGGCGCAGTCTTGAGATCGGCGACGCCGTAGCCGGCGATCACCGAGAGCCCGTCCCTTTCGCAGAACTCGAGGAACGCCGACTTGCGCGCGTATCGTTTCGCCGAAGCCTCATCGAGCGGCATTGATTTCCATCACCCCTGTGCGGGCCGATCGCACGGCTACTCCCGAATGCCCACCTGGCCGCCGATCGAGCGCGCAAACAGCGCGGCAACGACCACCAGTCCGACGATCAGCACGGCGACCACCGTCGCTTTTTCGAACTCGGCGCCGGCGGCGAAATCGAGCATCAGCAGCGACAGCGTGCGCGATTTGCCGGAGCCGAGCAGCACCACCGTGCTGATGTCGCGCGCGGCGGAGATGAAGCCGACCAGCCCGACGGTGATCAGCGCGGGCGTGATCAGCGGGAAAATCACCCGGTGAAAAGTATGGACCCAGGTACCGCCGCAGACCTTCGACGCCTCTTCGAGATCGCTGCCGAGCTGGATCAGCACGCTTTTGATCATCTGCGTGCCGAAGGGCATGCTTTTGATCACCATCGCGATCATCAGCAGATAGATCGTGCCGTAGATCGGCAGGAAAATTTTCGTCTGCAAAAAAGTCCAGAGCAGCGCCACGCCGAGGAGAATGCCGGGAATCGACCACGGCAGCCAGGAGAGAAAATCGAGCAGCCAGCGGGCGCGGTAGTGGGTCTTGACGATGACGTAGGCGATCAGCGCGTAGAAAAAAATGCCGATGACGCCGGCGCCGATGCCGACGGCCACCGTGTTCCACAGCGAGCGCAGCAGCACCGGATCGCTGAGCGTGGCGCGCCAGTTGTCCAGGGTCCACGGATCGGGGATGTTGAAAAAGCCGAAGAGCTTCATGAACGTGCCGGTCACCAGCAGCACGGTGGGCAGCACGGTGATCACCAGCGCGAAGGTCAGAATCAGCGCGAACGCCGGCATGCGCCATTTGCCCAGATGCATGGTGCGCACGCTGAATCCGCGGCCGGTCACCGTGGCGTAGCTGCGTTTGCCGATGTAGCGGCGCTGCATGGCGACCATGAACAGCAGCAGCCCGAGGAAAACCGTGCTGAGCGCCATGGCCGGCGCGAACTGCGGCGGCTCCCAGGTCACCAGCTCGTGGATCTTGGTCGAGAACACCTGCAGGCCGATGGGCGTGCCGAGCAGCAGCTCGATCTCGAAGGCCTCCAGCGAGCGGATGGTGCCGAGAATCGTCGACACGAGGATCGCCGGCATCATCACCGGGACAAAAATATGGAAAAACGTGTGCCGGCCGCTGGCGCCGGAGATGTGCGATGCCTCCTCGAGGGCGGCGTCGAGATTGCGAAAGGCCGGCGCCAGCAGCATGACTTTCACCGCCACCGTGCCGCCGAGGTGCGCCCAGACGATGCCCCAGAACGAGTAGATGTTGAAAATTGAATGGCCGATGCCGAGCGCCTGCAGCGCCTGATTGAAGACGCCGTATTTGGGATCGAGGAGCAGGATCCATCCCATCGTCTGCGGCAGCGCCGGCAGAAAAAACGACAGCCAGAACAAAAACTCCAGAGTGCCTTTGAGCGGAATGTCGGTGCGCGCGATCAGCCACGCGAAATAGGCGCCGACCAACAGCGCGATCGCCTGGCGGGTCAGCGCGAGCGTGAAGGTGTTGGTCATCGCCTTGATCATGCCCGGCGTGGTGAACGCCTTCACCCAGCCTTCCAGTCCCCAGACGATCGGCTGGCCGGGCCGCGCGGTCTGAAAGCTGTTGAAAATCATCAGGCACAGCGGCGTGAGCACGAGGAAGGCAACGACCAGCAGCAGCACGGTCATCCCCGCCACCGGTAGAAAGCGCGAATACACCGCGGGCTGCCACGGCCGCTCCAGAACCACCGGCCGGGTCATGACTTGGGTTTTGTCGCTCATGATCGAAACTGTCTCGCTACGCGGTTATACGGGCGGCGCCATCCTTCGTCAATCGTCGTTGGCTGCGGCATCGTAGTTCATGTCCGGCGCGATGCCGTGTTTCGCCAGCTCTGCCTCATAAGTCGCCCGGATCGCCGGGTCTTCGTCGCCGTATTCGATCAACGTCCCGCCCTGTTTCACCGAGGTGTAAACGCCGGCGCGGATCGCCGCAACCCGAATGCCGAGGGGAAATTTCTGGCTGCCGCAGCGCAGCGCCAATTGCAGCGCCGGCTCGGGCCCGGTGTTGAAGTGCTGATGAAACCAGTTGGTCGGCGGGCTGAATACGCTCCCCGGCGCCCAGTCGACCCGTACCACCTGATCGCCGAAGCCGTTTTCATACGGGTGCGTGCCGAGGTGATTCGGCCACATGAGCGAATAGCCCTGCGAGCGGAGAATCACCAGCACGGCGCCGCCGCCGTGAAAATGCGCCTTGTGATAGCGCCCCACCGGCCACTCGGCGAGGTGGCCGATCAAAGTGTTGTTGGAAATCTCGAACTGGGTGAGGTTGACGCCGATGCCCTTTTGCTCCTGCGCGTCGATGGCAGCCTTGCGCGCGTCGGGAATGAAATTGGTCTCCCAGATCCACTGGCGGTTGTTGGTCGCGAGATAGCGCTCGTTGCGCGGCGCGAAGTAATTCTCCTCGGCGTCGTAGCGGTCGTGAAACGCGAAGTCGCTGTTAAACACGAACTGCTCGTTGTGATAATGATCCAGCGCCATCGGCGCGGTGGTGACCGCGAGAAACAGCGCCGGCTCGTCGCTGTAATTGATCAATCGATGCAGCGCGTTCATCGGCGGCGAAAAAAGACCACCCGCCTGCCACTGGATATTCTGCGGCACGCGGTCGCGCTGCTGGATCTCGGCGACGCCCTCGCCGTCGAGGATGTAGAGGATCTTCTCGTAGAGATGGCGCTCGGGCTCGGTGGAAACCCCGGCGCCGACCCTGCCGACGTAGACTCCGGTGATGCCTTCCAGGCCGCGCAGCTGCAGGTACGCGCCGTCGCAGCCCAGCCGCTTCCACGGTCTGAGCTGGATGCGGCGCGCGTCGGCGACGCCGAAGCCTTCGATGACCGGCACGCCCTCTTTTTCCATGAAGCGCTCGTAGTAAGTTTTCGCGCGCGGCCGCGCCGTGCCGATGCTCACGACTTTAGAATCCATATTCCTTCCATCTCCTTTTGATGGTTGCCGCCATTTCCGGAGAAATCGAAGTGCCCACCGCCGGGTAGCGGTTGCCGCCGTACTGTTGCTGGGGCTGGAGTTGCCAGTTGATCGTCGCGTCGATCAACACTCGCGTCCATGTGCCGTGGCCGTACTTGACCGAGTTGCGGTCTTCGAGGGGCACGCTCGGGTCGAGCATGGAGCCGCTGGTGCCGGCAAAAAAGGAAATATCGCCGAGACCGGCGTTCACCCGATAGCAGAGCGCCCACTCGATCGCTTCCCAATCGTGGATATCGATGTCGTCGTCCACCACGATCACGTGCTTGGCCGCATAATTGCCGAGATGGCAGCCCCAGAGCGCGTTGGCGACCTGCTGCGCATGGCCGCGGTGCGACTTGCGAATCTGCACGCGCAACGTTTCGGGCCATTTGCCGCGCCACACGCCGGTGACGTTGGGCACGCCGGCCTGCTCGAGATAGTGCCAGGCCATCGCGGAAAACGTCGCCGGCGTCCAGGTCGTGCCTTCGTTGGTTCGCCCCGGGCTCGCGCCGGTCAGACAGCCGTGAAAGATCGGATCGCTGCGGTGCGTGATGCATTCGACACGGATGGTGTGCTTGGGCGAATGGCTGCCGCCGTAATAGCCGGGATATTCGCTGAACGGTCCTTCGAGGGTGAAAGTCGCGGGATCGGCGGAAACGTAGCCTTCGAGCACGATCTCGGCGCTCGCCGGCACCAGCAAATCGCTCAGCTCGCACTTGACCAATTCCACCGGCGCGCCGCGCAGCGACCCGGCCATCTCGTACTCGGGATAATTCACCGGCGTCGATGCCGCGAGAAACAGCGTCTGGTCCCAGCCGATCACCACGGCCACGGGCATTTCCTGGCCGCGGCTTTTGTACTTGCTGAAATGCTTGCCCCAGCCTTGAGTCATGGCGAGCAGAACGCCGATGGTGTTTTTGCCGGTGATCATGCCGCGGTAGGTGCCGCCGTTGAGCACGCCGGTGTCGGGATCGCAGGTCACCACCGTCGCCGAAGTCATGATATAGCGCCCGCCGTCGAGGGGATTCCATTTCGGCACCGGCAGTTGATTCAAATCGATCTCGGCGCCGCGCAGAATATTTTCCTTCACCGGGCCTTTGCCGACCCGCACGGGCGGCAGCGGCCGGGAAAAGCGCTCTTTGAAAATCGGCACCATGTCGCGGTAGGAAGTCGTCTCCGGCACGCCGATAAAACGGCACACGCGCTCGCGCGTGCCGGTGCCGTTGGTAAACAGGCGCCGGCAGAACGTGCTCTGATGATCTTTGATGTTTTCGAACAGCAGCGCCGGACCGAACTGGCTGGAAACCTCGCGGGTGATCGCGCCGATTTCTTCGTCCCAATCGACCGGCGCGCCGATGCGGCGCAAATCGCGCCGTTCATCGAGATCGTCGATCCACTCTCTCAAATCAGCAAATGCCACTGGGATTGCCCTTCCGTAAAAATCGACACTCCGTCATTCCATTACTCCAACACGCCCTTCCTACGTCCCCAGCAGCTTGCGCGCGAAGGCCGCCGCCGGCTCGCGGATCTTGTTGATCTTCTCTTCCGATTGATTTTCCAGCTTGTGGTACTGGTCAATGGTCAGAAAATCCTTCGCCGAGATCACCCCGTACTCGCGCAGCCATTTGGTTTCCACGTCGAGGCGGCGCGTGCCGACCCCCATGCCGCGGGAAAAAACTTCCTGGCCGTCGTGGCTGAGCAGCCAGTTGATAAAAACCCGCGCCGCGTTGGGATGCGGCTGATTCTTGAAGACGACCAGATGGCCGTAGCCGCCGCTCACGTACAAGCCTTCCTTGGGCACCGGCAGCGCGACCACCGGCAAATTGGCTTTGATGAACGGATAGAACTCCGAATAGCCGATGCCGGAAGTCACCGCGATCTTGCCGCGCGCGAGGTTCTCGGCCAACAGCCGCAGATCGCGCGTGATGAAAAGATTCTGCGCCGCCAACCGCCGCAAATACTCCTCGCCCTTGATGTAGTGCATGTACGACCACATCGACGAGCCCGAGCCCGGCGTGCGCGGATCGCTGATGCCGATGCGGCCCTTGAGTTTCACAGCCAACAGATCGTCGAAGGATTTGAACTCGCTCGGCTTGTACTCGTTGGGATTGCTCCACAGGCTCACCGTCTGGTAGGCGACGAAGTTGTAGACAAAGCGCCTGGCGTTATCGATGTAGATGTGCCCGCCCCACCAGTTTTTGGGGTCGCGCACTTCGGGCAGAATCAGAAACGGCTCCACCGGCTCCAGAATATTTTCCGGCAGGAGCCCGGTGACGATGGATTCCGTGCCGCCGATGTGCAGGTCGAAATACTGCGCGCCGCTCTTGGCTTCGCTCACCATGCGCTGGATAATCGCGCCGCCGCGCGCCGGCACGAACTCGGTGGCGATGCCGTAGCGCCGGCTGAAGGCGATCTCCATGGTTTTGCGCAATTCCGGGCTCGGCGGAATCGCCGCGACGACTTTGCCTTCCTTCCTGGCGGCTTCGACGATCCTGTCCCAGTCGGACGGTTTGGCCTGGGCAAGGGCAAGCGCCGAGCTCACGGCCACGACAACAGTTATTATAGGTCCCATAAGTCCCCTAGGACCCATGTGCTTCTTCTCCCTCACTTACCTGAACATCCTTTCCGCAAGCTGCATGGCCGGTTTGCGAAATTTTGCCACCACATCCTCCGAGCTGTTTTCCAGCTCATCGAACTTTTCCGGGGTCAAAACTTCCTTGGCCGCCGGATGGCCGAACTCCTTTGTCCATCTGGTATCGACATCGAAACGCCGCGTCGGCTGGCCGAGAGCCTTGGTGACGGCAGTCTGGCCTTCCTTCGCGAGCAGCCAGTTGGCGAAGACTCTGGCCGCGTTCGGATGCGGCGGATTTTTTATCAACGCGAGATTGCCACTGCCGCTGCCAGCGTAATAGCCTTCTTTGATGTTCGAGATCGATTTCACCGGCAGGCCCGCTTTAATAAAAGGCAGGTAGGTGTAATACGAAACCCCGATCGAGATCGCCGATTTGCCGCGCGCCACCGCTTCGCCGAGCTGGCGCAGATTGCGCCCGACGAGCATTTCCTGGGCGGCGAGCCGGGCGAGGAATTGCTCGCCCTTGATTTTCAGAAGAAACGCCCAGTTCGATTCGCCCGAGCCGGGCGAGCGCGGATCGAGAATCGCGATTTTTCCCTTCCACTTCGGATCGAGCAGGCTCTCCCACGAGTGGATCTCTTCCGGTTTCACCAGGGTCGTGTTGCACCAGATGGTTTCGGTCATGTAGGCGGTGAAGCTGTAGATGAATTTCTTCGCGTTGTCGGCCCACAGGTGGCCGCCCCACCAGTATTTGGGATCTCTGACTTGGGGCAGCACCATTGCCGGCGCCATCGGCTCGAGAAAGTTCGGCGCCAAAAGCCCGGTGATAATCGAAGTGGTTCCGCCCATATGCACGTCGATGCTGGCCACGCCGGCGTTTTGTTCCTCGGCGATCTTGTTGATGTTACTCGAGCCGCGCGCGACGTTGAGCTCGAGCTCGATGCCGGGAAAGGCTTTCTTGAAACCGCTCTCGAATTCCTTGCGCAGCTCGGCGCTGGTGGGAATCGAGACGACGACCCGGCCTTCTTTTCCTGCCGCTTCGAGAATTTTCTCCCAATCCGAGCCGCGCGCCTGCCCGAGCGCCGGGGCCGTTGGGAGCAGCGCCGCCAGCGCGATCCCCAGCCGCCGCAGGATGCGAACTTCTCGCTTCATGAAATTTCCTAGCCGAAGAGTTTTCGCGCCAGCGCCGCCGCGGGCTCGCGCAGGCGGTTGATCTTGTCTTCCGATTGATTCTCGCGCTTGTGGTATTGCTCCAGGGTCAAGCTGTCCTTGGTGGCGATCACGCCGAACTCCTTGAGCCACCGGGTATCGACATCGAGCCGGCGGGTCGCCTGGTGCATCGAGCGCGAATAGACCTCCTGGCCTTCGCGGCTCAAAAACCAGTTGACAAAAACCCGGGTGGCGTTTGGATGCGGCGCGTTTTTCAGCACCACCAGATGGCTGCTGCCGCCGCTCACGTAAACTCCTTCTTTCGGCGTCGGCAGCGACGCCAGCGGCAGGCCGGCTTTGACGAACGGCGCGTAGGAATAATACGTGAGGCCGATCGCCAGCGCGATCTTGCCTTTGGCTAGAATCTCCGCGAGCACGCGCTGATCGCGGCTCAGCAGCGGTTTTTGCGCGGCGAATTTTTTGAGAAACTCCTCGCCCTTCAGCTCTCGCAGGTACGACCACATGGAGGCGCCCGAGCCCGGCGTGCGCGGGTCGAGGTAGCCGATTTTACCTTTCCAGCGCTCGTCGAGCAGATCGTCGAAGGAGCGGATATCCGCAGCCTTCATCATTTGGGTGTTGATCCAAAGGCTCTCGGTCTGATACGCGCAGCTGCCGTAGACAAAGCGCCTGGCGTTGTCGATCCAGATGTGGCCGCCCCACCACTGCTTGGGGTCGCGCACCTCGGGGAGAATCATCATCGGCTCGAGCGCATCCAGAACTCCTTCGGCGAGCAGGCTGGTCACGATCGACTCGCTGCCGCCCATGTGCAGATCGGTGTAGCGCACGCCGGCCTTGGCCTCATCGACCATTTTGCGCACCACCGCCGAGGCGCGCCCGACCACCGGCTCCACGTCGATGCCGTAGCGTTTCTCGAAATTCTTCTCGATCTCGGCGCGAAGCTCGTTGCTCGCCGGAATCGAAACCACGACCTTGCCTTCCTTGCGCGCCGCTTCCAGCGTTTTTTCCCACTCGGCGCCCGGCTTGGCGCTTTGCGCGCGCGCCGGCGCAGGCAAAAGTCCGAGCAGCAGCCCTAACATCGCGATAATAAGAGCTCCCATAGCGATCACAGCTCCGCGTAGGCAAACTGCGGCATTTCCATCGGCACGCCGATCTTCGCGATGGCCGCTTCGAAATCGCGCCGAATCTGCGGATCTTCGTCTTCGTATTCGATCATCGTGCCGCCGTCGCGGACGCTGGTGCGCACGCCTTCCTTGTTGATCGCGCGCCAGCAGCCGAGCAGATATTTCCCCGACTGGCCGCTGTAGCGAAACGCGAGCTGGCGCGCTTTCTCATTGCCGGTATTGAAATGCTGGTGGAACCAGCCGCTCGGCGGGCTGAAGACGCTGCCCTCGCGCCAGTCGACCTTGACGACCTGATCGGCGTGGCCGGACTGATAGGGCCGAATCCCCGCTTCCGGCGGCCACATGAGCGTGTAGCCTTTCGAGCGCAGGATGAGCAGAATCGCGCCGCCCTGATGGAAGTGCGCCTTGTGATAGCGTCCCACCGGCCACTCGGCAATGTGGCCGACCAGCGTGCTGCCGCCCATGTCGAAGGAAGTAATCTTCACGCCGTAGCCCTTGGCCTCCGACGGATCGACCAGCGCGCCGCGCGCATCGGCGATGAAATTGGTTTCCCAGTTGATGAAGCCGCCGACTTCCTTGCGCGTAGCGCTCGGCACGAAATAATCGCTCTCGCCGTCGAAGCGGTCGGCGAATTTATACTCGCTGCCCATGACGAACGGCATGTTGTGCAGCAGATCGATCATCAGCGGCGCGCTGGTGACGGCGAGAAAAAACACCGGCTCGCGGCTGCCGTTGATCATGCGGTGGCGCGTGTTGAGCGGGATCGCGAACAAACTCCCCTGCTGCCACTCGAAATGCATCTTGCGGCCGTTATCGCCGGGCGACCAGATCTCCGTCGCGCCGAAACCGGCGATGATGTAGATCAGCTCTTCGTAAAGATGATTTTCCGGGTTGAGCGCGCCGCCCGGCGGGATCTCGCCGACGTACATGCCGGTGAAGCCTTCCATGCCTTTGAGATCGATGTAGGCGCCCCTGCCGCCGGTGCGCTTCCACGGCTTGAGCGGCAGCTCGGTCACGTCTTCGACGCCGTAGCCGTCGATCACCGGAATCCCCTCTTCCTTGAGCCACATCTCGTAACTGGTTTCGCGCTTGGCCACGTCAGTGTCCTTTCACCGGTTTGGATTGAAAATAATCGCCCTGAGCCACTTTCTCCGCCAATCGATCGTCCTCGTCGTCCCACAAGCCGAGCGGATAGCCGTACCACGGCGTTTTGAGGTTGAGCTTGGGCATCTCGGCTTCCTGCCAGATCTTGAGCGCGCTCTCCATGTAGGATTTTTTCGGCAAACCCACCGGCGGGAACGGTCCCTTGCGCGTCGCATCGATCAACAATCCCGAGCAACCGACGGCGCCGGGAAAACTCCGCTCCTCGCGGCCGCGCATGAGCGAATGCGCCGAGGGATCGAGCAAAGGCACTCTGCCGGTGATGATTTCCGCATCCTGATGCGGCTGCATGGCGAAGCTCATCGCCCACATCACCATGTCGGGATCCTTGGGATCGATGTCTTCGTCGACGACGATGATCATTTTGCTGGTGGGATCCATGCCGGCGGCGGCATGCAGCGCCTGCTTGGGCTTGCTCGGGTGGGATTTGCGCATGCGGATCACCCACCAGTTCCAGCCGCCGCCCATTTCCGGACAGGAAACTTCCAGCACTTCCGGCATGGCGCAGGCGTAGCGCAGGTGATTGTAGAGCATCATCTCCCGGCAGGTGCGCGAGATGCCGTTGGATTCGCTCGGCGGCAGGCCGACGAGGATGGCCGTGAAGATCGCATCGCGGCGCAGGGTGATCGCCTTGACGTCGATGACCGCGCGATGCTCCCGCTCCACCATCAAGTAGCCGGGATAATCGCTGAAGGGCTCGCCGCGCTCCCTGCGATCGAAGGACATCTCGCCTTCGATGACGATTTCCGCTTCGGCCGGAACCTCGAGCGGAATCGTCTTGCACGGAACCATGTCCACCGGCCGGCCGCGCAGGCCGCCCGCAACCGCGAGCTCATCGATGCCGTAGGGAAGATTGGCCGCCGAGACAAAATTGATGTCCGGCAGGGCGCCGAGCACGATGGCGACGGGCAGCGATTCCTTCCGCGCCACCGCGCCGCGGTGATGATAAAGCATCGCGTGATGCGTCGGCGCGATGCCGGCGATCAGCCGATCCTCGGCGCGAAAATGGCCGCTGTACATGCCGACATTGCGAACGGCGGTCTCAGGATCCCGAGTGATAAAAGGCGCGGTGGCGCGAATGCCGCCGCTGAAACCCGGCTCTTCGACCGGCGCGGGCAGACTGGTGACGCCGAATTTTTTGAGCCCGTCACCGCTGTAGACAATCTCCTGCACCGGCGCGCTGGCCACGCGCCGCGGCGCCAGCGGTTTGGCGAGCGCTGCACGCCATTTTTCGTAAATCGCCAGGGGCTCGTCGCAGCCCAATCCGAGCGCGGCGATTTCACGCGAGCAGCCGTACATTCCCGTCGCCACGCGGATCTCGTGGCGCCGGCCGCGGCTGTCGGTGATACTTTCGAAGAGAAATGCCTGTCTTTGCTCATCGGCGATGCCGCGATATTGCAGCCGCATGAGCGACATCAGCTCGGTGTCTTTGTTGACCTGGCGCTTCCAGCGGTGAAGTTTGCCGCGCCGCTCCAGCGCGTCGAGGTAAGCGCGAAAATCTGCGTAGTACTCTTGAGGCATGCGCGCGAAAAATCCTTTCGACGGATGCTATTTCAATAAAGCTTGCGCGAGCCTTTGCGCCGGCTCGCGGACCTTTTCGAGCTTTTCCTCCGATTGATTTTCCACCTGGAGAAATTCCTTGACGGACATCCGGTCCTTGGCCGCGATCACGCCGGTCTCTCGGAGCCATTTCGTGTCGACGTCGAGCCGGCGGGTCGCTTGCCCCAAAGCTTTCGAAACAATCTCCTGGCCCTCGCGCGACAAAAGCCAGTTGACGAATATTTTGGCGGCGTTCGGATGCGCGGGATTTTTGATCACCGCGAGATTGCCGCTGCCGCCGGTGCCGTAGGTGCCTTCTTTCAGCGCCGGCAGCGATTTCACCGGCAGAGCTGCTTCGATGAACGGGACGAAGCTGTAATGCGTCAGACCGATCATGACCGCGACCCGGCCTCTGGCAAGACTCTCGGCGAGCACGCGCTGATCGCGGCTCAAAAACAAATCTTGCGCAACGAGCTTTTTTAAAAACTCCTCGCCCTTGGCGCGCCAGATGAATGACCATTGAGAGTCGGCAGCGCCGGGCGAGCGCGGATCGAGAAAGCCGATCTTTCCGCGCCATTTGGGATCGAGAAAATTATCGTAGGATTTGAGTTCGTCGGGCTTGGCGAGACCGGTGTTGTACCAGATGCTTTCCGTCAGATAGGCCTGAAACATGTAGGCATGCCGCCTGGCGCTGTCGACCCACATGTGTCCGCCCCACCACTGCTTGGGATCTTTCACTTCCGGCAAGACCAGCCAGGGTTCGAGCGGGTCGAGAATTCCTTCATCGAGCAAGCCCGAAACCAGCGACGACGAGCCGCCGATGTGCAGGTCAAAATATCGCACGCCGGCCTTGAACTCATCCGCCATCCGCCGCACCGCCGTGCTGGCCCGCGCCGTGAACACTTCGACCTCGATGCCGTAGCGCTTCTCGAACCCGTCCTCCAGCTGCTTGCGCAACTCGGCGCTGGCGGGAATCGAAACCGTGACCTTTCCTTCCCGCCGCCCCGCTTCGAGGACGCGGTCCCAATCCGCCGGCCGGCCGGTCTCGGCGCACAGCGCCGCCGACATCCAAAGGAACAAGGTCGGTAGAAGAAAACGAAACCGCATCGAAGCAATCAACAGGAATACAAAGATTCACCCGACGGATGGAAATTCATAGCGAGCTGGGCCGGATAGGGATTCTTTATAGTGAAATATTTTAGGTGTCAAGTAATTCGGCGGGCTTTGGAAAAGTTTTTTTCAAAGAGAGAAACGCGTCCCCTGAGCAGGTCTATTTCAGTCTCGCGGCGCCGGCTGCCATTTTCACAAAACGAAAAAGCCCTCGATCACTCGAGGGCTTCAAAGATGGAGCGGGTGAGGAGGGTCGAACTCCCGACCTTATGCTTGGCAAGCATACGCTCTAGCCAACTGAGCTACACCCGCGTTGCAAATTTTTTACAGGAAGCGCTCTCCTTTGTCAATTTCATCTTGCGCTCACGCGCTGCTGCGCAAGCGGAAAAACTGCATGTGGTAATTCGCTCCGGACCAGATCGCGATCACCGCCGAGAGCACGAGAAAGTACATGCCCGCCGCGAAAAAATCCAGGCCCCAGTGCCGGTAATGAATCAACAGGCCGACGATCGCAAAGACCTGAAGAATAAATTTATATTTGCCCAGTGTTTCCGCGTGCATCACGATGCCTTCGGTCAATGCGATGCCGCGAAGCACCGTCACCGCCGTCTCGCGCGCCAGGATGACAACCACGAGCCAGGCCGGCACGTTGGGCTCGTTGGGGCGGTCGATGGCGGCGAGCATGATCAGCACCGAGCCGACCATCAGCTTGTCGGCGAGAGGATCGAGAATTTTGCCGATATCGGAAATACTTTTATTGCGCCGGGCGAGATAGCCGTCGAAGTAATCCGTAACCGAGGCCAGCAGAAAAAGCCCGGCGGCGAGCAGCGACGAGCGCCGGTCCGGAAAAGTCAGGAGATACACCAGGACCGGAATGACAAGAATCCGAGCCAGGCTCAGAATATTTGGAAAGGTCCAAACCACGGAGGACTCCGCGGCACCGCGGTTAAATTCTTATTGACGAACCTGCTGGAGCGATTGCGGCTCGCCGCGATAGGCATCGTAAAAGCGCAGCACCCGGCGAACGTACTCGCGGGTCTCCGAGAACGGCGGAATGCCGCGGTACTTTTCCACCGCTGCGCTCCCCGCGTTGTAGGCTGCGAGCGAAAGCTCCAGATCGCCCTGATAGCGGTCGAGTAGCATTCTCAGGTGGCGCGCTCCCGCTTCGACGTTTTCCCCGGGGTCGTAGGCGTCGGCGACGCTGTGCAGGCGCGCGGTTTCGGGCATGAGCTGCATCAGCCCCATGGCGCCTTTCTGCGAGCGCGCGCGCGCGTTGAAATCCGACTCGGCTTTGATGACGGCGCGAATCAGCTCGGCGTCCAGATTGTAGCGCCCCGACGCGGTCTGAATGAGATCGTCGTAGGATGCGCCGGCAATCGCGCCGCCGGGCGCGTCGGCGCGATTCTCCCGCAGCACGCGGCGATAGCCCGAATGGTTCGGCGTGTTGGTAAACGTCAGGACGCCGTTTTTGTCCTTGTAAACGTAAACGTCGGCGCGCGCCGCGCCGGCCCACAGGAGCACGAGAACGAGAGAAACAGCCGCGATGAGTCTTCGGAAATCCATACTCCCAGGAATAAAAACTTTTTCAGAATAGCCGCACGCCCGGGTCCTGTCAAACCGATTTCGGCGCCGCAAACGGTTCAACGAGCCAGGATCTCGCGGCCCTGAGCCGACGCCAATCGAGCAACCAGTAGCCGGTCGCCTTCCAGAAAATCGAAATTCTTGAGCGCGCTCAAAGCGACCCACGAAATCTGTTCAAAAACCAGATTGCGCGGTTCGCCGGCGAACTCGCGCACGCTGTAAAAACGGAGCGCAACCCTGGGCCCCGCGCCGTAGGCATGCTCGTGTTGAAATGCCAGCCGCGCATCGAGCGATTCGATCGCCAGCTCTTCCCTGAGCTCGCGGCGCAGCGCTTCGAGATCGGTTTCGCCGGTTTCCACTTTTCCACCGGGAAATTCCCATTTGAGGGGGAAACTCCCGGCGCGATGGCGCTGGCAGATGAGAAGTCGATTTTGGCGAAAGATCAGCCCGGCAACGACGTTGACGGATGGGATACTGGCTTGCATCTGGTTTTCAAGATCAAGCGGAGCGCGGAGCTTGGGAAATTGCCGATCAGGCCCCGCTGCCGAGACGAACGATTAGACAAGATTGAACGCTCGTTCGCCTGTAAAAATCGTTTACAGTGCCCTTTTTCCGATTTTTTACGGAAAAGACTTCTTGCCGATTCCCGAAATGTTTGTCACCGGGAGAGGCAACGGGCTTCGATCGGCAGGTTTTGTACGGCATGACAAATGCTTAGTCAAAGCGCGACATGGGCGGCAAGAGCAGAATTCTCATCGTGGAGGACAACTCGGATGTGAGGCGCTTGATGGCGCTGGTGCTCGGCCGCTCAGGCTACGAAGTGGTCGAGGCCGCCACGGGCACCGAAGCGCTGGACCAGACTCGCGCGACCCATCCGGACCTGATCATCATGGATCTCAGTATCCCGAAGATGACCGGCGACGAGGTGACCGCGTGCATCAAAGCGGACCCTGCCACCAGAAACATACCGATCATCGTAAACACGGCCTATCACAAGGGCCTATTCGTCGAGCGCGCCCTCGCCGCAGGGGCCGTCGAGATTTTATACAAGCCCACCGAGCTCAAAGTCTTTCTCGATACGATTCACCGCCACCTCTGCGCCAGCCGCAATCAAGCCAGCGCCAAAGCCCCGCTTCCCGCGAGCGACGATCTCCCGTCTCCGTCCTGTCCAGAGACCGCAACTCGCAACGCACACTGAGCCCTCTCCGGCGCCCGCCAAAAAAAATCGATCGCCTCGCGCATTGACTCGCAAAAAGCAAACGTGGCGCGCCTGGAGGGATTCGAACCCCCAACCCTCAGATCCGAAGTCTGATGCTCTGTCCAGTTGAGCTACAGGCGCGGGCGCAACCGCTTACTGAAAATAGACGATCTCCAGGCCCTTTTCAAAAAAGAACCGGTGCAGCGGTTGCGGAATTTGGCGGTCGGTGAGAAACAGCGGCTTCTTGCTCAATTGAAATCCCCAGGCCTTCACCGTGACCTGGTCGCGCGCTGCGCCGGGGGCGGCAAAACGGTGCTCGGAGTAAACCGCGGGCTCGCCGAGCGCCGTCAAGACGCGCGCGATCAAGTCGCGGTTGCTAAGTGTGCGCAGATCGAGCTCGATGGTCTTGATGCGCTGTTTTTCTTCGAGCGATTTGCGAATCTCGGGAGCGAGCGTGCGAAAAAACAGCGCGCAGCGCTGGCCGCCCGACTCGAAGATGCGGTCGACGCGCGAATCGACGCGCAGGCCGTCCGCCAGTTCCACCGAGAGGTTCTCTGCAACGCCAAAGGTGATCCCGTAAGCGAGGAGCAGCGCATCGACGATCTCCGGCTTTTCCCGCGGCCAGCTTTTCACCGGCGCCGTCCCGCTCCTCGCCGCTTCTCGCGCTGCCGCGGGCGGCTCGTCCGCGCCGGGCCGGAGCGCGACCTCGCGCAGCAGCAGCCCCCGTTTTGCCAGCTCGGCTTTCAAATAATCCGGCAATTCGCCGGACTCCTCGGTGAGATTGATGACCAGAACATCCTGGGTTTTGTTGTTCACAGCGGGAGCGAGCGCCATCCAGTTGCCGCGCGCTTCGACGGCGACGCCCTCTTCCTGAATTTCGATGGGCCGATCCGCGGGCAGCGGTTGATAGCCCAATCGGGCGAATAATTGCCCCACCGCCTCCTGGATCGACACGCCGTTGGCCATCGGCAAAATCTGCGCGCCGGCGCGCGGATCGCTCAGCTTGGACTTGAGCGAGGCGGGAATTTTGCCGTCCGGGTCGAGCACCAGTTTCTGTCGCAGCGCGGGATTATAGACGACCGGATAGGCGCTTCTCTCGAAGCGGATATTTTCCTCGCTGAGCCGCACCACTTCTTCGCCGCTCTGGTGAATTTCGTTGCCCATCGCTTCGACGACCCTGGCAAAGAGCGCCATGTTTTCCCGCGCCGGCGCGCGCAGCGCCTGGCGCGCGTCCAGTGCCGGCGCCGGCTTGATTTCAGGCGCCGGCTTGGGCGCCGGGCTCTGAGCGGTAGCGGCGAGCGGCTTTTCCGGCGCAGCGCTCGCGATCGCGCCGGACGGAATCCCCGCTCCGAGCGCGGGCAGGCGGATCGTTTCGCCTTCGAGCAGCGTGTCCCAATCTTTGCGCTCGGGATTCAGATCCTTGACCAGCGCGTAGTACTGCGCGACTTTGCGCTCGTCGGCGAGCTTCAACTGCTCGCGCAGGATCTGGTAGAGGTGATCGCCGGCTTTGACCCGGTAATTGACGATGGCGCCGGGCTTTTGCTGGACCGGCTCGCGCGCCGTCTCGACCGCGCCTTCCACGCGCAGCGGAATAAAAATCTTGTCGCCGAGCCGCAGCACGTCGAGATTTTTCACCTGCGGATTGAGTCCGCGGATCACCACCAGGTAACTGCGAAACTTCTGCCCCGGCAGCCCTTTCTCTTCGACCAGAATGCGCCAGAGCGAATCGCCGCGGCCGATCTGACGCTCCTCGCCTTCGAACTGCCGGCCTTGAAATTCTCGGGTGTTGACCGATTTGCGCAGGCTCATCTCGGTCTGGCCGGCGCCCTCGGCTTTCGCGGGTTGGCTCTGCGCAAAGCTCGCGCCGCCGGGAACACAAACCGCGGCCAGCGCGCCGAGAAACAGCAAGCCGCAGAATTGTTTCACTCTCACTTTACCTTCCAGACGCTGCCTGCGGGCGTGTCTTCGAGAACGATGCCGTCGCGGCTCAACGCGTCGCGGATGCGGTCCGCCTCCTGCCAGTTCTTTTCCGCCCGCGCCTGGTTTCGCAACGCGATCAACTCCTCGATGCGCGCGGCCGTCACCCGGCCCTTTTTCAGAAAGCGTTGTTTTTTTCTTTCCGCGTAGCCGTCCCGAAGCAGGCCAAGTGTATCACACATCGCGCGCAGGGCGGCAGCCCTATTTTCGAGACCGGCGTGTTTTTTGCCGTCGAGCAGGCGGTTGAGCGCGCGCAGCTCCTCGAAGACGAGCGCCAGGGCGCGCGGCGTGTTGAAGTCGTCGTCCATCTCGCGGCGAAACGCGTCGAGAAGCGCGGGATCGGGGGCCGCTCGGAGTGAAATCTTCGATTTCGCCAGCCGCTCGATGGTCTCGTAGATCCGCTCGGTGGCGCGCGCCGCTTCGCTCAGGCCGTCCTTGGAAAAATCCATCGGGCTGCGATAGTGGCTGGCGAGAAAATAGTGGCGCAGGGCCGCGGCGTCGAACTCTTCGAGAATTTCCCGGATGGTGAAGAAATTGCCGAGCGACTTGGACATTTTCTCCTGGTTGATGTTGAGAAAGCCGTTGTGCAGCCAGTAGCGCGCCAGCGGCCGGCCGAAGGCGCCCTCGGATTGCGCGATCTCGTTTTCGTGGTGGGGAAAGATCAGATCGCGCCCGCCGCCGTGAATATCGAACGGCTGGCCGAGATATTTCGTGCTCATGGCCGAGCACTCGATGTGCCAGCCGGGACGGCCCGGGCCCCACGGGCTTTCCCAGGTCGGCTCCCCCGGCTTGCTCGATTTCCACAGCGCGAAATCGAGCGCCGAGCGCTTGCGCTCGTCGACCTCGACCCGCGCGCCGGCTTCGAGCTCGTCGATGTTTTTCTGCGAGAGCTTGCCGTAGTCCGCGAAGCCGGCCACCGAATAGTAAACATCGCCCTCGACGCGGTACGCCAGGCCCTTGGCTTCGAGCTCCTCGATGATCGCGACGATCTCGGCGATGTGGCGCGTGGCGCGCGGCTCGATCGTCGGAGCGAGCAGGCCGAGCGCTTCGCTGTCGCGGTGAAACTCATCGATATAGCGCGCCGTGATCGTTTCGCAGCTTACGCCTTCGCCGTTGGCGCGCCTGATGATCTTGTCGTCCACGTCGGTGAAGTTGCGCACGTAGGTCACGTTCAGCCCGAGAGCGCGCAGGTAACGATAGATCACGTCGAAGGTGATCAGAAAGCGGCAATGGCCGAGATGCGCCGAGTCGTAGACGGTCACGCCGCACACGTACATGCGCGCCTGCCCGGGCGTGAGCGGGACGAAATCTTCTTTTTCGCCGCCCAGCGTGTTGAAAATTTTTAGCGCCATAACGGGAGTTGGTTCATCTTACGGATCAGCCGAGGTTTTGCAAGTTAACCGCGCGGCTAACTTGCGCCGGCGAAAAAAAAAGCATAGACAAAACTCCTATGAATTTTGCAAAGCCCTACGAAGACCTGCGCGAATTTATCGAAAATCTCGACGCCCACGGCAAATTGTACCGCATCGACCGCGCGATCAACAAAGACAGCGAGCTCCAGCCGCTGGTGCGCTGGCAATTTCGCGGCGGCATCGCCGAGGAGGCGCGCCGCGGCTTTCTCTTCAACAACGTCACCGACGGAAAAAAGCGCAAGTACGATTGCCGCGTGCTGGTGGGCGGCCTTTCCGGCTCCGAGGCGATTTATTGTCTGGGTTTGAAATGCCAGCCCGACGAAGTCGCCGACCGCTGGATTTATGCGATGGATCATTTGATCGAGCCCGTGGTCGTTCCATCGGGCGCCTGCCAGGAAGAAATTCATCAAGGCGATCAGCTCCTCGCCCACGGCGGCCTGCTGGAATTTGCCGTGCCCATGTCGACGCCGGGTTTCGACAACGGCCCGTACATCACCGCCGGCCACTGGATCACCAAGGACCCCGAGACCGGCAAACGCAACGTCGGCAATTATCGCGGCCTGATCAAAGGGCCGACGACGACCGGGCTCATGTCGGGCACGCCGCAGGACCTGTCGGCTCACTGGGAAAAATGCCGCAGGCTGGGCAAGCCGCTGGAAGTCGCCATCGTGGTCGGCACGATTCCCGCTGTGTCCTATTGCGCCACGCAAAAAGTGCCGCCCGACGTCGACGAGCTGGCGCTCGCCGGCGGCTTGATGGGCGCGCCGGTGAAGCTGGTGCAATGCCGGACCGTCGATCTCGAAGTGCCGGCGAGCGCGGAGATCGTGCTCGAAGGCATTATTCCGACCAACTACATGGAAGAAGAAGGACCCTACGGCGAGTCCATGGGCTATGTCGATCCGCGCACTTTGAGCACCGTGTTTGAGCTGCAGTGCGTCACCCATCGGAAAAATCCGATCTGGGTTTCGATCATCAGCCAGGTCACGCCCAGCGAAAGCTCGAAAATCAAAGCCATGGGCATGGCGACCCTGGTCAAGCGCTTCATCGTCAGCAAAGGCTTCGACTGCGTCAAAGACGTGCACATGATCGAGCCGCTGGTCAACATGCGTCCTTACGTCGCCGTGAGCCTGAAAAAGCGCAACGACGAAGATCCCTGGGGCGTGATGCAGGCGGTGCTCGATTACGGCGATCGAGTGGGAAAAATGATCGTCGCCGTAGACGAGGACATCAACGTCAAAGACCCGATCGCGGTGACCTGGGCGATCACCCACCGCTCGCAGCCGCACCGCGACGTGAAGATCGTGCGCGACCGCCCCTTCGGCGCCACGCCGATCGGCATGGTGGCGACCCATCCGTCGAGCCGCTACGACAATTCGGAATCATCGCTACTGATCGACGCGACGCGCAAGGCGGATTTTCCGCCGCTGTCGCTGCCCAAAGAAGAATTCATGGTGCGGGCGAAACAGATCTGGGAGGAGCTCGGCCTGCCGAAGCTCACGCCCCAGGAGCCCTGGCACGGCTATCTGATGGGGCTGTGGCCGGAAAATCTGGATCACGAAGCCGAGCTTGCGGCGCGCAGCGAGCATGAAAAAGTCTGGGAGATCCTGAGAAAGACTCGCGTCGACGTGGGCGAAGGCGAAACCATGAAATCCATGCGCGCCAAGTGGGGCAAGACTCACTCCGGCAGAGCCGAGTAACGCGCCGCGGTCAAAGCGCCAGTTGGGGTTTTGCCTCGCTCCACGAGGTTTTTCGCTCGTAAGCGGCGGCGACGCGAAACAATAGATCCTCGCGAAACGCGCCGGCCGCGATCTGCAATCCGATGGGCGTCCCCGCCTTAGAAAAACCGCAGCCGAGGCTGATCGCCGGCAGCCCGGTCACGTTGAACGGGATGCAGCAAAGGCTTTCCAGCCCGCCCCTTTCGTCCTGCCGCCTGATTTTTCTGCCGTCGATCTCCACGCAGCCGTCGCGGCAATCCTCGATGGTCGGCACCGGAAACGGAATCGTCGGCAGAAGAAACAGATCCAAGCGCTTCAACAGCGCGTCGAATTCCTCGCACACCAGCCGCCGCGCGCGCTGCGCCTGCACGTAGGTCGCCGCCGGCGTGAGCAGCGCCGAGACATAGCTGAAAAGCGTCTGGCGGCTGTAGTCTTTGGACCGCGCGCGCAGGTACGGCTCGTGGGCGGCGGCGTTCTCGACCCGGCTGGTGGCGACCTTGATCGCGGGAATCAGATCCATGTGCGGCACGGTGGCTTCTTCGAGCTGCACGCCGAGCGACTGGAGAGTTGCGAGCGCGGCGGCAAAGCTTTCTTTGACTTCCAGCGCGATGAACTCCTCGAAGTAGCCGCGCAGAATTCCTGCCTTCAATCCTTCGAGCCCCTTGCCGATGGCCGCCGAATAATTCGCAACCGGCACGCCGGCGCTCAGCGGATCGCGCGGGTCGCTGCCGGCGACAGCCTGCAGGATCAACGCGCAATCTTCGACGTTTTTCGCGAGCACGCCTGTGTGGTTACAGGAGAAAGCGCCGGTGCCCGCGACGGTGCCGTACTGGCTCACCCGGCCGTAGGTCGGCTTGAGGCCGACGATGCCGCACATGGAAGCGGGATTGCGCACGGATTGCGCGCTGTCGGTGCCGAGCGCTCCGAGGCAAAGATCCGCCGCCACCGCGGCGGCGGAACCGCCGCTCGAGCCGCCGGCGATGCGCGCGGTGTCCCAGGGATTTCGCGTGGTGCCGAAAAACGGATTGATGGTCGTCCCGCCGAGCGCCCACTCGTGCATGTTGGTCTTGCCGAGGATAATTGCGCCCGCCTCTTTCAGGCGCGCAACTGCTGTTGCGTCAAAATCAGGAACCCAGTCGGCGAGGATCGGCGAGCCGGCGGCGGTGCGAAGACCGCGGACGGCGAGATTGTCCTTGATCGAGAACGGAATGCCGTGGAGCGGGCCGCGATAGCGCTCCTCTCGGATTTCCCGCTCCGCCGCGGCGGCTTCTGTGCGTGCCCGCTCTTCGGCGATCAAGACGTAAGCGTTGAGCCGCGGATTCAGCCGTTTGATGCGGTCGAGGTAAGCATCGGTCAGCTCGACGGGCGATAGTTTTTTTTGCTTAATCAGCGGCGCCAGGGCGCCGATGGTTGCCCGCTCGATTTCAAGGGCCATGGAAATTACTCTTTCAACTCGAGCCTGAGCAACGGCGTGACGCCGGAGAGATCGGTTTCGTGGAGGACTCGAAACAGCCGCTCGCAGGACTCGGTCTGGCGCGCGATGGCCGCGATCTCGCCTTCCGTGAGATCGAAACCGTATTCCACGGCGAGCTGGCGCACGCGCTCGATCATGACGGCAGAGGGCGAACTTTCGGCCACGGAATCGCGTCCCTCAGCTCGGCTTTTTATCCCAGTTGCAGATTTCCAGCGCGGCCCGCGCGTAGACTTGCGCGGCTTGATAGATGTCCTCGATGTCGATCTGCTCGGAGCGCTGTTTCCAGCGCCCGCCGCCGAGGCCGAATTTGCAGGCCGGAATCCCCATCTCGTTGTAAATGTTCGTGTCGGTCCAGATGCTCGCGTGAAGTCCCGTGGGCTTCGGCGTCTTTTTGCCGAACAGCGCCTGATAGCTTTCCTCCACGACTTTGATGATCGGCTCGGCGTTTTTCGACTCGTAGCCCATCTTCGAGGCGTACATCTCGATCTCGTGCTCGATGCCGAGCTTGCCGAGAACTTCTTTGAGCTCGTGCTGCACCTGCACGGGACGAAGCTCCGGCGGCGTGCGCACGTCGAGGTAGACCGCGCAAACTCCGGGATAATAATTCGGCCGGAACGGCGCGCCGCCCTGGATCGCGCCGATGTTGACTTTGGGCACGATTGCTCCGTGCGCCGATTGGTAGACGTGGGCTTTCTCGAATTCGGCGGCCCAGCTGTCGACCGCCTGCAGGACTTTCATCATTTTGAGAATCGCGCTCGACACTTCCGGCGGTTTTTCGTCGCGCGTGACGCCCCAGGCGGCGTGCGGATCGCCGAAGGTGCTGATCTTGAATTGCGCTACGCCGTTCTGCGCCCACACGATCGAGTGGCCCGAGCGGTCGGCGACGATGGCGTAGTCGGACTGCATGCCGTGGGTGAGAAGATGGATCGTGCCGGTGCCCTCGCCGCGGTAGGATTCGGATTGATACGGGCCGATGGGCGTGCGCGAAATTTCCCCGGCGACCGCGGCGAGAATCAGATCGCCTTTGAGAGCGGCGCCGCTTTGCCGGATCGCCTTGCCGGCAACCATGAACGCGGCCAGCCCCGATTTCATGTTCGAGGCGCCGAGGCCGAAAACTTTGCCGTCGCGCACCGCGCCTTTGAGATCGCTGTCAGGCTCGAGGGAGCGGCAAAACATCCGGTCTTCTTCCGTGCCGGTGTAGCTCGTGTCCATGTGGCCGTTGATGGTCAAAGACACGCCATTGCTCTTGCCTTCGACGATGCCGACCGCGTTCACGCGCTCGGCGCTGATCTGCTGGCGCACGGCGCGGATGCCGTGGCGCTCGAACCACGCAAGGATATATTCACCAATCGCTCTTTCCGCGCCGGTGGGACTGGGAATGTCCACCAGCTCCTTGGTGAGCTGGGCAACTTCGTCGCGGCTGATGCGCTTGAGCACCTCGTCGATGATTTTCTGTTCCGCCATGATTTAGTTCCTGCGCGTTTCCGAGAATTTGTCGAAGGACTCGACCGCTCCTTCTTATCAAGTTCGCCATCGATAGCCAAACCCGCCGCGCGTCTCTTCGCGCGCCGTATTTCTCGCGCCGATGCTGCGGCCGGTCTTTGGTAATTCGATTCTTGTCAAACTATAGAATTCGATCGATCTTCCTTTGCAGGTTTGCGAAATCAGCCGCAGAACCACCCTCGAATCGGCAAACTTTGGCGGTATACAAATTGCTCTTCCTGATCTTGAGACAAAGAAAGGACGGGCGATACGCATGAAGCTATTTGCATCCATGCTCTTGGGGCTCGCGCTCCTGGTTGGGGTTGGCGCCGCGGATATTTTCGCCCAGGCAAAGTATCCCAAAGAACCGCTGCGTCTCGTCATTACTCACGCCGCCGGCGGCACCACCGACATGGCGGCCCGGCTGATCCAGCCTTATCTGCAAAAATATCTGGGCGTGCCGGTGGTGATTGACAACATGCCGGGCGCGGGCGGCAACGTCGCTCGCTCCTTCGTCTTTAAGCAGCCGCCGGACGGTTACACGCTCCTCGTCAGCCAGCAGCCTTCGATGTCGAGCGGCCAGCTCGTCTCCGGCGGAAAATTCGAGACGCTCAAGTTCGTTCATGTCTTCAACATCGCCGGGCGCAATTACGACTGCGTCGCGGTGGCGCCGAATTCGCCGTTCAAAACCATTGAAGATTTGCGGAAGGCATCGGCGGCGCAGCCGCTCACCTCTGCCGGCACCGGCGTGGGCAGCAACGCGTACATTCTTGCCATGCTGCTGAAATCAAAGGCCGGGGTGAACATCACTTACGTTCCGTTCAATGCCGGCACCGAAGCGGCGCTGGCCCTGGCCGGCAGCCAGACCCAGATGGGCACGGGAGCGCTCGACAGCTACGCGCCGCTGCACGAGCAAAAACGGCTGCGCGTTCTGGCCGTCTCCGGACCCCAGAGAGATGAGTCGCATCGCGAGTTCCCGACTCTTACCGAGCTCGGCTATGACATCAAATTGGACCAGATGACCGGCGTCTACGCGCCGCCCAAACTTTCAGACGAGCAGCTGAAGGTCCTGGTCGCGGCATTTCAAAAAGCAGCAGCCGACAAGGATTATCTGGCGGCGGCCGCGAAGGCGAATCAGACCTTGCAGCCGATGGGCCCGGCGGAATTCTACAAAGCTTCCGAAGCCATGTACAAAACCATTCAGGGTTTGGAAGCAGTGCTCAAACAGGCGAAGTGAGCGAGCCCGCCGTGCGCCGAACCCTGGAAAGCCTGCTGCTGTTTATCCTCGCCGGGTTCGCGGTTTTGTTTCTCTGGGTGACCCGGGATTACGGCGCCACCGCAGCGTTGTTCCCGCGCGTGGTCGCCATCGCTTCGCTGGGATTTATCGCGCTCGATCTGTTCGGCCAGTCCTCTCCACGCAAAAAAACCTCCGCGCCGGCGGCGGGCGCCGAGCCCGCTTCAGGCAGCGTTTCCTGGACCTCCGCTCTGGCGCTCCAGGCGGTCTACATCGGCCTGATCTACGTCGCCGGCTTTGCGACCGCAACGCTCGCTTACCTGATCGCCTGCCCCTGGCATCTGCGCTTTCGCAACTGGACCGTGATCGTCGTGCACGGCATTTTGCTGACGGTCGTGACCGTCTATACGTTTCACACCATTTTTCACGTGCGCCTGCCCAAAGGGCTGCTGGGGATGCCCTGGTAATCCGGAGTTGATCGAATCATGTGGATCGAAGGCTTCTGGACCGCGCTGCAACCCTTGAATCTTCTGTACCTCGTCGCGGGCACGGCGTTCGGCATGGTGATCGGCGCGCTGCCGGGCCTGGGGCCGCTGTTCGGCGTCGCGCTGATGCTGCCGCTCACTTTCGGCATGGCGCCCGCCACCGCGATTATTTTTCTCACCGCGGTTCATGCCGCCACCGCCTACGGCGATTCCTTCGCGTCGATCATGATCAACACGCCGGGCGGCGTCGGCTCCGTGGCCTCGTGCTGGGACGGCTATCCGATGGCGCAGAAGGGCAAAGCCGGCGTGGCCATGGGCATTTCCACCTTCGGCTCGTTCATCGGCGGCGTGACCGGCTGGATTTCGCTGGTCGTGCTGTCGCCGCTTTTGATCATGGTCGCCGTGCACATGGGTCCGCCGGAATATTTCATGGTCGCGATCATGGCGCTTTCGCTGCTCGCGCTGGCATCGGGCGAACAGCCGCTCAAAGGGCTTTTTCTCGGCGGCATCGGCCTGCTGCTGTCCTTCATCGGCCGCGACCCGATTACCGCCGAGGCGCGCTTCACCTTCGGCATCACCTATCTCGAGGACGGCCTGCCGCTCGCGGCAGTCGTGCTGGGCCTCTTCGCGCTTTCTCAGGCGCTGGTGTTGGCCCAGGAGGAAGGCAGCATTTCGCAGTTCCGCACCATCGGCAAAGTCTGGGAAGGGTTTCGCGAAGTTTTGAAGCTGCCGGCGACGATTGCGCGCGCCAGCGTGGTCGGCATTATCATGGGCGTGCTGCCGGCGCTCGGCCTTTCTTCCGCCAACGTCGTCGCCTACTTCGTCGAAAAGCGCGCCGCCAAAGATCCGGAAAATTTCGGCCACGGAGATGCGCGCGGCCTGCTGGCGCCGGAAATCGCCAAGAACGCGTGCATCGTGGGCGATCTGATTCCCACCTTCGCTCTCGGCATCCCCGGCTCTTCAGTCACCGCGATTTTTCTCGCGGCCATGATCATGCACGGCTTGCAGCCCGGCGCCGAGTTCTTCTCGCACTCGGGCGTGCTTCCCTACACGGTCTTCGCCGGCATCCTGCTCGCCCAGGTATCCTTCTTCATCATGGGGCTTCTCTTTGCCCGGCAATTCGCCAAAGCCGTCCTGATCCCCAACGCCCTGCTCGTGCCGATCATCGTGGTGCTGAGCTTCGTCGCTTCACTGGCGCTTCGCGGCAACGTCGAAGATATCGTGGTGACTTTCGTCTTCGGCTTTCTCGGCTATCTGATGTCGCTGTACCGTTATCCCGCCGCCTGCGCGGTTTTGGGTCTCGTGCTCGGCGATCTGGTCGAGGCCAATTTTCATCGCTCGCTGCTGATCGGCCGCGGCTCCTATCTGATCTTTTTTACCCGGCCGTTCTCGCTCGCGCTGTTCGTTCTCACGGTTCTCATGCTGGCATGGCCCTATCTGAAATTCCGCTCGAACGGGGTCGCGCGGGCGCGCTGAAGCACCGCGGCCGGGTTGCATGCGCCGGATGGTCCGCCGCTCGCTCGCCGCCGCAGCAACCGCGCTAATTTTCCCACACCGGCTTCACGTTGGCGTCGAGCCATTTGCGCGGATCTTCGGAGAAGGCTTTGTTGATGATCGGAATCGGCCTGGCGTTGGCGCCCCAGGCGTATTCGACCGAAGCCTTTGACTTCACCCCCTTGCGCGACACCTCGCGACCCACCGCGGAAACCGCCAGCTGGCCTTCGGGCGTGACCATCCATTCGGCGTAAAGCTTCGCCGCGTTGATGTGCGGCGCTTTGCCGTAGATGCCCAGCTGCTGCGCCGAGATCACCGGCGCAGCGCTTTTGACGAAATCCACCGGACTGCCCTTCTCTTTTTCCTCGATCAGATCGTGAAGCAGCGACGGCATGGCGATCGAGTATTCACCCGCCACCAGAAGCCGAAACATGGCGCTGGTGCTTTTGTGCAAGGTCACGTTGAGCGCTTTCAGACCGCGGATGTATCTCGTCCAGCGCGCATCGTCCTTCCAATATTCCTTGAAGCCGGCGAGCAAACCGCTGAGCGGTCCGGCGCGCAGCGGATCGTCGAGGGCGACGACGCCTTTGTATTTGGGGTTGGCCACGTCCTCCCAGGTTTTCGGCAAGTCCGCCGCTTTCAATTTTTTAGTGTTGTAGGAAAGCGCCATGATCTGAAGACTCACCGTCGGCAAAGTCGGATCGTGCAGAAGCAAGGAATTCGCCTGCACGGTGTTGTAGGGTTCGATGGCGCCGGCGGCGCGCAGCACCACCGGCGCGCCCTCGCTCAAGATCACGTCGGCGGTCTTCTGATCGCCCTGAAACTCGGTGAGCGTGCGCGTGATGATCTCGGATCGCGTGCCCTGCCAGTAGGTGGTGTTGATGCCGGGAAAGCGCTTGTTGAAAACGTCCAGGATCGATTTGATGTGCTCCACGTCCCAGATCGTGTAGATCACCAGGGCGCCTTCCTGCTTCGCTTTGGGATAAAGATCCTTGGCGAGCTTTTCGAAGCGCGGATCGCTCTGCGCCTGCGCCGATGCGCGGGGCGCGAAACCCGCCAGCAGCGCCGCCGCGATCATCCACGATCCGATGGACATTCGATATCGAGAACTCATGCCGCACCTCCTCGAGCTTGATTGGCCGGTCAGCGCCACTTCATCGCAGTCGTGGGCTTTCCATAACCAGGTTGTTTCGATCAAAGCAAGTCGCGCGCCACGGCCGATCCTGCGGCAGCTCGCCAAGATCGCTCGCGCCGCGTCCGGCGCCTGCCGAATTTGCGGGCGGCCTGCTCAAGCTTTGGGCATGATTTTTTGCCGCGCGCAAGTTGAATCTTTCAGGTCCAGGGGCTATTTTCACGCCATGAAAAAGCGCGTCACCCTGCGCGTCAACGGCGAAGAGCACAGTATCGAAGTCGAGCCCAACCGCCTGCTGCTTCACGCCCTGCGCGAGGAGATCGGTCTCACCGGAACCAAAGAGGGCTGCAGCATCGGCGTGTGCGGCGCGTGCAGCGTGATTGTCGATGGCCGTCTGGTCAGCTCGTGCCTGACTCTCGCCGTCGCCTGCCACGGCAAGCATGTTCAAACGATTGAAGGGCTCGCCGCGGACGGCAAGCTTCACCCCCTGCAGCAGGCGTTCATCGAGTACGGCGGCTTTCAGTGCGGCATCTGCACGCCGGGCCAGATCATGGCCGCCAAAGCGCTCCTCGACGAAAATCCCCAACCGAGCGAAGAGCAAGTCAAGGAATGGATGTCGGGCAATCTCTGCCGCTGCACGGGCTATTATAAAATCCTCGAGTCCGTCATGGCCGTGGTGAACGGAAAGATCGATCCGGACTACACCTTCCGCAAGCGCCAGACCACCGCGAAAATCCAGAGCCTCGACGTCTACAAACCGGTGGCGAAAACGAGCTAACCTGAGTCGAAGAGAGGATTTTCCCGCAAAGGCGCCAAGGCGCTAAGCCTGAAACTGAAATAAAAATTCTTTCTTTGCGAGCTTGGCGCCTTTGCGGGCAATAAATCCGAACACCGTCGAGAAGAACAATCATGGCCAAAGCAGAAAACTTTTCCGTCGTCGGCAAGCGCGTGCAGCGGGTTGAAGGCTTCGACAAGGTCACCGGCGCCTCCGAATACATCGCGGATATTTTTCTTCCCGGCATGCTGGTCGGCAAGGTTCTGCGCAGTCCCTATCCGCACGCGCGCATCCGTCACATCGACACGAGCAAAGCCGCCAGACTTCCCGGCGTGCGCGCCGTGGTGACCGCCGAGGACACGATCAAACGGCCCTGGGGCGCGTTTTTCGCGGACCAGTACATTCTCTCCGTGGGCAAGACCCGCTACGTCGGCGAAGAAGTAGCCGCCGTGGCGGCCGTCGATACGGACACCGCCGAGGAAGCGATCGATCTGATCGAAGTCGATTGGGAGCCGCTCCCGGGGGTTTTCGACGCCGAAGAAGCGCTGAAAGACGGCGCGCCGCTGGTGCACGACGACAAGCCGAACAATATCGCCATGCAACTCGATCTGGAGCGCGGCAACGTCGCCCAGGGCTTTGCCGACTCCGATGTGATCGTCGAGGACACCTTTACGAGCATGCCCCAGTGGCACTGCTCGATCGAAACCATCGGCAGCGTGGCCGATTACGCGCCCAGCGGCAAATACACGATCTACATGAACACCCAGACCTTGTTCAATGCGCGCTACCGCATCGCCACCGCGCTGGGTGTGCCCGAGACCGACGTGCGCATCATTCAAAGCGCGGTCGGCGGCGGCTTCGGCGGCAAGTCCTGCGATGACAACAACGCGCTGGTGGCCGCAGTTCTTTCCAAAAAGGCGCGCAAGCCGGTCAAGCTGATCAACACGCGCGAAGAGGAATTTCTCGCCGGCTGCCGGCCGCGCGTGTTCATGAAGATCCACGTGAAGATGGGCTTCAAAAAAGACGGCCGCATCCGCGCCAAGCATATCAAAGTCATCGCCGACAACGGCGCCTACTCGGCCAAGGCCCCGGCGATCACCGGCGTTGCCGCCATGCGCCACGACACCTGTTACAAATATTCGGACGTGAAGACCGAAGCGCTGCTGGTTTACACCAACAAGATTCCCACCGGCGCGTTTCGCGGCTTCGGCAATCCGTCGGCGGAATGGGCCGTGGAGCAGGCGATCGATCTCGGCGCGCACGCGCTCGGCATCGATCCGCTGGAGCTCGCGCGCCTCAACGCGGCCGAAGTCGGCTACGTGTCGCCTCACGGCAATCGGGTCACGAGCTGCGAGCTCAGGCAATGCCTCGACATGGTCGAAAAGATGATCGACTGGAAAGCCAAGCGCGCGCACAAGCAGCCGAACACGGGCTTGGGCCTGGCCTGCACGGTGCACGTCAGCGGCAAGCGCCACTTCGGCGACTACGACGGCAGCTCGGCGACGATCAAAATCAACGAAGACGGCAAGGCGTTGATTTTGAGCGGCGAAGGCGAATGCGGCCAGGGCGTGCACACCGCCATGTGCCAGATCGCCGCGGAGGAGCTCGGCATACCGGTGGAAGACGTGGAAATCTCCCGCGCCGACACCGACCTCACGACTTTTTGCCTCGGCGCTTTTGCCAGCCGCCTTACCTACGTGAGCGGCAACGCGGTGAAGAACGCGGCGGCCAACGTCAAGCAGCAGCTCTTCGAGCAGGCCGCCGAAATGCTGGAGGCGAACCCGCAGGATCTCACGTCGCGCGACGGCAGAATTTTCGTCAAAGGCGCCGAAGGCAAATCGCTGACCGTGGGCGACGTGGCGCGCGCCCGGCTCTTTCGCCACAACGGCGCGCCGATCGTCGGCTCGGGCAGCTTCGACGCCGATTCGGTGCTGCCGGACAGCACCCGCTTCGGCAACGAATCCGGCGCCTACAACTACGGCGCGCAGGCCGCCGAGGTGCGCGTCGATCCGGAAACCGGCCGGGTAAAAATCCTCAAATTCGTCGTCGCCTCGGACTGCGGCACGGTGATCTATCCGCTTGGCGCCGAGGGCCAGGTCGAAGGCGGGCTCGCGCAGGGTATCGGGTACGCGCTCACGGAAGGCCTGCAGATCGACGAAGGCCGGCCGATCAATCCGAATTTTTCCGATTATCGCATTCCATCCATGCGCGACATGCCGCCCCTCGAGCACGCCTTCGCCGATTCCTACGAGCCCACGGGCCCCTTCGGCGCCAAGGGTCTGGGCGAGCTCAACATGGATCCCACCGCGGCGGTGATCAACAACGCCATTTTCGACGCCGTCGGCGTGCGGGTAAAAACTTTGCCGATCACGCCGGAAAAAATTCTCCGCGCGCTGAAGGAAAAGAAATAGTTGCAATCGAGTGGGCATAAATCCAAAATCTAAAATCCAAAATCGAAAATCCAAACATGATTCGCTTCGATTACCAGGAACCGACGACGCTCAAGAAGGCTTTCAGCCTGATGGAAAAGCACGGCGAGGACGGGCGCGTGATTGCCGGCGGGACCTCGCTGCTCATCATGATGCGCCAGCGCCTGCTCATGCCCAAGGTCGTTATCAGCCTGGCGCGCATCCCGAAGTTCGATAAGATCACCTTCAACGCCAGGGACGGCCTGCGCATCGGCGCCGGCGCGCGCCATCGCGACATCGAGCTGTCGCCCGCGGTCAAAGAACACTATCCCCTGCTCCACGAGACTTTTCGCAAAGTCGCGCAGCCGCGCATCCGCAACATGGGCACGGTGGGCGGCAATCTCGCCGCCGGCGATCCGTTGACCGATCCGGGCGCGAGCCTGATCGCTCTTGACGCCGAAGTCACGCTCGCCAGCAGCCACGGCAAACGAACCCTGCGCCTGGACGAATTTTTCATCGATTACTATCAAACCGCGCTGGAGCCCGGCGAGCTCTTGACCGAAATCCATGTCCCGCCGCCGCAGCGCCCGGGCTGGTCGCACATCAAATTCACGCCGCGCAGCGTCGAAGATTTCGCCACCGTGGGCGTCGCGCTGACACTCAAGGCGAACAACGGCGCCTGCGAAGACATTCGCATCGGTCTCAACTCGGTCGGCCCCACGATCGTGCGCGCGCGCCGGGCCGAAGAGGTTTTGCGCGGCAAAGCGATCACCGACGACGCGCTTCGCGCAATGGGCGAAGCCGCGGCGGCGGAGTGCGACCCCGCCGACGACAACCGCGGCTCCGCCGAGTACAAGCTCGAGCTCGTCAAAGTGCTTCTCCGCCGCGCCGCTCACGAAGCGCTTCGACGCGCAAGCTGAGCGCGCGCCGCTCGAGCAGTTCTGTGAAAAATTCGCCATGCCGGCGATCTCCTTTCGCTCCGGCAACTTGATTCAACGGATAGCGAACGCTATTCTCCGCATTTATGAAGCAAACGATCCGGGTCACCATCAACGGCCGGCGGTATCAGGAAGACGTCGAGCCGCGCATCCTGCTCGCGCATTTTCTGCGCGAGACCATCGGCCTCACCGGCACGCACGTCGGCTGCGTCATCGGCGAATGCGGCGCCTGCTCGGTGCTGCTCGACGGCAAAGTCGTGAAATCCTGCCTGCATTTCGCCGTGCAGGCCGACGGCCGGGAAATCACCACGGTCGAAGGCCTCGCCAAGGACGGCGAGCTCCATCCGGTCCAGGAAGCGTTCGTCAAAAACTACGCGTTTCAATGCGGCTATTGCACGCCGGGCATGGTGATGACCAGCCACGCGCTGCTGCAACAGAATCCCGATCCCTCGGAGGCGGAAATCCGCAAGGCGCTCGCCGGCAATCTGTGCATGTGCACCGGCTATGTGCAGATCGTCGACGCGGTCAAAGAGGCGGCCAAAGGAATGAAAAATGGCTAAGTTCATCGGCAGTCGGAGCCGCAGCAAAGAAGGGCCGCGCCATGTCACCGGGCGCGGTCTTTATACCGACGATTTTATTTTGCCGGGCATGCTCCAGGCGATGATTTTGCGCAGCCCGCACGCCCACGCGAAGATCAATTCCGTCGATCCGTCGGAAGCCTTGAAGAATCCCAACGTCGCCGCCGTCGTGACTCCGGAGGACGTCAAAACCCTTACCAGACCTTTCAAGCCGGGACGTTACGCCGCCGGGCTCAAGCGGCCCATCGACGAATACGCCGGCGCCATCGAAAAAGTCCGCTATGTCGGCGAGCCGCTGGGCGCCGTCGCGGCGCGCGATCGCGGCACGGCGGAAGATGCCCTGGAATTGATTCAAGTAGATTACGAGCCGCTGCGCGCCGTGGTGGACGTGCGCGAGGCGGTCAAGCCGTCGTCGGCAACGCTCTTCGACGAGCTCGGAACCAATCTCGCCTGGACCGGCTCGCTGCAATACGGCGACATCGACGCGGCGTTCAAATCCGCCGATCGAGTCGTCAGGGAAAATTTAAAAATTCATCGCTACAGCTCGACGCCGCTCGAGCCCTTTGTCGTGATCGCCTCCTACGACGCCGCCAGCAAACGCTTGACGGTCTGGGTGACGGCGCAGGTGCCGGAAGTGATTTACGACGGCCTGCGCGAAGCGCTGGGTCTCCAGGACATCCGCGTGATCATCCCCGATGTCGGCGGCGGCTTCGGCCAGAAGATTCATCTGATCCGCAAGTACGTGGTGCTGGTTTCGCTGCTCGCGATGAAGACCGGCCGGCCGGTCAAATGGGTCGAAGACCGCAGCGAGCACATGATGGCCGGCGGCCACGCCTGCGCCCAGGAGTTCGAGTGCGAAGCCGCGGTCAAGAACGACGGCACCGTGCTCGGCCTGCGTTTCAACGAATACGACGACGTGGGCGGCTCGATCAGCACGCTCACGATCCACTTCACCAACAAGCTCAACAATCTGTCGAACACCTACCGCACCCCCGCGATTCACATGATCGGCCACGCGGTGGTGACCAACAAATGCCCGGTGATTCCCAACCGCGGCATCGGCAAGCCCGGCATGTGCTACATCTGGGAGCGGATGATGGACCGGGTGGCGCAGGCGCTGAATCTGAGCGCCATCGAAGTGCGGCGGAAAAATCTCATTCAGCCAAGCGAGATGCCCTACCGCACGATCAGCGGCAATGTTTACGACAGCGGCGATTATCCCGGGCTGCTGTCGACCCTGCTGGAAAAAATCGACTACGCCAAATTGCGCGAAGAGCAAAAGCAGGCGCGCGCCCAGGGCAAGCTCCTGGGCATCGGCGTCGTCATCGGCGTCGAGCCCGGCGGGCGCAACGCGGCGCGCGACATGGCGATCTTTCCGGAGATGAAAGAGCCGCCCGGCTCCGGCGGCGTCAACGGGGCGACCATCAAGCTGGAAAAAAACGGCACGCTCACTTTGCATCTGGGCTCGCCCAACTGCGGCCAGGCACACGAGACAACCACAGCGCAGGTCGCGGCGGATGTGCTCGGCACCACGCCGGATCAGATCAGCACCAGCATTCCTTTCGACAGCGATCTCTCGCCCTGGGGCGTGGCCGCGGCCAACAGCGGCAACAATTTTCATCTCTACGACATCGGCGCGATCCACGGCGCGGCGACGAAATTGCGCGAGAAGGTTTTGCAGCTGGCCGCTCACGTGCTGAACGCGGAGGCGAAGAATCTCGTCATCGAGAACGGCGTGGTGCAGGTGCCGGGCGCCGCGGCCAAGAAAATCACCTTCGCCGAGCTCGGCCGCATCGCCTATAACAATCAGCACCTGATTCCCGACGGCATGGAAGCGGGCTTGCAGGCGACGCACTACTATACTTTCCCCCACGCCAAGCCGAACCTCGTGCCCGGCGCCGATCGGCTGGTGCGCGCGCAGTTCACCTTTTCCGCCGGCGCCCACGCGGCGATCGTCGAGGTCGATAAAAACACCGGCATGGTCCATGTGAGGCGCTACCTGATCGTCGGCGACAACGGCACGGTGATCCATCCCGACGTGGTGAACGGCCAGGTTTACGGCTCCGCGGCCCACGGCATCGCGGTGGCGCTGGGCGAAGGGTTCATGTACAGCGCCGAAGGCCAGCCGCTGACGATCACCTATCTCGATTACGGCAAATGCTCCGCGGCGGAGACGCCGCGGGTGGAAGTGGTCCACCGCCCGTCGCCTTCGCCGTACACATCGCTCGGTCAGAAGGCTGCCGGCGAAGGCGCCGCGATTCCTTCTCCCGCCGCCATCGCCAGCGCGGTCGAGGACGCCCTCGAGCCGCTCGGCGTCAAAGTCTGCGATCTGCCGCTCACCCCCGAAGCGGTCTGGCGCCTGGCCAACCACAATCCCGAAGCCGAGCGGAGGTCCTTCTAATCATGATTCCCGGTGCTTTCGAGTATTACGCGCCGCGCTCCCTCGGCGACGCGCTGAATTTTTTATCCGCCCACAAGGACGACGTGAAGATTTTGTCCGGCGGCCAGAGCCTGCTGCCGCTGATGAAGATGCGTTTGTCGAAACCCGCTTTTATCGTCGATATCGGCCGCCTTCCCGGACTGGATACGATCACCGAGGAAGGCGACGGCCTGATCGTCGGCGCGCTGGCCACCCACGCGCAGATCGAAGCTTCGGAACTGCTCAAGCGCAAATGCCCGCTGCTGCCGCAGACCGCCACCACCATCGCCGACGTGCAGGTGCGCAACCGCGGTACCCTCGGCGGCAGCGTCGCCCATGCCGATCCCGCGGGCGATTGGCCTGCAGCCGTACTGGCGCTCGACGCGCAAATCCAGGTCACCGGCAAAAGCGGCGCGCGCTGGATTGCCTGCGAGGATTTTTTTCTCGGCCTTTTGATGAGCGTTTTGGAGCCCGATGAAATCGTCACTGCGGTGAAGTTTCCGGTCACCGGATCGGACAGGACGGCTTATGTGAAAGCCGCGCCGCGCTCTTCCGGTTTCGCCGTGGTCGGAGTCGCCGTGCGCCTGACGCTGGATCCGGCAGGCCATTGCGCTCGCGCCGCGGTGGCGATCACCGGCGTCGGCGACAAAGCCTACCGGCCCGAGCGCCTCGAGCAGATGCTGGCAGGAAACAAACTGGACCAAGCGCTGATCGAACAGGCGGCCGCGGAGGCCTGCCGCAACATCGACGTGATCGAAGACATCAACGGCTCGGCCGAATACCGCAAGCAGCTGACCCGGGTTTATGTCGTCCGCGCCATCGAAACCGCGCTGAAAAACTGATCTTCGCGCCCCCGGCCGAATTCCGCGAGCCGCGCCCTTTATCTGCGGCGCAGAAAGACGTTGGGATACACCGCGATCGGATCGCGGTGGTCGTGATATCTTGCGCCCGAATAGGTTGCCGACTCGCGCGTTTCCGTCGTGTGCACGATCCAGCCGTCCCTGGTTTTCCACACTCCCGCAGAGCGCGCGTCGCCGTCGGCTCTGAGCATCAACTCAATCGTCGAATCGCTCACTCCCGCGCGCTTCAGCCGGATCACTTCATCGACGGTCAGCGCCTGGGCGGCGCTTGCGAGCAGCGGCAATCCGAGCACAAGAAGGAATTTTAGGGATTTCATATTTTCCTCCGCCAAAAACAGCGAAGCCCCCAATCGCTTGGGGGCTTCGGTCGAAATTTCAACTTGATACGCTCAACCCATCACACTTCCTTCGACTTGATCGAGTAGCTGAAGCTTTTCGAGTCCAGGCTGTCTTTGCGGCCGTTGGCGGTCTCGCCCTGGGGATACATCAGATACGCGATCTCCGCGCCGCGCGATTGCGGCAACTTCACGTCGTGGGAATAATTATACGGCAGCCAGTTCATCTCCCAGGCGCCGAAGAGCTTCGCGCGCGCTTTTTTGACTTTGGGATCGTCCAGCGGCAGCGGCTCGCCCGGAAGATTCTCTTCGAGCACGACCTTGCGCACGTCCGCCGGATCCACGGGCACCCAGCCGTAGCCGTTCAAAAAAACTTCGGCGCGGCAGTGCTGCGCGCCGGTGATATCGTCGGCCTTGCCGAGGCTTTTGAACTCCGATGAAGCGGCCACCCGCACGCCGTAGATATCCCGCGCCGGCAATCCCGCCGCGCGCGCCAGGCCGACGTAGAGCGCATTGAGGTCGGCGCACTTGCCGCCGAGGTAGCCGCTTTCCAGCATGGTCGTAATGTCGCCGATACCGCAGCCTTTCACCTTGGGATCGCGGAACGTGTTGTCGACGATCCACTCGTAGATCGCCCGGGCCTTGTCGATGTCGTTCTTGTAGCCGACGACGATCTGTTTGGAGGTCGCGGCAACGACGCCGTCGGTGCGGATGTACTTCGACGGCTTGCGAAAATAATCGAGGACGGCCTTGTTCTCTTTGATCGCCGGGTTGGGTTTCTGGCTCAAATCGACCCAGCGATCCTGGGTCATGAAGCGGCTTTTGACCTCCAGGGTCGGAGTCTTTTCGCCCGGCGCCCACTCGGCAAAGACCACGCCAGTGCCGACGCTGTCCACCTGGACCTGGCGCACGTTTTTATAATTGCCGCTCCAGCTATCAGCCTCGCGCTTGAAATAACCGGTGTTGTTCATGAGCGGCACCGGCACCCACACGCGGCTGGCGCCCACCGCGTCGGCAACCTCGATGCGCGTCGTCACTTCGAAGGTGCGCCATTTGGCGTCGTTAGCGCTTGCCAGGGATGCAAATTTCGGCAAGCCTCCGACGGCGAGACCCGCCGACGCGGCCAGCCCCTGCTTGAGAAATTCGCGACGATTCATAGAATCCCCCTCTGCCTCATATAGGTGTTGACGATTTGGGGAAACTATATCGTTTCAAGAATGCTTGTCAATTACCGCGGATGGACACAAGCGCCCATCAGGCGCCCTTCAGATAGGCCAGGACTTCCTCGGGGTGAGCCTCGGCTTTCTTGACCGTGGTCCAGTGCTTGACCACGTCTCCCCTGGGGCCGATCACGACGGTGGAGCGGATAGTCCCCTGCACCTCCTTGCCGTACATCATCTTCTTGCCGTAGGCGGCGTATTTCTTCATCACCTCGAGCTTGGGGTCGGACAAGAGCACAAAGGGCAGCTTGTATTTGGCGCTGAATTTCCTGTGCGACTCGGCGCCGTCCTTGCTCACGCCGAGCACCACCGCGCCGGTTTTTTTGATGCCGGCGTTGAGATCGCGAAACCCGCAGGCCTCTTTGGTGCAGCCGGGCGTGTCGTCCTTGGGATAGAAATACAACACTACGGTTTTGCCCTTGTAGTCTTCCAGCGAATGGGTTTTGCCGTCGTTGCCTTCGAGCTCGAACGCCGGCGCCTTCTTGCCTTCGAGATTCATGTCGCGCTCCCTTGATGCGATGATTTTTTCCAATGTCTCTGCCACAGCTCCGTTTCATTCACAAGATTTACAAAGTCACGCGCTCGGCGGCGCGCGCCATGCGCCGGATCGGATCGTAATCGCGGTCTGCCGCTTCGGTGAAGCGCTCCATGCCGGCTTGCTGCAAAATTGCCCGCCCGCCGGCGTTTCGGCCCATGCGCAGCAGCGCCGCGCGCACAGCGGCGCGCAGCGGCTCGGCGACACGCTGCGAAATCACCCAGGGCGGGATCGGGCTCGGCCCGAGCGTCTCGATCACGCGCAGCCGGGCGCTTCGGCCGCCGTCCGCGGCAAACAACCACTCTAGCACCGTGCTGTCGATGGCGGCGCCGTCCACCTTGCCGCTCAAAACCATCTCCACCGAGGCGCTGTGCGCGCCGCTCTCGATCGTCTCACCGAAGAAATGGCGGTGCTGCGCGAGCTCGGCGAGATGCGCGCGCACCATATTGTAGCCGGAGTGCGAGCGCGGCTCGTTATAAGCCCAGACCGCGCCGCGCAGATCGAGCAGCGAGCGATAGGGACTCTCGCGGCGCACGATGATGTCGGAAAAATAAACCGGCCGGCTGCGGTAGCGCGCACCTGCCGGCACCGGCACGGCGAGCAATTCCATATCCACCGTCTTCCGGTCCGCTTTTTCCACGTAGGGAAGCCCGCAAAGCCACAGAATCTGGATCGCGCCGGCGTCGAATAAGCGCTCCCGCTCCTGCCAGAGTCCCTCGCTCACATATTCGCAGGCGATAGGGAGTTCCTCGCTCAAATAGCCCGCGACAGCAGCGCAGAAACGCTCGGCGTTCTCGGCCATGCATGAGGCCAGCTTTAGCTTCGCCACGGTCAGAGAGCTATTCGTCGACTTTAACGCCGCGCCAGAAGGCGACGTAACCCTTGATTGAACGGGCGGCCTCCTTGGGCTCGGGATAATACCAGGCGGCGTCCTGGGTCACCTGCCCGCCGACCTCCAGGTGATAATAGCTCGCCAGCCCCTTCCACGGGCAAGTCGAGTGAGTGTCGCTGGGGCGGAAGAATTCTTTCTTGATCGAGTCGGGCGGGAAATAATGATTGCCTTCCACCACGATGGTGCGGCCGGATTGGGCCACGACCGCGTTTTGCCACGTCGCTTTCATGCGCGCCTCCCCTTCAATTCGTTTCGACACAGCGAAATTTGGCGAACACGTAGGGATAACGAGCCTGATACCAGTTGCGAAAGCTCGGCCGCGCCAGCGCCGCTTCGGTGGCCCAGGATCCGCCTTTGAGAACGAAGTGCTTGCCGTCGAAAAAGTCCGCCGAATATTCGCGGTAATTCGTCAGGTACGCCTCGAAGCCGGGAAAGCCGCGGAACTCGCTCGCCGTCCATTCCCAGCCGTTGCCGACGAGATCATAAACTCCGCGGGCGCCGGCGCCTTCGCCGGCAAAACCCGCCGGCACCGGCGACCAGTTGGCGAAATCGAGATTGGCGCCGGCGGGCACAGCGATCTCCCGCAACGAGCCGTAGGCGGCGCGGTGAAACTCCGCCTCGGTCGGCAAACGCGCGCCGCGCCAGGCCGCAAAAGCCCGTGCTTCGGCCAGACTCGCGTAAACCGGCCAGGATCCCACCGCCTTGAGCGGCAGGCGGTCGAACACAGTGCGGTAAAACCATTCGCCGTGATCTGTTTGCCAGAACTGCGGATGGGCAGCGCCGCTCTCGCACCGCCAGGCCCAGTCCGAAGGTTGCCATAAGCGCGGCTCGTCGTAACCGCCGGCGCGCACGAACTCGAGATACTCCTGGTTGGTCACCGGCAGGGAGTCGATGGCGAACTCGGCCACATCGACTTCGAGCGCCGGAAACTCATTGTCCCAGCCGAAAACCAGCTCGGCGAAGTCGGCACCGAGACGCGCCGGCCCGCGCGGCACCGTGATCGCCCGGCGCGCCGGCGCCGGCTCGAAGCGATAATCGCAAAGCCCGCGCGGGCGAATCTTCATTGCGTCGGCGAGCGCGTGGTTCATGTAGAGCAGAGTCTCCTGGTGCATGTATTCGTGCTCGAGCGCCATCTGGAAGACGCGGCCGTTTTCCGCCATCACGTCGTCCGCGCCGCACGCATAAACCGCCTCGAAAGAATCCAGCACCGCGGCGCGCACCCGGTCGCGATAGCGCAGCACTTCGGCCAGGCTCGGCCAATTCTCGGGCACCTCGGGATGGGTGTGACAGGCGCCCGAATCCACGTCGGGATCGATGCCCCGGCTGAAAATCTCGTCGAAGCGCGCATTGATGGACGGCCAATGAAGCACTCCGGCGCAGATCTGATTCCAGGCGAAAGCCGGCAGGTGGCCGATGTAAAAAATAAACGGATGGCGATAGGCGATCGGCTTGGAAAGCAGCGCCTGCGGCTTGACGGTGGCAAAAATCTGATCGCTCCGCGCCCATGCTGCCTGAAACCGGTCGGCCAAATTCAAAATTTCTCTGGCAGCCCTGCGATTTTCCGCAAATGCCATAGACCTCGCTCCATTTAGGTAATTTGCTATAGACTAAATAGAAAATTCCTATGAAACAAGGCAAGCAAAAATTTTTATTTATGGGAATTCGGAAAACCCTATGCGGTTTGCAGGTAGAGCCGAAACGCCTGAGCGGCCGGTGAAAGTGGCCGCTGGCGATAAACGACCTCATAGAAATCGCGCTCCATTTTGAATCCCTCGATCGGCATTTCGAGCAGCGCGCCTTCGGCTAACTCGCGCTGGATCGAGGTGCGCGAAAGAATCGATATGCCAAAGCCTGCCAGAAGCGCCTGCTTGACCGCTTCGGTACTGCCGAGCTGCATGGCGACATGCAAAAGATCGTCCGCAGTCTGCCCTCTGTCGCTGAGCAATTCCCGAAAAGAGTCCAGCGTCCCGGAGCCGGTCTCGCGCGAGATGAATCGCTCCGCGCCGAGCATGGCGAGATCGATGGAGCTACGGCGCGCCCAAGGGTGGCCGCGCGGAATGGCCAGAACCATTTCATCTTTCCAGATCTTTTCCAGGGCCAGGCGCGGGTCGGCGGGTTTGAAACCCACGTAGCCGATCTCGACCTTGCCCTCGATCACTTCCTCGACCACCCCGGCCGAGCCGCTGATGCGCAGGATCGGTTTCACGTCGGGATATTTTCTCACGAACGCGCCGAGCTTTTGCGGCAGCAGGTACTCTCCGGGGATGTTGCTGCCGCCGATCCAGAGATCGCCGCTGAGCGTGCCGTGAAACTGCTCCACCGCGGCGAGAGTTTCGCGCTTGAAAGCGAGCAGGTGGCTCGCCTTGAGCGCGATCATCTCGCCCAGCGGCGTCAGGCTGACCTTGCCGGGAATGCGGTAAAACAGTTTGCCGCCGATGCCTTTTTCCAGATCCTGAATATGCGCGCTGACTGTCGGCTGGCGCAGCGAGAGGCGCTGCGCCGCCTCGGAGAAGCTGCGCAACTCGGCGACCCAGTAGAAGACCTCGAGTTTGTAGAGATCGAGATCCTTTTTGGAGCGAGCCATCGAAAAAAGCGCGCCCGCCGGGTTGAATCGGATCCAGCCCGGCGGGCGAACGAGCGGCGCTCGGACGCGCCGCTCACGTCATTTTTGCAGGTATGCCAAAACTTCGGCCGGGTGCGCGCCGGCGTCCGTGACCGGAATCCAATGCTTCTTGATCACGCCGTCGGGACCGATCAGAGCCGTCGAACGGATCGTGCCTTCGGAAACTTCGCCCTGGGCATTCTTCCGCGGTCCCCAGGCGCCGTAGAGCTTCATCGCTTCTTTTTGCGGATCGGAAAGCAATACGAACGGAAGATTGAACTTCGTGATAAAATTGTTGTGCGATGGAATATCGTCGGGACTGACCCCGACGACCACCGTATTGGCCCTGGTCACTGTATCGATAGCGTCGCGGAACCCGCACGCTTCCCGGGTTCAGCCGGGGGTGTCGTCCTTGGGATAAAACCACAGGATCACGTTTTTTCCGGCGTACTCCGAAAGCGAATGCTTGCTGCCGTCGCTGCCTGATAAGTTAAACGCCGGCGCTTTCTGCCCTTCCAAATTGGCCATGCCAACCTCCTGAAGATCGAATTTAGCTTCTGCTCTATCACAGCGCCGAAGCCTTGATCAAACTTCGACGCGGGCGCTTCGATTGTCAACGCCGAGACCAACAGGTATATTTTTTTTGTGAGCGGGCCGACTCCCCTGGCGGATTTTCACCGTGCCAACGGCGCGGTTTTCACCGGATCGTTCGCGCTGCCGGCGCATTTCGGCGATCCGGCGAGCGAATATGCGGCGGCGCGCGACGCCGCCGGGCTCATCGATCTTTCCGACCGCGCTCTTTTGCAGTTCACCGGCCCCGACCGCCTGGCGTTTCTGCAGGGCATGCTCTCCAACGATCTGCGCGCGCTCCATCCCTTCGAGGGCCAGTACGCCGCAATTTTGACTCAGCAGGGCAAAGTCGTCGCCGACGTGCGCGCGCTCTGCGCGATGAACTCGTTTTACCTCGACTTCTGGGGGAGCCTGAAAGAAAAAGTCCTCGCGCACCTGAATCGCTATCTGGTGGCCGACGAAGTCGAGATCGCCGATCGCTCGAGCGAATATGCTTTTATTTCTGTGCGCGGCCCGCGCGCCGAAACGCTGGTCCAGGCCGCGGCGGCAGGCGCTGCGCTGCCGGCGCAAACCAAACAGCACGCGATGATCGCGATCGAAGGCGCGGCGGTCTGCGTCGTGCGCGAAAACCCCGGCGCGCCCGCCTATGATCTGATCCTGCCGCTGGCCAGCGCGCCGGCGATCGCGCGCCAGCTCACCGAGGCTGGAAAGCCGCTCGGCGCCGTGTGGGTCGGCGCGGAGGCGCAGGAAATCCTGCGAATCGAAGCGGGCATCCCGCGCTACGGGGTCGATTTCAGCGAAGATCATTTGCTGCTCGAGGCCGGCCTCGCCGACGCGGTGAGCTTTACCAAAGGCTGCTACCTCGGCCAGGAGATCGTCGAGCGCGTCCGCTCGCGCGGCCACGTGAACCGAAAACTCTGCGGGCTTCTTCTCGACGGCGCGCTCGCCGCCCGCCCCGGCGATCGCCTTCGGGCCGACGACAAGCAAGTCGGCGCCGTCACCAGCTCGGCGCTCTCGCCGCGCTACGGCCGGCCGCTCGCGCTCGGCTATGTGGCCAAGGAATTCTGTCAGCCGGACACGGTCCTGACGATCGATCGCGCCGGCGCTGCGATTCGCGCCACGGTGGCGCCGCTTCCCTTCGCGCCTGCTCTTGAATAGCAGCTTCAACTTCGTATATTTATCGGAACTTTTGCGCGGAAAGAGAAAGGGATTCGAGAATGGCCAACTTCGTCAAAGTCTGCAAAACCAGCGACGTCAAGCCGGGCTGCGGCAAGAGCATCGATATCGAAGGCAAAGCGGTCGGTGTGTTCAATGTCGAGGGAAAATTTTACGCGATCAACGACGTGTGCGGCCACCGCGGCGGTCCGCTCGGCGAAGGCGAGCTCGACGGCACGACGGTCATCTGCCCGTGGCACGGCTGGCGCTACAACGTCACCAACGGCGAGAACGAGCTTCTGCCCAATCTGCCCACCCAGAAATACGACGTGAAAGTCGAAGACGACGACGTGCTGGTCGATCTCGCTTGAGCCCAAAGCACGGCCCGGATCGAAAAGCCCGCGGGCGGCGCCGGCACGCGGGCTTTTTTGTGATCAGCGTTCGTTGAGAAACAGCTCGAATTCCCATTCCCGGATATTGAAACTCTCGAGAGCTTGAGCTTTCGCCTGCTCGTCGATGCCCGGTTTGCCGAAGTGCTGGCAGCGCTGCTCGACGATGCGGCAGATGAGCGCGCAAAGCTGGCGTGACAGCGCATTGTCCCGCCGCCGCGGGAAATTTTCCGCCCAGATTCGCGCGATCTCCTGATCGTCCACGCCAATTTCACTACTCGCTCGCGCGCGTCCGCGCAAAGCGCAATCGGAGGAAAACGCAAAATTTATGCTGTTCGATGACAGCGCTTGCCAATTTTCATGGGAATTCTTAGGATGCGCGGGATGGATGACGCGCAAATCGGCGAGCTTTGGGAAAAAAACTATCCCCGGCGCAGCTCCGACCCGACCGCCCGCCAGGTCTGCCGATTGATCTGCCACCTGATCGATACGATGGTTTCCAGCGACGCCGGACCGGCCGCGCCGCGCGCCAAACTGCAAAAAGTGCTCGCGCCGATGAATATCGCCGAAGCTGAATACGAGAGCGTGAAGCAGGGCCGCTGAATCGGGCTTTGTTCTCCCTGCCGCGCACGGCCTCAAATCAAGCCTTCAAGTAAAGCTTGATGTAGTCTCTGAGCGCGTCGCGGGTGCTGTCGAAGGCGAGGTCCTCCCACGGCAGCTCGCCCGGCGCGAAGATTTGCGCCGCCAGGGATTCATCCGCCGCGGCCAGCTCGCCGCCGATCACCTCGGCCGTGTAGACCACGATCACGTTGGGCGAGCGCGGATACGAATACACGTTGAGAAGCGGCCCGAGCTTTACCTCGAGACGGGATTCTTCGCGGGTCTCGCGCACCGCCGCGTCGCGCACGCTCTCGCCGCGGTCCACGTAGCCGCCCGGGAAAACCCATTTGCCGAGGGCGGGCTCGACGCCGCGCTGGAGCAGCACGATGCCGCCGTCGAGAGTGAAAACGGCGCCGGCCACGACCTTGGGATCCTGGTAAAAAATAAACGAGCAAACGCCGCAGACGAGCCGGCGCGGCTCGTTTTCCTTGACGATCTTTTTGTCCAGCGCGCCGCCGCAACGCGGGCAAAAACGGAATTCCACGTGGCCGTGCGCGTGGGGTGCGGTAGGGTCTGATGCCATGGTTTCTTTCTAGCCCATATTCAGTTGAAACAAAAGAATATTTCTGCGATCGTCGTTCCCATGCTTCGGGCCGTAATTTTCGACTTCAACGGCATCATCGTGGACGACGAGCCGATCCATTTCGAGCTCTTCCGGAAAGTCTTCGCGGAGGAAGGCATCGCTCTCACGGCGGAGACCTACTACGCCCGCTACCTGGGCTTCGACGATCGCGGCGCCTTCGCCGCCGGCTTTCGCGAACATGGCCGTCCCATCGACGAGAACCGGCTGGCGCAGTTGATCGCGCGCAAGGCGGCTTATTATCGCGACGCGATCCGCGATCACGCGGCGATTTTTCCCGGCGTGAAAAGACTCCTCGCCGAGCTGGCGCCGGCGCTGCCGCTGGCGCTCGCCTCGGGCGCGCTGCGCGACGAGATCCGCGCCATCCTGAGCGGCGCCGGGCTGTTCGAATATTTTCAAGCGGTCGTCGGCGCCGAAGACGTGGAGCGCGGCAAGCCGGAACCCGAGGTTTTTCTGAAAGCGCTCGCCGCGCTCAACGCGCGCCGCAACGGCGCGGATCGGATCGCCGCGGCGGATTGCGTGGTGATCGAGGATTCCAAAGAAGGGCTGCGCGGCGCGCGGCGCGCGGGCATGAAATGCCTCGCGGTGACCAATTCCCATCCCGCCGAGCTTCTCGGCGACGCCCACGCGGTCGTGAAAAGCCTCGAAGAAGTCAATCTTTCGTTCCTGCAAAATCTCTGCGCCTGACGATCGCGGGATCGGCGGTCAGCGGTGCGGCGCGCGCTGCGGCCGCACGGTGATCTCCACCGGACAGCTCGCCGCCGGCGCGCTCAGGACGTAAAGCACAGCTTCCGCGATATCGGCGGCTTGAATCATTTTACTCCGATCGAGCCGGCGGTTGGGCGGGATGAGCGGGGTATCGACGAAGCCCGGCAGGATCACCGAGACCTTGATGCCGTGCTCGCGCACCTCTTCGAACAGCGATTGCGTGAAGCCGATCAGGCCGAACTTCGAGGCCGAATAAGCGGCGCCGTTGGCTTCGCCGGTTTTGCCCGACACCGAGCCGATATTGATCACCGCGCCCTCGCCCCGGGCAATCATCGCCGGAAGGAATTTCTGCGCGAGCAGCATCGGCGCGCGCAGATTCAGGCGGAAAGTCCGATCCCAGTCTTCCACATTGGCCTTCACCACCGGCGCGCGTTTCCCCCAGCCGGCGTTGTTGACGAGAATATCGACGGCGCCGAAGATGCTTTCGCACTCCGCCGCCAGTTTTTTGATCTCGCGGTCGTCGGTGAGATCGCAGGGCACGGCCGCGGCCGTGCCGTTTTTCGCCGCGATCGCGCGCTCGACCTGGGCAAGCTGATCGCCGCTGCGCGCGGTGAGGATCACCCGGCAGCCGCCGGCGCCGAGCGCCAGCGCAATCGCCTTGCCGATGCCGCGCCCGGCGCCGGTCACGAGGGCGACTTTTTTTTCAAGCTGCATCGCCGCGAGCAGTTTATCGAATCAGTGAACGGTGGTGGGCTCGTCTACCGCCGGCGCCTGCGCCACCGACGATCCGTGGTGATGGATCATGCGCCAGCCGTCGCCGGCTTTGCGAAAAATATTCGTGGTGAGCACGGTGGCGGCGACGGCCTGCCCTTCGAGCGAGCCGTTGAGGTTTTCGTAGAGCGTGACCCAAGCGAGATCGCCGCGGATTTCCACGGCAACGTCGGTGAGCATGAAACGGATTGCCGGAGTATTTTCGAAGATGCGCCGCCAGCTTTCCATTACCGGCTGCCAGCCGCGCAGAATGCGCCAGCCCGGGTGGCCGCACTGGATCTCGGCGTCCTGCGCCCAGACCGCTTCCATGCGCTTCAAGTCGAGGCTCTCGAAGGCGCTATAAAACGCCTCGTTGGCTTTGAGCACTTCTTTTTGTTCCGGCGTCATACCGGTTAATGATGCGGCTTGGGCGTAACGAAGACCAGAGTGACCAGCCGCTGGCCGCTGCGATTGAACACGCCGTGATCGGCGCCGGCTGGCGCCAGGGCGATTTCTCCCGCGCCGAGCTCGCGCTCTTCGTCGCCGACTCTGAACACGCCGCGGCCTTCAAGCACGTAATAGACTTTGTCCTGCCCCGCGTGGGTGTGCGGCGCCTGCTCCTGGCCGGGCTCGAAACAGTAAGTGTCGCAGAAAAATCGCTCGGTTTCGAAGATGCCGTTCTTTTTCATTTTCTCCGGCGCGAACTGCAGCGCGTCGGCGATTTTTTTGAAATGGCTCATGGAAACTCCTTCACAACGGCGCTCAGGCGATAGTACCACAGGGGTCGCGGCATGCAAAAGCGCGGGCGATCTGCTATCGGTGGGCCATGGATTCGGCGCTCATCCGCTATCACGAGATCGCGCTCAAAAAGGGCAATCGCCAGTATTTCACCGAATTGTTGAAGCGCAATCTTCTCCAGGCGGTGAAGGATCTCGGCGCCAAGGAGATCCGCAGCCTGCCGGCCCGCCTCCTGCTCACGTTCAAAAACCACGTGCCCGAGCCTGCGCTCGTCGAGCGGCTGAGCGGCGTGTTCGGGGTCGCCAATTTTTCGCTGGTGGAGCGGGTCGAGCGCGACATGGAAATTCTCTGCGCGCGGATTGTGGCGGCGCTCGACGGCCGGCGCTTCGAGTCGTTTCGCATCGAGACCCAGCGCGGCGATAAAACATTCCCGCTGACTTCGCCCGAAATCAACCGCCGGCTCGGCGCCGCGGTGCGGGAAAAAACCGGCGCGCGCGTGGATCTGGAAAATGCCGCCCTCACCGTCACCGTCGAGATCCTGCCGCGCGATGCGTTTTTCGGCTTCGACAAAATTGCCGGCGCGGGCGGACTGCCGGTGGGCGCGAGCGGCCGGGTCGCAGCGCTCATCTCGGGCGGCTTCGATTCGCCGGTGGCGGCCTACCGCATGATGCAGCGCGGCTGCCGCGTGATCTTCGTGCACTTTCACAGCGCCCCCTACCAGGACAAAACCTCCCAGGAAAAAGTCCGCCGGCTGGTGGCGCGTCTCACCCGCCACCAGTTTCAATCGCGGCTCTATCTGGTGCCCTTCGGCGAGGTGCAGCGGCGCATCGTCGCCGCGGTTGCCCGGCCGCTGCGCGTGGTCTTGTACCGGCGCATGATGCTGCGCATCGGCGAAGCGATCGCGCGCCGGGAAAAAGCTCGCGCGCTGATAACCGGAGAAAGCCTCGGCCAGGTCGCCTCCCAGACCCTCGACAACCTGGCGGTGATCGAAGCGGCTGCGCGCCTGCCGATCCTGCGCCCGCTGGTGGGCATGGACAAGCAGGAAATCATCGATCAGGCGCGGCGCATCGGTACCTTCGACATTTCATCGGTCCCCGACCAGGATTGCTGCCAGCTCTTTGTGCCCAAGCATCCCGCCACCAGGGCGCGCTTTGCCGACGTGGCGGAGGACGAAGCCAGATTCGATGTCGAGGAGCTGCTGCGTTACGGCATCGACAACGCGCTCCAAGAAGAATTCACGTTCCCCGATTGATCGGCGCACGCACCCGAAATGTCCCGCCTCTCTGCGCCGCCGGCGAATTTTCTCGACGGCCCCTGTTTTTGTCCCGCGCCCGGAGCCACAATGAAATTTTGCGCGGGAGATCGCATGGCGCTTCCATCCGCCGAACTGCGCGCAGGGCTCGAGATCGCGCGCCGCAAGCTCGATCTTCTGTGGGCCGCGCTCTCCGTTGCGCTCGCGCTTTTTACCTGGCGCTACGCGGCGCGCGATCCGTACACGCCGGTCGGCCTGTTCGTCGCGCTGCATCTGCAGTGCGCGGCGATTTTCGCCGTGCGCCGGCCGGCGCGGCGCGCGCCCGGGCGCCCGCTGGAAATACTCGTCACGCTGCTGTCGCTCAACTATTTTCTCGCCTTCGAGCCGGTGCCCGCGGCAGCCGCCGCGCTCGCGCCGCTGGGCGGGATCGTCGCCGCCGCCGGCGCGCTGCTGACGCTGGTCTCCGTGCAATGCCTGGGTCGAAGCTTCGCCGTCTTTCCTTCTCTCCGGGAAGTCCGGACCGGCGGCATGTACCGCTTCGTGCGCCATCCGATTTATTTTTCCTACGCGCTCACCGCCGCCGGCATTCTCCTGCGCCATCCGACGCGCTACAATGCCGCCGTCGCGCTCGCCGGCGTCGCGCTGATGATCTGGCGCCTGCGCTTCGAGGAACGCTTGCTCGCGGCAGACGCAGCCTATCGCGAGTACATGGCGGCGGTGCGCTACCGGCTGCTTCCCGGCGTTTACTGATTTTTGCGGATGGGATCGGCGGTCTTGCCAACCATGAAAATATTTGCCGGCGCTCTCGCCGCCGTTCTTGCGCTCTTTGCCGCGAGCGGGGCGCGCGCCGATTTCACCGGTCAAGGCCACGTGCACACGCTTTCGGAAACCCGCCAGGAGTTCGCAAACCCGGATTGCCGGGCGACGAGCAGCTGCGACCTCAAACGCTTCTCCCTGACTCGGCTGGCGCACGAGATCTGGTTCGCAGACGATCCCCAACATCCCACCTTCGCCAACGGCGCGATCATGGAATACGAGACCGATTCGGTCGCGGCGATCGAAAAATACGCGCTGGTGCAGTTTGTCAAAGGCTGCGTCTTCACCAGCGCGCGAAACCGCGCGGGAGAAATCACCCGCGACATCAACTACGGCGTATCGAGCTTCGGCGAAACCGTCCCCCTCTGTTTTCCCGACTGGGTGATCGACTCGCAGGACGAGGATCCGGTGTACAACAGCGACCCGGAGCGCGGCCGGTTTTACCTTTTGCGCTGGAATCTCCCCGGCTCGCGCGAGCGCGCCACGGAAAAATATTACGGCGAGCAAAAGCCCGGGCGCCCGGTGGTCTATCTGACCGATTACCCGGCCGGCGCGTTCGTCACCGCGACCGGCGTCAAGAACAGCGCTCTCGATTTCCGAACGTGCATTTACAAATCCCGCGACGTGCCCAAGCGCACCCGCCGCGACGATATTCATTTTGCCCGGCCGCTCGGCTGTTTCGAATGGCAAAACGTCTACGTTTACGATTTCGCGCAGGGGAAATTTTCCACCGAGTGGAGCGGTTTTCCCGCCGCGCCGCCACCGCCGCTGCGCCCGGAGCGCCTGCCGCTGATCGTCCTGGCAGCGCTTTTCGCGGCGCTGATCGCCGTGGCGCTGCTGGCTGCGCGCCGGGCTCGAGTGCGATTCTAGGCCGGCCTGCCGCGCAAAGGCCGCATCAGGATCGCGTAGCGAAGCGCCTTGGTCGCCGCGCTGAGCCCCGCGATCTTTGCGCAACCGCAGGCGGGCCCGCGGAACTTTTCCGTTGACATCGGGAAACCGCGTCGACTATGGAGATCGCTGACTGCGCGAGGAGAAAAGCCATGCCTGCATCGCTCAAAGCTCTTGCCAGCGCGCTCGCGATCGTCATCCTCCTGGCAAGATTTGCACACGGTCAGAGCGAGCCGATCGTCGTCAGCTACCCGAGCAAATCCATCACCAATTTTCCGATCCTCGAAACCGCCAGGCAGAAGGGGTTCTTCCAGAAGGAAGGTCTTCAGGTGAGCCTGGTCTACATTCGCGGCGGGCTGGACATCAAAACGCTTCTCACCAACGACGCCGACTTTGCGATGGGCAGCACCACCGCAGTGACCGCGTTCGTCGCCGGCGCGCCGCTGCGGGTGGTGCTGAGCTATAACGCGCACGTCGACCAGGGCCTGTACGCGCAGCCCAGATATCGCCGCATCGCCGATCTGAGAGGGCAGCCCATCGGCTCGCTCAATCCCGGCGGCCTGGTCGACACCATGGTGCGGCGCATCCTTGTCAAAAACGGTCTCCAGCCCGAGCGCGACGTCAATATTCTCGCCATGGGCGGCACGCCGGAGCGCTTCGCCGCGCTCAAGGCCGGCGCCATCGCCGCGACCATGTTGAGCGCGCCCTTCAATTTTCTCGCCGACAAGGAAGGCTTTTCCAAGCTCGCCGTGACCCGCGACTACGTCGATGTTCCCGGCACGGCGGTGGTCGTGAGCGCCGAGAAAATCAAAAAGCAGCCCGGCACGATCAAGCGCTTCCTGCGCGGGTCGCTGCGCGCGATGCGATACATCCGCGCGAATCGGGCCGAGACGATCCAATTGCTCGCGCGCGAATTCGCCATGGACCAGGAAATTGCCGCGCTGGCCTACAAGCAGCTTTTGGAGCTCATAAGCCCCGATGGCCGCAATCACGCGGCCGGCTATCAATTGCTGGTCGATTTCGCCCGTGCCGCGCAGAAGATCGACCGCCCGATCAACGCCGCGCAGTTCATCGACGAATCGCTGCTCGATGAATTGATGCGCGAGGGCGAGATCGCGAAATAGCGCTATCTACTGCCGGGGCGCTCGGAAATTGGAAAAATTCGCTCCAGCGCCCTGCGGCAAATCTGTGCTCTTGCCATAGTTTCCGTTTCCAACTCACTCTGATCATTGGAAATTGTCCTCAGCGCATCAGCGCCGAAGGTATTCCTCCGCCGGCGCGTATAATGAATCATGGGGTTTCATGAAAGGGCGTTTCTTTCGTCTAAGACGATGAGGACCGCAAGCGCCGCGCGGGAGATGAAACGGCGGCGGAACGCGCACGTCATGAGTGCGCTCTCAGAGTGACTCTCGGTTGATCGGAGGCTTAATGTCGCGCGATTCGAGAAAATTTCAGCCGGCCGCCGCCGCGGTTTTGCTGGCGCTGGTCTTCTATCTTTTCAATCCCGTGCCGCTCCGCGCCGAGGAGCGCTACCCCGACGTGGCGCGGCTGTCGCTCGTTTCCGGCGCCGTCAGCCATAGCCGCGGCGACGATCCCGGCGAGTGGGACAACGCGATGGAAAACGTGCCGCTCATCGCCGGCGACCGGCTTTACGCCGCTCAGGACGGCCGCGCCGAGATCGAGCTTTCCGCCGGCGGCTTCCTGCGGCTCGCGCCGCGCAGTTATCTGACGACGTTGAATCTGAGCGATGACATCAAGCAATTCTATCTCGCCCAAGGGGCGGCGGCGTTCAATGTGCGCCGGCTGGCGCCGGACGAGGTTTTCGAAATCGATACGCCCAACGTGTCGGTGACCTTCGAGGAGCCGGGCCGCTACCGCGTTGCCGTCGATGACAACGGCGACAGCCGCATCGCCGTTCGGCGCGGCCGCGCCACGCTCGCCGCCAACGGCCGCCAGGTCACCGTCGAAAACAGCGAGATCCGCGTCTACGGCACAGACTCGCCGCGCTATGAAATCGTCGGCCTGCCGGCGCTCGATGCTTTCGAGCGCTGGGCCGGGGAACGCGACGAGCGCTTCGACCGCGCCTCCGCCGACGCGCAGCGCTACGCGAGCGAGGACATCGTCGGCGCGGCGGACCTCACTGAATACGGCCGCTGGGAGGACATTCCCGAATACGGCTACGCCTGGACGCCCGCGGCGGTCGCCGCAGGCTGGATGCCGTTCAGCAGCGGACGCTGGTACTGGCAGGATCCCTGGGGCTGGAGCTGGATCAGCAACGAGCGCTGGGGCTGGGCGACCTCGCACTATGGCCGCTGGGTGCCCTATCGCTCGCGCTGGTACTGGGTGCCGGTGCGGCCGCGCACGCGCGTGCGCTACGCGCCCGCCTGCGTGGAATTCGTTCGCGTCGGCGATCACGTGGGCTGGTTTCCGCTCCATCCGCGCGATCGCTTCACGCCGTGGTGGGAGCGGCGCGACCGCCGCTTCGACGACCGGGTCGTGTACGTGAACCGCAACTACATCACCGTGGTGAACCGCACCACTTTCATCTCGGCGCGGCCGGTGAACCGTTTCCTCGTGCGCGACGCGGCGATTCTCCGCGAAGCGCGCGCGGCGCGGCTGACCGAAGCGCTGCCGATCCCGAGCCGCGCTTCGCTGCGCATCGCTGCGGACAGCGGCGCGCGCCCGGGCTTCACGCCGCCCGCCAATGTCGTCAATCGCGCCGCCGTGGTCCGTACCGCGCCGCCGGCGCCGCCGCGCGCCTTTCAGGAAAAACTCGCGGAGATCCAAAAAAATCAAGGCAAGGCCGTGGCGCCGGCGCGCCTCGCCGCGGCGGCGAAGCGCGAAGGCGCCGAGCGGCCGCGCTTTCGCCCGGCGGCGGAGACCGGCCGCGGCGACTTCGCGCCGCGCAATCCCGGCGCCGGTCCCGCGCTCCAGCCGGTGACCGAAGCGCGCGGCAAAAAACTGGCGACGCGAAGCGCCGGCGATGGCGCCCAGGCGATGGAACCCGAGCGCACGCCCGCTCCTTCCCCGGCGCCGAGCAAAGAAGCGCCGAGCCGGCCCGAGCCGCCGCGGCCCTCGCCCCAGGAAATCGAGCGGCAAAAGCAGGCCCAGCAGCACGAGCGCCAACAGCAATTGCAAGAGCAGGCGCGGCGCGAAAACGAGCGCAAAATTCAAGCGCAGAAGCAGGCGCCGCAGCAGCGCCTCGAGGAGCTGGAACGGCGCCAGGCGCAACAGCAAGCACTCAAAGCCCAGCAGGCGCAGCAAGAGCAACAGGAGCAAGCGCGCCGCGAACAGCTCAAACAACAGCAGGAACGCGAGGCGCAGCAACGGCAACAGCAAATCGAGCGGCGCCAGCAGGACGAGCGCAAAGCGCAGGCGCTTCAGCAACAGCAGCAGGAGCAGGCCCGGCGCGCGCAGCAGCTCAAACAGCAGCAAGCGGCGCAGGAGCGCCAGGCGCGCGAGCAGCAGCTCCGCCAGCAGTCCCCGCGCGAAGCGCAGCCGGCCCAGCGCCGGGCGGAGCCCGAGCACCGTTCACCGCCGCCGCGCCGCCCCCAGCCGCAGGAACAGCCCGCGCCGCAGCCGCAATTGCAGCGTTAGCCGGCCGCTCCATCATCCGGAAAATTTTTCCGCGCCCCGCGCAGAATCGCCGCGCTTTCGCAAGCGAATGATGCTATCTCTTCGCGCCTCTCCAGGAGTTGAGCGGCGCCACGTTCACGCCCTTGTCGACCGGCTGATCCATGGTCTTGTTCTGCGGCTTCGCCAGATCGGCCCGCGAGCGAACTCTGCCGCCGGGCTCCCGGTCGAGCACCACGCCCTGGTCTTTGATCGTCTGGCGCACCGTGCCGCTCGGCAAGACCTCCACCGTGCCGGGAATCGGCGCGAGATCGCCGCTCTTTGACGGCTCCTTCGGGTCGGGCCGGAACTCGGCGCCCGTGCCGTCGGGGTTGCGCACAATTCCTCCGCCGTTCGGCCAGCGCACGATCGCGGCGCCGCTCGACAAAGTTTCGATCCTGGTGCCGCCGCAGGTCGTTTCGATCGTGCAGTCGGGCCGCAGCTCGATGCTGCTGCCGTCGCTGAAGCGCTGAAGCGGATAGCCCTTCACGGTCTTTTCCCAGCTTATGAAACGCCGCGGCGGTTGCTCGTCGCCGGGAGGCGGCTCCAGGGACGTCATGGCGCCGTCGCGGATCGGCCACTGAATCTTGACCTTGAGCGGCGGCATTTCTTTCTCATTTTCCTGCGCTCGGCCCAGGGCCGGTGACAGAAGCATCGCCGCGCCCAGAGCCGTTGCCGCCAGCGCCTTGGTTTTTTTATTAGATTTCATGGCGTCCTCCCCGATTCGATTGAGCGCGGCGCGAACTTTATATACACGCGCCGGCTGCTTCACCCATGAGTCGCGCCGGCGGCGAAAAAGGTTCAAGCCCATGAAAACGCCGGACGGTTTGGCCGCCTGCTCAGGAGCGCGAGCGCGCCGAAACACTCCCTGCCGAGTGTACAACGACGGCGCGCTCGTTTAGGATGCAGCGATGGCGGACAATTTTCTGCAGGTTCTCCCCGAGGTTATTTTCGACGCTGCCGAGCGGCTCGGCGGGCGCTGCACCGGGCGCTTCTACGCGCTCCACGCGCTGGAGAATCGCGTGTACGACATCGAGATGGAAGAAGGCCCGCACGTCATCGTCAAATTTTACCGGCCCGGACGCTGGAGCCGCGCGACGATCCAGGCCGAGCACGATTTTCTCAAAGCGCTCGAAGAAAACGAAATTCCCGTCGTCGCGCCGCTTGCCGACGCCGAAGGAAGAAGCATTTTTGAGATCACCGGCGTGATGTTCGCGCTCTTTCCGAAACGGCCGGGGCGCCTCGAGCCCGAGCTTAGCCGAGAGCAGCTCACCCGCCTCGGCAGATTCCTGGCGCGGCTGCACAACGTCGGCGCGGCGGTGAAAAGCGCGCCGCGCCTGCGCCTCGACCCGCAGACCTACGGCCGCGAGCCGTTGAAGTTTTTAAGAGACGGTGAATTCGTGCCCTTCGAGCTGGCCGCTCGATTCGCGGCCATCGTCGGACAGATTTGCGATGCGATCGCACCGCAGTTTGCGGCGGCCCGCTACGTGCTGCTCCACGGCGATTGCCACTCGGGCAATATTTTGTGGAATCGCGACGATCCCTACTTCATCGACTTCGACGACATGCTCTACGCGCCGCCGGTGCAGGACATCTGGATGCTGACGGGGGGCGACGACGATTACGGCAAAAAACGCCGGGAGATTTTGCTCGAGGCCTACGAAGAGATCCGTTCTTTCGACCGCACGACCTTGCGGCTGATCGAGCCGCTGCGCGCCCTGCGCATGATTCACTTCTCCGCGTGGATCGCCCGGCGCTGGCAGGACAGCGCCTTTCCATCGGCGTTTCCCGGCTTCGGCACCGAGCGCTACTGGCAAGAGCAGATCGAAGCGCTCTCGCTGCAGCTGGAAAAAATCCAGGAGGGCGCGAGCGACTTCTATCGCTGACCTGCCGCCCGACGGCGGCGCGCTGGCTGGGGATTGCGCGCGAAGGAAACAAAAAAAAACGCCGCCCGAAAGTTGCGCGCGGCTTTCGGGCGGCTGCGAATATCAAAACGACCCGGCGCGCCTTCGCGCCTATTCCGTGTACCAGGCCGTGTGGCGATCCACGGGCAGGCGCTTGGCCATCGTCTTCTGCTCGGAGTAGCCCAGAAAAATGCACGCCACCGGACGCTCTTTTTCCGTCAGGCCGAGCACCGGACCGACGAAGTTCTGATCGATCCAGGCGCCCGTGCTGGGGTAACTGCCCAGGCCGCGCGCGTTGGCGGCGACCAGCAGGTTTTCGATCGCGCACCAGCACGCCGCATAGTTCTCCTGATCAGTGATCTTGTTTTCATCGCCAACCATGGAAACGATGATAACCACCGGCGACGAAAAGCATTTGGCGCGCGCGAAATTGAGCTCTTCCTCGCTCGGTTGGGCGCCCTTCTTCTCCGCCGCCCAGCGCACCGCCGCCTGGCGCGCTGCGACCAGACGCTCGCGCCCTTTTCCGGAGAACACGTGGAAACGCCAGGGATGCGTCAATTTGTGATTGGGCGCCCAGTGGGCCGCGTCGAGCAGCTCTTCAATCCACTCCCGCGGAATTTCGGTGTCGAGGTACTCCTTGACCGAGCGGCGCGACTTGATGGCGGTGAGCGCATCGGCCAGCGGGCGCTCCATTGTGTTGTCCATTGAACCCTCCAGGTTTTGTGCGATTGTATCTGGATTAAATAAGCTTTTTTTCGAAACGGCGCAACATCGGCAAGCTCGGCTGCGCCCGCCCGTTCCGTGTCCGGTGGATTTTATGCTACCTTGAGCTCAAAACTCGTTGCCAACACATCTTATCGAGCCCAAAGCACAGGAGGTTTACCATGGCGTTCCAGGTCGAAGGCGTCACTCACTGGTCGATTCCCGTCAACAACCTGAAGGACTCCGAAGATTTTTACGGCGGCGTGCTCGGGCTCAAGCCGATCGGACGCCTGAGCAACAACGTGATGTCCTGCTTCAACGTCGGCGACCACAACATCCTTTTATGCGAGCGGGAAAAGCCGCAGGACAAATCCATGGTCGAAGAGCGCGTGCATCATTCCTTCACGGTGAGCCCGGCAGGATTCGTGCAGGCGTGCAAGACGCTGCACGAAAAAAAGATCCCCATCGTCGAGCTCGAATACCGCGCCCGGGGCCATTTCACCGGACGCGAGCTTTACTTCCACGACCCCAGCGGCAATCGCCTCGAAATCCGCGACCCGACCTGGCAGAAAGGCATGCCGGAGCCGTCCTACGAAGAGATCGTAAAATCGTGAGGACGACGCGATTCATCGGCCGGCCGCGGCGCCAATGCGCGTTGTCTTGATCTTCTATTCATCGGCTTCGCGATTTCGACGTTTCGAGGAATGGCGCTATGAACCGCGCCGTTTCCGCTCACAAGTGACGCTGGCGCTTCATCCTTGCTCCGGCATGCACGCCGTGACCGTGATCTCCACGAGCAGCTCGGGGTAATTCAGCATGGCTTCCACGGTGGTCCGCGCCGGTTTGTCCGTCGGGAAATATCGGCCGTACTCCTCGTTGTAAGCGGCCAGATCTTCGCGCCGGGTGAGATGCGTCAGCACCGTCAGCACGTGATCGAGCGATGTGCCCGCGGTTTCTAAAATCAGCTTGACCCGCTCGAGCGCGAAGCGCGTCTGCTCGCGCACGTCCCTGCCGATTTCTCCCGTGATCGGATGCCGCCCGGTCTGCCCGGCGACGAACACCAGATCGCCGCACCGGGTGGCCGGCGAGAGATTGGGATTCGCCGCCGCGAGATTCGCTTGAATAATTTCTTTTCTGGCCATTTGCCTCCTCAATTCTCCGTAGCCCCATTTTACGCCTCGAGCTCGTTTCTAGCGCGCGATTTCGCTCTACACAATCCGAACTCTGCCTTGGACGCGGCTGGCGGATTCCTCGATGGCCTCGTTGACACGCATTCGCGCGCACATTAAGACGGGACTGCGCTCATGTTGGTCCTGTACCTTTTGTTCATTCTGCTGACAATTCAAAGGATCGCGCCAGCGGATGCCGCCGAAATCTTCTACAACGGCGGCGCGGGCGCGACCGGCGTGCGCGAGATGCCGCTGTTCGTGGCCAAGGATTTTAAAATTTTCGAGAAATACGGCCTCGACGTCGAGCTGATTTCCACCAACGGCGGCTCGCCGCTGGTGCAGGCGCTGGTCGGCGCCAGCATTCAATCCGCGAGCGTCGCCGCCATGGCGCCGATCCGCGCGATCCTCTCCGGCGCGCAGCTGGCGATCGTCGGCGCGATGCTCAATAAAAACATGTATTCCTTCGTGACCCGCTCGAACATTCACAAGCCCGCCGATCTCAAAGGCAAGGTGATCGGTGTGGCGAGCTTCGGCGCAGCCAACGAGTTCAGCGCGCTGATGGCGCTCAAGGCGCTCGGCGTCGCGCCCCAGGAAGTCAATTTCCGCGTCGCCGGCGGCAGCCTTGCCCGCCTGGCCGCCATCGAGCACGGCGGCATCGACGCCACCGTCGTGCCGCACAGCAACAACTCGGCGGCACTGGCGAAAGGCATGCGGGTTTTCGCCGATCTCGCAAAGCTGGTAAAAGAATATCCCGACTGCGTCGTCGTCATGAAGCGAAATCTGTCGCAGGTCGAGAAGGCGGCGGCCCGACGCTTTCTCCAGGCGTTGAGCGAGGCCGTCTATCGCCTGCAGACCGAACCCGCCCTGCGCGAGCCGATCGTCGGCAACGTGCAGAAGCGAATGCGCGTGAGCCGCAGAAACGCCGAAGAAATCTACGAGGAATACAACCAGGTGTTTTCCTATCCGCCGCGGGTCGGGCGCGACGGCCTGCGCGAGGTGCTGGAAATCATCGCGCGCCAGAGCGGCAAAGCGCAGGGCGAGTTGAGAATCGAGCGATTCCTCGACGAGAGCCTGCTCGACGGGCTTTCGGCCGAGGGGTTTTTCAAAAACCTGGAAGCGCGCAGCAATTGAGAGGAGGTTCGCCGTGACATCGAGAATCAAACACATCGGGATCATGAGCCAGACGCCGCCGCGGCTGTTCAAGTTCTATGAATGTCTGTTCGACTTTCGCACCGAGGTGCGCGATCCCGCGCAGGAGCGCGAGCGCGCCAGAGCGACGGGCCACCGGATCTTGAATTCCGGCCGGGTCGCGAGCGCCTTCGCGCGCACGGTGATCGCGAGCGACGGCAACATCGGTGTCGCCTTCAACCAGCGCCGGCCGGGTTATCCCGGCGGTCTCGATCACTTTGGCATGACCGTGGACGATATCGGCGGCGTGCTTCAGCGCATCAAAGAAAAATATCCCGGCGTCGGCGCCGTGAAACGGCCCGCCGGCCGGCCGTTCGTCGACTACAGCAGCCACGATCCGGAAGGAAATATTTTCGACATCGCCGAGCCGGGCAAAAAGACGCTCATCGGCGTGTTCACCGGCGCCGAAGCCAAACGGCAGCGCCGCATCAGACACTTCACCCTCCGCGCGATGAATCCCGCCGCCCTGGCGAATTTTTACACCGCGGTCTTCGAGTTCAAGGAAGAAGAAAAGGCGCTGGAAGATCCGAACTTTTATTTGACCGACGGCACCGTGACCCTGGTGATCGCGCCGTATAAAATCGCCGACTACCTCGGCACCGAGCACAAACGCCCCGGTTTCGATCACCTCGGCTTCGAAGTGGAAAACTTGCAGGCGTTCAAAGAAGACGTTGAATATCTCGCCAGGCACGATCCCGAATATCTCGCGCCCAAGCCGCCCAACGTCGCCTCCGAGTACCAGGTGATCATGGACCTGCTCCGCACCTGCCGCTACGGGCAGCACCAGATGTGCGATCCGGAGGGAAACCTGCTCGATATTTCGGCGGCCTGAGATTGAGCGCACGAGCGGCGCAAGATCGGCGCGCTGGTGGGATATATCCGCAGGGTTCGAGGCGGGAATGAAGCAAAGGGTCTGGACGCGCCGGCGATCTTTTCCAGTGTCTCGATCGCGCTCTCTTCCTTTATCCTAAGGTCTTAACTTGTACCTCCGCTCGATCTCCTCGACGTAGCCGCTCTTGACGACCCTGGCCAGAATGCGCTGATCCAGCAGCTCCTCGACGTTGAAGCTCGTGATTTTGGGATCGCGCAGCGCGATGACTTCCTGGGCGGTTTTCAAACCCCTGGAGGTGACAAAAGTATAGGGCGTCAGATCCTGGAGCAGCAGCTTGTAGCCGAGCTCGGCGAGCGGGCGATCCACTTTGAGATATTTTTGCAGGATCGCCATGCCGCGCTCTTTCTGCGCGCGCATGATCGCGCCGGCCTCGATCAGCGCTTTGACGAAGTTCTCCACGGTCTGGGGATTTTTCTGGATAAACGACTCGGCGGACATGAACGGGCTCGAAGGCAGAGCGATCTTGCTCAGGTCGAACAGCACTTTCATCCCCAGTCCCCGCAGCCGCGCCGACTGCAGGCGATCGAGGGCCGCGCCGTCGATGATGCCGCTCGCCAGCGATTGCGCGATCACCGTGCTGTCGCCGATTGCCTGGATATTGATGTTGTCCCGCTGCGGGTCGAGCCCCATCTCGCGCAGCGACAGCATCGTGAGGCTCCAGAGAAGCCCGCTGAAATCCTGCACGCCGATTTTCTTGCCGCGCAGATCGCTCGGTTTGGTGATCGACGGCGTGACGAGAAAATCGTAGGACGCCCGCTCGGCAAACAGGGAAAGGATGATTTTGAGCTTGGCCCCCTGCGCCGCCGCCGTGAGCATGCTCGACGCGCTGCCGCGCACGAACTGCACCTCGTTGGAGATCAGCGCCGAAACCTGGATAGGAGCGCTGCGCACGGCGACGAGATCAGCTTCCAGCCCGTGGCGGGCAAAAACCCCTTCGTCCTTGGCGAGCCAGACCGGCGTTCCCGACGCCGACACCCCGGAGTAGGCGATGCGAATCTGCTCGGCTCGCGCCGGCGCCGCAAACCAAACCAGCGCTAAAACGATCGAGATTCTTGTGGCGTGCATGGGGATTTTCCCTCCCACAAAAAACTGCTGCCGGATTCGCACGACTCGCTCCGCCGTTCAAGAGATGCCCAACATGAGCGGCGCCCGCTCTTCTAACACAACGGTTGTCGTTCCATCAAATAAGCGACCCGAAGCCGCGCTCAGCCGGGCCGGGCCGCCGGCGCCAGCCGCGCGCCACCACACTTCCAGGGTTAATTGATCGTCCCGTTCGATTCGCCGGTCCGTAAATGAAAAATCAGCCGCCGCCCTTTTCCCGTTTCCGCGCCGGCGATATGCTGGCGCCGGATGGGGAAAGGAGCCGGAGCATGGCGATAAACCATTCGGTGCACGCGCTGATGGTCGGGATGAGCGAAAGCTGGTGGCGCTCGGGGATCATGCCCTGTTTGCGCAGCGATGTGGATCGCGACAAGCCCGTGGCTTATATTTTCTGGCTCATCCAAGGACCCCGGGGACCGATCGTGGTCGATACCGGCTATCATCCCGACTACGTGGCCGCCGAGTGGGCAGAGGGAAAACAGTTCATCGAGCCGCCGAAGCTTCTCGCCGAGGCCGGCATCAATTCCGACGAGGTCGAAACGGTCATCGTCACTCATTTTCATCAGGACCATTTCACCGGCTTCGATTATTTTCCCAAAGCCCGGTTTGTCATTCAGCGCGCCGAGCTGGAATTCTGGACCGGGCCGCGCATGCGCCATAAAATCCTCGACCAGCAGATTCGGCCGAAAGTGCGCCCGGGTCTGGAGCGGCTGAAACAGGAAGGACGGATCGAGCTGATCGACGGCGATCATGAGCTTTATGCCGGGCTCGATCTGCTCAAGGCCGCCGGCCACACGCCCGGCTCGCAAATGATCGCGCTCGAAACCGCCGCCGGCAAAGCCGTGCTCTGCGGCGACATCGCCTACACGTTGAGCAATATCCGCAACCGTCACCCGGTGGGCTGGTACTACGATTTGGGCGATACCGTCGCGGCGCTCGACCGCGCCCTGGCCACGGCCTCCCGGCCCGATCTGGCTTTTCCCAACCACGACCCGCAGATCATGGGCGGCAAGCGGGTGGCGCGAGTGATCTGAAATTTTTTTCGCGCTCGACACACGAAGTGTAGGCGATCGCCCGCCGTCGAGCCGCCACTCGGTAAAAAAGACCATCGGCGCGCAAGCGCTTGATCTTTCCTCCGGGGACGGTTGAAATTTTTCCGCCCTTCGCGAGATCTCAGAATACGCTTCAGGCGAAGAGAAGTTTGTCCTACCGGCGCAGGCCGGCATCCAAGGCGTGGCGATGGTGGAAATTACGTAGCGCGGCGTTCGAGGAATAGCGAGCTGGGAAAGTGCTTTCGGTTCGGCGCGAAGGCCGCGTGTCGAGAACGAGAGGCTCGCCTCACGCTGGTTCGAGCCTTGGAGCTTCGGCGCGGATCTTTGGTCGGCGGATGCGCGATCACCGCGAACGGGGAAAGAGTAATGCGCGGCGTCTTCCTTGGCGCAGTCCTGCACGTCCCAGCGCGGAGACGATTGCGCTTACGTGATCTCCTGTTCTGCAATTGTGATTTCACGCCCTTCCGACTCGGCCGCGTCTTGCCCGGCGGGTCGCGCCGCGCCGATCCCGACACGGCGGCGCCGCCGCAGGCGCGCTCCCGCGCTGCGCGCCAGATCGTCCGCCAGCGCGAGCACCTCCCCGCGCGTGAGCGCGATTTCCTCGAGCGTGACGCCGCGATCGACGAGCGCGCCGATCACGTCGCTTCGCTCCAGAGCGTCAAAGATCAAGCGAAAGGTTTTCTCGCCCTGGCGCATTTCTTTTAGCGAGCGAAGGCCGCGCACCCGCCCCCCGGCCGGGTCCACCAGAAACTCTTTCTTGAGCTGTTCGGCGATCAGCGCGCGGAGCTCGTCGAGGGTCATGTTCGACAGGTCTGCTTCGGGCATCGTGGGCCTCCGTGGCGGGATCGTAAGAAACGCCCTGTTTGGCTGCGACGAAATTTTCTAGCCTGCGCTGGCGGCGCGCGATGAGCCGAGCGCCGCTCCCGGCCTTTGCGCTCCCGGCGCCGGGCGCGGCTCCGTGGCTTTGATGAGGCTCCGAAGCTCCGCGTACACAATCGGTTTCTGCACGCAGCCCGCGATGCCGCGCGCTCTCAAATCGTAGATCTGCGAATAAGGATGCGCGCCTTCCATGGCGATGATCGTCGCGCCGGTGCGCGCCGCGGTCCGGCTGAGCATCGAACGCCAGCCCATCATATCGAGATCGGCGAGCAGCACAGCGAGGTCGGGGAGCGCTTCGATCAGGCTCAAGGCCGATCTGGAGCTTTCCGCCTGAAAAACTCGATAGCCGTCCTGGCTGAGCAAAGCGGCGAGCGTAGCGCGAGCGAGCGGATATTTCTCGGCGACGATTACCGTGGACGCAACACCGGCGGGTCCGGCAGAATGGCTCGTCATGGCTGGCCCAACAGAGCAACGGCCGTGCCGCCAGGTCATCGGGCGCGAAGTGTGAGATTTTCCGCACCCCGGTCGGAACGCTCACCGTCAACCCTGCGGAATTGCAACAGGTGCGGTTTGCAGCCCCGCGAAGGAAGCGCCCGTCTTTGCGCCAGCCAGGCCGCCTCTTGGTCAAATCTGTCATTTTGAGAGACACTCGATGTCGAAGCCGCTTCGAATCGCTCGAGCGCGACTCCGCTCGGAGACTTTCGTTCCGGCCGCTCAAGCCAGGGACGTCCTACGGAGAGCTCGAATTGGAAGCGGATCGCCAGGCCGTCACGCCGGTCGAGCGGCGGGCATAGTTGAAAATCCCGCGCCGCTTCGCACTGCCTCTGGACACCATTCAGGCCCACAAGAAGTTTCGCCATGCCGGCGCAGGCCGGCATCCGGGTTTGGCTCGGTGAAGCTTCAAAGAGCCGCCTGGATCGCGGCGTGCAAACTTCGACGAGTTTTGATACTGAATTTTTGCAGAACGTTCCGCCCGCTGTGCTGGCGTTGGGCACGATGAAACGCCTGGCGTGCGCGCATTCAATTTTTTAGGAAGAAGGTAGAAATCCTCCGGCACCGCCGCCGTTCTGTCGGCGCGCAGCCGCCCGAATCCATGAGTCCTATCCTAATCAGTCTGATCGTGCTCGCCTGCGTTTTTGCCAGCGCGCTGGCGGGCACGATGCTTCATGGGATTCTGCCCGAGCATCATCTGACTCCCGACTCCAGAGACATCGTCAAGCTGGGAGTCGGGCTCATCGGGACCATGGCTGCCCTGGTTCTCGGCTTGCTGGTGGCCGCGGCCAAAAACGCCTACGACGCGCAGAGCGCCGAGGTGACCCAGGTCTCGGCCAACATCGCCGCCATCGACCGCATGCTCGCCAACTACGGGCCGGAGACCCGGGAAATCCGCCAGGTCCTGCGCGACTCCGCCGCCCGCATTCTCGATGATCTGTGGCCGCAGTCCGGGAACACCGCTCGCCCCGCCTTGCCGGTGTCCGCCGCGGGGGAAGTTCTCTACAATCGGATCCAGTCGCTCGCGCCCAGGAACGACACCCAGCGATCGCTCCAGGCCCAGGCATTGAGCGTCGTGACCGACACCGCGCGAACCCGCTGGCTGATGTACGCGCAGTCCACCGACTCGGTTTCCATGCCGTTGTTGATCGTGCTGGTGCTCTGGCTCGCGGTGATTTTCACCAGTTTTGGCCTGTTCGCCCCTTTGAACGCGACCGTGCTTGCCAGTCTGTTCGTCTCCGCGCTGTCGGTCTCCGCCGCCATCTTTTTGATTCTGGAAATGTACACGCCTTACACGGGAGTGATGCAGATCTCCAACGCGCCGCTGCACGCCGCGCTGGCCCAGCTCGGCCAGTAGCCTGCGCGGTTTTCCAGAGACATGCGCGCAGCTTCTCGAATTCTCGCCCTGCGCCGCCCTTGCGGTTTACGGCCCATGAGCGCCGATTGATTGCGCAAGCTTGCTGTGGTTAGGAGAACGAATGTTCAAGCATGACGCCGGTGCCGGTCACGAGATTCGCGTCACCGAGCCGTTCCTGCCTGCGCTCGATGAATTCGTTCCCTACTTGCAGCGGATCTGGCAAACCAAGTGGCTCACCAACGGCGGCGCCATGGCCGCCGCGCTCGAGCGCGCGCTCTGCGCCTATCTCGGCGTCGAGCATCTTGCGCTGCTGGCCAACGGCACCCTGGCTCTCATGGTCGCGGTGAAAGCGCTGGATCTGTCCGGAGAAGTCATCACTACCCCCTACACGTTCATCGCGACCCCGCACGCGCTGCGCTGGAGCGGCGTGCAGCCGGTATTCGCGGATATCGACCCGCGCACGCTCACCCTGGATCCGGCGCGCCTCGAGGCCGCCATCACGCCGAGAACCAGCGCGATCATGCCGGTTCACTGTTACGGCAACCGCTGCGACGTGGAAGCGATCGGCGCCATTGCCGAACGCCACGGATTGCGGGTTATCTACGATGCCGCGCATGCGTTCGCGGTCTGCGACGGCGCGGGCAGCCTGATGCGCCACGGCGATCTGAGCGTGCTGAGCTTTCACGCCACCAAGGTATTCAGCACCATCGAAGGCGGCGCCATCGTCGGCCGCGATGCGGCGATGCTGCAGCGGGTCGAGCGGCTGAGAAATTTCGGCCTGGCCGACGAAGAGAGCGTGACCGAGGTCGGTCTCAACGGCAAAATGAACGAGGTGTGCGCGGCGTTCGGTCTCTTTCAGCTCGGCCATGTGGCGGAAGTTCTCGCCAGGCTCCGCGCTCTATCCCAGCGCTATCGCTCGGCGCTGGCGGACGTGGCGGGAATTCGCTGCCTGGAACTTTTTGGGGAGGCGCAGGCCAATCACGGTTTTTTTCCCATCCTGGTCGAACCTTGCTATCCGCTTACACGCGATGCACTGTACGGCGCGCTACGCGCCGCGGGGATTCATGCGCGGCGCTATTTTTTCCCGCTCGTCACGACGTTTCCGATGTACGCCGGCCATCCTTCGGCCGCCCGCGCCAATTTGCCGGTGGCCCACGCGATCTCCGAGCAGGTTCTCTGCCTGCCGATTTTCGCCGCCATGACCGACGCCCAGCAGGCGCAGGTGGTGGAAGTGATCGTCAGCGCCGCGCGTCACGGCTCGAGGCACCGGTGACGGACTGCGCGCCCGCTCTACCGCTGGCGCAGCAGCGCTGGCCGCACGACGCGATGCCCGTGGTGAGCGTGCTGGTGCCGGCTTACAACCACGAGCGATTTCTTGGCCAATGTCTGGATGGAATTTTGCGTCAGGTAACGGGCTTTCCGGTGGAAGTGATCGTCCATGACGATGCCTCGACCGACGCCACGGCGCGGATCATCGAAGTCTACGCGAAAAATTGCCCGCTCGTGATCAAGCCCGTGCTGCAAAAAACCAATCAGCTCTCGCGCCAGAAAAAAATTCGCGCCCAGCTGACCGGCGCTTTTCGCGGCGAATTCATCGCCCACTGCGACGGCGACGACATCTGGCAGGACCCGTACAAGCTCGCCAAACAAGTCGCTTTCCTGAGAGGCCATCCCGAGTATGTGCTGTGCTACCACGCCGCGGCGCGGGTCGATGAGGCGGGGCGCCGGCTGGAAAATGGCCGCGGGCGCAGGAAGGATGAGCGCGATTTCACGCCGGCCGAGCTGCGCCAACTGGGATCGGGCGCAATCCTGCTCGGCACTCTGGTGTACCGCAATGTGCCGATCGAATTTCCGCCCGAGTACGACCTGGCGCCGAACGGCGATCATTTCCTGCCGATCTTGCTCGCCGCCCACGGCGGAGCGAAATTCCTGGACGATATCGCGCCGCTCGCCTATCGCCAGCATGACGGCGGCCTGTGGTCGAGCAAGTCCAAAGAGGAACAGGCGCGCATGTATTTGCGCAGCTATCTGCAGATTGCCGCCTACTTCGTGCGCATCGGCGAAATCTCCAGCGCAAGAAAGGTCATCGCGGGCCGGCTGACCGAATATATGCTGAGCGTGCTCGAGCCGGGCTATCGGCAGCTCGCCGGGTATTGTCTGCTCTCCGGCTCGCTCAAGCCGCTACGAAAAAAAATCGCGCGCGCCCTGCGGCGCCGGCGCCGGGCGGGAGTGAAAAGCCGCTCATGAAACTCGCGATCATGCAGCCCTATTTTTTGCCCTACGTGGGCTATTTCCAATTGATGGCGGTGACCGCGAGATTCGTCGTCCTGGACAACGTCAATTTTATCAAGGGCGGCTACATCCATCGCAATCGAATCTGGCTCGGGCGCCATGCCGGCTGGCTCCGGCTGCCGGTCGAGCATCCAAGCCCCAACCGCAGGATCGACGAGCACCGCCTGGCGTTGAGCGAGCGCGAGCGCACGCGCCTTTTGCGCCGGGCGCGCCAGGGCTACGCGGCCGCGCCCTGGCGGGACGAAGGCATGGCGATCCTCGAGCGCAGCCTGCCGGTGGGCCGGCCCGGCCTGGTGGAAACGCTGGTCGCGGGATTGTCGCTCTGCGCCGCGGCGTTGGGGCTGAGAGTCAATTTCGGGCTCGCCTCCGAGCTGGCGATCGATAGCTCGCTCCGCGGGCAGCAGCGCGTGCTTGCCATCTGCCGGCACTTGCGCGCCACGAGTTACGTCAATTTACCCGGCGGCCGCGCGCTCTACGATGCGCAGGCCTTCGACCGGCAAGGCTGCGCCCTCGGCTTTCTCGAGCCCGGCTTGCTGCCCTACGCGCAGGGGCAGAGAGAGTTTGTGCCCAACCTGTCGATTCTGGATCTGATCATGCACGTCCCGCCCGCGGAACGGCTCGGCCACATGCAGGCCGCCACCGTGGACTGGGTGACGCCAGCTTCGCGCGCAGTAAACCGATGAGCAACGAAGTGGTCATCTTCGGAACCGCGGGCCTCTCCAGCCTCGCCTGGTACGCGTTGACCCACGACAGCGCATTCACGCCGGTCGCTTTCACGGTGGATGCCGGCTATCTGCGCGAGCCGATGCATGAAGGCCTGCCGGTCATTGCGTTCGAACAGCTCCCCTCGCATTACGCGCCGGCGGCGACAGCGCTGCTGGTGCCGCTCGGCTATCGCCAGATCAACGGCCTGCGCCGGGCGCGCTACGAGCAAGCCAAAGCGCGGGGCTATCGCGCAATCCGCTACGTCTCGAGCCGCGCGCTTACCTGGCCCGATCTGCAGGTGGGGGAAAACACTTTGATCTACGAAGGCACAATCGTCCAGCCGTTCTCCAGCATCGGCGCCAATGTCATCATCCGCAGCGGCGTTCATATCTCGCATCACTGCACGATCGCCGACCATGCCTTCGTGGCCGCCGGCGCGACCCTGGGCGGCCACGTGCGCGTCGGCGCACAGGCTTTCATCGGCCTGGGCGCCGTCCTCCGCGACGGCATCCGCATCGCCGAGCGGAGCTTCATCGGCGCCGGCACCGTGATCATCGCCGACACCGCACCGGACGGAGTCTACGTCGGCAACCCGGCCCGCCGGCTCGACAAGAGCGCGCTGGAAGTAACCGGAGGATGAGCCGAGAAATCCCGCGTAGAAAGTTTTTCTTCTTGAACACTGCCGTTTACCTGAGCGCATCTCGTCTATTGTCCCGCTCCGACCCGGCGCAATCGCCGCGAAAATTCCTCCAACCATCCGGCAAAGCGCATCAAGCGAAAGCCTCCCGCAACGGGCCGAGACATTTTCGCCCCGCTGCAAAAAGCCCTCGGAATACTTCGCGAGCCTCAGCATGAACGGATTTTAGAGCAATTCAAACTCGACCCGCTCCTCCCGAGCCGTGGCTTCAAACTTTGCGCCTTGGCGCCTTTGCGGGAGCTGTTCCGGAAAAAATGCGCCGCCAGCCCAGCCGCAACGTCTCGGGGAATATCCAGCTCCCGCCGCCGCACCGGGGCCATCTCGAAAGAAATCCAAAGTCATCTGCGTGCTCGAGTCAACGCGATCCTGCTGCGCAAGCTCGGAAAACGTAGAACAGGCGCGGGAGCGCGCAGGGTCGTGGATCGTGGGTGGAAGCGTGACGAGAATTTACCTGCGCCCAGGCGCCCGAGTTGCGCGCCGGGCGAGATGGACATTTTTCAATGCCGGGTGGGTCAGTCTTTTTTGACGGTGGGGTCGCTGGAGACTTTCAGCGCCAGGCCGAGCGGCAATGCGGTTTCGCCGATACTCTGCATCGTGCCGGCCTGCTCGAGATCGTAGGTCGTGACTTTTTGCCTGGACACGCTTTCCTTGGCGGCGGCGTCCAGAGTGTTGGCCGCGGGAGTTTGAATGCGGTACTTGGCGCTGCTGCCGTCCTTGAGCGTGACCGCGAGCACCAGGTCCTTGCCGTCTTCCATCGCCATGCTCTGAAGCGACGCGATCTGCGACGCGGCAACGGTTTTTTTGATGGTGTAGTTGTACAGCCAGATGAACGAGGCGACAAAGGCGATCATCAGAACCCAGGCGTACTGCCCCACCCGCTTCTGCCGCGCCATGGTTTCTTTTCTCTTGGTTTCGAACAAACGGCGATAGGCTTCGCCGTCCGCGGCGGCGCGCTTGGTGGGATCCTGCTCGCTGGAGGCGGACGGCTGGTCGAAGGTCAGACCGATGCCGTTCCACACCATGCCGACGAACACCAGCGCCAGAGGGACGGCGATGATAAACATGGGATTCATAAAATGCTCCTTGGGGGCCCGGTGGCGGGCTGCCGATTGTTGGAAGAGGAAGGGAGCGGGAGCGTAAGCGCAGTCCGGCGGAAACCGACCACTGAACTCGATCCACCGTTGCCTGCGGCCGGGAATGCTATCTCCTCTTGCGCGCCGTTAAGCGGAACGAAAGCTCGACTTAACTCTACAGGCGCGAGGGCGCGCCGGCAAGGGGGGGACCGGGGCAAGGATAAGGCCGTGAACCCGACTCGCGGCTTCGAAAGGATAAGGGATGAAGGATAAAAATCGTCCTTGTGATTGCGCGGGGAAGTTCCACGTTTCGAGCATTCCCGAAACGTCGAAACGAAGATCGTTACCGCCGCCCGTAAGCTGCGGCTTTATCCTTATCTTGCGCCCTGCCATCCCCAAAACTCATCTTTATCGCTCGCCCTTATCTCCTGCTCAAACTCCGAAAGTTATCCTTCATCCCTTCCTCACACATAGTGCTGTATTCGCTGCAGGCTCGGCGCGAAGAACAGCTCCTCGGCGGCGGGTTTCTTTTGGATCATGCCCTGCTCGAACTCGTAGCGGATCACGGCTTCCAGGGCCGCGCGGTTGTCTTCGAGGTTGTACGGCCAGGGGTCGGGGCCGAAAATTTCTTTTTGCTCGCGTATGAGGTCCTGCACCCAGACCAGGGCGAAGCTGCGCGGGTCGGCGTTGCGCGCGTAGCAGATTTCTTTCGCCTGCTGAAAGGCGCGCACCAGGCTGACGCCGACCCAGGGATTTTTCTCGAGGATCGCGTTTTTCACCACCACCGTGTGCATGATCGGAAAGAAGCCGCCGTTTTTGTAGTACTCGATCTCGGCCTGCTTGGGGTTGGGAAAGAGCAGCGCCACCTTCGGATTGCCGCTGCGAATCGATGGCAGAGTCTCCGGGTAGAGCGCCGCTTCGAGCTCGCCGTCGAGCAGCATCCGATCGACGTTCTTGCCCTGCGGCACGCGCTTGACGTTCATCCATTTCGCCGGCTCGAAGGAAATGTCTTCCTCTTCCTGGCACCACCATTCGATGGTTTTGAGGTCGACGCCGTAGTGGTCCTGGAGAATGCCGCGCATCCACAGGCCGGCGGAGTTCTGCAAAGTATCGAGCGCCACCCGCTTGCCGTTCAGGTCCGACGGCTTCTCGATGCCGCAGCCGGTGCGCTTGACCATGTACTGATGGCGAAAGCGGCGGTGCGGAAAAACCGGGATCGCGTTGTAGTCGCAGCCCTTGTCGCGCGCGACCAGATAGCCGACCAGGGATAATTCGCAGACGTCGAATTCCTCGTGGCGCAGCATGCGGCCGTGGCGCTCGGGCGACGGCATGGTCAAAACGTTGAGGTCGATTCCCTGGGGCTGGATCTCGCCGTTGATCAGCGGGCGCAGAAAATCGTAGTCGCCGCAGGCCAGCGTTAATTTGAGCTTGGACATTTATTTATTCTCCTTTGACGTGCCGGCGGTACAGTTCCGGGGTGTCGATGTCGAGGGCGATGCCCTCCGCATCCGTGTCGATCTCGAGAGTTTCATCCCCGTGCGCGTTGACGACGGCCCTGGCGCCCTGGTCCAGGGGCGCGCCGAGCAGCTCGGCAAAGAGCCGGCGCGAGAACAGCACGGGATGGCCGCGCTTGCCGCGCCAGCGCGGCACCACGATGGCTTTTTTGCTTTCGTAGAAGCGCGCGATCATGCGGTCCACCAGCGCCGCATCGATGTAGGGATGATCGACCAGGTGGAGCAGCATGCCGTCGCAGGTTTCGTCGCCTTGCAGGCTGCGCACCGCGACTTGCAGCGAGGACAATTGCCCGAGCTTGTAGTCGGTATTGACGAGAATCTCCACGCCCAGCGGCCGGATCGCCGCGGCGAGGTCATCGGAATTATGCCCCAGAACGACGATGATCCTGCCGGCCTGAGTTTGCTTCAGCGCGGCGACGATGCGGCCGATAAAGGTCTCGCCCGCAATCGGCAGCAGCGCCTTGGGCCGCCCCATGCGGCTCGATTCCCCCGCGGAAAGAACGACGGCGGCGATCATGGCCCAATCAGAAGTACCGTGTTCGTGAAGCGTGCTCGTGCAGCTCCATGATCACGCATTCTCCGACCCTCGCGACCACGCACCACGAGCACAATTTATTATTTATACACCTTGTCGATGAACCCGCTTTTTTCCAGCTCGCGCACGATGCTGTCATCGACGATATCGTCGACTTTCAAGCTGGCGCCCGGCTTGCGCGCCAGCGCTTCTTTGATCTGCACCTCGGTGCCCTCGCGGGTCACCAGCGGCACGCGGTCGTGCAGCTTCACGTTGGCGGCGTAGGAATCTTCGAGATACTGCGGATTGTCCTGGCGCGTATACTTGGCGATGAATTTTTTGGTCTCGTCTCTGTGCGTCTTCATGAAATGCGTCGCCTCGATCAGCGCCATGGTGAGCCGGCGCATGGTGTCACGGTGGCTCGCCAGATAACTCTTGGTCGTCGTCGAGCAGATGTAGGGAAACTCGTAGCGCTTCTGAAAATCCGCAGTGCTGATCATCACGCGATGGGGCATGCCTTTGGCGAGATGAATGGTTCCCGGAGGGGCGGGAAAGCCGACGATGCGGCCGCCGCGAAACGCCGCGGCGCGCTCGGTGGGCCCGCCCACCTGGAGGATCGGCACGTCTTTGACCGGTTCGAGACCCAGCCCTTTGATCAGCACGCGCGCGGCCACGTCCGAAGCGCTGCCGACTCGGCTGATGCCGACGCTCTTGCCTTTCAAATCTTCCACCGACTTGACGTTTTCCTGGACGATCAATTCATACGGCAGGGTGTTGATGTAGCACGCGGTCATGACCAGGTTGGCGCCGCCCAGAGCCGCGCTCGCCACCGCGCCGCCCGAGGCGTTGGCCACCTGCACGTCGCCGGAAACCACGGTCGAAACGCTCATGGTCGAGCTTTGAATGAAAATCAACTCGGCCTCGAGGCCGTATTTTTTGTACATGCCGCTGTCGAGCGCCGTGAACCACACCGTATTCGACGCGTCGGCCGAGCTGTAAGCGATTTTGATGCGCTCCTGCGCGCGCGTCGTTATCGGCAGAGCCAGAACGAAGGCAACTGCTAGCAGGAATTTATGCGAATGTATTCTCATCGAGATCGAACCTCCTATTTGCTGACTCAGACAAACAATCGGCTCTAGAAACCATTCGTGCATTCTAATAATTCTGGTTCCTTTTACCCATCCGCAGATCCACCCGATGACACGGAGAAATCAAAGACAAGACGGTAGATTGTAAGAGCAGAGCGGCGATGCCAGCTCATTCAAACCGCATCACTCCAGCGTATATCAACAGTCCAACATCAACGATTACCGCCAAGCTGACCAGCATCTTAAATCCACCGCTTAACTCCGTGCGCTGCCGCATCAAAAACCAAAACACAATGGGCAAACAGTCAAGCATGTAGCGATACCCGATCTGCCTCATACCCCCAGCCGATCTGTATGTCAGGATAACTAAAGCCGTAAGACAAATGTTTACCAGCAACAAATAGTCAAACATCTCAAGTCGGCGGTTTGAAATAAAGAGAAAAATAAGGAATGGGGATGTTAAAAACACACTTATCGCAGTCGATGTCGCCCCAGGCAACCCAAACGCAAAGAGAAAAGCATTTCTAGGTATATTCCTAAAACTAAAAACAGGACCCCCATAATTGGTTTCGGTTGTTATGTCAGCAAGAAAGCGACCGCCAGAGTCAAGTTGGTATCGATAACCGAATTCCAACGGATCACCGAAGCGGCCGTAATTGTACCAAGCTATCAAGGCAATGATCAGCGATAGAGATCCAGCGAGTGCTGCAAGCGACGTCACCTTATGTTTAACACTCAGTGAACAAACCATGATAGCACAGCAAAACGCCACCACATTGAACACAGCAATTGGGCGGCTTGCCGCCGCAAGCCCGATCATCAAACCGATTATTCCAAATCGCCGCCGCCCCACGTATTCATTGATCGCCAGGAACACAAAGAAAACCGTTACTACTTGTGCGTATGACCAGCTAAGAGGCACCGCCGCAACACCTAAGAACCCTGTACCATAGCAAAACGCGAGCGCGAGCCAACAAGCATTATCCCGCGAATAGCCGAGCTTTTGAGCTAATCGGAAGCAGAGATAAAAAACACCGAGAACAAAAATGAAAGACAACAGTCCCTGGTGATAAATTCCGAGTCGGACGAGCGGCATAATAAACACGGCTGGCAAAATACCAAGCGGCCAGTAGTAACGACCTTGGAAAAGTGCGGTGTCGCCCCACCCTCCCGGCATGGACAGAAAGTAGAGATTACCCTGGAGAAGCGATTCGGCCAACCCACGATACTGCGACGCATCAGGAAAAAATAAATTCCCTCCAGCAAGGAGACCAGTCAAAACGGCAGCGAAAACACAGGGCACCGATAAGCGAACACTTACAGAGGACAGCCTTATATTATGCGGTTTTTGGATTTGCATACGGAATCAAACCCGAAAATCTGGCATCCTGATGCCTTTTCTACATGTCCTCAACCCGCACCATTATATAATAACACAGTAGTTGGGCTCTATTATTCGATTACTAAACTTATTATAGAACTACGGGGCATGTCACTTCTGATGCAAGTTTCGCCCGCACGAGGAAGCACGCCCCTGAGCCGAAACACAAAAGAGTCCATTTTTAAACGCCAGCCCGGCGGAGTAATCAACAGCGGGAGTGCGCTCACTCCGCGGGAAGCGCCATGCACTCGGCGGCGGGAAGCTCGACCCAGACCGGATCGCCGCGGCGCACCTGCAAAGTGTAACGCTGGTGGGTTTGCAGCATGTGGCTGCCGAGCTCGACGGCGCAATCGAGATATTCGCCGAGAAACATCGCCGCGCCGATCTTGCCTTCGATCACGTTGGCGCCGCCGGCGGGTTTGTGCTGCAGCAGATTGATGCTCTCGGGCCGGATCACCACGACCACGCTGCTGCCGACGCCAAGGCCGTCGAGCACCTGGCAGGAAATCTCGCCGTCCTCGGTCGTGACCGCGCCGATGCCGTTGCCGTCGAGGCGCGAGACTCGGCCGGTCATCTGGTTGGTCGAGCCGATGAAGTTGGCGACGAATTTCGTCTTCGGCTGCAGGTAGACTTCGCGCGGCGCCCCCTCCTGCACGATCACCCCGGAGTTCATCACCGCGATGACGTTGGACATGGACAGGGCCTCGATCTGATCGTGGGTGACGTAGAGCGTGGTGATGCGCAGGCGGCGCTGCAACTCGCGCAGCTCGAAGCGCATGCGCTCGCGCAGCTTGGCGTCGAGATTGCTGAGCGGCTCGTCGAGCAGCAGCACCTGGGGCTCGCGCACCAGCGCCCGCGCCAGCGCGAGGCGCTGCTGCTGGCCGCCGGAGAGCTGAGTCGCCATGCGCTCTTCGTAGCCGGAAAGCTCCACCTGCTCGAGCGCGTGGCCGACTTTTTTCTTGATGTCGGCGCCGCCGAAACGCTGCTTGCCGACCCGCAGCGGAAACGCGACGTTCTCGAAGACGGTCAGGTGCGGCCAGATGGCGTAGCTCTGAAACACCATGCCGATGGGCCGGCGATAGGCGGGCACGAACGCGCCGTCGCTGGCTGAATAGACTTTCTTGCCGGCGACCAGAATCTCGCCGTGGTCGGCTTTTTCGAGGCCGGCGATGCAGCGCAGAGTCGTGGTCTTGCCGCAGCCCGACGGTCCGAGCAGAGTGTAGAAGCGCCCTTCCTCGACGGTGAAGGAAATATCGTTGACGGCCTTCACTCCGGCCTGGTCGCCGTCGGCAAAAATTTTGGTCAGCGATTTGACTTCGATCACTTGAGCTTCGCGCGCTCCTTCAATTTTGCAGGCCGATACGCCCAGTTATTTTGTAAAAAATACCGACGATCGCGAGCAGGGTCGCGATCATCAGCACGCCGATGGCGGCGACCACGGTCACCTGCCCCTGCTCGAACATGGTGAATAGCAGAATCGACAGCACCCGGCTCTCGCCGGTGGCGAGCAGCACCGAAGTGGAAAACTCACGAAACGATACGATGCAGATATAGATCCAGCCGGCAGCGAAGCCCGGCCGCAAAAGCGGCAGCGTCACACGGAGGAAAGTTTCCCACCACGAGGCGCCGGACGCCGCGGCGGCTTCCTCGAGCTCGCTGTGAATTTGCAGGATCGAGCCCGACGCCGCGCGCATGCCGTAGGGAATGAAGCGTGTGACGTAGGCGATCAGCAGCACCCAGATGGTGCCGTAGATCGGCACCGGAAAGGCGACGTAAAGCAGAATCAGCGCCATGCCCATGACGATGCCGGGGATCGTGATCGGCACGAAGGCGAGAAAGTCCAGCAGCCAGGCGCCGGGCAGCCGGCTCTTGTAGACGATCCAGGCGACCAGCGAAGTCAGCACCATCGCGATGGTCGCGGTGAGCGTCGCGAGGATGATGCTGTTGGTCATGGCGTCCCAGAACGGCCGAAAGCCGTGCAGGTAGCGGTAATTATCGAGACTGAGCTTCTGCAGCGCGTCCCAGCTCGGCGCGGCGAAGAACGGCAGGAACGAGGCCCAGAGCAAAACCAGAAACGGCAGCAACACCACGAACAGAAAATAGACCGTGAGAAACCCGAAGCCGACCCAGCGCCACCGGCCGAGATCGAACTGGCGCGGCCGAAATGCCTTGCCGGTGACGGTCTGAAATTTTTTGCCCTCTTTGGTCGCGCGCGTGTAGAGCCACACGCCGATGGCGCTCAACAGCAGCAAGCCCACCGCCAGCGCGCCGCCGCGGCCGTAGTCGGGCGGATATTCGTTGAAGGCGAGATAAATCTCGCTGGTGTAAACATAGATGCGCGCGGGAATACCGATCAGCGCGGGAGCCTCGAAGGATTCCAGGGTGCGCACAAACAGGATCAACAGCACCGAGCCCGCCGTCGGCATCAGCAAGCGCAAAGTGACGCGCCTGAAGGTCTGCCAGGTGCCGGCGCCGGACATCATCGCCGATTCTTCCAGCGACGGGTCCATCGATTTGAAGGCCGCCACCATCAGCAGAAACGCCAGCGGCACCTGCCCAACCGAGTGCACCCAGATCATGCCCGGCAGCGAGAAGACGTTGAACGGCGCCGCTTTGAGACCGAACAGGCTCTGCAGCCAGACATTGAGATAGCCGAATTTGGGGCTCAGCAGAAAAATCCAGGCGATGGATTCCAAAACGCCCGGCAAAATCAACGGCACCACGGCGAGCGGCACAAAGATGCCGCGCAGCGGCGTGTTGGTCCGCTCGGTCAGCCAGGCGAGCATGGTGCCGAGAATGAACCCGAGACCGGCGGAGCCCGAGGCAAAGATCAACGAGTTGGCAAAAGTCGAATAGGTATATTCGCTCGCGTAGGCGTGCTGGTAGTTCTTGAGCGTGTAGATAAATTCGCGCGGCGCCACCTCGGCCTGAAAGCTCCCGACGACCAGCATGATCAGCGGCAGCACCGCGAGATAGACGAGAATGCCGGCGCCCGCGAGCGGCACCAGCAGCGCGGGATCGCGCGGCAGGGTAATGCCTTTGCTCGGGGCTCTTGGGATCGCGACGGTGGCCATGGTCGGCGGCGAATCAGCGCGGTCTAAGAATCTCTTTCCAGATCTTCTCGTGTTTCAGATACTCAGCGAAATTCGCGGTTACAATTACCATTCCGGGTTCGGGAGTCAACCGGCCCCGGGGCGCTCAGCGCAGCTTGAAAACTTCCTTCCAGACTTTTTCGTACCTGGGCCACTGCTTGATTTCCGCGGTGCCGATCGGATAGAGCCTGGCCGGCCGAATCTTATCCACCGGCTCGACTTTCGGATGCGGCGGCAGGCGCCCGCCGGCGGCGTAAGCTTTCTGGCCCTCCTCGCTCGCCGACCAGCGATAGAACAACTGCGCGGTCTTCGGATGCGGCGCGTCTTTGGCGAGCGCGTCGGCGGTGATCGTCGCGATGCCTTCGGTCAGCATGTAGCCGAGCGGCGCGCCCTTCTTGATGCGCAGCGGATAGTGGTGCGCGTAGCAGGTCAGGCAGGCGGACGCCTGGCCGGCGACGAGAAACTCCGCGAGCTCCGAGTGGCCTTTGTGAAACTCGACGTTATTGGCCGCGACTTTGCGCAGAAAGTCGAAGGCCTTCTCGTCGTTTTTGAATTTGTGGGTGGCGAGGCCGATCAAAAGCTCCACGTCGCGCGGCTCGGCGATGATCCTGCCCTTCCATCGCGGGTCGGCGAAATCGTCGAACTGCCTGGGCTCCTCTTCCTTTTTAACCAGGTTGGTGTTCCACGAGCTGGTGATGATCACCATGTCGGCGGCGAGCCAGTAATTGCCTTTAAGGTTATCGGGATAGGCCGCGGCCTCCGGCGGCAGCCAGTCCACCAGCAGTTTCTGATCGGCGACCTGAAGCACGTTTTCCAGCGCCATCTGAAAAATATCCGAGAACACCCGGCCGCCGCGCGCCTCGGAGATCGCCCGCGCCGCGAGCTTGTCCGCCGTCGCGTCGACGTGATTGACCTTGATGCCGGGAAAACGCTTCTCGAACACCGGCAGGATTCTCTCCGCGTTGATCTGCGCCAGCGTGCCGTAAAAGTTGAGCGTGCCGCCCTCTTTCAGCGCCTGCTTGTAGAGCTCGTCCAGGGACTGCGCGCGCGCCTGCGGCGCGAGGAGGAGCGCCGCGGCGAATAGGATTCCGATAACTTTCAGGAAAACCTTGCTCGACATGATTCCTCTCCTTTCCAGTGCGAACCGGCCTATCTGAGCTTGAAGACTTCCTTCCAGGCTTTTTCGTATTTCGAGTATTGCTTGAGATCTTCGACGCCCACCGGATAAATCACCGCCGGACGGATTTTTTCCGTGGGCTCGACCTTCGGATGCGCCGGGGTGCGCCCGCCTTTGGAATAGACGGCCTGGCCCTCTTCCGACGCCGCCCAGCGGTTGAACAGCCAGGCCGTGTTGGGGTGCGGCGCGTTTTTCAGCACCGCGACGGCGATGATGCCGGCGGCGCCTTCGCTGAGCATGTAATCCACCGGCGCGCCCTTGCGCTTGCGCTCCGGATAATGGTGCGAGTAGCAGGTAAAACACGCCGCCGCCTGGCCGGCGACCAGCAGCTCGGCCAGCTGCGAGTGGCCTTTGTGAAATTCGACGTTGTTGGCCGCGATGCGCGCGAGCACCGCGCGCGCCTTCTCGAGGCTCTTGTGCTTGTGCGCGAGCGCCACCAGGATCTCGTAATCGCGCGGCTCGGCGATCAGCCGGCCTTGCCAGCGCGGATCGCCGAAGTCGTCGAGATACTTCGGCTCCTCGTCCTTTTTCACCTTGTCGGTGTTCCAGGCGCCGACGAAGAAGATCAGGTTGTTGGCGGTCCAATAGGATCCGCGCAAATTGGCCGGGAAAGCCGCGGCTTCGGGCGGCGTCTTTTCCAGGATCAGGCCTTGCTCGTGAATCTTGTTGACGTCCTCGAGGCCGAACTCGACCACGTCGGCGAGGGTCTTGCCGCCGCGCGCCTCGGCGATGGCGCGGGCGGATAATTTATCCGAGGTCGCGTCCACGTGATTGATGCGGATACCGGGAAAGCGCTTCTCGAAGACCGGATAGATTTTTTCCGCGTTGATCTGCGCCAGCGAGCAGTAGCAATTGAGCACGCCGTCTTCCTTGAGCGCTTTTTTGTAAAGCTCGTCGACGGTCTCCTTCTGCGCCGACACCGGCGCGGGCGGAAGGCTCATGAGGGAGAGCAGGATGGCAAACGGCAAAATTCGTTTCAGCATCGCTCGTCCTCCTATTTTTTTACGGCTGTTATTTTTTGAGCGGGGTTTTCAGCACGGTTTGCAGCTTGTTTTTCAAATCCGCGGGCATGCCGAGGAACTCGGTGACGAGCTTGTGCACGGTGTTGCCCGAGAGCGGGTCGAAATCGAGGCGGCCTTTTTCGGCCTCGGCGAGAAGCTCCTTATCCTTCATGGCGCGCTCGAAGGCGACCTCCAGCGCCTGCGCGCGATCGGCCGGCGTGCCCGGCGGCAGGATGTAGACCTTGCCGAAATCGTTGGGCGTGCTGGTGCCGTATTTGAGCAGCAGGCGCTGCTCCTCGGAGCGCGCGATCTGCGGGATCGTCGGCACGTTGGGGATGATCAGATCCTTCATCGGCTTTTCGCAGAGCTGCGCCAGCACCACCCACTCGCCGCTTTTCAGCTTGTCGAGGGAGGTGACTTTGGAAGATGTCCAGGTGTTGAAAAAGCCGTCCACCTCGCCGCCGTCGAGCGCCATGCGCACATCGGCCGTGCCTTTGTAGCCGGAGACGATTTTCAGATTGGCGTTGAGCGCTTCCTTCACCAGAACCGGGGCGTGCTCGACGGTGGAGCCGGGGATCGCGCCCATGGTGACCTGCTTGCTCTTTTCGCCGCGCAGCTCGTCGAATCTGGTGATGCCCGTGCGCCGGTTGACAATCATCATGTAGCTTTCGCTGATCGGCACGGCGAGATAGCGGAACTTCGCCATGTCGAACTGCACCGACGGCGCGCCGAAGAGCTGCTCGAGCACGATCGGCCCCGAGACGTTGCCGATCACGGTGCCGTCCTTGGGCGCGGCGTTGTAGATGTGATTGGCAGCGATGATGCTGCCCACGCCGGGCATGTTGTCGACGATGACCGCGGGATTGCCGGGGATGTATTTGGACAGATGGCGCGCGATCACGCGCGAGTATTGATCGTAGCCGCCGCCGGCGGAGAAGCCGACCACGATGCGCACGGTCTTGCCGTGGTAAAAATTGGCCACCGCCTTTTCATCGAAAGCCGGCTTCGCAGGCTGGGCCGCCCGGCTCACCGGCGCGAGTGCGAATCCGAATAGGAAAACCGCCAAGAAAGCTGTCGACCTCATGAGCTGCATACCTCCGCTCGGAGCCGCCCGCCCTTCATTCTGCGCCGCCTGCCATCGCATGGATTAGACGAATCGGACCCTGGAACACTTCAGTCGGGCGCCGCGCCCGCGGCTTAGAGATTTTCCATGCGCTTGAGCGTCGCCCCATAATCCACCACCGCTTTGTCGATGGAATATTCGGGTTCGTAGCCAAGCTCGGCCCTGGCGCGGGAAAAGTCGCTGGCCAGACGCGAATCGGGATACGGCATGGGATTGGTCCCCCGGACCAGCTCGACGTTCGATCCGGGATAAGCTTTGCGCACCGCCACGGCGATGTCGTCGCCGCTGAGCATGATGCCGTTGCCGATGTGAAAAAGCGAGTTGGTGAATTTCTCCTTCAGAACTGCCAGCACGGTGCCCTTGGCGGCGTCTTTGCCGTAAAGAATTTCGGCGGGACCGTAGGGCCAGTTGATCTTGGCGCTTTCGCCTTTGACGGCGGCGCGGATCATCTGCTGGATGGCGATCTCGCGGGTTGCCTTGAGAGCCGCCGGCGACGGACCGTAAAGGCCGCCGGTGTAGCGCAGGCAGATAAATTCAAAACCGTAACGTTTGGCGTAGGCGCGGCCCATGAATTCGCAGCTCGCCTTGGTTGCGGCGTAGACCGACGGCGGATTCATCGGAATCGATTCGTCGATCTTGCTCAGCCCCTCGCCCAGGGAGCCGAGATAAACCGTGCCGGAGCTCGGAAAAATAATCCGCGCGACTTTTTCCAGGCGCGCGGCCTCGAAGACATTGACCGTGCCGTTGAAGTTCAGGTGCACCCCGCTGTAGGGGCGGCGCTGCACCTCCTCGCCGAGAAACGCGGCGAGATGAATGATCCGGTCGCAGTCATGCTCGCGGATGGCCGAGATGATCGCCGGCAAATCCATCATATCGCCGCGGATCATCGCGACTTTGCCGAGATCGACGCCGACCGCGGCGAGCAGCCGCTCGTTCAGCGCCACGTCGAAAATCACCGGACGCGCGCCGCGCTCCTGCAGCATCGCGACTGCATACGCGCCGACCAGACCCGAGCCGCCGGTTACAAGGATTCCTTTTTGCGCCATGCCGACTTTCCTCCCCAGGCCGGTGCCTCTAGTATCTCAAAGCCTTCTTCGAGTCAACGCGGCGCGCGCGGATTTTGCCGCGGCGGGGCCGGCCCCGCCGCGCTTGACCCAAATTCGCTTTTGCGGTTTATCTCAAGCGGCTGGTCCAAGTTAAGCGGGAGGCTTCGCACATGGTTCATCGACGGCTGTTCGCGCTTTCGTTGCTCGCATTCTTGATCTCGGCCGCCGCGCCGGCGCCGGCGCAGGAAATATTGCGCCTGGCCTGGGCCGGTTTCAGCCCGACCAACAGCCCGGTCTGGGTGATGGAAGACCGCAAGCTGTTGCAGAAACAGGGCGTCACGCCGGAGATCATCGCGATCAACGCGAGCCCGACGGTTTTGCAGGCGCTGCTCGCCAACGAGATCGAAGCCGCGAGCATTTCGGTGACGACTCTCACCAGCTCGCGCCTTGCCGGCGCCGACACGGTGATGATCTTGGGCGTGGTGCCGACCTTCGTCGATCACATCGTGTCGCTGTCGAGCATCACCGCCGTCGAGCAGCTCAAAGGAAAAACCGCCGGCGTCAATCGCCTCGGCAGCACCTCCGATCTCGGCCTGCGCCTGGCGCTCAAAAAACTCGGCATCGATCCTGACAAGGACGCGAAGATCATTCCCACCGGCGGCACCGCGGAACGATTCGCCGCGCTTTCCAAAGGCATCACGCAATTCACCATCATCCCGGAACCGTTTTTGACCCAGGCGGAAAAGCTCGGCTTTCGCAATCTATTCAACATCAGCGATCTGAAAATTCCCTTCTGGTGGAACGGCATTCTTTCGCGCGACAGCATCGTCAAGGCGAAACGGCCGCTGATGCTCAAGCTCGTGCGCGCCATGATCGAAGCGATTCACATCATCAAGACGGAAAAAGACTATGCCAAGACGATCATCAAAAAGAATTTGGGCATCAGCGATCCCGAGGGCATCGAGCGCGCCTACCGCGATTACAGCAATGCCTTTCCCGAAGTCCCCTATCCGACTCCGGACGGGGTCAAAACCATGCTCGACGATCTCGCTCCGAAAAATCCCAAGGCGGCCGCGGCCGACCCGAGGAATTACGTCGACACGAGCCTGGTCGGCGAGCTGGACAGGTCGGGATTTATCAAGCAGCTGTACAGGAAGTGACTGGAGTGTTGGAGTACTGGAGTCATGTGATCTTTACAGCAGTTCGATTGAATTCTGTTTCTCGACTGCGCTAAGAGAATAGGAATGATCCGATATCGGGAGGCAGAAACGAATGGCTGAGATTGTATTGAAGGACGAGCACGAGCTGCTGCGGCCGGGGCTGGGCCGGTTGAAAAACAAAGTCGCGATCGTCACCGGGGCCAACAGCGGCATCGGGCGGGCGACGGCGCGGCTGTTCGCGCGCGAAGGCGCCCGGGTGGTTTGCTGCGACATTCAGGAGACCATCGCGCCGCGCATCGATCAATTAATCAAAGAAAAGGAAGGCGGCCAGGCGGTGTTCGCTGCCGTGGACGTCAACAAGCAGGAAGACCTCGACCGGATGGTCAAGACCGCGCTCGACAGCTTCGGCGACCTGGACATTCTCTACAACAACGCCGGCGCCGGCATTCGCAAAAAAGTCCACGAGCACACCGACGAAGAGTGGAACTTCGTGCTGAATACCAATCTGAACGCCATGTTTCGCGGCGCGCGCGCCGTGCTGCCGCACTTCATCAAAAAGCAAAGCGGCAACATCGTCACCACAGCGTCGACCTTCGGCCTGCTCGCCTCGCCGGAATATCCCGGCTACTGCGCCACCAAGGCCGCGATTATCAACCTCACCCGCGAGATGGCGCTCGACTACGGCCCGCTCGGCATCCGCATCAACTGCGTCTGTCCCGGCGCGATCGAGACGCCCCGCTTCCGCGGCTTTCCGCCGCGGGCGACCTTGGGCGGAGGCATGACCGACGAGCAGCGCAAAACCATGGGCGCCAGCAACCGGGCGCTGCTGCGCATGGGCCGCCCCGAAGAAATCGCCTACGGCGTGCTGTTTCTGGTTTCCGACGAAGCGTCCTTCGTCACCGGCCACGCGCTGGTCGTCGACGGCGGCCAGACGATCGCGGCGGGACGCTGAAAAGCCGGGGATCGCGGATGGAGGATCGCGGTTTTCTATCCTCCATCCTCGATCTTCCATCCTCGACCCTCGACTTCCTCACTCCCAGCTCGGAAAATTTCCCTCCGCCGCCAGCGCCTTCATGCGCTCGTCGAGCTGGCGCATGTAGCTGCGCCGGTCGCCGGTCCAGGCGAGCGCCGCGCCGATAAATACGTCGCAGAAAAACGGCACGAGCAGCGCTTCGCCCTTGGGCAGCGCTTTGCCGAGGCCGTGCAGATAGACCGGGATCACCGGCACCGTGGGATTGCTCTCCGCCAGCCGGGCGATGCCGCCTTTGAAGCTTTGCATCTGCTCGGGCTCGCCCCGGCTGCCTTCGGGAAAAATGATCAGCACATGGCCGGCCGCGAGGGCTTGATTGCATGGCAGCAGCGGATTGTCGTCGCCGCGCGCCACCGTGCGTTTGATCGGCACAATGCCGATGATGCGCAAGGTAAACCAGGAAAACAGCCGCGAGCTCAAAAAATAATCCATGGCCGCCACCGGATGGAGCTTGGGCAGCAGGCGCAGCGGGAACAGGCTCATCAGCACCATGGTGTCGAGATGGCTGTTGTGGTTGGCGACGATGATCGCCGGACCCGAGCGCGGCAGCCGCTCCCGGTGGCGGACGTTGAGGCCGAGCACGATCAGCACGATCAGGCGAATAAACACCGCGTAATACAAAAAGCGCAGTAGCGACGTCATCTCAGTAGTAGAGATAGTAAACGAAATGAAAAAACAGCGGCGCGGTGTAAGTCAAGCTGTCGATGCGGTCGAGGATGCCGCCGTGGCCCGGGAGAATGCTGCCGCTATCTTTGAGCCCGATGTCGCGCTTGAGCGCCGAGATGGTCACGTCGCCGATGAAACCGGCGACGCCGATGAGCGCGCCCGCGAGCAGCGCAGTCTCCCGGCCGAGCGGCGTGAGCCACGGCGCCAGCAACGCCGACAGCGCGGTGGTGGTGAAGAGACCGCCGAAAAATCCTTCCCAGGTTTTGTTCGGGCTCACCTTGGGAATGATCCTGCGCCGTCCCAGAGTTTTGCCCCACAGGTACTGTGCCACGTCGTTGATCTCGGTGAGAAAGAGCAGGAACAAGACCAGGCCGGCGCCGCCCGCGGCATTTCGCGCTTCCGGCAGCGCCAGCAGATAAGCGATGTGGCTGATGCCGAACACCAGGGTCATGACGCCCCAGTGAAGCGTGCCGGCGGCGCGCAGAAAATCTTTGGTCTCGCCGACCATGACCATGCGCATGGGCAAGAGCAGAAATACGTACACCGGAATAAAAATGATGAACATGCCGTACCAGGCCTGGGCCACCCAGTAGTATTGGACCGGGATCGCCAGATAAGCCCAGAAGAGCACGCGCCGGTCGGCGCGGCGGATCGGCACGATGGAAAAATATTCCTTGAGCGCGAGAAAACTCACCAGAGCGAAAAAGACGATCGCGCCGCGCCGGCTCATGAGCAGCGTCGCGCTGAACAGGCTCGCGATGATCCACCAGGAGCGGATGCGCAGCACCAGCTCGCTTCGGTCTTTCTCAGGGCGGCGCCGTTGGAGAAGCCAGACCCAGCTCGAAGCGATCAGGAGGATCGCGTAGATGCCGCCGAGCGCCCGGAGAACTGCCGGGCTTGCGCCGAGCTCGATCATCCGACCTCCGCGAGAGCGCGGCGCGCCCGATTGACGATGGTCGCGACGAGTAACAACGCTGTGAGCAGCATGACGGAATCAAACCAGACGCCGGGCTTTACTCCGAGCCCGAGCAGCAGACACGCCAGGCCGAACACGAACGCCCGGTCGCTCTTCCCCATCGGCCCGTCGTAGCGCCGCGCGGCGCCGATCTGCACCGCGATCACGCCGGTCATCTCGCTCACGATCGCGAGCACAACGACCAGCACGACGCCGGCGGCGCTCACGCCGGAAAGCGCCGCCAGCGGCAGATAGAGCGCGCTGTCGGAGAGCACGTCGCCCAGCTCATTCAAAAAGCCGCCGAGCGCGCTCTTCATGCCGTGCTCGCGCGCGAGCATGCCGTCCACGGCATTGAGCGCCATGCGCGCAAACAGCGCCGCCGGCATCAACAGCAGCGGCCCGCTTGCGCGCGGATAGCAGGCGATCAGAGCGCCGGCGGCGATGGAAAGCATCAGCGCCGCGACGGTCACCTGATTGGCGCTCACGCCCGCGGCCGCCAGAGCGCGCACGAGCGGGCGCAACAGCCCCTGGAAGCGCGGCTTCAGCTCGTAGATCGAGGGCATGAAAGGCTAGCGCTCTGCGGCCGGCCGGCGGGCGGCCGATGAATTCGCGAGGGGCAGATATTCGCGCGCGAAAATCCCGATGGCGCGCGCCAGATCGCCCGCCGTGCGCTCGAGGTTGGCCTGACGGCGCAGGTTGGCGCCGAGCTCCAGCTGGATCGCGTCGACGGCCGTGCCGCGGTGGCTGCCGTAGGTTTGCGTCGTATAGCCGCCGGTGTAGCGGCGTTCCTCGCCGGCGGCGGGCTCGATGCGGTAACCGAGCGCAGCCATGTGTCCGAGAATACTCTTGGGCCCGATCACCGCTGCGGCGCCGAAGCGCTGGCGCAGCGCGGCCACGCTGCGGCCGTTGTGAGTGCCGCGAAAAATTGTGTCGGCCGCCGCGCCCTGGCCGTGAATATCGAGCAGCAGACCGCCGCCCCAGCGTTCTTTCACCGCGGCCGCCGCCGCGCGCAGCGCGCCGTGATACGCCTCGTAATAAGCTTTCGCCGCCGTTGTTTCGAAGGCGGCGTTTTCGGCGCGGTTGGCGTCGATGAATTTTCGCTCGAAGCGCGCGACCACGAGAAAAGGCGGCGCGCCGAGATCGGCCGCGAGATTCGCGGCTATCATTTCGGCCAGCTCCGCCGTGTTGCTGTCGCGCTCGGTGGTGAACTGGGCCACGCCGGCGCCGCGCCGCGCGGGAATTTCCGGGAGCGCAAGCCGGCCGCCGTGCGGCGCGGCGATGATAATCGGCAAGCCGCCCGCCTCGACCGTAACCGCCTGCGCCGGGTCGGCTCCCGCCCGTCCCGGCGACAGGAGGGCGAGCGCGAACAGCGCCGAACGCGCCGAAGGTGCAATAACCAGTGGGCTCATAAAGAAAACTCTCGCCTTACATACCGCAAGGCGCGCGCTCGGCGCAACGTTGAGAAACAATTTCGCGAAAGAATTTACCGGGGCGGATCGAAAAGGACTGCCGGCCGTTGCGGGAAGGAAAACGCTTTTTGCGCGGGGGCTGCTATTTCGGCTCAGGCATTTTCGCGGAGAGCTTTTTCAAAAAGTCGGGCGGAAACGGCTCGGCCTTGAGCTCGCGCGCCTTTTCCACTCGAAGCCAGGCTTCCGAGTAGCGCTCCTGATCGTAGAGGGAGATGGCCCATTCGCGCCAGCTGGGCGCGAATTTAGGATCGTTCTCGAGGCTTTCGCTGAAGCGCGAGTTGGCGAGCACGAAATGCTGCGCGCGCTCCAGCTCTTTTTCCCTGGGCAGGGCCGCCGCGTAGGCGGAATGCACCGCGCCGAGATCGCAGAGCAGCGCCACGCGCTGGGCCGGGTCTTCGAGCAGCTCGCGCGCCTTCTCCAGCTGCTCGACGGCCTCGCCGAGCCTGCCGCGTTCGCTCAGCACCGCGCCGAAGCCCCAGAAGGCGCTGTAGTTCTTCGGATTCAGAAGCCAGGACTGATTGAAACGCTGCATGGCGAGATCGAGCTGCTTCGAGCGGATCGCGGCCCAGCCCTGGGTGGCGAGCGCGTTGCTGGCAGCCTGGCGATTGCCGTAGCGCAAAGTGGAGTCGAGGACGAAGGCTTCGTCGGCCTTTTTCTGCTCGTCCGTGCGCGCGATCCTGGGCTGGCCGAACATCGGCAAGGTGTCGGGCGAAGGATTTTCGGCCGCCGCCAGCGCCGCCGCAAGCCCAAACAAGAGCGCCGCAACGCCGCCCAGCCGCGCCATCGCGCGCACAAAACTCTGCAGATCGCCCTGCCTCATCAAAACGCCGCCTTCGACCGGGATTCCCGCGCCGTTACAAATACGCTCGGTTTTCTTGACACCCTAAAAGTACTAAGGATATTTTGAGCGCAAATCAAACGAGGAGCTGTCCATGATTCAGGGATTGAAAGACAAGGTGGTGATCGTTACCGGCGGCGGCCACGGCATCGGCCGCATCTATTGCCACGGCTTCGCCGAGGCGGGCGCGAAGGTCGTGGTCGCGGACATCGACGCGCCTGCGGCCGAGAAAGTCGCGGCGGAAGTGGTCCAGCAGTTCGACGGCAAAGCGCTCGGCATGCGCGCCGACGTGGCCGATGAGTCCTCGACCAAGTCGATGGCCCAGGCCGCGCTCGACAAGTTCGGCCGCATCGACGTGCTGGTCAACAACGCGGCGATCTTCGCGACGATTCCGATGAACCGCGGCGGCATCGACACCATCGACCCGGCCGAATGGGACCGCATGATGCTGGTCAATTTAAAAGGCCTGTTTTTCTGCTGCCGCGCCGTGCTCCCCGCCATGCGCCGGCAGAAATCCGGCAAGATCGTCAACATCTCCTCGGGCACGGTGCTGAACGGCAGCGCCGGGCGCATCCACTACGTCACCTCGAAGGCCGGCGTGATCGGCTTTACCCGCACCCTCGCGCGCGAGGTCGGCGACGACAACATCAACGTCAACGCGATCGCGCCGGGCTCCACGCTGTCCGAAGACAATCCGTCGGAGGAAGTCCTGAAAATGCGCGGCGCGCGGGTCGGCGACCGCGCGCTGAAGCGCGTGCAGCTTCCCAAAGACCTGGTCGGCGCGATGCTGTTCCTCGCCTCGCCGCTGAGCGATTTCATGACCGGCCAGACGATCGCGGTCGACGGCGGCGCCTGTTTCTTGTAATTGCGGATGATCTCCCGCCAGGGCGCGAAGAGGCTACGTTTGCGGAGGTCTTGACCCCCGCTTCGCGCCCTGGCGCCTTGGCGGGGAAATTTTTCTTTAATCATGACTGCCTACCAGCATCGCACGATCGTCGTCGGCGACATCAAAACGCATTTTCTCGAAGCCGGCCGCGGGCCGGATTTGATCTTGCTCCACGGCGGCGAATACGGCGCTTCGGCGGAAATCACCTGGCGCGCCAACATCGCGGCGCTGGCGGAAAAATTCCACGTCGTCGCGCCCGATCTGCTCGGCTGGGGCCAGACCGATAAAATCTACAGCTTCAGCGATGCCGCCGGGCTGCGCATCCGCCACTTGCAGCGATTGCTCGACACTCTCGGCATCGGCCCGGCTTACTTCGTCGGCAACTCGGCGGGCGGCGGCGTGATCCTGCGCGCGGCGGTGCGCCGGCCCGCGCCGTTGCAGATTTTGAAGATGGTCACCATCTGCGGCAACGCCAGCGTCTTCAAGACCGCCTCCCAGGCCGATCTGGAAAACTACACGCCGTCGCTGGAAAACATGAAGAAGATCGTCGCGCTGCTGTATCACGACCCGAAGTGGCAGAGCGAAGAGAATATCCGCGAGCGCTACGAAAGCTCGATTATTCCCGGCGCCTGGGAAGCGCTTTCAGCCGCGCGCCTGCGCAGCCCCGTGCATCAGGCGCGCTCGACCACGGACGAATTCGTCCGCCAGTTGTCGCAGCTGCGAACTCCGCTGCTGATCATGTCCTGCGAGCACGATCCGCTCAATCAGCGCGGCTGGGACGTCAATTTTCAAAAGATCGTGCCGGGCTCGAAAATCCACCGCTTCCAACATTCCGCCCACGAGCCGCAGATCGAGGAGCCCGAAGAGTTCAACCGCGTGCTGACAGAGTTTCTGCTCGAATAGCTGTCCAAAGCAGGTCGGGTTAGCAAAGCGCAGCCCGACATTCCCCGTCGCCGCGCAGACCCGCTCTACGAATTCCCCTCGGCAACTGCGATCGGCGGCCTTCTCTGGCCGAATCCGGTGGCCTGCTCGAAGGCATGCGCCATTTGCAACACGCCGAGATCGTCGCGGTAGCGGCCGACGATCTGGATTCCCACGGGCAAACCGTCGGCGGTAAATCCTGCCGGAACCGAGATCGCCGGGCAGAAGGTCGCGCTGATCCAGTACGCCGACTTCATCCAGGAAAGATAATTTTCCATCCTGATGCCGTCGATCTCGCGCGGCCAATCGAGCGACGCATCGAACGGCGGGAGCTGATTGACCGCGCAAATCAAAAATTCATATTTCTCTTGAAATAATCTCATGTGCTGCATGAGCTCGCCGTGGCGCGCCAGGGCCGCCGCGATTTCGGCGCCGCTCAGATTGCGCCCCGCTTCGATCTGCCACACCGCTTCGGGTTTCATGAGCGCGCGCTGCTCGTCCAGCAGCGCGCCGAGCGTGTGCCAGTAATTCCAGGCGCGCAGCGTCAAAAAAATTTCCTCCGCCGCGCGCAAGTCCGGACACGCCTCTTCGACGATGCAGCCCAGGGCGCCGAAGGTTTCGCGCTGCGCTTGCAGGACCGCGCGCACGCGCCGGTCGAGCGGCAGGCCGCCGAGATCGGGGCACCACGCCACCCGAACGTTTGTGAAATCGCGCGCCAGCGGCTCGGCAAAATTTTTTGGCTCCGATGGATAGCTCGCCGGATCGCGCGGATCCGCGCCGGCGATGACGCTCAACAGGAACGCGGCATCCTCCACCGAGCGCGCCATCGGCCCTTTGACCGAAAATCCGAAAAACGGCAGCGCCGCCGGCGCCGCCGGCACCAGGCCGGGCGTCGGGCGAAGCGCGACGATGTTGTTGAAGTTGGCCGGATTCCTGAGCGAGCCGCCGAGATCGCTGCCGCTTGCCAGCGGCAGCAGTCCCGCCGCCAGCGCCGCCCCGGCGCCGCCGCTCGACCCGCCGGCGGAGCGGGTCAGATCGTAGGGATTGAACGTGGTGCCGTAAACATCGTTGTAGGTGTGCGAGCCCATGCCGAACTCGGAGATGTTGGTCTTGCCGATGGCAAGCGCCCCGGCGCGCTTCACGCGCTGCGCGAGTACGGAATCTTCGGCCGGCATGTAGTCTTTGAATATTCGCGAGCCGCGCGTCATCGGAAAGCCGGCGACCGGATCGAGCTCTTTGAAGGCGAACGGCAAGCCGTGCAGCGGCCCGGCGGCGGCGGCGCGCGCCAGCCGCCGGTCCGCCTCGTCCGCCAACTCGAAACACTTTTCGTCGTCGAGCCTGGCCACGATCGCGTTGATCTTCGGATTGACGCGCTCGATCTGGCGCAGGAACGCGGCCATCACGTCGCGCGCAGAAAGTCTTCGCTGCCGGATCGAGCCCGCCAGCTCGCGCGCGCTCATGAAGCAGATTTCGCTGGAAGTGGAACTCACTTATACCCCGAGCCCCGTGCGCTTTTGTATCAGGTTAGTCCGTCATTCCCGCGTGCTTTGAGCGGGACTCCAGGCGAGATCGAAACCGGGCTCGATTGAAACATCCGGGGTAACGGCTGTGAAATAATTCTAAATCCCCGGCTGCTTGACGCCCACCGGCGGCTCGGCCGTGTTTCGAGCAATCTGCTCCACGTTCCAGAGGTCGGAGAACTTCAGCGCGCGCGGACAGTGGCTGTAGGATTCTTCCACGTCGACCAGGAGTCCCTGGAGAACTTTTGCGTTGCCGTCGGGCTGGTTGACTTCCAACTGGACGTCTTTCAGCTCCGCGCGATCGATCACCTTCACTCTGCCGTTGATTCTGACGGTGTTGCCGACCCCAGGAATAAAGAAGATCAGTCCTACTTTTGGATTCGCTTCGATATTGCCGTAGCCGTGGAAAAGTTTATTACCCGCCACGTCGGGGATGAACAACCGTTTATCGCCGAGCACTTTGACAAATCCCGGCTTGCCGCCTTTGGGCGATGCGTCGCAGTCGCCGGCAGCGTTGCTCGTCGCCATCACGCAAAAGGGCGAGTGGCGGATGAAGTCCTGAATCCACTCCGCCATGTAGGAACGCACTTTCCCCTGCGTCCGCTCGGCCGGGTAGCCGAATTTTTCCCGGTAGGTGGTGCTCATCGCCGCTCCTTTTCGCGCTACCGCCTTCGGCTCAGCTCCGAAAGCAATTCCAGCTGGATCTCCTGAATCTGCGCCAGCCGCTCCCACTGGTGCGACAGGAGATGATCCACTTTCTCGTGCAGATGGCGTATCTCGAGCTCGGCTTTGAGGTTGACCTGATAATCGTGCTGCGAGCGCAGGCGGTCTTTCGCTTCCTGGCGGTTCTGGCTCATCATGATCACCGGCGCCTGCACGGCGGCCAGGCAGGAGAGAATCAGGTTGAGCAGAATATAAGGATACGGATCGGGCGGCCGCGCATACAGCGCGATGGAATTGACGATGATCCACAGCGCGAGAAAACCCGCGAAGCAGCTCAGGAACGTCCAGCTGCCGCCGAAAGAAGCGATGCGGTCCGCCAGTCGTTCGCCCAGCGTCCACTCGCCTTCGAATTCCGTGTCCACGTCCTTCGCCAGGGTTTCGTGATCGCGCAGGCTGAGCAGCACTTCTTTTTCCAGCGAGCTCAGCTCGCCTTTTTCGGATTCGAGCAGCGTGTGCACGTACTGGGAGCGAAAGCGATTCAAGTCCGTCCGGCAAATGAATTTTTCCTGGGACCAGTCCGGGTGCTCGCGCGCAATCTGATCGGCGATCACGTCGCGCACCCCAATTCCCGGCACCACGTCGCGCATGGAAAAACCCTTGCCGCAGACCGCGCAGAGTTTGGCTTCTTTGCTGTTGGCCATGATGACCGGTTAGCCGTTTCCTATTTCGCCTGCAAAAAATTCAGCCGCTCGGCCATCGGCGTTTCCGGAAAGACGTAACCGCAAGCGCGGCAGGTGCGAAGATTGGGATCGGCATTGAACTCGCCGTACACCGCGGAGACCTGCGAGGGAATATTGCCTTGATTGACGACGCGGGACAGCACCCGCTCGTCGCACTGCTCGCAGAACCAGGCAAATTCTTCCTTTTCGTCGTCGCGGCGCTTGCGCTCGATCACCAGGCCCCAGGTATTTTCGAAGCGCCGCGGCGAATGCGGCAAGCCCCCCGGGACGACGAAGATCTCCCCTTCTTGGATTGTCACCACCTGGCGGCGCTCGCCTTCAGGCTTGAGGTGGAGCTCCATGGCGCCCTCGACCTGATAAAAGAACTCGTCGCCCGGCTCGATATGGAAGTCGAGCCGGGTGTTCGGCCCACGCAACATCATCACTAGGAAATCCTTGTGGTGCACAAGCAGTCTGTTGGTACGAAACGGAGGGTTGAACAGGCTCTGGTTTTCCGCGACCCACTTTCTCAGATGGTATGTCGAGAGCTGTTCCATGATATCCTCCCGCCGCTGCGGCGCACGAAGAAAACTCGCGCCGCCAAACGCCTGGCCGGGCTAATGCTTTGGTTTGGCCGCTGCCCGCGCCACTCCGTCCGTGAGCGCCCACCAGATCGACAGTCCTTTGCGCAGCGCCTTGAGCACGCGCACCTGCAATTCATGGGTCGTCGCGAGCTGCTCGACCAGCTCGTAGCCGATGTTGCTGTGCTCGGTGTCGGCTTCGCCGTGCTCGGCGAAAAATTCGATGTCGTGCGGCTTCAATCCGTAGTGGTCCCGAAACGCGCGGAAAAACTTTCCGCCGGTCAACTGGTTGGAAAATTCGTTGCAGCAGTTGGTTGCCGCGAGCTGTTCGAGAATGTGATTGCTGCGCAGCGCGATATCGAGCCAGCCCATCCGCGCGAGCACGGTGGTCGGCAGAAAATCTTCTTCCGCCTCGCAGCGCTCCAGCTCGGCGGCGGGAATGCCGACGCTCTCGCCGAAGCGCAGGAACAGCGCGCGATGACCGAGCACTTTGCGCGGCGAGCCTTCGAAATAGGTATAGCCGACCTCCGAGTGGATGATATCGACGAAGTGCTTGTGAATTTCGGGATCGTGAATGCCCGAAAGCTGGCAGCGCACCAGTTTCGCCGTGTTGATCGCCACGTTGTAGGCAAAAATACCCCACGCCTCCCGGGCCCAGATTTTTACCGCATCGAGCGGCAGCCTGCCTTCGTAAAGATCGAGGTAGAACGGATGATGAAGACGCGCATGGCGGTTTTTCACCTCGTTGACCAGTACCTCGCAAAACTCTTTCGCTGGCAGCGTCTGCCCTTTCAAAACCGCTTCAGCCGACATGAATCACCTCATGATAGAAATACCGATCGCGCAGCAGGCGCCGCAACCGCAGGGCGGCCGCCGGTCGCCCCTACGATTCTCCGTATCCTCTGCGCTCTCCGTCGTTAAATCTTGTCCCGGGCTCTCGTTTCAAGATTTCCGCTTCTTGCGGTTGTCGAACTTGAACTTGTTGGCGTTGCAGGCGATCTCGACCCGGTTGCCGTCGGGGTCGAGAAAGCTGACCGAGCGATTGCCCGCGACCGCCAGCGTTTCCGGCCCGCTCACCACCGGAATCCGGCGCCGCTTCAAAATCGCATACAGCGCGTCGATGATCTCGTTGCGATCCACGTAAATGCAAAAATGATGCACCTTGGCCGCGCCCTTGCCGGAGACATGCTTGACGCCCCGCGGCAGCGCCTGCAGCGCGAGGTCGTGGTGCTCGCGCCCGTAGCTCATAAACGTCATCTTCGTGTCGAGATTGCGTGCGGAGACCTTCAGGCCGAGGATCGAGCGATAGAACGCTTCCGACTTTTTGAGATCCCGGACGTTGAGCACGATGTGGCCCAGCACGCCGTTGTGGATGATCATTGTGAGCAGCATTAATCGCCTCCAATCCGGGTGTCAAGCGGCCGTCGCCGACGCGATACCCCTGTTGCCTTACGGTACAAACAACGGATAAAAGCATCTCGGAGAGGCCGGCTAACTTTACCAATCGGGCAACTGTGAAGCGCGATTTCGAAGCTGAATTGATAGTCCGGGGACAGCGTGTCGTTCTGGAGTGCGGCGTCAGGCCTGCCAGCCTGCACATCCGCGACGGGGTCATTGTCAGAATCGGCGAATGGGGCGAAATCGGACCGTCGCAACAGCTCTTCGACGCAGGCGAGTGCGCGATTTTACCGGGAATTGTCGATCTTCATGCGCATATCAACGAGCCCGGCCGAAGCGAATGGGAGGGTTTTTCAGCCGCTACTCGATCGGCCGCAGCCGGCGGAATAACAACGTTGGTCGATATGCCCCTGAATAGTATCCCGCCGACAGTCAACAGCGACGCGCTTCGGGAAAAGATGGATGCCGCGAAAGACAAGATGTGGACCGACATCGGCTTTCACGGCGGCCTTGTGCCGGGCAACGCCGGCGATTTGCCGGACCTTCTCCGCGCTGGCGTCGTCGGTCTCAAGTGCTTTCTGTGCGATTCCGGCGTCGGGGAGTTTCCTCGCGTCTCCCTGGATCAACTCTCCGCGGCATTCGAACGAGTGGCGCATCTCGATCCGTGGCTGCTGGTCCATGCTGAATCTGCTGAGGTACTAGACGCCGCAAGGGGCGCCGTTGAAAATCTAGATTCCTGGACCTATCACGACTATCTGCGCTCCAGACCCGACGAAGCGGAATACGCGGCGATTGAAAGTTTGATTCGCATCGCCGAAGAGTCCCGCGCGCGTGTCCACATCGTGCACCTGTCGTCCGCCGCGGCGCTGCCGCTGATTACCGCGGCAAAAGCGCGGCATCTGCGGATCAGCGCGGAGACCTGCCCGCATTATTTGACCTTCGCTGCCGAAGCGATCGCGGCCGGCGCCGCCGATTTCAAATGCGCGCCGCCGATTCGCTCCGCGGCCAACCGCGAAGGTCTCTGGAACGGACTGCGCGACGGGGTCATCGATTTCATCGCTTCCGACCATTCACCGTGCTTGCCGGAGCTGAAACTGAACCGCGATTTCTCACAAGCCTGGGGCGGAATCGCGTCGCTGCAATGCAGCCTGGCGGCCGTGTGGACGGAAGCGCGGCGGCGCGGTTTCGCACTGACAGACGTGGCGCGCTGGATGTGCCGGCGGCCCAGCGAGCTCGGCCGGTTGCCGGCGAAAGGGACCATCGCGGCCGGCAAGGACGCCGATTTGATCTGTTTCGCCCCGGATGAATCTTTCACCTTGGAACCAGAGCGGCTTTTTCATCGCCACAAGCTGACGCCTTATCGTGGACGAGCGATGTTCGGAATCGTAGAACAGACCTTTGTGCGGGGAAGGCTAATCTATGATCGCGGCTCCTGGGCCAACGAGCCACAAGGCCGGATCGTTCGAGCGTCACCGCGCCCTTCGTGAGGCTGTCGCCGGCGACCATGTCCATACTGCGAGCCAGCTCTCCTTCCACCTTCGAGCCATTTCCCCGCTCTGACCTGGAAATGTCGATCGGGGCGCGCTTCGACGAGATCGTCCGGCGCTTTGCGGCCAAGCAGGCCGTGCGCACCAGGAAGTATTCATGGACCTATGGCGAGCTCAATGCACAGGCAACAAGGATCGCTCGGGCGATAAGCGCTTGCGCGATCTCGGAAGCGGCGCCGATTTTACTCCAATTCGATCACGACGCGCCGGCAATCGCCGCGGTGCTTGGCGTGCTGAAATCCGGCCACTTCTACTGCACCCTGGATTCCGGCCTGGGGCGGGAACCTAGCGCGCGTCTCCTGCGATTGCTGAATCCTCGGCTGCTGCTTTGCGATGGCATGAATCTTCCGTGGAGCAGAGACCTGGCCAACAACAGGATCCCGGTCTTGAACACGGAAGATGCGCAATTCAAGCCGAGCGACGAATCAGCGCAACGTGACGTTTCGCCAGACGCGCTTGCCTACGTGTTTTTTACTTCGGGCACGACCGGTCAGCCGAAAGGAGTCATGGACTGCCATCGCAACGTTCTGCATAACATTCTCCGTTACACCAACAATCTGAATATCACCTCAGACGATCGCCTCACCCTGCTGCAAAGCCTGAGCTTTAGCGGCTCGGTGTCGAGCTTGTTCTGCGCGCTTCTCAACGGTGCCACCGTCTGTCCTTTCGATTTGCGGCGGGAAGGTTCCGCCGCCTTGGCGGACTGGATGGCTGAGCAGCAGATTACAATCTATCATTCGGTGCCGTCGATTTTTCGTCTGATCGCAAACGCAGGAAAGCGCTTCCCGCATTTGCGCATACTTCGGTTGGAAGGCGACCGGGCTTCGCTCGCCGACGCTGCGCTCTTTCAGAAAAACTTTCCGCCGTCGAGCGTTCTCGTCAATGGCCTGGGCGCAACCGAATGCGGCATCGTCTGCCAGTATTTCCTCGGCGCGGACACGCCCCTTGCGGGGCACTTGCTGCCCATCGGCCATGCGGTCGAGGACATGGAAATATCCATCCTCGACGAACAAGGCCGACCGATGCCCATCGGCGAGGTCGGTGAAATCGCGGTTCGGAGCCGCTATCTCGCAGTCGGCTATTGGCAACGACCCGATCTCACCGCGGCCGCGTTCAAGACCGAGCCTGGTCAGTTCCGAACCTACCGAACCGGCGATCTAGGGCGACTGAGCGGCGACGGCTGTCTCGATTACCTCGGACGAAAGGATTTTCAAGAAAAAGTGAGCGGCCAGCAGGTCAGCTTGGTTCACGTCGAATCCGAGCTACTGCGAATCGACGGCGTGCGGGAGGCCGTGGCGGCCGTGAAACCGAACCGAGCCGGCGACAATCAACTGGTCGCCTATTACACCGAGCACGCCGACCGTCCCGTCGATCCGGCAAAACTGTGGAGCGAGTTGCGGATTCGACTCGAAGGTCATCCGCTTCCCGCGTTCCTCGTCAGGCTCGATCAGCTTCCGCTCAATGCCAACGCCAAAATCGACCGTGGCGCGCTCCCCGAGCCGCACCGGGAGCGTCTCCTGCTGGATCCCGCTGCGGCGCCGAGCACGGCAGAGGAAACGGCCCTGGCCGCGATCTGGCGGGAAATCCTGGATCTCGACGAGGTCGGTGTCGAGGATTCCTTTATCGAATTGGGCGGCAATTCGCTGCAGGCCATGCAGATGCTCAATCGGGTGCATCAGGTGTTCGGCAATGACGTACCGATTGGCGAATTCTTTGCCGCTCCGCGCATCGTTGCCTTGGCAAAGAAGCTCACTAACGTTACGCTGGTGCGCGAAGAGTTGTAATTGAATGCTTCAAAGGAGGGTGGAGGAGCAATGAAAATTCTCGCGGTCATGGGCGAGTACCCGCCCGAGGAGGCCGAACGGCGGCGCCGGGCGGTGCTCGCCTGCGCATCGCCGGGCACGGAGATCGGCTTCGGCGTGATCAGGGCGACCTTCTTTCGCCGCTCCAATTCCCAGGTCAATTCGCTTTCGGCCGGACCGCTGGTGGCGGAAATCGCCGTCAAGGCGGAAGCCGACGGCTACGAGGCGGTGGTGCCGTTCGGCACCCTCGACGCCGGGGTGGAGCTTGCCAGAAACCTCGTGCGCATCCCGGTGGTCGGCGCGGGGCAATCGGTGTTGCATCTCGGCGCGCAGTTGAGCAATCGCCTCGGCGTCATTGCCTACGAGGAGAAGAGCATCCCGTTCATGCGCAAGCAGATGCACGCCTGGCGGGTCGCCGATTCGGTGGTCGGGATTCGCAGCGTGGAAATTCCGCTGCCGGAAAGCACCCGAAACCGCGACGCCATGCGCAAGAAATTCATCGAAGCCGGCCGGGAGCTGATCGACAAATTCGACGCCGAGATCATCGTGCCCATGGGCGTGACGATGGTGCCGGTGCAGTATGCGCCCGAGGAATTTGAGAAAGAGCTGGGCGTGCCGGTCATGGACGCGCTCAAGACCAGCATTCAGACCGCGGAGATGATGGTGCGCATGAATTTGCGTCACAGCACGCGGACCTACCCGCGCCCGCCGGCAAGCTGAATGCGCAAAATCCTATGCCTCTCGTCGGAACCAGCGTCGAGCGAGTCGGCAGCCGCGCCAAAGTGAGCGGCGCGCTCCGTTACGCCGCCGATCTCGATTTTCCCGGCTTGCTTCACGCCAAGGCGCTGCGCAGTCCCTACGCGCACGCCAACCTTGTGCGCATCGATGCGGCGCGCGCGGCGGCGCTGCCCGGCGTGCGCGCCGTGGCCACGCGCGCCGATCTCGGGGAGCTGCATCCGTACTTCGGCACCGGCGTGGAAGACCAGCCCGTGGTCGTCATCGACAAAGCGCGCTACGCCGGCGACATCGTCGCTGCGGTCGCGGCGGACACACGCGAAATCGCCGAGGAGGCGGCCGCGTTGATCGAGGCCGAATATCGGGAGTTGCCCGCCGCGACCGACATCCTGGACGCCGCAGCGCCCGATGCGCCGATCGTGCATGAAGATCACGTCGATCGCAGCGCCGGCGGCAACGTGCACGGAATTTATCACGCGGCCAGCGGCGACATCGAGCAGGGATTCGCCGAGGCCGACGAGATCATCGAAAACAGCTACACTCTGCCGCCGATCCAGCACGGCCACATCGAGCCGCACGTCGTGACCGCTTACTGGGAGCCGAGCGGGAAGCTCGTCGTCCACACGCCCTGCCAGACGCCGTCGCCGCTGCAGGAGCAGCTCGCAAAAGTTTTCAAACTGCCGTTAAACCGCGTGCGCGTGATCGTGCCGCCGGTGGGCGGCGGCTACGGCGGCAAGAACCATGCGCGCATCGAGCCCGTCGTCGCCCTGCTCGCGCGCAAAGCGCGCCGCCCGGTGCGCTGGACGCTCACGCGCGAGGAGGTTTTTCTCACCGGCCGGCGTTTCGGCGCCGTGGTGAAAATGAAAACCGGCTTCAAACGCGACGGGCGTCTGTGGGCGCGCAAAGTGGAAGTTTACTACGACATGGGCGCCTACGCGCTCTCGGGTCCAGCCAACACCAAGAATGCCTGCATCATCGCCGGCGGTCCGTATAATATTCCCCATCGCGACTACACGACCTACGCGGTGTACACCAACCTGCCGCCGGCGGGACCGTTCCGCGGCGTCGGCGCTTCCCATGTTTGCTGGGCCTATGAATCCGAAATGGACGAGATCGCGCGCCGCCTCGGCGCCGATCCGCTCGACTTGCGCCTGAAAAATTTGCTGCGCGAGGGCGATCGCTTCATCACCGGCGAGACGATGAATTCGGTGGGCATCTCCGAATGCGTCAGGCAAGCCGCGGCCGCGATCGGCTGGAGCCGCAGCGCGGAGCACTCTTCGCGCAGCGGTTCCATCGTCCGCGGCAAAGGCCTGGCCGTCGCGATCAAAAGCACTTCGACTCCGAGCACCTCCGCCGCGAGCGTGCGCTTGAACGCGGACGGTTCCGCGGTGCTGCTCACGAGCAGCGCCGAGATCGGCCAGGGCGCGCACACCGCGCTCGCGCAGATCGTCGGCGACATGCTCGGCCTGCCGCTCGAGCGCGTCACCGTGGCCTTTCCCGACACCGACGTAACGCCCTACGACAAATCCACCAGCTCGAGCCGCACGACTTTCCACATGGGCCGCGCCGCGCAGATCGCCGCCGAGCAGATTCGCGATCAGCTATTCCAGGCCGGCGCGAAAGCGCTCGAAGCGCGCATCGAGGATCTGGAGCTCGTCCATCTCCGGCTGCAGGTAAAAGGCGTACCGGAAAAATATCTCACCTATCCGCAGTTGTTCCGCGCGATCTACGGCGAGCCGAGCGGCAGCCTCTTCGGCAGCCACACGCTGCGCACCCAGGGCGGCGTCGATTCGAAGACCGGCCAGGGCAAAGGATCTTCTTTCTGGTTTTATTCCGCCGCCGGAGCGGAAGTCGAAGTCGACACCGAAACCGGCAAAGTGCGGGTCGTGAAAATCGCCGCCGCCGTCGACGTCGGCAAGGCAATCCATCCCAAACAATGCGATCTGCAGAACGAAGGCTCCGCCCTCGCCGGCCTCGGCTCCGCCCTCTTCGAAGAAATGCGCTTCGACAACGGCCAGCCGATCAACGCGAGTTTTCTCGATTACCTGCTGCCGTCGATCCACGACCATCCGATCGAGTTTCGCTCCGTGCTCATCGAAACCCCGCACCCCGACGGCCCCTTCGGCGCCAAAGGCATGGGCGAAGCCGCGCTGCCGCCGATCGCGCCGGCCATCGGCAACGCCATCGCCAACGCGCTCAACGGCGCGCGCGTGCGCGATCTGCCGATCAAGCCGGAGAAAGTGTTGGCGGTGTTAATTGACGCGGTCGCTCAATGAGTGTCAGATAGGAGCGAGTTGCTTCACGATGGTCTTTCCATGCTAACTGGGCTATTCTTCGACGGTGACCCAGTATCGGTTCACGGCCTATTTTGAACGCGAAGTTCTGCGAAAACGTCCGTACTTGAAGAAGGAATGGTGCATTCAGGTTTTAGACAACCCGCTTCGGAGCGAGCCTCAGGAAGGAAATCGATACCGTGTCTGGGGAGAAATCCAGGAATTGGAAGGCCGGATCCTGAGAGTGATCACCTTAGCCGACAAGGTTACGATTCACAACGCTTTTCCGGACAGGAGATTCAAACGATGAAATTGGACTATTACGCGGATACGGACTCGCTTTATATCAACTTATCTGAGCGGCCCAGCGTCGAAAGCCGAGAGATTACGCAGGGGGTCGTTTTGGACTATGACGCAGAAGGGAATCTCGTCGGCATCGATATCGATAACGCGAGCCAGAAAGTCGATCTGCATAAACTTACGCTCAACAAGCTGCCCGCGGTCATTCAGTCGAATCCAGATTAGCTTTCCTAGCCGTGCGAAAACAGCCGCGGCAGACGATCGCTTCAAGGAGATCGTGTCCAATGGTTGCGTGGAACGAGCTGGGCACTTTCCACGAACGAGCCTGACGAATGGACATCGGGTTGAGACTCTTCGCCTCTCGATCAAAGACCGCATGGAGGTTCGCGGAACGAAACTTTCCCCGCTGCGCGGCCCATCGCAGCGCCGCCGTAGCCGTCCATCGTGGGATCGAGCGTCTCTGCGGCAGAGGGATTCCAAGCATCGAGCTGCAGATGCTGGTTCGCGAAATTCTGCCGCCCCCCGCCCGTCTGCCGCAAATGACCGCCCCGATTGAGTACTCGGAAACGCCGCTCGACCGCATGGAGATGGGAGTTGCGATCGAATCGGAATATCGATCCATGACAGAAAGAGAGACGCTGGAGCTGCTGAACGCTATCACCAGAACGGAATACGTATTCGAGCGCCTTTTGGGTCGCTCCGCGCACGATTGCACGTGGCTTCCGACGACGATCTGGTCGCGATCGATCCGCAGCATCGTCGAGCTAAGAGTCCGCCATTCGGGTGGCTGTACTTGCACATGAATAATAACACAGAGAGTTGGCTGTTCATCGGGCTCATATGCGCACAAACCGTTGAGGGCAAATCAAGCCAGGGCTCGCCGTGCCTGAAACCTTGGCCCCAAAGCGTGTTGCACCAACTATCTGACTGGGGCAGCGGATGGTGCGGAAAAATCTTTCCATGGCGCTAAAGGATTCCATCGCGTTCGGCTTCAGCCTGCCGCACCGGTCGCCGGATCCGATCGATGTCGCTTTGGTACGACAGGTCGCACAGCGCGCCGACACGCTCGGGTTTCGCGACCTCTGGGTGACCGAGAACACGCTCGACCACGTCTTTTGCCTAGACTCGGTGGCGGCGCTCACCTACGCGGCGGCAGTCACGACTCGCCTTCGACTCGGGGTCTCGGTGATGGTCCTGCCGCTCCACCACCCCGTCCATGTCGCGCACCAGATGGCGACGCTGGACTATCTCAGCAACGGGCGCGCGATTCTCGGCGCCGGCCTGGGCCGGGACAGCCACTACGCGGAGTTTCAGATTCCCCGTGAACGCCGCGTGCTGCGATTCCGCGAAAGTATCGACGTGATTACTGCGCTCTGGACAAAGCCTGAGGTCAACTATGACGGCGCCATTTTTCAGCTTCACGGCGCGACCATGATGCTAAAACCGGTGCAGCAGCCGCGCCCGCCGATCTGGCTCGGCGGCAATCATCCGGATGCGATTCGCCGCGCCGTAAAAATTGCCGACGGCTGGATGGGTTCCGGCGCTTCGAGCGCAGCGGCCTTCGCCCGCAGTGTCGCGACCGTCAAAAGCGAATTGGAGCGAGCCGGCCGCGACTCGGCGGCGTTTCCGATCTCCAAGCGCGTCTTTCTCTCGGTCCACGAGCGCGCCGAGATGGCGCGCGCCGAGTTGCACCGATGGTTCACCACCGTCTATCGGAGAACGGAGGGCACCGAGGCATTGGGACTCTGGGGTACTCCCGAGCAACTGCGCGCGGGCATCGAAGAACTGGCCGCAACCGGCGCGAATCACTTGCTTCTCAACCCAGTCTGCCGGCAGGCCGAGCAGCTGGAAGTCCTTGCGGATATCATAGGACGGTAGCCGCGCCGATTGCGATTTTCCGCGATCGCTGCAATCATCCCGACAAATCCTATCCGCCAAGGAGCGCGGCGAACGAAAGAAGCACGCATGATCTCGGTTTCCGTAAGCATCGATGTACCCAACCTGGCAGAAGGCGTCCGTTTTTATTCCGCGGCGTTTGGGTTTGCTAAAGTCGCCGAGCCGGTTCCGGCCGTTGCCGTGCTTCGCGCAGGTGATTCAGAGATCTGCATTCTGGAGAAGGCCGCCGGCTCCGCTCCCACTCCAAATCTGAAGGACAGGCGCCGCTACAAACGTCACTGGACGCCCGTCCATATCGATATCCATGTTTATGACTTTCAGGCGGCGCTTGACCGGGCATTGGCAGCGGGAGCAAAGCAGGAGCAGTTATTTCGCACCCACAATCATCCGGCCGTAGCCTTCTGCAGCGACCCCTTCGGTCACGGCTTCTGCCTGATTGAGCACCGGAACAAGTAGCGGTGCCAAGTGATCCTGCTAAGGGCCGGAGCGAAGGAATGACAACGGCAAACCAAGGAACCGGCGTTAGCCGCGGCGCTGCTCCTGTGGTAAACGTAATTCGTGGCGCAAACGAGCGCAATCCGGCTTACGGGAAGTTCAATAGAGATTCGCGCGGAGAATTTATGAGAAGGCCCACGGCTTTACTCCTGCTCACCTTGACCGCGTGCGCGACCACCCCGCTCGCCGTCGATCAAACCGCCGTCGTGCCGGAGACCCGCATTCTGGCGCCTCAGCTTGTCGCTCAGGCGGCAAACACCGGCAGTCTGGTCGTGAAGCGCGACAGCGGCTTCATGGGATCGGCGTGCACGATTCGCGTGTTCGTCGATGCCGTGCCCGTGGCCGATCTCAAACCGGCGGAGAGAGTCGAAGTGTTCGTCGGTTTCGGAGAACACAGTGTGGTGGTCAGCCCGACGGGAATTTTATGCGGCGGCGGCACATCGGAAACCGCCGTGGTAATCATGCCCGAGCGCCAGAGAATCCTGCGCATCGCCAGCGGCCAGAGCGGCGACATCTTCCTTCAGCCCAGCGCGTTCTGATTCCCATGCACGCGCGATCGTACCCTTCGCGCGGTCATAGATCCCACAAAAGCTCGTCCTCGTTGGAGGCGAACATGGCTCCAGATCCTTCGATTTCGGCACGTGAAATTCCCCACTTGGAAACGACGCTGCGACGCCTGTTGGGAGGCATGTCGATTTTCACCATGCTCATGACGGTGCCGCAGGTTCTGACCGTCTGGGTCGGCCATGTGGCAGCGGGAGTTTCGGTTTGGTCGTGGAGCGCCTATCTCCTGTCCGCCCTGCTTTGGTTTTGGTTTGGGCTAGCGAAGGGAGACAAGAACATCTATTTGCCCTGCATCGGCTGGATTGGGCTGGATGCGGCAGTGATCGTGGGCGCAATTATTTACCGGTAGACGCGGCGCCGGGTTTTTTCTGCGTCGATTTGACCTCAGCGCATCCCTTGCTAATCGTAGCTGAAGCGCATGCGCCGGATGATCCGATATTTCCTGCTTTTCGAGGCCGCTGCCTTTGTCGCGGCGTCGCTGATCCATGCCGGTGCGTTCGTCTCGGGCTACGAGCATTCGAAGACGCGCACCGCCGAGAGCGTCATCGCGCTCGCGCTTTTCGCCGCGGCGCCATGGACATGGATTCGCCCGCAGTCCGCGCGCAGCGCAGGGCTGCTCGGTCAGGGATTTGCTCTATTCGCTACGCTCGTCGGTGTTTTTACGATCGCGGTCGGCGTCGGGCCGCGTGCCGTGCCGGACTAGAATCATCACGCCGTGATCTGGCGTTTGCTGGCCGCGCGACTTATGTTACCGGCGAGCGTATCGTCAACCATGCGGTTAGCGGCGGCTCAGACAGTCCTCATCGCTACCAGGTTTGGTAGTTGCCTGGTCTCTTGAATTCGATTCTCCGACCGAGTTATTCCGCCAGCCTGCGGACGATCTCGTACATCGCCGTGACGTCGTTCTTCAGGTCTTCGATTGACACACGCTCGTTGACGCCGTGCACCATGCCTTCTTCGCTCGGCAGGCTGCGCCTGGGCAAAAAACCCAAACAGGCGATTCCTTTGGCGCGAAAAAAGTGACAGTCGGTGAAGCCGCTCCCCATCGGAAACAGGATCGGCGTGCCGGGGTCTCTGATGCGCGCGTAGTCGGCGATCGCTTGCAGCGCCGCCGGACTCGCCGGCGAGCTTGCGGCCGCGCGCGAAAGCAGAATCTCGATCTTGATGGAATCATCGGCAATCACGCGCCGCAGCTCGTCGATGAAAGCCTGCGGCTCCTCGCCGGGCAACAGACGCACGTCGATCTCCGCGGAGGCTTCGGACGGAATGACGTTGATCTTATCGGAGCCTTTGATCCCGGTGATGGAAATCGTATTGCGCACCCGCGCGTTGTTGCCGCGGTCCTTGAGAAACTCCGCGGCGAATTTGGGATCCTGCAATGCTCTGCGCAAATCCCGGTACTGCTCGCGCCGGCCCGCCGGCGCCGTCGCCGCGCTGTCGGCGTAGAACTTCTGTACCTCGGGAATGACTTTGACGGAGGTTTGATAATTGGCAATCCTTCCCAGGGCGCGGACCAGTTTCAACACCGCCTGATTGGCTCCCGGCGAGGCAGCGTGGCCCGGCGTGCCGGCCGCGGTGAGCTTCAACCAGAGCGGAACTTTCTCCGCCACGCCAACGCTGTACAGGCGCGCGCGCCCATCCTCGCCCAGCCGAATGCCGCCGCCTTCGTTCAAAACGACGCCCACGTCCTGGAAAAGCTCTGCGTGTTTCTCGACCAGATAGCCGGCGCCGAACACTCCGCCGGCTTCCTCGTCCGCGCTGCCGACAAAGATCACGTCGCTCTTGAGCGCCGCCTTTTGGCGCTTGAGCGCGAGCAGGGTCATGAGCTGCATCACGCCGCCGCCCTTGTTATCGATGGCGCCGCGTCCCCAGATCTGACCGTCTTTGACCGCGCCGCTGAACGGCGGCTCCTTCCATTGTTTGGCGTCGGCGGGCACCACGTCCATGTGATGGAGCAGCACCACCGCCTTTCTCGATCCGTCGCCGCGCAGGCGCGCGTAGATATTCGCCCGGCCCGGCGCCGATTCGAGAATCCTCGCTTCGATCCCTTCGCGGTCGAAAATCTCCTTCAGAAACTGCGCGGCGCGAATCTCGTTGCCGGGCGGATTGGTCGTATCGATCTGAATGTAACGGCTGAGCAGCGCTGCGGCTTCGTCCACGGAAGGCATTCCGTCCGGCGCGGCGGCCAGGGCGAGTCGCGGCAAATCCGCGATCGCGCACAGCAGCGCCAGCCCCAGCCCATACAGAAATATTTTCATAGAGTCTCCTCGGAGCCGGCGAAGAATCGGCGCGCCATGTCCAGGACATCCTCCGCCTGTCTCTCCGGATGAAACCAGCGAATCTCCGGATCGCTTCGATACCAGGTCAGCTGGCGCTTGGCGAGGCGCCGGGTTTCTTGCTTCATTTCTTCGAGCGCCTGTTGCAGGTCTTTCCCCTCGCGCAAGACCTCGCCCATCTGGCGATAACCGACGCTGCGCAGAGGCTTGAGATCGAGACTGTAGCCGCGCGCGGCCAGGCCGCGCACCTCGTCGAGCAGTCCCGCCTCGACCATTTGCTCGCTGCGCCGGTTGATCAATTCGTAAAGCTCGGCGCGCGCGCGCTCCAGTCCGATCTTGAGCGCCGCGTAATGACTTTCCTTGAAAGCGTGCTCGCGCTGCCAGACGCTGATCGGCTTGCCGGTCGCGTGGTAGACTTCCAGGGCGCGAATGATGCGCTGGCGGTCGTTGGGGTGAATCGCAGATTCCACGCCGGCATCGATCGCGCAGAGGCGCCGATAAAGCGCGGCCAGGCCGTGCCGCTCGATTTCCGCTTCGAGCTTTTTGCGCAGTTCCCGATCCTGCGCCGGCCCTTCGAACAGGCCGTGCATCAACGCCTTCAAATAAAGCCCGGTGCCGCCGCAGATCAAGACGCGCTTGCCGCGCCGTTGAATGTCGTCGATGGCGCGCGCCGCCAGGTCGCGGTAGCGTGCCGCGTTGAATTCCTCGTCGGGCGCGACGATGTCGATCAAATGGTGGCGCACGGCGGCGCGATCGGCCTGCGACGGCTTGCCGGTGCCGATGTCCATGCAGCGGTAAACCTGCTGCGAATCGGCGTTGACGATCTCGCCGTCGAGGCGGCGCGCCAATTGGAGCGCCAGCTGGGACTTGCCGACCGCGGTCGGGCCGAGAATGATCACGAGCCTGGGCTTCATCGAATTGATCGAGGCCTGTTTCGCCGGGTCGCCGATGTTTTACAGCACGCGCCGGAACATGCGCTCCAGCTCGTCGCGGCTGATTTCGATCAGCACGGGGCGGCCGTGCGGGCACTGGGTCGCGAACTCGATGCCGTCGAGCTCGCGCAGCAGCGCGCGCATCTCGTCGGGCTCGAGCATGCGGTTGGCGCGGATCACGCTGTGGCAGGCGATGGTCGCCAGGCGATCTTCGAGATGCGCGCGCATTTTCCTCGAGGTATCGACCTCGGCGAGATCGGCGACCATCTGGCGCACCATTTGAGCGTAGTCGCCCGGCGGCAGCAGGGCCGGCGCTTCGGTAATCGCGTAGGCGCCGGGACCGAAGGGCTCGAGCACAAAGCCGAAGCGCCGCAGAGTATCGCGGCGGCTCTCGACCAGGCTCATCTCGCCCGCGCTCAGCTCCACCGTCTGGGGCAGCAAAAGCGTCTGCATCGCCACCGCGCCGGCGTCGAGCTGGCGGCGCAGTTTCTCGAAAGCGACCCGCTCGTGCGCCGCATGCTGGTCGATCAGCGCCAATCCCTGGGCCGAGGCGCACACCAGATAGCAGCCGAGGATCTGTCCGAGGATTTGCAGCGAAGAGTAAAATCCCGCCGGCTCATCGCCGGTCCTTGGCGGCAGAACGAAGCTGTCCTGCGCCGGCTGGCGAAATATCTGCGCGCCCGGCAGCGGCGCGCCGTAAGCGGACGCGCTTTCGCTCACGCCCGCAAACGGCGCCGCCGGCGTCTCCATGCTCGCCCGCGACGGTTCCCTGGCTTCCTGGCGCAAGGCCCCGCGCACGCCGTGCGCCACGGCTTGGTGCACTTCGGATTGGCGGCGAAAGCGCACCTCGTATTTGGCCGGATGCACGTTCACATCGACTTCTTCGAAAGGCAGGCCGAGAAACAGCACCACCGCGGGGTATTGTCCTTTCATCAGGAGATTCTCGTAGCCCTGGATGATCGCGTGGGTGAGGACTTTATCGCGCACGTAGCGGCGATTCACGTAGGTAAAAAGATAGCGCGGGTTGGGAAACGACGCCGGTGCGGCGCTCAAAAAACCGCGCACCGAAAACTCGCCCTGCTCCCAATCGAACGGCGCCACGCTTTTCGCCGCCTCGCGTCCGAGCACCTGGTGGAGACGGTCGCGGGGGGCGCCGACCGCGGCATAATCCGCCACCCGGCGGCCGTCGTGCTCGAGGCGGAAGTGCACCGCGGGATGGGCGAGCGCCATGCGATTGAGCACATCGCAGATGTGGCTCAACTCCGTCGCCGGCGATTTCAAAAACTTGCGCCGCGCCGGCACGTTGAAAAAAATATCGCGCACCGTGACGGTGGTTCCTTGCGGTGCGGCCGCGGGGCGGGTTTCTTTTCGCTCTCCACCCTCCGAGCTCAGCCGATAACCGTTCGCAGCGCCTTCGGGACGCGAGACAATCTCGAACCTGGAGACCGAAGCAATGCTCGGCAGCGCTTCGCCGCGAAAACCCAGAGTGGCGATGCGAAACAGATCCGCCTCGGTGCGAAGCTTGCTCGTGGCGTGGCGCTCCACCGCCACCGCCAGATCCTCCGGCGTCATGCCTGCGCCGTTGTCGGAGACGCGGATCAGCGCCGTTCCGCTTTTCTCCACGGTGACGAAGATTTCCGTGGCGCCGGCATCGAGCGAATTCTCGATCAGCTCTTTGACCGCCGACGCCGGCCGCTCGACCACCTCGCCGGCGGCGATCCGGCTCGCCATCTCGTCGGAAAGAATTTGAATTTTCACTTTGGCCCGCTGTCACGACCATACTGAGCCGCCCGGCGCCGGTCAAGGCGAGAAGAACCATTGACAGGATCTCACGGCGGCCGATAATCGGAGGAGAATTCGCGAATCGCCCGAAACGCGCGGAGGTTGCGATGGCGCTCAAAAATATTTGCCGGCCGGTTTTCCTGGCGCTCCTGCTCGCGCCCGCTCACGCAGCGCAGAATTCCTCCCTGATCGAGACCAGGATCAAAACGCTTATGGTCGATCCCGCGACCCAGTCGCCTGTGGTCATCCTGGAAACCGTGCCGGACAAAAAGCTCCTGCCGATCTGGATCGCCGCGCCCGAGGCGCGCTCGATCGCCCTGGCGCTCGAAAACGTAAAACTGCCGCGCCCGCTCACCCACGATCTGATCGGCAATCTTCTCCAGGCTCTGGATGCAAAGCTCAAGCGCGTGGTCATCTCCGAGCTGCGCAACGATACGTTCATCGCTTTTCTGACGCTGGATTCGAAAGGCAAGGAGGTGCAAGTCGACAGCCGGCCGAGCGACGCCATCGCGATCGCGCTCCGCATGAAGGCGCCGATCTTCGCGTCCCCCCAGGTGCTCGCCGGCGCCAAGACCGTTCCCGCTCAACCGACCGGCGCCGAACAGACGCAAACGCGCCTGGGAATCCAGGCGCAGGATTTGACCGCCGAGCTCGCAGGCCTGCTCGAGAGCAGCCAATCCGCAGGCGTGATCGTCGCGGAGGTCATGCCCGCCGGGCCGGCCATGCGCGCGGGCATCCAGCGCGGCGACATCATCGTCAAAGCCAACGAGCAGAAGATCGCATCGATCGATGAGCTCGAAGCGCTGGTTCAATCCGTCAGACCGCGCGCTCCGCTCACACTGGACGTTCTGAGAAAAGGCAAGCCGGCGACCGTGGTGGTCGAGCTCGCTCCATAGGCGAGAACTTCGGCAAAACGAACCTCGCTGCGCCCGGGATTTTCGAGCACAAAAACAAAAGGCAAGCCGATCGAGTTACGACCGGCTTGCCTTTGCGGGCAGAAAATTTTTTGCTCGTTATTTTTTGCCGTTGCTCCCAAACAGCTCGGCGCCCCATTTTTTCGCCGTGGCGTCGAGCACTTCTCTCGGCGATTCGGCCACGGGCGGGAAATCTTTCATCCATTCGTAGGGACGGGTCGCGTCGATGATCGCGCGGGAGTTGAAGCCTTTCTTGGTCGGATGGATGACCGGATCGAGCGGGCCGCTCCAGCAGCGGCGCAGAATATCAATATCCTGCTCGGGCTCGCAGCGGCTCGACATCGCCCAGATCACATCGTCGGTGTTCGAAGGATCGATGTCGTCATCGACGACCACGACGAAGCGGCCGAGATACGCGCCGGCATGGCACTGGGAAGCGATGATCGCCGCCTGCTTGGCATGGCCGGGATAGCGCTGCTTGATCGAAACTACCATCATCAAACGGCTGCCGCCGGAAACCGTGAGCCAAACACCTTTCACGTCCGGCACGCCGGCTTTTTCCATCTCGTCCCAGATCAAAGCGGAGCGCAGATAGGAGCGGTACCAGCCGAGCTCCGCCGGCGGACGCCCCGGAGGCGAGCCGAGGATGATCGGATCGTTGCGATGATAGAGCCGCTTCACTTCGACCCAGGGCTCGGCGCGCTCGGCGCTCGCGTAATAGCCGGTCCATTCGCCGAAGGGGCCTTCGGTGGTCGGTGCGTCGAAATGCACGTCGCCTTCGATCACGATCTCGGCGTTGGCGGGGATCGGCAGGCCGGAATATTCGCCTTCGACCATTTCGAACGGCTCGCCGCGGAGCCCGCCGATAAATTCGTATTCCGGCACACCGTAGGGAACCTCGATGCTGCCGGCGAGAAACGTCAGCGGATCGTGGCCGAAGGACATGGCCATTTTAAACGGCTTGCCGCTGGCCTGATATTTTTCCCGCTGGATGCGGCCGTGCTTGCCGGGAGAAATGTAGAAACCGACTTTGTTCTTGTCGTGGATCATCACCCGGTAGGTGCCGTAATTGACCCAGCCCTCGTCGGGATCGCGGGTAATATCGACGCTGCCGGTGCCGATGTAACGTCCGCCGTCCTTGTCGTGCCACTTGGGCGTGGGAAACTTGAACATATCGATATCGCCTTCTTTGTAGACGTTATCGAACAGCGGGCTTTGCTTGACGAACTTGGCCGGGATCGGTTTGATTTTTTTGTAGTTGTCCTTCCAGATTTTGACGAAATCCATCTTCGTTTCGCCCGGCGGCAAGCCCAGGGTGAGGGCCAGACGCTTGCGCGACGAGAGCGAATTCGACAACACCCGATAGCCCTTGGGATAGCCTTTGATGTCTTCGAACAGGACCGCAGGGCCGTCTTCCTTGTGCGCGACCAACTCGGTGATGGCGCCGATCTCGAGGTTCCAATCGCATCCTTTCAGGGTTTTGAGCTCGCCCATTTCGTCGGCGATTTGGATCCAATCGCGCAGATCCTGATATTCCATTCTGGCCTCCTAGCTGATTTGGCAAGAAATCAAAAAGATGTGCTGCCTGGCGCGGTTTTGACCTTAACTAAATTTTTACCCGCGGTCAAGCTGGGGAAATCGGCGAATGTTAATTGAAAACAGCAATTTATCATGCTACCTGAAAGAGGTGTCCGGAAAGCTCAAGAGCCTTGGCGAGGCGGCTGAAATCGCCGCCCGGGCGAAAGCCCAGGGCCAGATCGTGGTCTTTACCAACGGCTGCTTCGACCTGCTCCACCGCGGCCACGTGCACACCTTGCGCGAAGCCAGGGCGCAGGGCGATATTCTCATCGTCGCGCTCAACAGCGATCGCTCGGTGAAAAGCATCAAGGGGCCGCGCCGGCCGATCCTGCCCGAAACCGATCGGGTCGAGTTGATCGCGGCCCTGGAGATGGTAGACTACGTCGTCGTTTTCGACGAGCCCGATCCGTATCAGGTGATCAGCGCGATCAAACCGAACGTTTTGGCCAAAGGCGGCGACTGGGAGGCGGACAAAATTATCGGCGCGGACGTGGTCGAGAAAAACGGCGGGCGGGTCGCGGTGATCCCCTATCTCAAGGGATTTTCCACAACCGAGATTATCGAAAGGATCAAAGATGGCGAGAATCTGTAAAATCTGCGGCAAGGGCCGATCGGTCGGCAACAGCGTGAGTCACGCGAACAACAAGACCAAGCGCCTGTGGCGGCCCAACCTGCAGCGGGTGCGCGCCAACTTCGACGGGCAGGTCAAGCGCGCGCTGGTCTGCACCGACTGCATCCATTCCGGCCGCGTCCAAAAAGTCGCCTGAACCCCGTCAGTGCAGCTCCTCTTTTGGCGCGCGCTCTGATTCGACGCTCGCGCCCGTCTTGCCGCGCCCGCGCACGGCCTTGTAGACGCCTTTGACTTTGGAGATGTTCTGCAGCACGCGCTGCAGATGCTGGGAGTCTTTGATCATCACCTCGAAGGTGTTGATCGCGCGCTGGCTCGAAAAAGTCCGGATCTGCGCGCGCGCGATGTTGGCCTCGGCGCTGGTAATCGCCGCGCTGATCGCGGCGAGCAGCCCGGGCTGATCCACGCAGGTCACTTCGATCTTCACCGGCCGCGGCAGCGGCTCGGTCTCCTCCCAGCTCACGTCGATTTTACGGTGCGGATCGCTTTCCAACACGGTCGGACAGCCCGCCGTGTGCACGGTTACGCCGCGCCCGCGGGTGATGAATCCGACGATGTGCTCGCCCGGCAGCGGATGGCAGCACTGCGCGAAGCGCACCAGCACGTCGTCCACGCCCTTCACGCGAATCCCCAGGCCGCGCTTCTGCTTGGAGACCAGGCGAAAGAGCGATTCGAGGGCGCCGACGGCCTTTTTCGGCCCCGCCTCGAGCTTCTCCGGCGGCACCAGCTTGGCCAGCGCGCTGCGCGTCGTGATGCGGCCGTAGCCGATCGCCGAGAGCAGCGTCTCCTCGTCCTTCAAGCCGAGCTCGTTGGCGAGCCAGCCGATTTTGCCCTCGCTCTGCAGCGCCGCGTAATCCATCTGATAGCGGTGCAGATCGCCGTCGAAAATTTCCCGGCCCAGCAGCACGCTGCGCTCGCGCTGTTGCATCTTGAGCCAGTTGCGGATTTTGGCTTTGGCGCGCGGCGTTTTGACCCACTTCAGCCAGTCCCGGGTCGGCGTCTGCTGCTGGGTGGTGATGATCTCGACGGTGTCGCCGCTGCGCAGAATATATTTCAGCGAAACCAGCTGGCCGTTGACCCGCGCGCCCGAGCAGTGATGCCCCACCTCGGAGTGAATCCGGTAGGCAAAATCGATCACCGTCGAGCCCTTGGGAAAATTCAGCAGATCGCCCTTGGGCGTGAACACGTACATGGTCGTCGAGAACAGGTCTTCTTTGAGGCTGTGCAGGAATTCCTGCGGGTCCTGCAAATTTTCCTGCCACTCGAGGAGCTGGCGCAGCCAGGCGAAACGCTGGATGTCGCTCACCTGAAATTCCTCGCCCTCCTTGTAGCGCCAGTGCGCCGCAATGCCCTCCTCGGCGACGCGGTGCATTTCGTGGGTGCGGATTTGAATCTCGATGCGCTCGCCGTAGGGCCCGATCACGCTGGTGTGCAGCGACTGGTACATGTTGATCTTGGGCAGCGCGATGTAATCCTTGAACCGCCCGGGCACCGGCCGCCATTGCGAATGCACGACGCCCAGCGCTTCGTAGCATTCGCGCTGGGTATCGACCAGAATGCGGAAAGCGACCAGATCGTAGATCTGATCGTAGAGCAGATTCTGGCTCTCCATTTTCTGGTAGATGCTGTAAAAATGCTTGGGCCGCCCGGTGACCTCGGCCTCGATGCCCTCGGCGTCGAGCTTCTTGGTGATGATCGAGATGACCTCTTCGGTGTACTTTTCCCGGTCGGTTTTCTTCTTCGCCACGTTGCGCTTGAGCTGGTAATAAATCTCCGGGTGCAGGTACTTGAGCGACAGATCCTCGAGCTCGCTCTTGATCCAGGCGATGCCCAGGCGGTGCGACAGCGGCGCGTAGATGTCGAGGGTCTCCTGCGCGGTGAGGATCTGCTTGTCCGGCGGCATGTGATCGAGCGTGCGCATGTTGTGCACGCGGTCGGCGAGCTTGATCAGGATCACGCGCACGTCCTTGCCCATGGCCAGCAGCATCTTGCGGAAGTTCTCCGCCTGCTTTTCCTCGCGGCTGCTGAAATTGGCGCGGCCCAGCTTGGTCACCCCGTCCACCAGCGCCGCGATCTCGCGGCCGAAGAGGTTTTTGATTTCGTCGAGCGTGGTCAGGGTGTCTTCGACGGTGTCGTGCAGCAGGCCGCCGGCGACGCTCGGCACGTCGAGCTTCAGGTCGGCGATGATGTCCGCCACCGCGAGCGGGTGGATGAGATAGGGCTCGCCGGATAGCCGTTTCTGTCCCTGATGCACCCGGGCGGAAAAATCGTAGGCGCGGCGCAAAAGATCGGCGTCCGCCGCGGGATAGTAGGCCTGGACCTTTTCGACAAGATCGTTGATTTTGCCGTCTTTGCCCATGGAATCGGTCGCGCTTTTACCGGCGCAGCGAGCCGAGGCGCCACTCCTTCACGCGGGCAACCTTCGCCCGCTCGGCCCTGACGATCGCGCTCAGCAGCCGCACCGCCTCGCTCACTTCGCGGTTCACGACGTAGTAATCATAATGGATTCTCTCTCTGATTTCATCCTGGGCGTTGGCCAGGCGCCGGCGGATGATCTCCGCCCCGTCGGTGCCGCGCGCCGACAAGCGCCGGCGCAGCTCGCGCATGGAAGGCGGCAAAAGAAAAATCGACACCGCCTGCGGAAAGGCCGCTTTGATCTGGCGCGCGCCCTGCACGTCGATGTCGAGAAAAATATCGCGCCCCGAAGCGACGCTGCGCTCGAGCGGTTTTCGCGGCGTGCCGTAGGCATTGCCGTGCACGCTCGCCCACTCGGCGAACTCGCCGCGGGTTTTCATCAATTCGAACTCCGCCGCGCTGATGAATCGATAATCCCGCCCGTCGATCTCGCCCTTGCGCTGCGCCCGGGTCGTGCAGGAAACCGACAGTTGGATCTCCGGATGCAGCTTCCGCAATCCGTGATAGAGCGTGGTCTTGCCGGCGCCCGAGGGCGCGGACAGAATAAAAATGATTCCCTCGCGCCGGGCGATGGGCGCAGCCGTCTGGCTCATTCGATATTCTGAGTTTGCTCGCGCACTTTCTCGACCCGCTCCTTGCCTTCGAGCACGAGCTGAATCACCGGCAGATTGGGCACCTTGGAGCTGATCGTGTTGAGCTCGCGGTTGACTTCCTGGAGCATGAAATCGATTTTCTTGCCCACCGGCTCGCGCTCGCGGGTCACCCGCGCCAGCGCCGCCACGTGAGTTTTCAAGCGCACGATTTCCTCGTTGATGTCGCCCTTGGCGGCCGCGGCGGCGGTCTCCGGCGTCTCGCGCGGCGCGCTCGGCCCCTCGGGCGCCGCCGACTTCTGCGCGCGCGCGCCGTTTTCCGCCGCGCGCGCCTCGATCGCCAGCGCAATGCGGCCGATGTGCTCAATCTGCCCTTCCATATCGGCTTTGAGCTGCGCGCCCTCGCGCTCGCGCGAGCGCTCGAGCTTTTTGAGCGCGGCGCCGAGCGCCTTCAGCAGCGCCGTGCGCTCGCCGCCCGGATCGCTTTCGACCTCGCGCACATGGAACAGCTCGGTCATGGGCGTCAGCATGGCGATGCCGACCTCGCCGCCCAGGCGGTATTTTTTCTGAACCTGCTTGAGCCCGGCGATATACTGCCCGACCAGAGCCTCGTCCATTTCCAGCCTGCGCGCCTGCGCCCGGGCGCCGTAGCGGTTGACGAAAAGATCGATGCGCCCGCGCGCGATCCGCTCGCGGATCGCTTTGCGGATATCTTCCTCGAAGGCGAGATATTCGCGCGGCACCCGCAGCTGCATGTCGAGATGGCGGTGGTTGAGGCTGCGGATCTGCACGGTGACCTTGACGCCGCGCACGCTCTGTGACGCTTCGCCGTAACCGGTCATGCTTTTCATAATTTTTCCTTGATCGCTTTTTTGAGCTGCGCGCTTTTGACCGCCACCGTGCCGACCTCGTCGCCGACAAAGCCGGCCGCGAGATTGGCCAGCACCGCGGCCTGATCGTAGCCGGCGCCGCTCGCCAGCGCCAGCGCGCACACCGCCACCACCGTGTCGCCGGCGCCGGTCACGTCGAACACGTCGCGCGCCTCGGTGGGAAAATTTTTTGCCGGCGCGCGCGGGCGAAACAGGCTCATCCCTTCGGCGCCGCGGGTGATCAGCACGGCGGCGGCGCGCCACTTGCGCAGCAGCCGCTTGCCCGCCGCGTTGAGGCTCGCGTCATCGACGATGGCAATGCCCGCGGCCTCGGCGGCTTCGTTTTTGTTCGGCGTGAGCACGGCGGGCAGGCGGTAACGCTCGTAGTTTTCTTTTTTCGGATCGATGACGCAGAGCTTGCGCTTGCCCACGGCGCGCGCGACCGCGGCCAGGGTTTCATCGTGCACCGCGCCCTTGCCGTAGTCCGAGACCACGATGGCGTCGAACCGCCCGGCGTTGGCGAGGATGAAATCGGCGAGGCGGCGCGCAGTGCTCGCGGCGATCGGCTGGCGCGCCTCGCGGTCGAGCCGGACGATTTGCTGATGATGCGGGCTGGCGATGATCCGGCTTTTCTCGATGGTTTGAAAATGGCGGTCGACGCAGACCCCCGCGGTGGACGCGCCGACTCTCTGCAAAGCCTTGACGATCCGCCTCCCCGCCTCGTCGCCGCCGATAATGCCGCAGGCAGTTACGCTGCCGCCCAGAGTGCAGACGTTGTGAATGACGTTGGCCGCGCCGCCCAGGCTGAAATTTTCCGCCACCACGCGCAGCACCGGCACGGGAGCCTCCGGCGATAGCCGCTCCACTTCGCCCCAGATAAAGCGGTCGAGCATCAGATCGCCGAGGACGAGCAGGCGCACGGCGCGGAATTTTTCGACGATCGAAAGGAGCGGGTTCATGAAGCGGGCGCCGACAGGAGCTCGTAATAGTAGCTTTCGTTCTGAAGCGCCATCTGCTCCAGCGTAAAGTGGCGCAGCACGCGCTCGCGGCCGCGCCGGCCGAGATCGGCCGCCAGCGCCGGCGCCGCCGCGACGCGGGCGATCGCTTCGGCCAGGGCGGGCGCCTCGCCGGGCGCAACGAGAAAACCGGTTTCGCCATCGAGCACCGACTCCGCCAGGCCGCCCACGCGCGAGGCGATCACCGGCTTGCCCGCGGCCATCGCTTCGAGCGCGGCCACTCCCAATCCTTCGAACAGCGACGGCATCACGATGACATCGACGCCGGCGAGAAATTCCGCGGTATCGGCGACAAAGCCGGCAAAGCTCGTCTCCTCGGCAAGACCGAGGCCCTGGGCCTCATGCTCCAGCGCGGCCCGCAGCGGACCGTCGCCGGCAAAGCAATACTTGAGATTGAAACCGCGCGCTTTCAGCTGCGCCGCCGCCTCGAGCAGAAAGCGCTGCCCCTTTCGCTCCTCGAGGACGCCGATACAGCCGACGGTTTTTACTGCGCGGGGCGGGCACGGCGGCGGCGCGAAACGCGCCGCATCGACGCCGCTCGGAATCCGGCGTATCCGCCGCGCGGCCACCCCGCCGCGCCGCAGAATTTCCGCGATCGCCGCGGAAATCGCGATCACGCCGTCGACTCTGCGGTTGTACAACAGATCGGCGTACCAGCCGGCGCGCTCCGGATAATCCATGCGGCGCGTAACCACGAATTTGGGTTGGTCTTTCGCGCGCGCCAGCCAGAGCGCCAGCGCGTGCGCGCGCTTGGTGTGGAAATGCACGATGTCGAAACCTTCGCTGCGCATCACTTTCCTCACCCTCACCGCCGCCCGCAGATCGAGATCGTTGCGCATCGAGAAGGGCTCGAGCCGCACGTCGAGCGCGCGGCAGCGCTCGAAGAGAACGCCGCGCGGATGGGCCAGAAGCACGTTCCGATGGCCCCTGCCGGCAAGCTGCGCCAGCAGGCCGAAAACCTGCGCCTCCCCGCCGCCCCAGTTTTTTTCCGGATCGATGTGCAGAATCTTCAGCAGGCGGCGTTCATCGCTTCCGCCCAAGTTTTTTCCTCTCCTCCAGCTCGAGCTCCCAGAGCTTAGCATACTTGAGAAAAACGTAAACCGCGGCGGTCACCGCCACGTAAAACCCGGCGAACCCTTCGAGGCAGCCGCGCTGCAAAATATAGGAGCGAAAAAAACGCGCCGCCGGCCTGAGCAAGGCGTCGCTCCAGTGCCAGCGCCCGCCCTGCTTCTTCAACTCGCGCGAGGAGATCGAGGTGAAGCGATTGATGCGCTGCATGTGATCGTCCATGCTGCGGTAGGTCAAATGATGCAGCGGATGGCCGAGCCGGCGCACGGCGCCGTCGACGATAATTTTTTCGTGCGGATCGGTGCCGCCCCAGGTGGCGCGCTCGCGCCGAAACAGGCGCACGTCGTAATCGGGATACCAGCCGCCGCGCCGCCACCAGCGGTCGAGATAATAAACCAGGCGCGGCACCGCGTAGCCGGCGTAGCGCCCGCCGTCGCGCGCAAGCGCGTCTTTGACTTCGCTTTGCAGCTCGGCGCTCACCCGCTCGTCGGCGTCGACCAGAAACACCCAGCTGCCGCTCGCCTGGGAATGGGCGAAGGCTTTCTGATCGCGATAGCCCGCCCACGGCCGCTGGATGAATTTCACCGGGTACTCGCGGCATATCTCCGGCGTGCGATCGGTGCTGAAGGAGTCCACGACCACGATCTCGTCGCACCAGCGGAGGCTTTCCAGACAGGCGCGGATGCGGTCTTCCTCGTTGAAGCAGACCACGATGGCGGAAATCGTCGGCGTGGGTGAATTCTCGGCGCTCACAACCGGGGCTCTCGCCGCGACCCGCCGCTCAGCGCGGCGGCGCGGCCTTGGCTCTTTTCAGCGCCTGCTCGAGCATCGCGCCGTAATGAAAGATGCGCCCCTTGGCGCGATATTTTTTTCGCACCACGCGGCACAGCGAATACCAGCCGTAGGCGCCGAGCGCGCGCAGCAGATTGGCGGCGATCGACGCCAGCGGCGGGCGCTTGTAAAGATAGCGGCTCGCGCCCTGCTGGCGATGGCGCGTGCGAAAAAATTCCTCGGTCAGGCGGTTCCAATCGACTTCATGATAGACCGCGGCCTCGGGCTCGTAGCCGATGGCGCCGCCGGCGCGCACCAGCCGCCCGGCGAATTCCACATCCTCGGAAATCCCAGAGCGCCCGGGCCCCAGCTCTTCGTTGAAAAAACCGATGCGCGCGAAAACCTCCCGGCGCACCGCCATATTCGCGCCGGTCAGGGTGTGCAAATGCTTCAGCCGGCGCGAGTAGCGCGCGAAGTTGATGGTCTTGAAGCGATGGTGCGCGCGGAGAAACGCCTCGTCGTTCTGCCACTCCGGCGGAATCAGCACCGGGCCCTGCATGGCGTCGTCCGCGCTTTCGCGGAAATGGCGCGCCGCGATGCGCAGCCAGCCTGCCGTCACCACCACATCGTCGTCGAAAAAAGCGATCACTTGGCCGCGCGCTTCGCGGATCGCCCGGTTTTGCGCCCGGCACTTCCCCGCCAGCGGCTCGACGATGTGGCGGAATTGATCGCCGCGCGCGCGGCGAAATTCTTCCACCAGCGCCGCGATGGCGGCGGCCGTGCGCGGCTCGCGCGCGTTGTTGGCCACGATGACTTCGTATTCCGCTTCGCGCCGGTCGAAATTCTCCGCGATGCTGCCGAGCAGGCGCCGCAGCGAATCGCAGCGATCGTAGGCGGCAATGATTACGCTGAATTCCACCGCGGCAAACGATCAGCGCGCAAAGGCCTGCCAGCGCAGCTGGTACAGGCGGTACTTCGCCGCGAAGGGCCGAAGCGACAGCGCGGCGCCCAACGCCGAGCGCGCCTCCGCCCGCTGGCCGCGCTTCCAGCGGCCCTTGGCGAGCCGGTAGTAGCGATAGGCGAGCCGCCGGGCCACGCTGGCGCTTCCGAGCAGGTCTTCGGCCGCGGCGTAGTCGCGCAGCAGCTTTTCGATCACCCGGATATTCTCCGTCAGGCGCAGCTCCTCGTTGCGCCCGATGTTGCCTTCGTGCTTGCGGTAATAGAAAACGCTTTCATCGAGGTATTTCACCGGATAATTCATGAACAGCCGCAGCGCCAGATCGAGATCCATGCAGATGCGCAGGCTCTCGTCGTGGCCGCCGAGCGCGTCGTAGGCCGCTTTGGCAATCAGGCTCGCCTGCAGGCGCACGATGCTTTTATCGAAGAGATCCTGGAGCCGCACGCCGCGCGCCGCCAGGGCGGCGGATTTTTTCGCTGGAATAATCTCATCGCGGCGGTGCTCCGGCCCGCCGAGATATTTGCCGTTGGCGAAGATCAGCGCGCAGTCGGGGAATTGCCGCGCGGCGCGATAGAGAGTTTCCAGGTGGTGGGGCGCCGAAAGATCGTCGGAGTCCTGAATCGAAATCCACGGCGCGCGCGCCGCGCTGACGCCGAGATTGCGCGCCGCCGAGGGGCCGCGGTTCTCCTGCTGAAGCCGGCGCAGCCGGTCGCCGTAGCCCGCCAGCACCCTGGCCGTGTCGTCGCTCGAGCCGTCGTCGACCACGATCAGCTCGAAGTCCTGAAAGCGCTGGCTGAGAATGCTGTCGAGGGTCTGCGGCAAAAGCCGCGCGCGATTGTAAGTCGCGATGACAACCGAGACGGCCGGGCCTGGGTTCATGACCAGTCGGATTTCTCGAGCGCGCGCCCTGGCCGGAATTTACCGACCACGTAGCCGCAGGCCTTCAGGATGCGCCCTTCGGTCCTGTAGGCCTGCTCGCGATTGCCGAGGATGCGGTACATGCAGTAGCGCTCGCAGTTGCCCCAGAGCCGCGGCAGCACCCGGAGCGCAAGCGATTCCTCGACGTAAAGACTCCGGCTCAAGCCTTTGCGGTACTGCGCGTTGCGGTGGTAGGCGCGCCCGTAGCGCTCCGGGTTGAGCTCGTGATAGACGATCGCGTGCGGCGTGTAACCGATCCTGAATCCCGCCCGGCGCACGCGCTGGGAGAATTCGGTGTCCTCGCTGAAACCGGAAGCGCCCGGCCCCAGGCGCACGTCGAACAAGCCCACCCGTTCGAGCACCGCGCGTTTGAACGACATGTTGGTCCCGGTGAGACCGCGGATCGCGCGAACCTGCTCGCCGTGATCGACCAGCGGAATGTTGTATTCGTAGAGCCGGCCGGCCTCGGCGCTGCGTCCCTCGGGATCGCGTCCTGCGAGCACCCGTCCCTGCACCGCCGAAAAATCGCTGCCTTCGTAGGCCTCCGCCAGCTTCGCCAGGCACTCGGGATGGACCGAGACATCGTCGTCGAACACCACCAGGATTTCGCCCCGCGCCGCGCCGAGCGCGAGATTGATGGCGTGGGATTTGCCGCGCAGCGGCTGCTCCAGGACGACCAGCTCATCGAAGCGCCGCGCCGCGGCTTCGGCTTTCAGCAGACAATGGGTTTCATCGGTGGAGCCGTTGTCGACCACGACGATTTCGACGCCGCCGCCGCGCGGCGCGACCGAGGCGTGAAGGCTGTCGAGCAGCCGCTTCAAGCAGCGCGCCCGGTTGCGGGTCGGAATGATGATGCTGATCCCGTCCATCATGCAGGCCGCATCCGCCGGCAGCAGGAGCGCGGCGTCAAAGCGCCCGTGCGCCGCCGTATTCTAAAGATTTCTTCGCTCATGTCGTCGCGTCGCCGTCTGCCTCAATCGCAAGGAATCCGCCGCTCAATATTCGGCCCATATAACCAGAATGGCGCGGCAAAAGCGATAGTTCGGCGCCGGTCAAATGCGGCTCGGCGCGCTGCCACTTTCGCCCCGCGCCGCGCGGGCTTTGGCGCGATCCACCCGGCCCGCCGCCGCCAGGACCGCTGCGATCGTACGCCGCCTGAAGCGCCGCTCCGCGAACGACGCGCCCAGGTAGCATTTGAGGAAAGCCAGTCGCTCGCTCCGCCCCAGGCCGCGTCCGAAGGTGCGCTCGAGCTGCACGAGATTCTTGATGCGCCGGCGCGCGCTCAAGCGCGCGCAGCGCCGCACCCCTTCGAGGTCCAGCAGAAAAAACGACTCTACCGCCGCGCCGCCCACCGCCAGAATATTCGCGTCCTTGAGATCGTCATGGTAGATGTTCTGCTCGTGCAGGGCGCGGAATAGACCCGCCAGCGCGCCGAGAAAGCCGCGCCGCCGGCGAAATCCCGCGCGCCCCGGAATCGGCCGCAGCGTCTCGCGCCAATAGCGGTCGGCGGTGGCGCCGCCGGCGATCTCCTCGGAAATAAAAAAACTTTTTTGCAAAATGCCGGCGCTGCGGTGCTCCACCGCCGCCACCGGCGTCGCCGTGGCGATCTTCGCCGCGCCGAGAATCGCCGCGCCACGCAGCGCGCGCCGCGCGCCCGAAAGCGCAAACGGCGAGCCGATTTTGTAGCGCAGCGAAAAGGCGTTGTAGCGCTTGACGTAAAGCGCGCGGCGAGCGCCGGCGACCTGCACGGCCAGGCGCCCCACTTTGATTTTTTTCTGATCCTTGACGATTTCGCAGCCGGGATCGCGAAAAAAGCCATCCGCATCGGCAAGCCGCTCGACAAACGCCGCATCGGCAAAGGCCGGATGAACCCGGATCATCGCGCCGCCGACGCGGCGCTGGACGAATTCAGGCAACACGGCCGCTCGCCGGCGCGGCGCCGGCTTCGAGGAGAATTTGCGCGAATTTCCGAAAATGCTCGTCCCAGGAATGAGCTTCGGCCGTACGGCGCGCCAGGCGCGCCAGCGCAGCATCGCCGGCGCGAGCGAGCAGCCCCAGAACTCTTCGCGCCAATTCGTTTCGGTCCTCCGGCGCCTCGACGATGCCCTCGGCCAGACCGCCCTCGAGAATTTCCGCCGCGCCGACCTCGCGGCTCACCAGCACCGGGGTCCCCGCCGCCAGCGCCTCCAGCACCACGTTGCCGAAGGCTTCCTGCAGCGACAACAGCGCGACCAGATCGGCGGCAGCGTAATAATTCTCGACGTCCTCCTGGCGGCCGGCGAAAACGATCCGCCCCGGCGCGAGCGCCTCGGCGCGCGCGCGATACTGCGCCAGCCGGGCGTCGGCGCCGACCACGAGCAGATAGCTCTCCGCCAGCTTCGGCGATTGCCAGAGCGCCAGCAGCCGGTCGAGGCCCTTGCGCCGAAAACCGCTGCCGACGAACAATACCAGCGGCGCGTTTGCCGGGATCTGCCAGCGCTCGCGCACCCGGCGGCGCTCCGCGCAGCGGCGGTCCGGATGAAAGCGGCGCGCATCGACGCCGTTGTAGAGCACCGCAATCTTGTCCTCGGCCACTGCGTAATTCGCCAGAACGTCGCGCTTCACGGCGTTCGAGACGGCGATGACTTTTTTGAGCTGCGGCGATTCGAACTGGCGCCGCTCGATCGCGAGCACGCTGCGATGATAGACGCTCAATGCCTGCCAGAGCCGGCGCGGCGCGCCGCCCGCCCGGCCCATGCGCTCTAAAAATCCCCGATGGGTGCCGCCGCCGCAGCGGACCACATCGGCGGAGTAAAATCGTCCAAAGCTCACCACCGCGTCGTAGCCCCGGCTTTGCCGCCGCAACGCCGACGCGGCGGTCCACATTTCCGCCGTGCGCCCGAGGGCGAGCGTCTTCAGGCGATGCTGAGCGACGCCGGCGGGCGGAGCGACGCGGAACTCGCCGCAAAACAGGTGCACCTCGTGGCCCAGAGCGCGCAAGCCCTGGGCCGTCAGAAAAAGATCCCGCTCCGTGCCGCCGTTCAAATCCAGGCGCTTGTGCGCGATCGCGATCCGCATGATTCAAAGTGTGCGCGCCATCACGACGATGAACAGAAAGCGCAGCCGCGAGACCATGTTCAGGATGTTCGGCGTGCTGATCAATACCCTGCCGCCGGGCCGCAGAACTCGGTGAATTTCACGAATGAGCTGCGGCTGATTCTCGATATGCTCGATCACCTCGACGAGATCGACGGCGTCAAAGACCGCAGGTTGAAAGGGCAAAAAATGATTCAAATCCACGCCGCCGATCCGCTCCACGCCGGCGGGCAGCGGCGGCGGTACCCGGTAGTCGGTGGCGGTCACGCGGTAGCCGAGGCCGCTCAGCAGGCGTGTGGTGGTGCCGCGCCCGCAGGCCAGATCCAGCATGCGCCGGCCGGCGGAATCCTGCTCCGACCACAATCCGGAGATCGCGTCCATGATCGCGGAGTTCGCCATAACGCTGCGATATCCTTCCCATCGCTCCGCCGCGGCGGCGGGACAGAGCTAGGATTGCGGCATCCCGCGCCAGCGCATCAATTCGCGAAAGCTCGCCTGCTCCACGCCGTCGCACTCGCGCCGCCGCCGGCGGGTTCTGTGCTCGATCCAGCGCGCAAAATCGCGCTCGCGCCGCGAACCGGGCGCCGCGCCGAGATAAGCGCGCAGAAAGCGCATGCGGTCCTGCAGCGTGATGCCGGGCAGCGGCAGGCGGTTCAACTGAATCAGGTTGCGCTTCCACAAAGATTGCGGCAGCCAGCGGGGAAACCGCCGGGTACGGTCGTTGTCCATGAAGTAAAAATGGATCTCGCGATCGCCGTTTGCCGCGACGAAAATATTCGATGCGACCAGGTCGCCGTGCACGAAGCCCTGGCCGTGGAGCCGGCGGATGGTCCGGGCCAGCGCCTCGATGCCCGCGCGCTTGCGCGCCGCCGCCTCGCCCTGGCGCAGCCGCGCCGCGAGAAACTCCGGCAGCGGCCGGCCGGCGATTTTCTCGGTCACGACGAAACCTCGTTGCACCGCCCGAAAACGGCGCAGCTCGCCGGCGGCGAGGACCGTCGGCGCGTGAAACTGTGCCGCGGCAAGGGCGAGACTTTGGCGCCAGAAACGAAAACTCTTCGAGGGCCGGAATATATCTTTGACCGCGCCGAGGCGCGGCGCGCGGTGAAAAATCTTGAGAAACAATTTCTCGCCGGCCTCGACGCCGTCGATCTCGACGGTTCTGGGATGCCTCGCCCGCGGCTCCGCCGCGGCGAGGGCAAGGACGCGCTGCTGCAAATCCTCGCTCCAGCGCGCGGGCAAAAACCGCAAGCGCCATGCGCCGGCGCGCCCGGCGCGATAATCATCCGCTCTCGACACGGCTGCTTTCCTCGCTCGCCCGGCGCAAAGCCTGCGCCGCCTTCTCGGCGATCTCCCGAGTCGTGATCGACTGCATGCAAATCCGGCCGATGCGGCAGCGCCGCCGCTGGCACGGCGCGCAGGGCGCGCGGCCCTGAATCACCAGATCGGCGAAGCCGTGCGGTCCGGTGCGCGCCGGATCGGTGGCGCCCCAGAGCGAGATCACCGGCGTGCCGACCGCCGCAGCAAGGTGCATCAAACCGGTGTCCGGACCGACCGCCAGCTTTGCCCGTTCGATGATGCCGATCACCTCGCGCAGCGCAGTGCGGCCGGTGAGATCGACGATCTTGACCCGCGCCGCGGCGGCGGCCTGGCGCGCGATTTCCCGGTCGTCCTTCGCGCCCAGCAAAACCGTCGCGAGACCGAATTCGCGCGCCAGGGTCTCGGCGCACTCGGCGATCTGCGCGGCAAACCACTGCTTGCTTTGCCAGCGCGCGCCGGCGAAAAGCGCCGCGAATTCGCCGCCCACCGGCGCCAGATGCGCTCCCGCGGCGGCGCGCTCCGCCGCGGTCAGGTGGAAATCCCAGCGCGGCGCGCCGCCCTCGATGCCCAGGGCCTCGGCGAACTTTCCGTAGTGCTCGAATTTCGAGATGGCGCCGCCGCAGGCCTCGATGTGCAGATTGTTGAACAGCCAGTTGAGCTCCTTGCTGTCGGCGCGATGAAAGCCCAGGCGAAAGCGCGCGCCGCTCCAGCGGCTGATCAAGCCGCTCTTCAAATGGCGCTGCAGGTCGAGTACCAGATCGAATTTCCCCCGGCGCACCGCGGCGAGAAAACCGAAGAGCGCGCGGCGCCAGCGCGGCCGGTCGAAAATCAGAATCTCGTCGATGGCGTCGCTTCCCTGAAGCAGCGGCAAGCACGGCGGCTCCACCGACCAGGCGATCCGCGCCGCCGGAAAACCGCGGCGCAGGGCGCCGGCCAGCGGCAGCGCCCGGGTCACATCGCCGATCGAGCCGTGGAGCACGATCAAGATTTTTCGCGGTTGAAAATCACGCGCGATCTTCATGATAGAACGCGACCAGCTCGCGCCAGGCGGCCTCGGGAAAATAACGCCCCTCGGGGTCGAGCTTCTGCGCCGAGCGCCGCAGGCGCGCCAGATTGCGCCGCGCCGAGGGCGCCGGCAGGGCGCCGAAGAAAAGCCGCGCGCGATCGTAGTCGATAATGTAGCTCGCCGGCCGCCCCTCCTCGATCCGCAGTAGAATATTGCGCAAGTTGAGATCGGCGTGATACACGCCCTCGCGGTGCATGGCGCGGAGGCTCGCGGCGACGGCGCGCAGCGCCGCGGCCCGGCCGACCTGCTCGACGGCGCCGCTTTGCAGCGCCGACCAGAAATCCTCGGCGCCGCGCAACTCCCGGGTGATGAGCCAGCCTCGATAAAACGGCCCCACCGGCCGGCCCACGCAGGCGGCGTAAACTTCCACGGTGCGCAGCCCGCGCCGGCGCAATTCCTCGGTAACCGCCAGCTCGCGAAAAGGGCGCGGCGGCCAGGAACAAAACCATCGCCCGGTGAGCGCCCGCAACAAACCGCCGTGGCGATAGGCGCGGATCAAAGCAGTCTCGCCGTCGGGCAGGCTAACCGCGCGGAGCCGGCCGCGCCCGCTGTAGTTCGATTCCTGGACCGCGCCGCCGGCGTCCGAGTCGCAAAGCGAAACATCGATGTGCGCGGCGCGATCCTGGCGCACCAGCAGACGCCGCCCGCGGGCGTCGGTGATTCTCTCGAAGCCCTGCGGCACCGCGCCCCAGATCCAGTTGCCGCCGAACCGGGCGCCGCCGTCGGGCCGCGCAAGCAGCGATGGCTCGAAGGGATTTTTCAAACCGTCACAAGCTCCGGCTGAAAGGACGCCGGCGCCGCGGCCCGCGCGCCGCGCAAAAGCCGGCGCACGCAATCGAACACCTGCGCGGCGCCGACCTCGCGAATGCAGGCGGCGTGTCCGAGCGGACAGCGCCGGCCGCCGTGAGAGGCGCAGGGCCGGCAGGAAAGCTCGCGGCCGACGACGATGGCATCGGCGGAATAAGGAAAAAATCCCAGCTCGGGAGTGGTGGCGCAAAAAATCGCCACCGTGGGCACCCGGCGCGCGACCGCAATGTGCATCGGGCCGCTGTCGTTGGTGACGAACGCCGCGCAGCGGCCGATCGCGGCGCCGAGCTCGCCCAGGGCGATCTGTCCGACGAGATTGACGGCCGCCGCGCCGGAGCGCGACTGCACCTCTTCCACTGCCGCAGCGTCTTCGGCGCCGCCGAAAAGCAGCACCTGACAATCGAGCTTTTGCCTGAGCATGCAAACCAACTCGGCGAAACCGGCCGCCGACCAGCGCTTGGTCGGCCACACCGAACCCGGATTGATGCCGACGAGCGGCCGATCGCCGTCGACTCCGAGCGCGCGGAGTTTCTCATCGACGGCGTTTTGCGTCGCTGCGGCCACCGGCAGATCGAGCGCCCGCACGCAATCTTCCAGCCGCGCGCCGAGCGGCTCCAGCACCGAGAGGTTTCTCTCCACATCGTGGCGCCGCGGATCGCGCGCCGCCCGCCGGTGAAACAAAAACCAGCCGGCGCTCTGGCGAAAACCGATGCGGCAGGGAATGCCGGCCAGGGCAAGCAGCAGCGCGCTGCGCAGGGATTTGTGCGGGGTGAGCGCGACGGTGAACTGGCGGCTCTTCAATTCACGAGCCTTGGCGCGCAGTCCCCGCCAGCCGCGGTCGGCGCCCATCTTGTCATCCACGATCAGCTCGTCGATCCCCGGATGATCGCTTAGCAGCTCGCGGCCCGCGGGCCGGCAAACCAGCGCGAGCCGTTTTACTGGAAAACGGCGGCGAATCTCGGCGATCAGCGGCAAGGTCAGCACCGTATCGCCGAGAAAGCTGGTTTGCAGCACCAGGACGTTGTCCCAGTCGGGCTGCGCTGGGTTGCGACCGCTATAAATGAATCGCCTCGTCGATCAGCATGATCGGGATATCGTCCTTGATCGGATAGAGCAGCTTGCAAGCGTCGCAGATCAAGCCGTCGCCCGTCGGATTGAGATGAATGTCGCCTTTGCATTTCGGACAGGCCAGAATGTCCAAGAGATCTTTGCTGATCGCCATCGTTGAGACTCCTTTGAGATTGTCCGCCGCCTAACGCGTGAACGGCGCCAGCGCATCCGCGCCGCGGCGGTAGGCGCGCTGCGACTGCGCGGCATCGCGGTTGACGAAGGGCCGGTGATACATCGGATGCTTGAGGCTGCGCACTTCGTGCTCGAGGGTGAATTTCTTTTCGCCGGTCTCGGGATCGACGATGTCCTTGAAGCGAAACTGGTGATTGCGCACGTCCTCGGAGATCAATCCGCGGCTCTTGAGATAGCCGTAGGGGCCCGAAAAATTGGCGACGTAGATGGCCACGTGATGGCCGTCGTAGGGCTGCAACGCTTCCGCCGCCTCGCGAAAAAGAAGCGATTGATGGCGGCCGATGCGCACCCGCCCCACCCGGCCGCCGGCGGCGCTTTCCATCTCGCCGGGCGCGCCCAGGGCGTCGCGATAAAAGCGCAGAATACCCGCCGCCGTGCCGGGAGCGGTGCGAAATTCGACGTAGGGAATGCCGAGCAGCATGTCGCCGAATTCCGGCCGGCTCTCGCAGCAGCGATAACGGTTGCCCCAGGGGCAGGTCACGGAAATTTCATCGCCGCTGCGGCTCCAGCCGAACCGGCTCCCCTTCAATCCTTCGGCGATGTTTTTAAGCCGCGTTTCGAGCGCTGCGAGGCTCGGCACGACGACGCCGATATGGCCGTCGATGGTTTGCGGGCTGCGGGTCGGCAGATGGAACTGCTGCTCGCCGACGTTCACCCACATATTGTTCAAGCCCACGTTGAGATAGGGATCGCGCGTGAATCCCAGGCCGACCACATAAAACAAAGTCGCCAGCGACTGATCGGGAATCTGCACGTTGATGTGCTCGAGACTGACGATATTGCCGATGTCTTCTTCCGCGTATTCGCCCATGGCTCACCTCGGCGGCGCTGAAATTTCTGCGCCGATTTTTTCCCTGCCGCTCAGTCCGCGCCGGAGCAGATCCAGCGCCACTCGCTCTCCAGTCCCTGCGCCAGCGCGATCTTCGGATGATAATCGAGCTTCGCTCTGGCCTGATCCAGGCGCGCGCGGGTGTGGCGCACGTCGCCTTTCTGGCGATCGAGGCGCCGGAGCCTGGCTTTTTTGCCGGCGATTTTTTCCGCCAGCGCGATCGCCTCGAGCAGGCTCACTTCCGAGCCGCCGCCCAGGTTGAACACTTCGCCCCGGCCGGGATACTCGCCCGCCGCGACGATGCCGTCCACGATATCCTGACAGAAAGTGAAATCGCGGGTCTGCTCGCCGTCGTCGAACAGCGGCACTTCTTCGCCCCGCCGCAGCGCGCGCATGAACAGATGAAAAAACATGTCGGGCCGCTGGCGCGGGCCGTAAACCGTAAAAAACCGCAGCGCCACCGTGGGCACGCCGAAGGCCTTGCAGTAAAGATGGCACAGATGCTCGGCGGCGAGCTTGGTCGCGCCGTACGGAGAGACCGGCCGGGTGAGACCGTCCTCGCGCATGGGCAGATCGTCGGTGTCGCCGTAGACCGAAGAGGTGGACGCGTAGACGAATTTTTCCAGCGCGAGCCCTTTGGCCGCCTCGAGCAGAAGCTGGGTCGCGGCGATGTTGTTCTCCGTGTAGCGGGCGAACTCGCGCCCCCAGCTGGCGCGCACGCCAGGCTGCCCGGCCAGATGAAACACATGGGTCACGCCGCGGAGCAGCGCCGTGAGGTCGCAGCGCAGCAGATCCTCTTCAATAAAGCGGAAGCGCTTTTGACCGGCGAGCTCGGCGAGGTTTCTTTCCTTGAACGAGCGCGGGTAATTGTCGAGAAAATTATCGATGCCGGCGACCTCGTGGCCGGCCCCAAGCAGCCGCTCCGCCAGGTGCGAGCCGATGAAGCCGGCGACTCCGGTGATCAACGCTTTCATCGATTTCCTTTTCCCGCCGTCAGCGCGTCCGCCTCCGCCGCGCCGCTCCGCGCCTGCTCGATCCTGGCAACGATCGCCGCGATGAGCTCGGCGCCGTTTTCCACCCGCAGCGCCACCCGCAGCGCCATGAGTCTATCCTTTGCGAACGGAAAACGCACCAGCTTCAAAATATCCTTCTCGGTGGTCACGATCAAATCCACCAGCCGGCCGACCCGGTTGATCTGCTGCCAGTCGCGCGCGCTGTAATCGTGATGATCGGGAAATTCCAGGGTCTCGACGATCTCGCCTTCCCACTCGTGGATCATGCGGTAAAAGCCACGCGGATCGGCGATGCCGGTCACGGTCAGAATTTTGCTCCGGTAAAGCGTGGTCAGGGGAAATTCCTTGCGCCGCCCCGAGTTGAGACTGAGCAGCGAAACCGGCTGCAGGGAGGCGGCAAACGCCGCCTCGGCGCGCGGGGGTGCGATCAGCGCGCGCCACTTCTCCGGCGCGCCGGTGAGGAGCATGAAATCGGCGCGCTTGTAATTGCGCCGCGGCTCGCGAAACGGTCCGGCCGGCAACGTCCAGCCGGAAAACTCCGAGCCCATCAAAAGCACGTCCACGTCGCGCCGCACCCGGCGGTGCTGAAAACCGTCGTCGAGAATGAACACGTCCACGTCGGTGTGGCGCAAAAGCTCGGCGGCGGCAAGATCGCGGTGCTTGCCGATGCCGACGACCTGGCCGTAGAGATCGGCCATCATCGAAGGCTCGTCGCCCGCCTTGGCCACGTCGGCAAAATCGCCCGGCCCGGAGCCGTTTCGGCCTGGCGGCTGCAAAACCAGCGGGCGGCTTTCTTCGCGCCGATAGCCGCGGCTCAAGATCCCCGCGCGCAGGCCGCGACTTTTAAGCTCCTCGGCGAGCCACAGGCAGGCCGGCGTCTTGCCGGTGCCGCCGACGGTGAGATTGCCGACGCTCACCACCGGCCGCGGCAGGCGCGCCGCCTTGAGCCAGCCGAGGGAATAAAACAGGTTGCGCGCCTGCGCCGCGAGCGCATAAAGAAACGCCGCCGGCAGAAAAACCAGCCACAAAAGTTTGCCGCGCGCGCCCGCGCGCGCCCACACTTCGCGCACCGATGGCAGGGTCATCGCCGCGCCGCCGGGCCGGATGCTTTCATAAATAGCGCTCGGCCAGAGTGAGGTTGCGCGTGAACGCGTCCTGGCGCGCCGCCGCGCACTCTGCGGCGAGCTTGCCCGAGCGGACGCGCAGGTCCGGGTTTTCCCAAAGCGCGATCCAGCGCTCGGCCAGATCCTCGGCGCCGCGCACTTCGAAGGCCCCGCCCGCCTGTTTCATCTGCGCCGCAATTTCCGCGAAATTGCTCATGCACGGCCCGAACAACACCGGCTTTTCGCGGCGCGCGGGCTCCAGAATATTGTGCCCGCCCACCTCGACCAGACTGCCGCCGACAAAAGCGATGTCGCCCGCGGCGAAAAATTCCGCCAGCTCGCCGAGGGTGTCGAGCAGGAGCACGTCCCGGGAAAAAAAACCGCTCGGCGCGGCGGCGCTCCGGCGCTGAAACTCGAAGGGGCTCGCGCGCAGCAATTTCTCCACCTCGGCGAAGCGCTCGGGATGGCGCGGCGCGAGCACCAGCGAGAGCATCGGCAGGCGCCGGCGCGCCAGCGCCAGCGCGCGCAGCAGGATTTCCTCCTCGCCGCGATGGGTGCTGCCGGCGACCACCAGCGGCCGCGCCGGATCGCGCGCGCCGATCAGAGCGGCCGGCGCGCTTGCGTTCTGCGCGGCGGCGAATTTCAGGCTGCCGACCACGGCGATCTTCCTGGCATCGGCGCCGAGCCCCTGAAGCCGCGCGGCATCCTCGCTCGACTGCATCCCGAACACCGTGAAGTGGCCGAGCACGCGGCGAAAGAACGGCCGCCAGCGCGAGTAACGCGCGAAGGCGGCGGCCGAGAGCCGGCCGCTCAAGAGCAACGTCGGCACGCCGCGGCGAAAGGATTCGCGCAGAAGATTGGGCCAGATTTCGGTTTCGATGAACACCAGCAGCGCCGGGCGAATCCGGCCGAGCGCGCGGCGCACGACCCAGGAAAAATCCAGCGGCAGAAAAATCGCCGCATCGACGCCCTCGGTCTCGGCCGCGATGCGCTGGCCGGTGGCGGTGAAGGTCGAAAGCAAGACCTTGCGTTCCGGCCGGCCGCTCTTGAGCGCGCGCACCAGCGGCGCCGCGGCGCGCACCTCGCCTACCGATGCGGCGTGGATCCACACCGGCCGCGCCGCGCGCAGAAAGTTCTCGATGGCGGACGGATAGATCGCGAAACGCTGGCCCAGGCCGGCGCGGTAGCGCGGTCCGAGAAAATAAATCAGCGGCAGCGCCGGCAGCAGCGCCAGGAACCCGACGGTGAGCAGCAAATTGTAAAGCCAGTACCAGAGCATCAGTGCAGCACTTCGCGCCGCTCGGGCTCGCGCTCCTCGATCGCCTGCAGCGAACAGAGGCGGCTGTATTCGCCGTTGCGGGCGAGCAGCTCCTCGTGGCTGCCTTCTTCGGCGATGGCGCCATCGACCATCACCACGATGCGGTCGGCGCGCCGCACCGTGGAGAGGCGGTGCGCGATCACGATCGTCGTGCGCGTCGCCATGAGATTTTCCAGCGCGTCCTGCACCAGGCGCTCGGAATCGGTGTCGAGCGCGGAGGTGGCCTCGTCGAGAATCAGGATCGGCGCATTTTTAAGCAGCGCGCGGGCGATCGCCAGGCGCTGGCGCTGGCCGCCGGAAAGCTGCATGCCCAGCTCGCCGATCACCGAATCGTAGCCCTTGGGCAGCGCCATGATGAACTCGTGCGCATGCGCCGCTCTGGCCGCGGCGATCACGGATTCGAGATCGCGGTCAGGCGTGCCGTAGGCGATGTTGTTGCGCACCGTGTCGTTGAACAGAAACGTGTGCTGGGTGACGATGCCGATCTGCGCGCGCAGCGAGCGCACCGTCAGATCGCGCACGTCCACGCCGTCGATGGTAATCGCGCCCGCGCTCACGTCGTAGAAGCGCGGGATCAAATCGACCAGGGTGCTCTTGCCCACCCCGCTCATGCCCACCAGCGCGATCATCTGCCCGGCTTCGATGGTGAGATTGATGCGCCGCAGCACCGCCGCCTCGGCGTAGGAGAAATCGACATCGCGAAACTCGATGCGGTCGGAAAACGGCAGCGCCTCGCGCGCGCCCGGTTTGTCGGCGATGGAGGGCTTCTCATCGAACATCTCGAATACGCGCTCGGCGCCGGCGAGCCCCTGATGGACAGCCGTGTAGGTGCGGCTCAGGCCTTTGAACGGCCCGTACATGAGAAACATCGCCGTCATGAAGGCCATGAACTCGCCCTGGGTGCGCCCGCTTTCGATCACGCTCCAGCCGCCGTACCAGATCACGCCGCCGATGGCGAAGGAAGCGAGCAGCTCCATCGCCGGGGCGACGATCGCCTTGATGCGGCTGGCGCGCAGCGACTGTTTGAAGAGCTTCCAGTTCTCCTTCATGAAACGCTCGTCTTCGTAGGCTTCCATGCCGAATGCCTTGACGATGCGGTTGCCCTGAATGCTTTCCTGCAAAAGCGAGGTCAACTGTCCGGTGCTGATCTGGCCGCGCCGGGTGAAGCGCTTGATCCGCCGGCTGAGCCGCATGATCGGCAGCACGGACGCCGGAAAGACGAAAAACGCGATCGACGCGAGCACCCAGTCCTTGAAAAACGCAACCACGATCAACACCGCCAGCGAGGTGGCGTCTTTGAGAAAGGAGGCGAGCGCGTCGGTGATCGAGTAGCGCACGAGCTGCACGTCGCTGTTCACCCGCGCAATCAGCGTCCCGGTGGGGTTGCGCTGAAAGAACGACAGCGAGAGCGATTGAAAATGGCGGTTCAACAGGTTGCGCACGTCGTTGATGATGCGCAGGCCGACGTAGTCGTTGAGATAGCTCTGGCCGAAATTCATCAACCCGCGGAAGGCGAAGATCGCGATCACGATCAGCGGCAGATAGTTGAGCGCGGTCGGGTCTTTGCGCGCAAAGACGTCGTCCATGACGTGCTGCACCAGGAATGGCAGCGTCCCGTCGGTGGCGCCGAAGCCGAGCATGCACACCATGCCCAGGATAAAATAGGGCCACACGTAGGGCCGTAAAAATTGCAGCAGGCGCAGATAGTGAGCCCATTCGGAATCTTTTTTCATTGCATCATTCCCAGCGCGAGGTCGGCGACCCGCCCGGCGGCGCCCGGACTGCCCAGGCGCTCGCGCAGGCGGGCGAGTTGTTCGGTCATGCGCGCGCGCGCTTTTGCGTCCTCGAGCAAGGCGCGGCTTTCGGCGGCGAGCCGCTCGGGGTTGACGTCGCTCTGGATCAGCTCGGGCATGAGCCGCTCCTCGGCGATCAGATTGACCATGCCGATGTGGCGCACGCGCACCAGACAGCGGGCGATCCAGTAGGTCAGCCAGGACAAGCGATACACGATAATCATCGGCCGGCCGAGGAGCGCGATTTCCACCGTCGCCGTGCCGGAAGCGGTCCAGACCAGGTCGGCGGCGTGCACCGCATTGTAGCGGTCGTCGTCGATCACCGGGATCGCCGGCACGGCGCCTTGCAGGATCGCTTCCACTTCCGGCGCGCCGATGGTCGGCGCGCGCACGCAGAAAAACTGCACGCGCCGCTCGCGCCCGAGGAGCGCCGCCGCATCGCGCATCACCGGCAGGTGGCGCGTGATTTCGGCGCGCCGGCTTCCCGGCAGGAGCGCGACCACCGGCTTCTGTGGATCCAAGCCGAGCTTCTCGAGGGCCGTTTCGCGGTCCTCGTCGGCCTTGACGCTTTCGAGCAGCGGATGGCCGACGAAGGTCGCCTTGACGCCATGGCTTCGATAGAAGGACTCCTCGAACGGAAAGATCACCGCCATGCGGTCGACCCAGCGGGCGATCTGGCGCACCCGCCCTCGGCGCCACGCCCAGATCTGCGGGCTCACGTAATAAAGCACCGGAATGCGCAGGCGCTTGGCGTAGCGCGCCAGGCGCAGATTGAACTCGGGAAAATCGATCAGCACCAGAAGACTGGGGCGCCGCTCGCGCAGCGCCCGCTTGAGAAGCGCATACGCGCGCCAGAGATTGCTCAGGTTGCCGGCAAGCTCCACCAGGCCCATGCCGGTCAGCTTGGCGACGCTAAAAAGCGTTTCGAAACGGGTCTGCTGCAAGCGCTCGCCGCCCACGCCGTAAACGTTTAACTCCGGCGCGCGGCGGTGCAAGGCATCGACCAGTTGCGCGCCGTGCGCGTCGCCCGAAGCCTCGCCCACCACCAACATGATTTCCTTTCCCCGCGCCATGATCCGCAAAAGATCCGCGATCAAAGCTGCGAGCTGATCAACGACGCGATCTCGAGCGCGCGCAGGCCTTCGGCGCCGCCCACCAGCGGCAGACTGCGGCGCGCCACGCAGTCGAGAAAGGAGTCGATTTCGTCCGCAAGCGCGTCCCCTTCCTTGATCTCCACCGACTCGGTGCGAATGTCGAGCCAGCCGGCGCCCGGCGCAGGCTTGTAGAAAATCTGCGCGCGGCGCTGGTCGTAGTCGATGGAAATATACGCGTCGGGCTGAAAAAAGCGGATCTTGCGCTCGCGCTTGAGCGAGACCCGGCTCGAGGTGACGTTAGCGATGCAGCCGTTGGCGAAATTGATGCGCGCGTTGGCGATGTCCGGCTTTTCGGTCAGCACCGGCACGCCCACCGCTTCGACCCGCTGGATCGGCGCGCGCACCAGGCTCGCGATCACGTCGATGTCGTGGATCATCAAATCGAGCACCACGTCCACGTCGGTGCCGCGCTCGACGAACGGCGCCAGGCGGTGGCATTCGACGAACTTGGGATCTTGGATCACGCCCTCGAGGCGGCGGATCGCCGGGTTGAAGCGCTCCAGGTGGCCCACTTGAAGAATGACGTTTTTGCTTTCCGCCAGGCGCACCAGCTCGCGCGCCTCGGCGAGATCGGCGGTGATCGGTTTTTCGACCAGCACGTCGATGCCCGCCTCGATGAAATCGCGCGCCACCTGAAAGTGAAGCCGTGTGGGGACTGCGATGCTGGCGCAGCGCACTTTGCCGAACAGCTCGCGATAATCGGTCACTGCCGCCGCGCCCACCGCGGCGCCGATCTCGGCGGCGCGCGCCGCGTCGATATCGGCCACCGCGAGGAGCTCGGCTTTGCTCGACGCGGCGTATTTCTCGGCGTGAAATTTGCCGAGATAGCCGACACCGACCACCGCGCTGGGAATGCCGTTTGCCGCCATCGCCGCGCTACTCCGCCCCGACGCCGACCACGGCAATGCCGGCGGCGTCGGCCTGTTTCAGCAATTCTTCTTTTTCCAGCAAAATTGTTTTTCCCGCTTCCACCGCCAGAACCGCGCCGCCGACCGCGCTCAGGCGCGCCACCGTGTCCACGCCGACCGCCGGCACGTCGAAGCGCAGGTCCTGCTGCGGCTTGCTGACTTTGACGACGATGCAGCCCCGCTGCGCCAGGCGCCCGCCGCGCTCGATCGCCGCATCCGTGCCTTCGACCGCTTCGACCGCGAGCACCATCTGCTGCTTGACGACGACGGTCTGGCCGATGCCGAGGCGGCCGACTTCCTTCGCCACGCGAAAGCCGAGCTCGATGTCGTTCCACTCCTCCGGCCGCGGCGCGCGCCGGCCGAGCACGCCGGCCGCGGCGATCATCTGCGGCAGGCACAGGGTCGACGACAAAACCTCGATGCCGTCGCTCGCCAGCTCCTCCGCGATGCCACGCAGCAGCGCGTCGTCCTCGCGGCTCTTGAGCCTGGCGAGAAAACGCGCGCCGCGCAGATCGGGGCGAAAATTGCCGAACAATTTCACCTTGCGAATGCCGCCGGCCATCACCGCCTCGCTGACTCCGGCGCGCTGAAAGGCGGCGATGATCTTGCCGAGCTGGCCGACGTAGACCCAGGTCACTTCGTCGGCAGCGCGCTCGATGGCCGCATCGGTCTCGCCGCGGTGCGCCGCGGCGATCACGCGGTAGCCTTCGCGCCGCGCCTCGGCGGCGAAGAGCAGCGGGAACTTGCCGTTGCCCGCGATCAATCCCAGCTTCTTCACAAATTCTGCGGTCCGTCCGGCGCGGCGCCGGGCCGGCGGCTCAACGGCAGATGCCGCGCTCCGACCCGGCGATGAAAGAAACAAATTTTTCGATCTCGGGGATGGCCGGCAGCTCCTCGCGAATTTTTTTCAGCGCCTCCTCGGTGCGCAGCGCCGACTGAAAGGCGATGCGATAGGCCTTGCGGATCAGCGCGATCACCGATTTGTCGAAGCCGCGCCGGCGCAGCCCCTCGAGGTTGAGGCCGCGCAGCCGGGCGCGGTCCCCGGTCGCATTGCAGTACGGCGGCACGTCCTTGGAAACCATCGATCCCGCGCCCAGGATCGCGCCCGCGCCGATGCGCACGAACTGGTGGATGCCGACCAGGCCGCCGACGATGACGAAATCCTCGATCACCACATGCCCCCCCAGGGTAGCGCCGTTGGCGATCACGTTGCGGTCGCCGAGAATGCAGTCGTGGGCGATGTGGCACTGCATCATCAAGAGATTCTGGTTGCCCACCCGGGTCACCATGCCGCCGCCGGCGGTGCCGGGATTGAGCGAGACGTATTCGCGGATGGTGTTGCGCTCGCCGATCACGAGCTCGCTCGGCTCGCCCTTGTACTTGAGATCCTGCGGCACCGTGCCCACCGAGGCGAAGGGAAAAATCACGTTGCCGGGGCCGAGCGTCGTGCGCCCGTCGAGGACCGCGTGCGCGTGAATCCGGCAGCCCTTGCCGATCTTCACACCCGCCCCCACGACGCAATACGGACCGATCTCGACGTCGCTGTCGAGCTCGGCGCGCGGATCGACCACCGCCGTCGGATGCACCCGGCTGGAATTCACGCGCGGCTCCTCAGGACAGTTCCACTTCCATGGCGGAGATTTCCGCCTGCGCGACCAGATTGCCGTCCACGGTGGCGATGCCCTGCATTTTCCAGAACGAGCCGCGCCGCTTGAGGCAGGTGAGCTCCATGCGCAGCTGATCCCCGGGCTCCACCGGCTTTTTGAACTTCACGTTGTCGAGCCCGGTCAGCACGAAGACGCGATTGTTGGCCATGCCGCCGCGCGCGGCGTGCGCGAAGATCGCGCCCACCTGCGCCATGGCCTCGCAGATCAACACCCCCGGCATCACCGGGCGGTGGGGAAAATGGCCGAGAAAAAAATGCTCGTTGATGCTGACGTTCTTGATGCCGACGATCCTCTCTTCGCCGTGGATCTCCTCGATCCGGTCCACCAGCAGGAACGGGTACCGATGCGGTATGTGCTTGACGATGTCGTTAATGCTCATCATCGCGATCCAACTCCTTTTCCGCCCCCTTGAGCATGCCTGCGCACTGTTTTTCCAGGCGGCGCACCGCATTCCAGAGCTTGGGGAGCTGCGGGATCAGCGCCATGACTCTCAGCCACTCGTGGTGCGGCGCGGCGGCGAGGCCGCCCGAGAGGACCGCGCCCGGGGGCACCGACTGCGCGATGCCCGACTGCGGGCCGATGGTCGCGCCCTCGCCGATCTCGATGTGATTGACCACCCCCACCTGCCCCGCCAGAGTCACGTTGCGCCCAAGCCGCGAGCTTCCCGCCACGCCGGCCTGGGCCGCGATCACGGAATATTCCCCGACCGTCACATTATGAGCAATTTGCACCAGATTGTCGATTTTAGCGCCGCGGCCGATCACCGTGCGCCCGAGAGTTGCGCGGTCGATCGTCGTGTTGGCGCCGATTTCGACGTCGTCCTCCACCACGACAATGCCGGTTTGGGGAATCTTCACCCGGCTGGCGCCGCGCCCCGCGTAGCCGAAACCGTCGCTGCCGATGACCGCGCCGGCATGGAGAATGACGCGCGCCCCCACCCGGCATTGCTCGCGCACCACGACGTTCGGATGCAACACGCAATCGGCTCCGACCTCCGAGCCATCGCCGAGAAAGACGCCCGGAAAAAGCACCGCACCGGTCCCGACGCGAACCCGCTTACCGACGAACGCGCCGGGAAAAATCGTCGCGCCGGCGCCGATAACCGCGCTCGGATCGACGAACGCGCCGGCCGCGACCTGGCCGCTGAATTCGGGCGCGGGTGAAAAGAGCTGGGCGATTTTCGCGAAGGCGACGTAGGGATCGGCGGTTTCCAGGAGATTCAGCGCCGCGGGCAGGCGGCTTCGGTCAAGCGCGCCGGCGCCGACGATCACCGCGCTCGCGCGGCAGCGCGCGAGAAAGCGCTGGTAGCGCGGATTGCTGAGAAAGGTGATGTCGCCGGGCCCGGCCTCGTCGATCGGCGCCACTCGGCGGATCAGCGCGGCGCCGTCTCCCATGACTTTGCCGCCGACGTGGGCCGCAAGATCATCGAGGGTTCTGCTGCTCGCCACTTATTTTTTATTCCGGCTATTGTAGGTTTCGATGACCTTGCTGGTGATGTCGATGCCCTGGTCGCTGTAGAGGATCTGCGAGCGCTCGAGGATCAAGGTAAATTTTTCCGCCTTGCCGACCTCGTTGACGATCGTTTCCAGATCCTTGAGGATGTCCGCCATCAACTGATTGTTTTTCTGCTGCAGCTCCTGCTGGTAATCGGACATGCTGCGCTGCAGCGCGACGGAGCGCTTCTGAAAATCGGCTTCCAGATTGCGCCGCTCCTCTTCTTTCAGAAGCGGTCCCTTTTTTTCCAGGTCGGTCTTCAAGCGATCCAGATCCTGGCGCTCCTTCATGATGTCGGCTTCGGCCTTTTTCACCTGCGCCTGAAAGCGCTCCTTGGCGCGCTTGCCCGCCTGCGATTCCGAAATCACCCGCTGAATGTCGATAAAGCCGATCTTAATTTTTTCCTGCGCGAACGCGGGCGCGCACGAAACGACCAGCCATGCTAGCGCGAGCCAATACTTCACTGGGAACCTCCGGTCAAATTTTGTGAAGAAGACGAAATGGCAGTCCGCTCAGGGTTGGCTGCCGATGGAGAAGCCGAGCACCGAAGTCTCATCGCCCGACTTCTTGTTCAGAGGAAAACCGAGCTCGACCCGGAGCGGACCGAAGGGCGACATCCAGCGCACCCCCGCGCCGACCGATCTTCTGAGATCGCTGAAGCTGAAACCGTTGGTGAAGGCGTTGCCCAGGTCGAAAAACGCGACGCCGCGCACGCCGTACTGCTCCATGATCGGAAACAGCAGCTCGGTATTCATCACCACCGCGGCATCGCCGCCGACCACATCGGTGCCGTGGCATTTGACGGTGGGCGGATTGTCGTCGTGATTGGTAACACAGGAGGGCTCGCGCGGCCCCAGGCTGCGCTCGGCGAAGCCGCGCACCGAGTTGATGCCGCCCAGGAAGTAGCGCTCGAAGAGCGGCAGATCGTTGTTGCTGTTGCGCGAAGCGAATCCCAGGCCGTAGCCCAGTTGTCCGCCCAGGGCAAGCACGTAGTTGCCGCCCCAGTTGGGGTCTTTGAGCAGCGGGTAATGCCAGCGCCCGCTCACGTCGGTCTTGATGAAGCGCGAATCGCCGCCGAGGCCGGCGAACTTCACGGAAAAAGCCGACTTGGTGCCTTCAGTGGGCGCGAAGAAATGATCGCGGCTGTCGTAGGTGATGCCCGGCGTCACGCTGCTCGTGATCGAGGTGCCCTCTTCCGCTTTGATCGCGTCGGTGGCGGCGGGATCGATGCCGCCGATTTTTTCCCGCGTGAGATCGTAAGCCACGCCGCCTTTCATGTAATCCCACATGCTGGTGGCGCCGTTGCTCGCCAGCTCATCCGATCCCACTTCCTTCTGGCGCGGCGAGCCGAAGAACGGCATGCGGAAATCCTTCAGCGGATAATAGGTATTGACGCCGAAGCCGAGCTTGCGCTCGTCGAAGTCGGAGAACTCGCGCTTGGTATTGAACAGATCGACGCCGAGGGCGACTTTGGAGTCGTTGAAGTAGGGGTCGTTCAGACTCAGAATGTAATCCTGGCGCTTGGAGCCGATGCTGAAATTGCCGCTCACGCCCTGGCCCTTGCCGAAAAGGTTTTTCTCCGAGACGTTGGTATTGAGCAAAAATCCGTCGCCGCTGCTGTAGCCGGCGCCGATCTGAAAGGTTCCGGTCGGCCCTTCCTTCACGTCCACCTGCAGATCGACCGTATCGGGCTGACTGGTTTTCTTGGTGGTGAGCTGCACGTCCTCGAAATAGCCGGTGCGCTGGAGCGCGTTTCGGCTCTGGGTGACTTTGGAGCTGGAAAAAAGCTCCTGCTCGTTGGTCAGAAGCTCGCGGCGCACTACCTTGTCACGGGTCTTGGTATTGCCCGCCACCAGAATCCGGTTGAAATACACCGGCGGCCCTTTGGTGATCACCAGCGCGATATCGACGTTCTTGTCCTTGGAATTGACCCGGGTGACCGGATCCACCTGGACAAAAGCAAAGCCCTTGTTCGAATACATGTCGGTCAGCGTCGTGACGTCTTCGCGCAGACGGCTGCCGCGAAAGATCTGCCCGGTGGTGAGCTTGACCGACTTGAGCATCTCCTTGCCGTCCTGAATCAGCTCGCCGCCGATCTCCACTTTGCCGACCCGGTACTGCGGACCCTCGCTGATGCGAAAGACCACTTCCAGGCCGTCGCGCGCGCGCAGGATCACCGGCTCGTCGATTTTGTGCTCGACGTAGCCGTTGTCGTTGTAATGATTGGACAGGATCGCCACGTCGTTGGTCAGCATGTCGCGGTCGAGCACGCCGCGGTTGGTGATAAACGAGAAAATCCACTCTTCCTTGGTCGCGATCAGGCCCTTCAGCTCGCTGTCCGAAAACGCCTTGTTGCCTTCGAATTCGATGCGCTTGATCAGCAGCCGGTTGCCCTCGTTGATGTCGAGGGTGATCACGGCCTGATTGTTGGCCTCCACCGTGATCGAGTGATCGACGAGCGCGTTCACGTAGCCCTGGTCGTTGTAGAGCTTGCGCACCTTCTCGACACCTTCGGCGACTTTACTGCGGTCGAGGATCGTGCGCGGCGTCACGCCGAGCGCGGTTTCGATCTTGTCCTTCGCCACCTGCGACGAGCCCTGGATCTTGACCTCGCGCACGAAGGGTTTCTCTTTGACCGCGTAGGTCAACACGCCGTCCGGCGACAGCTCGGCCTGCACGTCGTCGAAAAAGCCCATGCGGTAAATTGCTTTCACGTCCTGATCGACGACGGCGCGGTCGAAGGCCTCGCCGGCGCGGCTTTTCAAGTGCAGGCGGATGCCGTCGTCCTCGACCCGCACGTTGCCGCTGATCTGAACGCTTTTAAGGATGACTTTTTCCTGCGCCTGGGCGCCGGAGAGCAGATGGCTGGCGAAAAAAAAGACCAGCGATAGCAATAAAACCACGAGGAAGGTTCCGGCGGTTTTAAAGAATTCCATTGGAAAGGGCCAGCCCAAGCATGAGAAAACGGGCAAAGGTTTCTGATTTTTTAGCAAAAGCCGCCATTTTTGTAAAGCCGAATATCGGGAGTGATTCCCGGCAAGCGGCCGCTTCTCACAGCGGCGCAAGCCGCCCGTCGCGCAGCTCCACGCAGCGCCCGATCTTTGCGGCGAACTGGCGGTTGTGGGTGGCGACGATCAGGGCGATGCCGTGCTCCTCGTTGAGCTTGAAAAGCAGATCCTGAACCTCCTCGCCGATGCGCAGGTCGAGGGATCCGGTGGGCTCGTCGGCGAGCACGAGCCTGGGCTTCAAAATCACCGCCCGCGCCACCGCCACCCGCTGCTGTTCGCCGCCGGAGAGCTTGCCCGGCCGGTGGCCCAGGCGATCGGCCAGGCCGACTAAGTCGAGCAGCCGCGCCGCCTCGCTTTTGGCCTCGGCCGGATCCATCCCCTGAATGAGCGCCGGGAACATGACGTTTTCCAGGGCGGAGAAATCCGGCAGCAGATAGTGAAACTGAAACACAAAGCCGATCTGGCGGTTGCGAAATTCGCAGAGCGCGGTCTCGTCGTCGAGGGGCAGCTCCCTGCCGGCAAAAAGAATTTTGCCGGCGTTGGGCCGATCGAGGGTGCCGAGAATGTGCAGCAAGGTGCTTTTGCCGACCCCCGATTCGCCCACCACCGCCACCCGCTCGCCCTCGGCCAGATCGAGATCGAGACCGCGCAGCACGTGGATTTCGTTGCCGCCCTCGTGAAAGGATTTTTCCAGCTCGCGCGCCGACAGGAGATTACTCATAGCGGATGATTTCCACCGGATCGAGCTTGGCGGCCTGGCGCGCCGGATAAAGGCTCGCGAGCAGGCAAACCGCGAAGGAAGTTGCCGCCACCAGCACCACGTTGCCGGCGTAGACGCGCACCGGCACGGTGGAGATCAGAAAAACTCCGTCGGGCAGCTGAAAGCCGTACTCGGACATGAGCCAGCATACGAGCAGGCCCAGAACCACGCCCAGCGCGGTGCCGATCACGCCGATGATGCAGCCCTTCAGCAGAAAAATCCGCCGAATGCTGCCCTGGGTCGCGCCCATGGAGCGCAGGATCGCGATGTCCTTTTTCTTCTCCATCACGACCATCACCAGAGTCGAAATGATGTTGAAAGCGCCGATCAGCACCATCAGCAGCAAAACCAGAAAATAAACCGTCTTTTCCAGCTTCAAAGCCGAGAACAGATTGGGCCAGAGCCGGGTCCAGTCCTCGGCGAAGTAGGGAAAGCCGAAATCGCGCTGAATTCGCTCGGCGATCTCGCGCGATCGCTCCACGTCGCTCACGCGCATCTCGATGTTGGTCACCGCGCCGTCGAGCTCGAAGAACTTCTGCGCGTCGGCGAGGGCCATCAGCACCAGGGTCGAATCGATCTCGCTCATGCCGGTACGCAGAATGCCGACCACCGCGAAGCGGCGCACCTTGGGAATCACGCCGATGGCGGTGGGGCTTCCGAGCGGCGAGACCACCTGCACCGGGCTGCCGAAAAACACTCCCAGCTGATTGGCCAGGCGCTCGCCGAGAATAATTCCCGGCAGCAGCACCGTGCGGTCTTCGACCTGGACCGGCTGCGGCTTCGAGAGCGCGGCCAGGCTCCCCTCGCGCAGGTAGCTTTGCAGGTTGACCACGCCGTTGACCCGGGCGGGATCGACGCCGCGCACCACCACGCCCGAGACCCGCGACCCCGAGGTCAGCATCACCTGGCCGTAGATCGTCGGCGAAGCCGCCACCACGCCCTTTTCTTTCGCCACCTGCTGGAGCAGCTTTTCGTAATCGTGCAGCGTGTCGCCGGACTTCACCAGCGCGATGTGCGCGTTGATGCCGAGCAGCCGGTCGCGCAGGGTTTCCTCGAAGCCGGTCATCACCGCCATCACCACGTTGAGCGTCATCACGCCGATCATCACGCCGAGCACGGAGATCAGCGTGATCAGAGAAATGAAAGTTTCCTGACGGCGCGCCTGCAGGTAGCGCAGGCCGATAAAAAGCTCGTATTTCATGCAGCCCAATCCGGCCTAGCGCTGCGGGCGGAGCAGCGGAAAAAGAATCACGTCGCGGATGGAAGGCGAATTGGTAAAGAGCATCACCAGCCGGTCGATGCCGATCCCTTCGCCTGCTGCCGGCGGCATGCCGTATTCGAGCGCGCGCACGTAATCTTCGTCGATCGGGTTGGCGGTCTCATCCCCCGATTCGCGCGCCGCCATCTGCGCGAGAAAACGCTCGCGCTGATCCGCCGGATCGTTCAGCTCGGAAAAGGCGTTGGCGAGCTCGCGCCCGCCGATGTAAAGCTCGAAGCGATCGACCATCGCCGGATTGCGATCGTTCTTGCGCGCCAGCGGCGAGACTTCGATCGGATAGCCGGTGATGAAGGTCGGTTGAATCAATTGGGCTTCCGCCGCCGCCTCGAAGACTTCCACCAGCGCGCTGCCGTAGGAAAGTTTCGCATCCAGGTGAATTTCCCGCTTGCTCGCGAAGCCCCGCAGGCCGTCGAGGGTCGCCACCTCGTCCGCGGCCGCGCCGCCGTACGCAACGATCGCCTCTGCGATGGAGAGACGGCGCCAGGGCGCGGCGAGGTCGATGGTGTGCTCGCCGTAGGCGAGTTGCAGCGATCCCGCAACTTCCCGCGCCAGAGCCGTGAACAACTCCTCGGTCAGCGCCATCAGGTCGTCGAAGGTCGCGTAGGCTTGATAAAACTCGAGCATGGTGAATTCCGGATTGTGCCGGACGGAAATCCCTTCGTTGCGAAAATTGCGGTTGAGCTCGAAGACCCGCTCGAAACCGCCCACCAGCAGGCGCTTCAAAAACAGCTCCGGCGCGACGCGCAGATAAAGCTCCATGTCGAGGGTGTTGTGATGGGTCACGAACGGCCGCGCCGCCGCGCCGCCGGGAATCGACTGCATCATCGGCGTCTCGACCTCGAGAAAATCCCGCGCCTCGAAGAAACGCCGCAACAGCGCGACGATGCGCGAGCGCGTCTCGAACACCCGGCGCGCTTCAGCGTTGACCATCAGATCGAGGTAGCGCTGGCGGTAGCGCGCCTCCACGTCGGAGAGCCCGTGCCATTTCTCCGGCAGCGGGCGCAGGCATTTGGTCAAAAGCCGCAGGCTCTGCGCTTCCAGCGTCAGCTCCTTCGTCCTGGTGCGAAACAGATGACCCGAGACCCCGACGATGTCGCCCGTATCGAGGGTGCGAAACAGATCGTAGGTTTCCTTGCCGACGCCGTCCTGCTGAATATAAACCTGCAGGCGTTCCCGGCGATCCTGAATGTGAAAGAAAGACGCTTTGCCCATGCGCCGGAGCGCAACGATGCGCCCGGCGATGCGGATATCCCTGGGAGCCGCCGCGAGATCCTCGTCGCCGGCCGTCGCATAGCGCCCGGCGATTGCCGACGCCGTGTGGGTCGGTTTGAAATCGTTGGGATAAAGCGCCGCGCCCGCCGCTTTGAGCTTGGCGAGCTTTTGCTTGCGCACTTCGACCTGTTCGATGGATGGTTCGTTGGGATTGGAATCGCTTTCAGCCATTTTGCGCTCGCTCTTCTGCCGCCCGCCTCCGCGCCGCTCCCATCAAGATAGAACAGCCGTCCGCCGGCACAAGACTACAGACCGAGATTTTTGCAGATACGCTCGAGGGAATAGGATTTATTCAAGGAATAGAAATGGAGGCCGTTCACGCCGAAGCGGATCAGATCCTCGCACTGCCGGCTCGCGTACTCGATGCCCACTTCCACCGCCCCCTCGTCGTCGTTTTCCACCCGCGCCAGCTCGCGCTCGAGCCGGGGCGGAATTTTTGCGCAGCACAGCGCCGTAAAGCGGCGCACCTGCGCGACGGATAAAATCGGCAGCACGCCGGGCACGATCGGCACGGTCACGCCGAGCTTTCGCAGATCCTCGACGAAACGATAGTAATCCTCGTTGTCGAAAAACAGCTGCGTAATGACCGCCGCGGCGCCAGCGTTGACCTTGTCGCGCAAAAATTTGAGATCCGAGGCGCGATCCGGCGCGCGCGGATGCACTTCCGGAAACCCGGCGACGCCGATCGAGAAGCAGCCGAGCGCCGCCGCCTCGCGCACCAGCTCGATGGCGTGCTGAAAGCCGTCGGGGTGGGGCCGCCAATCGGCCATGCCCTGCGGCGGATCGCCGCCGAGCGCCAGGAGATTCTCGATTCCTTTGCTCTTCAGCCGGCGCAGAATCGCGCGCGCCTCGTCTTTGGACTGGCCCACCACGGTGAGATGGCACATCACCTCGAGGCCGCAGCCCTCATGGATGGTTTCGACCAGGTCGATGGTTTTTTCGCGCGTGCTTCCGCCAGCCCCGTACGTTACGGAACAAAAGCCAGGATTGAGCCTCTTGATGATCTCGATTTCGCTGAAGAGGTTTTCCTCGCCTTTGTCCGTCTTCGGAGGAAAGAACTCGACCGACAGGGTCAAGCCGGGCCGGGCGTACAGGTCGGCTAACTTCACGCAATTCCTTGATGACTACCTTCGGCGTAGCGCTATTAATAGCACAAGGTTATGAGGCGGACAATTGGAAGCGGCGGGAAAGAGAAAAGATTGTATCCGCGCTTACCCGCGCCGCGCGCGGGCGCGCGCGGCCACCGGGTCGCAGCCCGAGCCCGGCTCGGGCGTAATCAGCGGGCGCAGCGAATCGGTGTGGCGGAGCCATGCCGACTTGATTTCCTCCGCCACCTGGTAGGTCTCGAGCGTTTCCTTGAGAATCTGCCGCCGGCGCGCGAAGTGCCCGCCCATGATCGGGTGATTCCCATGCGCTTTGCCCAGCGGCTTGCCGGTGTACTTCACATCGGCGCCGAGGAAACTTGCAGCGAGCTGATATTCCATTTCCTTGATGCGCGCGCGGTCGGCGTTGCGAAAGAAAAAGCCGATCATGCGGTCCTCGAAGACCCGGTCGATGAACGCGTCGATGATCGCGCGCAGGCGCGCCGCGCCGCCGAGCTTTTCGAACAGACTTGGGCTCATCGAGGAAACCGTCCCGCTCACATCATGCCGAGCTGCAGGCGCGCCGCCTCCGACATCTTGCTCGGGTCCCAGGGCGGGTCCCAGACCAGGTCGATTTTGACCCCGGCCACGCCATCCACCGCTTTGATTTTGGTCTCGATCTCCGCCGGCAGCGACTGCACCGCCGGACAATGGGGCGAGGTGAGCGTCATCTGAATGGTCACTTCGCCTTGCGCACTCACCGTGACTTCGTACACCAGCCCGAGCTCGTAAATATTGACCGGAATTTCCGGGTCGAAACAGGAGCGCAGCGCTTCGATGACCTGCGCCTCGATGATGGTCGCGTTGATCGCGTTCATTGCGATTTTATTCGATGCCGAGCTGCTGCTTGGCCCGGCCGGAGATCCGGCTTTGATTCCACGGCGGATCCCAGACCAGCTCCACGTCCGCGTCGCGCACCCCGGGCACGGCGAGCAGCCTTTTCTTGATATCGGCTTTGAGGAACTGCCCCATGCCGCAACCCTGAGCGGTCAGGGTAAATCGCACCCGCGCGCTGTAGCCGCCGTCGGGCAGGGGCAGCACGGCGCAGTCGTAGATCAAGCCGAGATCGACGATGTTGACGGGGATCTCCGGATCGAAGCACGAGCGGAGCTCGTTCCAGACCAGCTCCTCGACCGTGCCCGTCGCGGCTTTCTCCTGATCTCTGGAATCCGGCGCGGCGCTGAAGCCCAGGGCATCGCCGTCCTGGCCGTCGATGCGCAGGGTGTGGCCGCGCTCGGTCATCACCGTGAACGTGCCGCCCAGCGCCTGGGTCAGCCACACGGTACTGCCCGCGAGCAACGAGGCGCGCTCGCCGCTTGGCACCATGACCGCATCGCAATCGCGCCGTAATTTAATCGGCTTCTCGCTGTTCATGCCCTTGAGACTCCTCGCCAACCGCTCACTCGGTGGTCGCCGGCCGGGTATCGCCATGAAGCGCCGCGTTGACCGTGTGCCACGCCAGGCTGGCGCACTTCACCCGCGCCGGAAATTTGCACACGCCGGAAAGAATTTTGAGCTTTCCGACCTTTTCGCCGCCGTCCGCCGCCGCGCCGGTCAGCATTTTATGCACGTTCTCGAACAGCTCCTCGGCGTCCGCCGCGGACTTGCCCTTGAGCTCCGCCGTCATCATGGACGCCGAAGCTTTGGAGATCGCGCAGCCCGATCCCTGAAAGCTCACGTCGCGGATCACGCCGTCCTCGAGGTGCAGATACACCGTCACGTGGTCGCCGCACAAGGGATTATAACCCTCCGCCGTGCGGTTGGCATCGGCCATCACCCGATAATTTCTCGGGCTCTTGTTATGGTCGAGAATGACTTCCTGATAAAGCTCGTCCAGATCCGACATCAGCCAAAGACCTTTCGCACCCGATAGATCGCGCGCGCCAGCGCGTCCACTTCTTCGATCGTGTTGTAGAACGCAAAGGAAGCGCGCGTGGTCGCCGGCACGCCGAAACGCTGCATCACCGGCATGGCGCAGTGATGGCCGGCGCGCACCGCCACCCCTTCCTGATCGAGAATCGTGCCCACGTCGTGAGCGTGAACGTTGTCGAGCACGAACGACAGAACGCCGGCCTTTTCCTTCGCCGTGCCGATGATGCGCAGGCCGTCGATATCGGCGAGCCGCTCGGTGGCGTAGCTGAGGAGCTTGTGCTCGTGCGCCGCAATCCGCTGCCAATCCAACGCCGAGAGATAATCGATCGCGGCGCCGAGACCGATGCCGCCGGCAATGTGCGGCGTGCCCGCTTCGAACTTGTACGGCAAAACGTTGTAATGGGTTTTCTCGAAGGTCACCAGGCTGATCATGTCGCCGCCGCCCTGATACGGCGGCATTTTTTCCAGCAGCTCGGCGCGCCCGTAAAGCACCCCGACGCCGGTGGGGCCGAACAATTTATGGCCGGAAAAAGCGTAAAAATCGCAGCCGAGATCCTGCACATCGACGCGCATGTGCGGCACCGCCTGGGCGCCGTCGACCAGCACCGGCACGCCGTGGGCGTGGGCCGCTGCGATCATCGCCTTGACCGGCACGACGGTGCCGAGCGCGTTCGACACGTGGGTCACCGAAATCAGCTTGGTGCGGCTGTTGAAAAGCCGCTGGTACTCCTCGAACACGATCTCGCCGTCGTGATTGATCGGGATCACCCGCAAGCGCGCACCGATCTGCTCGCAGAGCATCTGCCACGGCACGATGTTGGAGTGGTGTTCCATCGCCGACACCACGATCTCGTCGCCGCTCCGGAGCGAGCCGCGGCCGTAGCACTGCGCCACCAGGTTGATCGCTTCCGTGGTGCCGCGCACGAAAATGATTTCCTTCTCCGAGCGCGCGTTGAGGAAGGCGCGAATTTTTTCCCGCGCCGCTTCGTAAGCGGCCGTGGCCTGCTCGCTCAGATAATGCACGCCGCGGTGAATGTTGGAATTCTCCGCGCTGTAGTACTGGATGAGCGCATCGATGACGCCCTGGGGCTTCTGGCTGGTGGCGCCGTTGTCGAGGTAGACCAGCGGCTTGCCGTGCACCTTGAGCTTGAGGATCGGAAAATCCGCGCGCACCCGCTCCACCTCGAAGCTGCAAGCAGCGTCGCGAGAATCCGCCCGATGAGAAGCCGCTTTCATGATCTCTGCTCAAACCTTCTCGAACTGCGCCGCCAGATACTGCTCCAACCGGGCGCGCAGGAAATCGATTTTAATCCGCGCCACCACGTCGGCGGCGAAAGCGAAACTCAGAAGGCTTCGCGCTTCTTCCAATCCCAGACCGCGCGAGCGCAGATAAAACAGCGCGTCGCCGTCGAGTTGGCCGATGGTCGAGCCGTGGCTGCACTTGACGTCGTCGGCGTGGATTTCCAGCTGCGGCTTGGTGTTCACCACCGCGTTTGCCGATAAAAGCAGATTCTTGTTCACCTGGCGCGCGTCGGATTTCTGCGCGTCCTTATGCACGACGATTTTGCCGTTGAACACGCCATGCGCCGCGCCGCTGAGGATTCCCTTGTAAAGCTCGAAGCTCGTCGCATGCGGCTTCAGGTGATCGATCTCGGTGTAATTATCCACGTGCTGCCGCGCGCCCGCGATATAGAGCCCGTTGAGCGCGCACTCGGCGCCCTCGCCGTTCAGCGCCACGTGGACGTGGTTGCGAATCAGCGACCCGCCGAGCGTCACGGCGTGCGCCGTGAGCCGCGCGCCGCGCGCCAGATCGGCGTCGAGCGCGCCGGTGTGAAAGCCGCCCGGCCCTTCGCGCTGCACGCGATAATGCTCGGCCACGGAATCCGCCGCGCCGATCAATTCGGTCACTGCGTTGCAGAAATAACTCTCTTCGCTGAGACCGACGTAGCTTTCGACGATTTTCGCTTCGCTGCCGGCGCCGAGAAAAATCAAGGTGCGCGGGTGCGCGGCGATCTGGCCGGCGGCCGAGGCGTAAATTAAATGAATCGGTTCCGCCAGGCGGCAACCCGGCGGCACCGCCACGACCGCGCCCTCGCCCAGAAAAGCGGTGTTGAGCGCGACAAAAGCCTGGCTGCGAAAATTCGCGTGGCGCCCGAGCTCTTCCGAGAGCAACGGCTCGTTCTGCGCGATCAGCTCCGCCAGACTCGCCAGGCGCGCGCCGCGCGGCAGCTCCGGCACGCGCGACAGCCGCGGCACCGGCAGGCCGTTGATGAAAACCAGCCGCGGCGACTCCGCATCGGCAAAGCTCAGGGCGAGAAGCCGCTCGGTATCGACCGGTCCGTCGAAAGCGCCCGGCCGCCGCCACTCGCGCGACGCGATCGGCTCGACGCTGGTATATTTCCACTCCTCCTGTTTCGTCGTCGGGAAACCCTGGGCCGCGAAGCTCGCGATGCCGGCCTGGCGCAAATCCTTGAGCCACGCCGGGCCGGCATTGTTTTTTTTCGCCTCCTCGAAGGCGGCGACGTAGCGCGCTTTGCTGTCCTCGGCGATCATGGTTCTTGCGGAAGCGGGCTAGCGAGCGGCGGCGGCCGAAGTCTTCAGCCAATCGTAGCCGCGGCTTTCGAGCTCCAGAGCCAGCTCTTTGCTGCCCGACTTGATGATCCGGCCGTCGAACAGCACGTGGATAAAGTCGGGGACGATGTAATTCAAAAGCCGCTGGTAATGGGTGATCACGATCATCGCGCGGTCCGGCCGGCGCAGCGCATTGACGCCGTTGGCGACCACGCGCAAGGCGTCGATGTCGAGGCCCGAATCGGTCTCGTCGAGCAGCGCCAGCGCCGGATCGAGCACGGCCATCTGCAAAATTTCGTTGCGCTTCTTTTCGCCGCCGGAAAATCCCTCATTGAGCGGCCGGTTGATCAGCGCCTGATCCATTTCCACCAGCTTCATTTTTTCCTTGATCAGCGCGAGAAACTCCATCGCGTCCAGCTCTTCCAATCCCTGGTGCTTGCGCACCGAGTTGAGAGCGGCTTTGAGAAAGTAGGCCGTGCTCACTCCGGGAATTTCCACCGGGTATTGGAAGGCGAGAAAAATCCCCTCGCGCGCGCGGGTCTCGGGATTCATCGCCAGAAGATCCTTGCCCCGATACATTACCTCGCCGCCGGTGACTTCATAATTTTCCCGCCCCGATAAAACGTGCGCCAAAGTGCTCTTGCCGGAACCGTTCGGCCCCATGATCGCGTGCACTTCGCCGGCGCCGACGTGGAGATCGATACCGCGCAATATTTCCTTGTTTCCGACCCGGGCCTTGAGCCCGCGAATATCCAGCATTCTACGCCTCGAGAATCGAAATCAGACCGCCTTTTGCAGCGGCGAGCGAGTCAATCTTCCCTTGAGCCCCTGGCGGTCGGCGATCTCGGCGATCGAGACGCCGGCGAGAAAATCGGCGAGCACCAGCTGCGCCTTTTCCCAGACCGATTTTTGCGAGCACACGGCGCAAAACGAGCAGTAGCTCGCGCCCTGCTCGAGGCACTCCATCAAAACCAGCGGGCGCTCGACGGTTTCATAGACGTCCTTGATCGAGATTGCGGCGGCGCGCTTGGCCAGGGTGAATCCGCCCTTGGAGCCGATGTGCGATTGCACCAGCCCGCCCGCCACCATGTCTTTCATAATCTTGGAAAGATAGAACGACGGAATGTCCTGGCTCTTCTCGATGTCCGCCCGGCTCACGATCTTGCCTTCCGGCTGCCCGGCCAGATACGAAAGCGCGCGCACCGCGTAATCGACCCGCCGGCCGACATTCATCAGCGAGCTGCGCTCGCTTTTCGCTCTTGCGCGCTTCACGTTCGCCTCGCCTTAAATATAGACTCCTTAGGTCTTTATTGTCAAGGTGCCGCGGCGATGCCAACGCCCGCCGCCCGGCTAATTGTCGGAATCGCTCTCGCGCACGACCTCCGCCGCGTTTTTATCTTCGCGCAATCCCGCGAAGGCGGCGTGGCGCAGATGTCCGTCCGGGGTCCAGCTCGTGAACTCGATTTGCGCGACCAGCTCGGGCTTGAGCCACACGCATTTTTGCATCTCGCTTCGGGTGAGCGACCACGGCGTGCGCTTTTCTTCCGGCAGATCGACGAAGGGGCATTCGGCAGTATGGAGCGGTTTTAGCCGCGCCATCACCTCGCGCCGAAGCCGCGGCACGAAGCCGTTGCGCACTTTGCTCGCGTAGCGCAGCGCGCCTTGATCGTAGTACCCCACCACCAGCGCGTCGAACGGGTTGCCCCGAGTGTAGCCGCCGATCACCAGCTCCTGCCCCTGATTGGTCTTGAATTTGAGCCAGGCGCCGCTCCGCCGCCCCGGCTCGTAAAGTGAATTTTTACGCTTGGCAACGACGCCTTCGAAGCCGAGCTTTTTCGCCGCGCGCAAGAGTTTTGCGGGAGCGGTTGCGAAATTCTCCAGCAGCTGGATTTCTCCGCTCCGGCCTTCGAGCGCGCCGGCGAGCAGACTCCGCCGCGCGGAAAATTCCAGGCCCATGACGTTCCGGCCGCGATAAACCAGGAGATCGAAGGCATAAAAGCGAATCGCGCTCGCGTGCGCGCGGCGATGCTGCAAGAGATTGAACGACGGCCGGCCTTTTTGATCCAGCGCGACGACTTCGCCGTCGATCAAAGAATCCATCGGCAGATCGGCGGCCGCTTGCGCCAGCTGGGGAAATTCCCGGTTGTAGACAATGCCGCGCCGCGACCAGAGCCTTACGCCGCTGGAATCCCTGCCGATCAGGCAGCGATAGCCGTCGAGCTTGATCTCGTAGGACCACTCTCTGCGCGCCCGGGGCAGCGCCGCGGCGCGCCGCGCCAGCATCGGCTCGATGAATTTTACTTGCGCCTGCGGCAACGATGCGAGGGCCGCGTCCTCCGCGCCGGCGGGCGCAGCGCCGTCTCGATGGCTGTGCCAGACCGCATCCGCGGCTCGGGCGATTTTTTCCATGCTCCGCCCGGTGAGCGCGGACGCGTCTTCGAGTTTTTCGGAGAGCCGCGCCATTCCTTCGCCGCCCTTGATCAGATACCAGGTGTTGTTTTTGCCGTTGTCGTCGCGCCCCTTGACGAGAATCCATTCGCCCTGGAGTTTTTTTCCGTGCAGCCGAACATGCAGCTTGCCCCGGCGGTAATCGCCGTCCATCAGCTCGTAGGTGCCGATGTCCCAGACCATGACCGTGCCGCCGCCGTATTCGCCCTTCGGGATCACGCCTTCGAAGCGCGCGTAGTCCATCGGGTGATCTTCGACAGCCACGGCGAGACGTCGCTCGCTGACTTCGTAGGGCGGCCCCTTCGGCACCGCCCAGGATTTCAGCGTACCGTCCATTTCGAGGCGAAAATCGTAATGCAGCCGGGTCGCCGCGTGTTTCTGAATCACGAAGAGCGGCTCCCCGCTCGCGCGCTGCGACGGTGCGACCGTGCCCTGCGGCTCCGCGGTTTTGCTGAAATCGCGTTTGCGCCGGTAAGTTTCCAGCGAGCCGGCCGAACGCGAGCGCTTCATGAGATCGAGAAACGGCCGCGGCAGATTTTGTTTCAGCTTCAACAAAGGCTCGCACAAATCGCCGAGCTTCTTGGCCCGCTCGAGCGCCGCCTCGGGCCGGAAAGAGAGCATCGCGGAATCTTTTTTCTTCAGCGCCTTGCTCAATTCGTCCCAGTCTACCGGCATGGCCGCGAAGGGACCGTCGATCCTGGCTCTCAGAGAATAGACCGACGCCGTCGATTTATGCTCGGAGTTCTGGCTCCAATCGACCAGGACTTTGCCTTGGCGCCGCGCCTTGGGCATCTCGGAGACAATCAGGCGCGGATGCTCGTTTTCGAGCGTCTGCGCGATGCTCCTGGCGAACGGCTGGGTCGCGTCGTAGGTGATATTTTTATTGAGCGGCACATGCAGGTGAAGGCCCTTGGAACCCGAGACTTTCACGAACGATTGAAGATCGAGGCGGTCGAGCAGATCCTTCACCAAAAAAGCGGCTTCGCAGGAGCGCAAAATATCCGCGCCCTCGCCCGGATCGAGATCGAAAACCAGCATCGTCGGCCGATCGAGGTGCGGCGCCCGGGCGAGAAACGGATGCATTTCCAGGTTCGCCATGTTGGCGGACCAGATGAGCGTGGGCAGATCGTTGATCAGAATGTAATCGATCACCGAGTTTTCGCCGCGCCGTCCCACGGCGAAAGTTTTGATCCAGCGCGGAGCGTGAGACGGCGCGCGCTTTTCGTAAAAAAACTCGCCGCCCACGCCGTTCGGAAAGCGCTTCAAGGTGATCGGCCGGTCTTTGAGATGCGGCAGAAGATACGGCGCCATCTCGCGATAGTATTCGATGACCTGGCCCTTGGTGAAGCCGGTCTGCGGATACATCACCTTGTTCAAATTGGAGAGCGCGATCTCCCTGCCGCCGACGATCATGGACTTCTCTCACCCGCCCGTAAGAAAATCCCATGCCGCGGAGCAAATCAATCACGGCCTGCGGCGCCAAAAGCGCGACAGGGAAAGCCGGGAACGAAAGCTACACCCGCGGGAACACGTCGCGCGCCATCCACTCCATGCGCTCCAGGGTTTCAGCGATGGTCGGGCGGCGCACGTCGAAGATCAGGGTATCGACGCCGACCTCCCGGTAGGCGCGGATGTCCGAGGCGATCTCCTCGGCGTCTCCAATGAAGCGCCGGCGCTGGCCCGGCGTGATTTGCTTTTCCCGATCGAAGAGCGAGCCTTTCAGCGCGATCGGGATTTTTTGCGGATCGCGGCCGGCCTTTTCCGCGTACTCGCGCAGTAGCGCCCTGTCCGCAGCGACGTCTTGCGGCTCGAGCGGAATCGTCGGCACGCCGCCGATCGGATGCCAGCCGTCGCCCAGACGCGCGGCGCGGCGGATCGCCTGTTTGCTGTGGCCGCCGATCCAGATCGGGATCGCCGGTTTCTGCACCGGCTTGGGAAGAAAAATGATGTTGGAGAAATTGCAGTATTTGCCGCTGAAGCTGGGCTGCTCGCTGGTCCACAGCTCGCGCAACGCCGCGATGTATTCGTCGGTCACTCTGCCGCGCTCGGGAAAAGGCTCGGTGCGAAGGGTCTCGAATTCTTCTTTCATCCAGCCGACGCCGGCGCCGACGATCACCCGGCCGTTGGACAAGACATCGAGGCTGGCGAGCATTTTCGCCGTAATGATCGGATTGCGGTACGGCAAAATCATCACGCTGGTGACAAAACGGATGCGCCGGGTCGCGCCGGCGAGATAACCGATGGTCACCAGAGTTTCGAGGTGATAGCCGGTGCCGGGGTATTTGCCGTCGACGGTGTAGGGATACGGCACCGAGATGTCTTGGGGCACGATCACGTGATCGGCCACGGTCAGGCAATAAAAACCCAGCGCCTCCGCCTGCTGCGCGAAGCGCACCAGATCTTCGGCTTTCACGTTCGCCGACGACGCCGGCAGATGCAGTCCGAATTCCATTTTGGGATTCTTCCCCTCAACCCGCGGCCCGCGCCGCAGCAGGCCGAAGCGCGACTTCGTCCCCGACAGAAATAACACCGTCGCTCACAATCGCCGCCTTGAGGCCGCTCCGATGATGGAGCGCGTTGAATATCCCCGGCAGCCTGGAAACCTTGACCAGATGGCCGCAGGGCTCGAACAGGCGCACGCCGCGCAGGCGCACGCCGCCGACGGTAAATTCCTGGTGCAAGAGCTCGACCAGCGGCACGCCGCGGGTCACGATATTGCGCCGGGTCAATTGAGCGATCGAGTCGAGCCCAAGCTCGGCCGCGGCAAGGTCGAGGACTTCCGCCTCGATCAAGCTCACCGCCTTGTCCGTGCGCCCGACGGCGCTCCACGAGGTGTGAAAGAAGCGATCGCCCTCAAGACCGCGGTCGGCGAAGGCGCGCACCTGCGGCACGGCGATCATTTCCCCGGCCGATTCCGGCGCAATAAAGATTCCCGCGACGCCGCCGCGCCATCCGGCGCGCGGCTGCAAGCCGCGCCAGAGATCCACGGGTATTTCCTCGGGCATCGGCCGCACCGCTTGCGCCATGGCTCCTCCTAAAACAACGCCGGCCACTGAAAACTCAGTGGCCGGCGTGTGCATGCGATTTTAAGCGAGCTTCAAACTCTAACCCGCGGCGTCGGCAAAGAATCGCGTATCTTCGATCGGCGGCACGGTCTTGTTCTCTTCCGAAGAAGCGATCAGCGGCTTGCCGTCCGGGCGCACGCGCATCTCTTCGCCGCCCTGTTTCTGGCCTTTGATGCCGGCGCCGACGCGCAGCACGACGAGATTTTCCGAGCCGGTGTTGAGGTACCGATAATAGGCGCCCTTGGGAATCATGATTCCCTGGTACTTCTCGATCTTCTGCTCGTTGCCTTTCTCGTCGAACACGCTCATCCGGCCTTCGAGCACGATGAACGCATGGTCTTCGTCGAGGTGGGTGTGGATTTCGTTCTCGCCGCCCTCGTAATTGATTTTGGTATGGATCCAGAGATTTTCCGTTTCCGCGACCAGCTGCGTGATCCGCCCCTGTTTCATATAAGGCGTGCGCAGGGAAAATTTCTGCGACTTCGGCTTTTCGGTGGGCTCCAATTTTCTCGCTGCTTGCATGATGGCTCCTTTCAATGAGGTTTGATTTAATTGTTGATGCCGTCGATTCTCAGGTTGTAGAGGTCGATCACGTTCTGGCGCACCACCTTGTCGATCACCGGCTTGGGCAGATGGCCGAGCTCGTCGGCGATCACCTGGCGCGAATGCGGCCAGGTGGAGGCGGCGTGCGGGTAGTCGCTCGACCACATGAAATTGTCCTGGCCGAACCAGTCCATCATCCGCCCGCCCGCCGGATCGCTGAAAAAAGTCGCGAAGACCTGCTCCTTCACGTACTCGCTCGGAAGCTTTTTCATGTAGGGCAGCGGCGCCTTGGGGCTGTGGCGAATAAAATATTTGTCCCACTCGTGGCAGTAAAACGGAATCCAGCCGACTTCGTTTTCGACGTAGACGAGCTTCATCTTCGGATAGCGCGCCAGCACGCCGCCGAACACGAAATCGAAAAGAATGTTGGCGGCGTCGGTGAGCTTCTGATTCACCGTCATCCGGTAAGTGTCCAGCCCCTTGCGCTCGAAGCGGCTGTAGTTGAAGCCGGTAAGGATGTGCACGTTGACCGGCATGTCGAGCTCGGAGGCGGCTTCCCAGAACGGCTTGTAGTGATCGCTGGTGAACGGCAAGTGCTCGGGCGGCACCTGCCAGATCATGCAGCCGATCATGCCGGCCTTTTTGCAGCGCTCGAGCTCCTTGATCGCGTTCGGGATATTGTACATGGAGATCATCGGGATGCCGAAGAGCCGTCCCGGCGCGGTTTTACAGTATTCGATCATCCAGTCGTTGGCGATCTGGAAGCATTTTTCCTGAAGCTCGGCATCTTCGAGCGCGTAGAGCCGCAGCCCGTGGGTCGCATAGAGAACCTCGGCGCTCACGCCGTCCACCGCCATCTCGTCAAGGCGCGCTCTGGGGTCGTGGCCGCCGGGCTTTTCACCGGCCGTGCTGCGCGGCGGAAACTGGGGAAACTTGGCTTTCAGGCTGGGCGTCAGATTGGCCTCCCAGAGATCGGGCGGCTCCATGATATGCGAATCCGACGAAACGATTTTATCCTTCCCTAAGACTTCTTCCGCGGTCCGTTTGACCGCAGCGGCGTGGCTCATCGACGGCAGTCCTCCTTTGCTTAGCCTATCTATATCGTTCATCATTTATTCCTTTTTGGAAATTTTGTCCAGGGGCAGAAGCCGGCTCCGGCGCGTGGACTTCAGGCGCGCCATACGTTAAATGAATCTCCTATGCGCAATCCTCAGCTTCGCGCCGCCGCCTGGATGTTTTGGTTGGTTTTGTCGATAGGGGCCCGGCCGGCCGCGGGCGCCGACGCCCACAGCGCTTTCAATGAGGGCGTGAAATTCTACAAGGCGGCCAGGTACAAAGAGGCCGTGACCGCTTTTTCCCGCGCGCTCACGCTCGCGCCGAAATCCGACGAGGCCTACAACAACCGGGGCCTGGCGCATTTCAAGCTGGGACAGTACGACGAGGCGGTCAAAGATTACGACGAGGCGATCAAGCTCAACGAAAAGTTCATCGACGCTTACTTCAACCGCGGCAACGCCAACTTCGCGCGCAAAAATTTCGACCAGGCCGCCAGGGATTTCAGCGCCGTGATCAAGCTCGACCCCAAAACCCCGCGGGCCCACCGCCAGCGCGCCCTCGCGCGCAACGCCCTCGATCAGTTCGAAGCCGCGGTGCAGGATTTCAACGAGGCGCAAAAGCTCGATCCCAAGGACCCGGAAGTCTACTACGGCCGCGGCTTTGCCCACCGCCGGCTGGGCAAGAACCAGCTCGCCGTGCAGGACTACAGCGAAGCAATCAAGCTCGCGCCGAAGAACGCCGAGAGCTATAACAACCGGGCCAACGCCTATTCGCTGCTCGGCAAATTCGACGAGGCGGTGAAGGATTACGACGAGGCAATCAAGCTCGACGGTAAAAATGCGCGGATCTACGCCAATCGCGGCGTGATCCGCGCGCGCCAGGGGAAAAACGATGACGCGCGCAAGGATTTTCGTAGAGCCATCGAGCTCGACCCGAGCCTGAAGGACAAGATCGAGCCGCTGATGGCGCCGGCCGGCAAATGAATACCAAGATATTTTGCTCCGCGCTCGGCGCGCCGCTGGCGGCCTGGCTGTCGCTGGTTGCGCCGGAACTGCGCGCCGCCCAGGTCGAAGAGCCCCTCAAGGCCGCCCTGGAATTGCACGAGGCCGGCAAAATCAAGGAAGCGCTGGCCGAATACGACAAGGTCATCAAAGCCCATCCCAGGCTCGAGGAAGCCTACTTCAACCGCGGCAACGCCTATTTCGATCTCGGCCAGGACCGCCAGGCGGTCAACGACTACAGCCAGGCGATCCGGCTAAATCCGAAAGACGCCGAAGCTTACTACAACCGCGCCAACGCGCACCGGCGCCTGAAACAGGACGCGCTTGCGCTCAACGACTACAGCGCCGCGATCAAGCTCAATGCCGACGACGCGCGCAGTTTCGTCAACCGCGGCAGCATCCATTTCGACGCCAGACGCTACGACAGCGCGGCCAAAGATTTCGCCGAGGCGATCCGCATCGAGCCGGACAACGCGCAGAACTATTACAACCGCGCCAACGCCTACCTGGCGCTCGGCAAAATCGACGAAGCGATCCGCGATTACAGCGCCGCCCTCGAGCGCGATGGGAATCTGGCCGACGCTTATTACAACCGCGGCATCGCCCGCGCCCAGGCGCAGAAGCACGAAGAGGCGGCGCGCGACTTCAGCGACGCGATTCGGCTCAATCCGAAATCGGCCGAGGCCTTTTACAACCGCGGCCTGGCCCAGATGAAGCTCGGAAAATTCGACGACGCTGTAACGGACTACGGCGAAGCGATGCGTCTCAATCCCAGGGACGCCGAGGCGCCGTTCAACCGCGGTCTCGCCTATCTGCGCCTGGACAAATACGAGTACGCGGCGCGCGATTTCAGCGCGGTGATCGCCATGCAGCCGAAAAACGCCGAGGCCCACGTCTACCGCGGCATCATTCGGATCTATCAGGGCAAGTCTCAGGAAGCGGACGCCGATCTGCAAAGGGCCTTTCAGCTCGATCCCGGGCTCAAAAAGAAAATTCAGCCGATCGTGGACGAGGCCAAAAGCAAAGCGGCCCAGGCGAAGCCCTGACACGCGCGCGGCGGCGTTTGTCCTCGGCGCCGATCGCGGATATGAATAGCGGGCGCGGCCCGGTGTTTTACACACGAGTTTATCGGCCCCGCCTGTGAAAGCCTCCAATGGGTGAAACCCGCGTCGATTTGCTCCATCTGCTCGAAGACCTGCGCGACGCCTATCCCGGCTCGCTCGAAGAAACCATTCTCACCGAAATCATGGCCAATGCGCTCGACTCGGGCGCGTCGGTCATCGCTTTCGACAGCGATCCGGCCGGCAGCGCGCTGACCGTGATCGACAACGGCTCGGGCATGCAGCGGCGCGATCTGGCGCGCTTTCACGATATCGCCGCCAGCACCAAGGTGCGCGGCCAGGGCATCGGCTTTGCCGGCGTCGGCATCAAGCTCGGCCTGCTCATCTGCGAGGAGGTGTTGACCGAAACCCGGCGCGGCAAAACCCACGTCGCCTCGCTGTGGCACATGGCGTCGCGCCATCGCGCTCCGTGGAAGTGGGTGCCGCCGCCGGCGCTGGTCGCCGAGCGCGGCACCGCGGTGCGCCTCAAGCTGCGCAACCCGCTGTCGCCGCTGCTCGATCCCGGCTTTCTCGAGGCCACGCTGCGGCGCCATTTTCAACCGCTGCTCGATCCGGCGTTCAATGACTTTCTTGCCGCCCACTATCCCCAGACCGTCGCGATGGAAGTGAACGGCCAGCGCCTGGCGCGCCAGCGCTCGGCTGCGCCGCTCCAGGCGCCTCTGGAAATCCGTCTGTTGCGCAAGCGCAAGCCTTCCGCGCTGGGTTATTTGCTGCGCCAGGATCACGCCCTGCCCGAAGATCAGCGCGGTCTGGCGATCAGCACCTTCGGCAAAGTGATCCGCCGCGGCTGGGACTGGCTCGGCATGACGCCCGCGGCGCCGGAGCGGATCGGCGGCCTGATCGAGGTGCCGGAGCTGGCGGCGTGCCTGACCTTGAACAAAGGCGATTTCATCCGCACCGGCGCGCGCGGCGCGACCTATCTCGGTTTTCGCAAAGCGATTCAGCAGGCGGTGGCGCGCCAGCTCGCCGAGTGGGGCGACGCGCCGGCGCCGAGCGAGCAGGCGCCGCCGCGCGAAGTGCGGCCGCTGCAGCGCGATCTCGCGCATCTGCTCGAAGATCTCGCCGAGGATTTTCCCCTGCTCGCAAGCCTGGTCGAACGGCGCGCCGGCGGCCAGAAGCGCCTGCCGCTCGGCGGGCGCAGCGCCGACGGCGACGGGCGGAGCTTCCTCGCCGCCTCGGTGGCGGCGGTGGCGGAAGGCGGCGAAGACTACGCCGCCGAAAGCAGCGGCGAAGAAAACGGCCAGCCGGCGCAGTCCGTCTCAGCCGGCGAAAGCGCGGCGCGCGCCAACGGCGAGGGCGCGGGTTTGGAATTGCCGGCCAGAAGCGGCGCGCGCCGCCCGGCGCACTACGGGCTCGACATTCAGTTCGACGATCGCCCGGAGGATGCCGGATTGGGACGGCTGGTGGAATCCACAGTGTGGGTCAATCGCGCGCATCCCGCCTTCCGCCGCGCGCTGGCATCGCACTCGATCGGCTATCACATCGCTCTCACGGTGGCGATGGCGCTCGCGCCGCTCGCCGTGGAGCCGGCGCGCCAGAGCGATTTCCTGCTGACTTTTCTCGCCCGCTGGGGCGAAGCGATCGACAAGCCGGCAGCGCGCCGCGCCCGGCGCGGCTGAACCGGCGCGCGCGTGAGTCAGCGCGCAGGCAAGCTCAATCTCTCACCACGCTGCCGGCGCTGGTGCAAACCAGCGCGGCTTTCGCCGGATCGCGCAGAACGCCTTTGGGATCTTCGCCGCCCGCGGCGGCCTCGATCGCTTTTCTGAGTAACGCGCGAAACATCAGGACGCCGCGATCCGAGCTGACCGGATGCTCGAGGCCGTGCAGCGCGATCGGCCCCTGCCCTTCGACGGCTTCCTTGTCGTCGGGATGGCGCTGGGTGTATTCGTAGGTCGAATTTTTTCGCCCGCCCGGGGCCAGCTGCTCGCGGCCTGAAAGCGATTCGCTTGCGCCGTCGGGCAGCCAGCGAATGCTCGCGCCGAGCTGATGCGTGTCGTCGATGGGCACGCAGTAAGTCACCGCCCGGACCCGCTCGGTTTTCGGCTCGTCGGTGTAAACCAGATGGACGTTGAGCGGCATGATCATTTCCCAGATAAGCTCCCACCATTTGCCGTTTTCCAATTTCCGGGTCAGCACGAAGCGCATGCCCATGTCCGTTTCTTCGTAGCGCAAGGCGTCGGGATCGACGCCGTACACCAGCGATGGAAATTGCGCGCCGCTGTGGCGCGTGTGGAGCCAGAAAGTATGCAGCGCGTCCATCAGGTTTTCCTCGGCCTGAAGCCAGTTGCAGTCAACCGGACCGCCCACCCGCGGCCCCATGCGCGCCTTGAGCACGCCGCCGGGCATTTGCCACACGTCGTACAGGGGAAACTCAGGCATCTTGTCGAGCGGCCCCATGTAGGCGAATACCAACCCGCCGAACTCGCGCACGGGATAGCACGGCTGCTGGATCTGCTTGAGAAAGGGATGATTGGCCGGCTCCAGCGGCATCTCCAGAACGTTGCCTTCGACATCGTAAAGCCAGCCGTGATAACAGCAGCGCAGCCCGCGCTCTTCCACCCGGCCGTACTCCAGCGAAGTGCCGCGATGAGCGCAGCGAAAAAAGAAAAGTCCGACCCGCCCGGCGCCGTCGCGAAACGCGATCAGATTTTCGCCGAGAATTCTGACCGCCCTGGGCAGATCGCTCAGATCGGCGGACCGACACACCGGCTGCCAGTAGCGGCGCATCAGCTCGCCGCAAGGGGTGCCCGGACCGACGCGCGTGAGCGTGGGATCGGGCTCGGGAATCCTGAGACCGTAGGCGCTTTTCATCGAAGCCTCCCGCGCGCGCGGCGCATTGCCGCGCGCTTCCCCGAGCATATGGTGCGACCGCGCGACCGAGTCAAGAGCAATCCGTCTTGACAGCTCCGGCCCGCCGCCATAGGGTCGGTTTGATTGCGGATCGCACTTCAGGAGGCGCGCCATGCCGAACGCGTTTACGATCATCGACGCCGACGCCCACGTGATCGAGACCGAGCGCACCTGGGATTATCTCGACGCCGCGGACCGCAAATTCCGCCCGCGGCTCTACTCCACGCCCGACGATCCCAGCCGCCAGTACTGGGTGATCGACGACAGGATCGCCGGCTTCCGTTTTCTGACTTTGACCGAGCGCGAGCTCCATGAATTTGCCCAGCGCGCCGGCAGAAATTTCGAAACGCCGCAGGCGGCGCGCGAGCTCGACGACGTCGATCTGCGCCTCAAGCACATGGACGAGCTGGGCATCGACGTGCAGGTGCTGCACAACACCTTCTGGATCGAGCAGGTCACCGCGCGCGCCGACGCGGAAGTCGCGCTCTGCCGCAGTTGGAACCGCTGGCTCGCCGATATTTCCAGGAAGAGCGCCGGGCGCTTATTTTACTCGTGCGTCGTGCCGGCGTTGGACATCGGCGAAGCGATTGCCGAAGTAAAGTTCGCGAAACAAAACGGCGCCGCCGCGGTGTGCATGCGCCCGCTCGAAGGCGAGCGGCATCTCTCCGATCCGTATTTTTATCCGCTCTACGAAGCCGCCGTGGAGCTCGACCTCGCCGTCGCCGTGCACATCGCCAACGGCAACCCGGAAAACGCCGACCTCTACCGGCGCGCGCCGGCGGGGCGCTTCGCCCAGTTCCGCGTGCCCACCGTCACCGCCTGCTTCGATGTGATCATGAGCGAGCTGCACGCCGTCTTTCCCGGGCTGCGCTGGGGCTTCATCGAGGCGTCGGCCCAGTGGGTGCCGTGGATTCAGCGCGAAACCGCGATCCGCTACCGCGCCGGCGGCCGAGCGTTTCCGAAAAACGTTTTCGAGGAATACAACATTTTCGTCACCTGCCAGACCAACGACGACGTGCCTTACATCGTGCGCCACTGCGGTGAAAATCGCCTGGTAATCGGCACCGACTACGGCCACACCGATCCATCCAGCGCGGTCACGGCGCTCAATGAATTTCAGCGCATGGAAGGCATCGACGCCGGCGTCAAAGAAAAGATTCTTTCGCACAACGCCCGCGCGCTCTACGGTCTATAATCGATTCCGACGACAAGGAGATCTTCGTGATGCGAGTCATCGACGCCGACGGCCACGTCGAGGAAAATCTCGACACCTTCAGCGACAAGTACTTCGACCCGGCCTTCCGCTCGCTGCGGCCGCGCGTGACCGCGGTGGACGGTCTGGTCTACTGGGTGATCGACGAGCAGCTCTATCCGCGCCGCGTCGGTCCGGGCTGCCACAACCTCGGCACGCCGACCCATTTCAACGGCCAAGTTGCGGCGCACACGCAGGGCAAAACCGACAGCATCGGCAGCATGGAGCTTTCCGATCTTGCGGCGCGCCTCAAAGCCATGGACGAGGAAGACATCGCCATTCAGGTGATCTACACGACGCTCTTTCTCGCCTACCCGTTGACCAGAAACGCCGGCCTCGGCAGCGCGATGACGGCGGCTTACAACCGCTGGATGGGCGATCGCCTCGCCGGCCATGCGCGCATCAAATGGGCGGCGGTGGTCAATCTCGACGACGTCGCCGAAGCGGCGCGCCAGGTGCGCGAAGCGAAAAAACTCGGCGCCGTATCGGTCATGGTGCTGGGAACCGCCGGCGACGACATGCTCGATCATCCCCGGCTCTGGCCCTTTTACGAAGCGCTGTGCGCAGAAGACCTGGCCCTCGGCGTCCACGTCGGCTGGTCCTGTCCGTCGATCAACAACCTCTACTCGCACATCTATCCGTCGGGGGTGATCGCCTTTCACGTTCCGCTGTTGATGGCGTTCACCGCCCTGGTCAGCGGCGGCGTGCTGGATCGCTTTCCGGATATGCGCGTCGTGTTCCTCGAAGCCGGCTGCCAGTGGGTGCCGTTCATCCTCGAGCGGGTGCATCACCGCTACAAGAATCAGGGCTCGACCTTGCGCAAGTTTTTGCCGCAGACCGCGCCGATCCAGAAACTGCCGGTGATGGAATACATCAAACGCGGCAACATCTTTTTCAGCACCGAAGTCGAAGACGAAATCCTACCGACGGTGCTCCATCAGGTCGGCGAAGGCCAGGTGATTTTCGGCAGCGACATGCCCCACGGCGATCGCGAGCGCTGCGCCGCGCGCATGCTGCAGGAGCGGACGGACATTGGCGAGTCGGCGAAGACGGCGATTCTCGATGCCAATCCCGCGCGCTTGTATGGCATCGCGTGAGCGATACGGCGGTCGGTGATCCAATCTAATCGATGCCGTAAGGCCGGCGCGGATTGGCGCAGAGAATCTTTTCGATAATCTCCGGCGCCACGTCTTCCCTGGCGCGCATGTTCCTGACGAACTCCGGCTCCTTCGACGGATCGTTGTGGCCGTAGTCGGAGCCGATAACGAGATGATCCGCGCCGATGTAATGCAGCAGGTGCGCCAGCTCCTCGTCCGCCTCGCACGCGACCCAGAAGCGATATTCGCGAAAGAGATCCCGGGGATCTTTGTTTCGCAGATCGGAGCGCACCGAGCGCTTGAGCACGTGCCAGATATACGGCACCCAGCTCGCCGCCGCTTCGATGAAGCCGAAGCGCAGTCTGGGAAACTGCTCGGGAATCCGGTTGGCCACCAGATCGCGAAACGCCACCACCGGCAGCACGCGATTGTGCGCGAAGGTGTGATTGCGCTCCACGTCGAAGGGCTGCATCAGATGGCGGCTCCCCGAGCCGGTGTGGATGCAGATCGTCAGATCGAGCTTTTCGGCCAGCGCGTAAATGGGATTGAAATAGGGATTGTCGAGAGTGAGATTGCCTTCCATGCCGCGGAAGAATACGCCGACGGCGCCATGCGTTTTCGCCCACTGGATTTCGGCGCAGGCGGCTTCCCTATCGCGCAAAGGAGGAATCGCGACCCACTTGAGCCGAGCCGCGGCTTTGCTGCAAGCTTCGGCAATGAATCGGTTGTAGGCGCGGCACAGCGCGCTTTCCAACTTTGCATCGTCGGTCAGGTAAACCAGAAACAACGTCGGATAAATCACCTGCACATCGACGCCGATCCTGTCCATGTCTTTGAGCCGCGCTAGCGGATCGGTCAGCTCGCGCACGGCAAGATGAATATCTCCCCTCCCCGATTCCTTTTTCTGCGCCGACGGCGTGATCAGACTGAAGCTCGCCTTGCCCGCCGGCTTGGGAAAAATTTCGCCGTCGATCAGCCAGAAGGCGTTGCGCTCTTGGTACCAGGTGTCGTCGGGAATCTTTGCCAGCACCGGCCGGCGCGGATACATTTCCTTGTCGATATAACTCCACATCGCCTCCGACTCGGCGATGTGGGTGTCGGCGTCCAGCACTCCGGGCATGAATTTCTCCTGATTCGGAAGGTTCAAATCGTTCAAGCCGTTCCAATCGACGGATGGGAACCCATCAGCGTTTGAACTTGTCGATGAAACCGCTTTTTTTGATTTCATCGAGCACGCTGGCGTCGAGCAGCCGCAAGCTTTCCGGCGTCTGGCCTTTCGCCTTGGCGTTGGTCGCGGCCACCTGGGAAAGAATGAATTCGATGCCCTTGCGGTCGGGCATCACCAGCACGTCGCTGCCGTACTTCGCCAGATAATATTCGTAGCTGATGTTGGCGTCGTCGCCCTCGACGCGGATGTATTTCTTGATGAGCTGCAGCCCGAGCGCCTTGTCGTTCTTGACCGCGAAGTAGCCTTCGATGATCGCCTTCATGGCGTTGACGATTTTGCCGCGATTCGCCTCCAGATAGCTGCGCCGGACGATGAAGCAGTTCTGCGGGAACGGCACGCCGCTTTCCGCCAGATCGATGAGGGAATTCATCCTGTGATCGCGAATGCCCATCGTGGTCAGCGGCTCGGCGAGTAAAGTCGCCTGCACCGTGTTGTTCATCAGCGCCGCGAAGCGGGTGAGATTGCCGCCGACCTGCACGATCGTGACGTCCTTCGGATTCACGCCGAGTTTTTCCAGCGCGACCTGGGTGGCGTAATCGGACGCCGAGCCAAAGCGGCTGATCGCGATGCGCCGGCCCTTCAGATCTTCGGGCCGCTTGATTTCGGGACGAACGAGGAGCTTGTTGGGAATGAAATTCAGGCCGCCGGCAATGATCGTGGTGTCCGCGCCCTGCAGATTCGCCGTGACCGCGAGCGCGCCGGTGGTAAAAACGATCTGCAGCTCGTTGGCGAGCAGCGCCTGCATCGCCGGGGTCCCGCTCTCGAGCGCGAGGTACTGGCCGTCGAGGCCGTACTTCTGAAAAATTTTCTTCTCGTACGCCGCCCACACCACGGCATGAACCGCGGTGGAAAATCCGCCGCTGGCGACGCGAAATTTCTCCTGCGCCGCGGCGCCGCGCACTCCCGCCACGGCCAACACCAAACTGAGAACTGTCCGATAGATTGCCTTCACATTCACCTCCGCCATCGCTGCGCTATATCAATAGCGAAAACGAGCTGTCAACGAAATGGGGCAACGAGAACCTGCTGCAGGCATCGGATCTAGAAGCGAGCTTGTTTCGAAGAAATCGCAGGGTGGGTGGAGGCGCAAAGCGCCGATTCCCGCCGCAGAGAAATGAGGGGTATCGCTGCGCTCAGAGACCTTGCTTCGCGCCCGCGACTCGCTCGCCGCCGCCCTGCAGCAGCGCCAGTTGCTGATCGCGGAAACGATTGAAGCGGCGCAGCTCTGCGCCGGCGAGATGCTCGGTCTTGGGCACGCGCAGGTCGAGAAAATTGATTTTGGTCGCGCCGCGCAAAAACTCGAAGTGCAGGTGCGGCCCGGTGGCGTGGCCGGTCTGGCCGACGTAGCCGATGACCTCGCCCGCTTCCACCGATTGGCCGCGGCGCAGGTGTGCTGCGAAGCGTGAGAAATGCGCATAACGCGACGTGTAGCTCCCCGAGTGGCGCACGTCGACGACGTTGCCGTAGCCGTTGCGCCAGCCGACGAATTCGACTCTGCCGCGGCCGATGGCGACCACCGGAGTTCCCGCCGGCGCGGCGTAATCGATCGCCAGGTGCGGCCGCACCGTGCGGAAAATCGGATGCAGGCGGTGGGCATCGTAGGGCGAGGAGATGCGCGCATAACTCAACGGCGCGCGCAGAAACGACCGGCGCATGCCCTCGCCCTTGCCGTTGTAGTAGGCGCCCTCCCCGTCCGTGCCGGTGAAATAATAGGCGTCGAACACGCCGTCTTCGGCTTCCAGGCGGGCGGCGACGATGCGCGCCGCGCCGCGCCGTCCGTCGGCGTAGCGCACCTCTTCGAGGATCACATCGAAAGCGTTGCCCGAATGAAAATCGGAGAAGAAATCGATATCCGATTCGAAAATTTTGGCCAGATCGAGAATGTTCTGCGCCGAGAGGCCGGCTTCCACGCCGCTTTGATAAAGGCTCGATTGAATCGTGCCGCGAATCACCCGGGTTTCGCGGGTCGAAGGGATTTCGCTCCGCTCGGCCGACCAGCCGTTGCCGGTCGCCTTGACCCGGATCAAATCCGCGTCCATGACGAATTCCATGCCTTGCACGGATTTGTCTTCGCCGCTGAGCACGAGATGAACGTTGTCGCCGGGACGGATTTTGCGCAGGTTCACCAGCGGGCGAATCTTTTCGATGAGCGCGTGCGCCGACGGCGTCTCCACCCCGAAACGTTTGAGCACGGCGAGAAGGGTGTCGCCATGCCGGAGCGTCACGCCGATGCGCGATTCCAGCGCGGGCGCCGGTGACGAATCCGCCGCGCCGCTCTGCGCCGGTTGTCGTTCCTGCGGCAGCGGGCTCAGAAAGGGCGCGCATAAAAGCGCCACGCCGGCGAGAAACGCCACTTTGGCGATATGCCACGAACCGCGAATCAGTTTATTTGTGACGAACGATTTTTCGCCGAACCGGTGATGCATCATGAATCGAATGCACTCAAGGTACAGAATTCATTCGCTTCGGTCAAAGACGGAGATGAATTTTTTTGCGAAAAATTGCGAAAGTTTTTCCGCGCCGCCGGGCTCCGCCTCGAGCCGGCGCGCGCTGCGGTTTACAGGGCGCCGTGGAAGCGTTATATCACACAGCGACCGTTCCAGTTTCTCGAACCAACAATCCGGGAGCAGCGCCCCTTATGATTTTTTTGACCAACGAGCAGATTCAGCAGGTTCTCGACATGAAAACCTGCCTCGCCGCCATGGAAGACGCCTACCGGGAATTGAGTCAGGAGCGCGCCGGCTATCGACCGCGCATCGACTTCTACGTGCCCCAGGAGCCGCACTACTACCGCTGGGGCACGATGGAAGGCGCGTCGCGCGGCCTCGGCGTGTTCGCGATCCGCATGAAGTCCGACATGCTCGCCTGGGAAAATCAGGACGGCTTCATGGTCGAAGACAAATACTGCATGGAGCGCGGGCGCTACTGCGGCCTGATCTTTTTGCTGAGCACGCGCAACGCCGAGCCCCTGGCGCTGATGAACGACGGCTACCTGCAGCACATGCGGGTCGGCGCCTGCGCCGGTCTCGGGACAAAATATCTGGCGCGCAAGAATTCCCGAGTGCTGGCCATGATCGGCTCCGGCGGCATGGCGCGCACCTACGCCGAAGCGATCAAGCTGGTGCAGCCCATCGAGGTCATGCGCGTTTTCAGCCCGACAAAGAAAAACCGCGAAGCCTTCGCGGCCGAGATGACGGAAAAGCTCGATATGGAAGTCATTGCGGTGGATTCCCCCGAGAAAGCGCTCAAGGGCGCCGACGTGGTGTCGCTCACCACCGATTCGCTGGTGCCCGTGATCAAAGCGGAATGGCTCGAGCCCGGCATGCACATCAACAACGTGCGCAACAACGAAGCCGGCCCCGACATACTCGCGCGCGCCGATATCCGCGCGCGCCTCGGCACTTCTACGCTCGTCGCCGATCGCAACGCGCCGGAGGTCGTCACCGGCAGCGACGGCATGTTCGGCTTCATCGCCGGCAGCCAGGAAGAAAAGAAAAAAATCCCGTCGTCGCCGCACCACGAAATCGACAACCCCGACATCGGCACCGTGCCCGACATCATGTCGGGCCGCTGGGCGGGCCGCACCAGCGACAAACAAATCACGTTTCTCAACAATCAGGGAACCCAGGGCCTGCAGTTCGCCGCGGTGGGCGGAGCGGCTTACAATCTCGCGAAGGCGAAGGGACTCGGCCATCCGCTGCCGCTGGAATGGTTCACCCAGAACATCAGAGATTGAAGAATGGAGTAATGGAATATTGGAGTGTTGGCTTCGACCGAATTCCATGAATCCCGTCACTCCAGTGCTCCAACACTCCATCACTCCAATCCCCAGGAGGCTTCCATGGCGACGCTTCGCTACATCGCCTATCTCGCTGAAGATCCCGCAAAGCTGACCGATTTCTATCACCGTTTTCTCGGCACCGAGGAGCTGGGGCGCTCACCCGACGGCGATATCAGCATCACCGACGGTTTCTACAATTTGACTTTTTTCCGCAAGCGCCCGGCGCTCGGCGAAATGCACATGGACACCGGCCTGCACCACATCGGACTGCAGGTCGACGATCTCGAAGAGGTGAAGGGACGATTTTTGAAATTCAATCCGCGCGGCATGATCATTCAGGAACCGAACGATCTGCAGCACGGCATGATTCGCCTGCACGATCCGGAGTGCCGCCCGGTGACCGTCTCGACGACTTCTTTCGGCGTGCCGCCGGGCAAAGAAAAACAGTTTCCCCGCGTGCGCCACATCGCTTACAACGCGCTGGACCCGGAAACCATGCTGCTGTTTTACACCCAGGTGTTCGGCCTGCGCGAGATTGCGTCGAGCTACCTGCGCCGCCAGCAGGGGCGCGGCAACCGTTTCTGCGCCGACGGCGAGACCAATCTCGCGATCCATCCCTTTTACAACCGCATCGAAGGCCACGAAGCCAGGTTCGGCATCAACCACATCGGCTTTCTGACCGACGAAATGCAGGCGACCATGGCCGAGCTGAGCACGGTTCTGAAAATCGCGCCGCGCCCATCGACCCGCCCCTACGCCGAATTTCGCTTCCGCGACAGCGAAGGCAATGCGTTGGATTTGTCGCAAACCAAAGGCTGGGAAGTGGACGTAGACAAGTGGGAAACGGCGTCTCGCGTTGCGGGTCTTGAGTCTTGAGCGCGATCGGAGAAGCGCTGTGACTGCTCGAATTTTTCTAGCCGTCTTCCTGCTGGCAGTCGCACCCGCCGCCAGGGCCGCAACTCTGGAAAAGCTTACCCTCGGCTGGAGCGCCATCGCCGGCTCGCAGGCGCCGTTCTGGATCACCCAGGACGCGGGCTTGTTCGAAAAGAACGGCCTCGACGTGACGATGATTTACGTCGACGGCGGATCCAAGGCGACCCAGGCTTTGATGTCGGGCGACGTGCCGATCGCGCAGGTCGGCGGCAATGCGCCGATGGCGGCGCGCCTGCGCGGCGCGGATGTGACCTTGATCGCCGGCCTGCTCAACGTGCTCGCCTACAGCATGATCGTCTCGCCGGAAATCAAAAAGCCTGAAGATCTGAGAGGCAAGAAACTTTCGGTCAGCCGCTTCGGCTCCAACTCCGACTACGCCACGCGCAAGATTCTGCTCAAGTGGGGGCTCAAACCCGACATCGACGTCGCCGTGCTGCAGATTCCCGGCGGTCAGCCGGCGCGCATGGCCGCGATCCAATCCAAAGTCGTGCATGGCATGGTCGCGCAGCCGCCGGTGACGAGTCTCGCGCGCAAGTTCAATTTGAATATCATCGCCGAGCCCGAGGATTTCGGCGGCGCCTACCCGACCACGCCGGTGGCCTCGCGCGTTTCCTATATCCGCGACAGGCGCGACACCGTGCGTAAATTCACCCGCGCCCTGCTCGAAGGCATTCATCTCTACAAAACCGACAAGAGCTTCAGCAAGAAAGTGATCGCCAAATACGTCAAGACCACGGACAACGACGCGCTCGAGGACAGCTATCAATATTTTTCCCGTCTGGTGCCGCAGAAACCCTATCCTTCCCTCGACGCGGTCCAGGAAGCCCTCGCCGAGCTGGGCGAAAAGGATCCCAGAGCCCGCTCGGCAAAGCCCGATGACTTTGTCGACATGAGCTTCGTCAAGGAATTCGACGACAAAGGCTTCATCGATGCGCTCTACCGCAAACGCTGACAAGCCGTTTCTCTTCGCACCGCCGAAGCATGGATGAAGTCGAGGTTCTGATCATCGCCAACGCGCCCGATGCGGCGCTTGAACGCATCGCGCGCATCGATAAACGGCTCCAGGTGATCGATGCGCGCGGCTGGTTCGATGAGGAATTGCGCGCGACCTGGCCGCAGTGGACCGTCGAGCGCTATCTCGGCAAGGCGAAGAAATCGCCGGCCCATCTCGACCAGCGCAACCGCGTCCTCGCTTCCGCGGCAATCGTCCTGCTCGGCTGGCCGCCGGTGAAAAATCTCCGCGCCCGCGCGCCGCGCCTCAAATGGGTCCACGAAACCCCTGCCGGCGCGAGCAATTTCTTCGATACGGATCTCTGGAACTCGAACGTGATCGTCACGACCTCGCGCGGGCTCACCAACCGCCGGCCCATGGCCGAATTCGTATTGGCGGCGTTCCTGCATTTCTGCCGCGGCCTTCACTGGAGCTATCGCGAAAAACTCGCCCAGCGTTTCGATCACCGGCTCTACGAGCCCATCATCATTCGCGACAAAACCGTGTGCATCGTCGGCGCCGGCGGCATCGGCCGTGAAGTCGCCGCGCTCTGCGCCGGCGCCGGCATGCGCGTGGTCGGCACGCGCCGCCGCGTTGCGCCCGGGACGGCGCGGCCTGAAGGATTCAGCCGTCTGGAATCGTCCGATGGCCTGCTCGACCTCCTGGCGGAAAGCGACTTCGTCGCCATCACGTGCCCCTGGACAAAAGAGACCACGCATCTGATCGGACCGCAGGCCTTCGCCGCCTTGAAGCCCGGCGCCGTGCTGGTCAATATCGCGCGCGGCGAAATCATCGACGAAAATGCGCTCAAGGCGGCGCTTCGCGCCGGCAAGCTGCGCGGCGTCGCCCTCGATGTTTACGACGGCGAATTCGAGCGCGCCCCCGACGCCGCGCTGTGGCGCGACGAGCGCGTGCTGATCACGCCGCATGTCTCGGCCATGACCGATGTTTCAGAGCACCGCGGTCTCGATCTTTTCTGCGAAAATCTCGAGCGCTACCTGCGCGGAGAGGCGCTGCAAAACGCCGTCGACTGGCAGCGCGGCTACTGAGCGGGGTTTCCGATTTGCACCTTTTGCGGTGGATTCCGATTTCTCCGCCTTCCGACGGCGCGCACCGTCACCGCCGCTCGCGTTGACAGCCGCCCGCCGCGCTTTTATGATCGCTGCAAAATCCCTCGCGGAAAGATGCTATGGCCAAACTTAAACTCACCCTCGCCTTCGACAAGTACGATTATCTCCAGCCCCTGCGCGACGGCGCGGTGCAGGCGCAGGGCCTCGACCTCAATCTGCTCACGGTGGAAAGCGGCATCCGCCACGAGCGCATGTTTCACTACGGCGAGTACGACGCCTGCGAATTTTCCATGTCGTCCTATCTCGTCGCGCGCGGCCAGGACGTGGATTGGCTGCAGGCGATCCCGTTTTTTCCCCGGCGCATGTGGGGCCACAAGTTCTGCTTCATCAAAGCCGGTTCCGGCATCAAGAAGCCCTCCGACCTGAAAGGCGGGCGCATCGGCCTGCGCAGTTACGAGAACACGCTGGCGCTGGTCACCAAAGGCATGCTGATGAACAGCTACGATCTCGGGGTCAGCGACGTGACCTGGGTGATCGTCAACAAAGAAACCGTCGGTCCCAAGCTGCCGCCGACGATCAAGGTCGAGTTCGTCGAAGGCAAACGGAAGCTGGAAGATCTGCTGGTGGAAGGTAAAGTCGACGCCGAAGTCGAGCCTGATTTGCCGCAGCGCTGGATTCGCGGCGAAGGCAGCGTGGCGCGGCTGTTTCCCGATTTCGAGCAGGAGGAAAAGGCTTATTACCAGCGCACCAAGGTTTTTCCGATCATGCACCCGGTGGTGATCAAAAAAGAAATTCTCGACCGCGACCCGTGGGTCGCCACCAGCCTGTACGAGGCGTTGATCGCCTCACGCAAGGCGTATAATGAATTCATGGAACAGCCGCACCGCCTGAGCTTTGCCTGGGGACGCTCGTATCTCGAGGCGGAAAGAAAATTCTTCGGCAAGGATCCATTCTACCAGGGCTTGAAGGAAAACCGCCACGACGTGGAAAACCTGATCCAGTTCGCCGACCAGCAAGGCATGCTCGGGCGCAAGCTCGGCGTGGACGAATTGTTTACCGAGAACACTCTGAATACTTGAGGATGGAGGATGGAGGATCGCTCCCGCCATCTCCCCTCTTCGATCCTCGACGGAGGTTTTGAAAATGAGCGACTACCGAATCATCGACGCCGACGGACACGTGATGGAGCTCGACAGCGAGCTGCGCGAGTTTATCGGCGCGCCCTACAAAGATCTGGAATGGCATCAGAGTTATTCTTTTTGGCCGGGCCTGACCATGGACGGCTTTCTGCGCTCCCTGCGCAAACCCGGCGGTTGGGCCGGCGGCGGCACCGGCCCGAACGCGCAGGACTGGCTGCGTTTCCTGGACATCAATAAGATCGAGCTGACCGTGCTCTACCCGACCCAAGGACTCACCCACGGCGCGATCCAGGATCACGACTGGGCGATCTGCATGGCGAGAGCGTATAACGACTGGCTCTACAACAAATTCATGGCGGTGAGCCCGCGCCTGGTCGGCGTGGCGCTGCTGCCGATCCAGGATATCGGCGAAGCGGTCAAAGAATTGCGCCGCGCGGTGACCGAGCTCGGCATGGTCGGCGCGGTGCTGCCCGCGGTGGCGCCCGGCGGCCGGCTCTACAGCGGACCGGAATTCTATCCGCTCTGGCAGGAAGCGCAGCGTCTCGACGTGCCGATCTCGACCCACGGCGGCTTGAGCATGCCCGCGCTCGGTCTCGACAGCGTCAATAACTTCACCATCGGCCACACCCTGGAACACCCGTTCGCGCAGATTCGCCAGTTCACCGCGCTTATGTTCGAAGGCGTCTTCGAGCTGTTTCCCGATTTCCGCTTCGGCTGCATCGAGTGCGGCGTCGGCTGGGTGCCGTACATGATCGACCGCATGGACGAGGAACAGGAGCGCAAAGGCCATTACTCGCCGCGCTGCAAGCTCAAGCCGAGCGAGTACGTGAAAAAGGGAAATATTTTTTTCGCGGTGGAAGTCGAAGAGTCGGCCCTGCCGCTCGCCGCGCAGGTGGCCAACGACAACGCTTTTCTCTGGGCGTCGGACTACCCGCACGAGCGCGACCAGCGCGATTTCAGCCGCGATATCCCGAACCTGATCCAGCGCAAGGATGTCAGCGACGAGCTCAAGCGCAAAATTTTCTGGGACAATCCGCTGCGCTTTTACCCGCGCCTGAGAGCCCGGGTGGAGAAAAGCGCAACCCAAACACGCGCCGCGGTCGCTTAGCTGAGCCTGCGGTCAGCCGGTCGCACCCATCCTTTGCTCGACATCCGCTCCGGCTACGGGAAGGCATCGGTTTTTTCACCCAAGACCGGATGCTTTCGCGTTTCGCTTGCGTCCGCCGGCTCAATCGCGCTGCCCTCCGGGTTTGCCTTCGGCTCCGCGCAGCCCTCCTTCGACACCGCGCATGGATTCGGCGTCGAGAAGAAAATCAGCGACGAATAAAAAGCAAAACTACAACTGTAATCCGCGATGCCCGCTGGCGGAAGAAGGCAAAATCCTATCCACCGCGACCCCTGATGGGGCAAATTCAACCGGCGCGGTTTGAAAAAGACAGTGGCGCTCCTCGACGTTTCCCGGCCCTCCACGGTTCAACGTCAACAGGTTCTCGGGCGCGGGCGGCCGGCTTGAAAGTCCACTCCAGCGTGCCTGAACTCGCCATCACGGCGCTGACGCTGAACGACACGCGAGGAAATGAATGGCGGAGAGAGAGGGATTTGAACCCTCGGTACCCTTTTGGGGTACACACGCTTAGCAGGCGTGCGCCTTAGACCACTCGGCCATCTCTCCGTAACGGTCCGTTGCGATGCTTCGCTGAAATCTCTGAATGCGAGTGCGCTCAAGTTAACATAGGAGCGGCGCCTTTTCTACAATATCGCGCGCGCGGCGGGCGGCGCCCGAGCGCAAAAAAAAGCGGGGCGCCGCAGCGCCCCGCTCCGTTGGACTGAAAACTCGAATTTTTCGGATTAACCTTCCCAGATCGGTTTCACGTAGGTATCGAGCCATTTCTTCGGATCTTCGAGAAACATCTTATCGGTGACCGGCAGCGGCTTGGTGCCCTTGCCGAAGGCGGCGTCGATCGAGGTCTTCGATTTGAAATCGTTGCGCGAAGACTCGCGGCCCACCGAATCGATGGCCTTCTGGCCCTCCTCGGAGATCAGCCATTCGGCGAAGAGCTTGGCCGCGTTGGGGTCCGGCGCCTTGACGTAGATGCCCGCCTGGCGCGGGAACAGCACCGGCGGCACGCTCTTCACGTAGCTCACCGGCGTTCCCTTGTGCAGCTCCTCCATCACGTCGTGCAGCAGCGCCGGCATGCAGATCGAATATTCGCCCGAGATCACCAGGCGGAACATGGCGCTCGTGCTCTTGTGCACCGGCACGTTCAGCGCTTTCAGTCCGCTGACGAACCTGTTGAAGCGCGCGTCGTCATTCCACTGGGTCTTGAGGCCCGAGAGCATCGAGCTCAGCGGCCCGGCGCGCATCGGATCGTCGAGGGCGATCAGGCCCTTGTATTTCGGGTTGGCGACATCTTCCCAGCTCTTGGGCAAATCCGCCGGCTTCATTTTTTTCGTGTTGTAAGCGAGCGCCTGGATCTGCAGGCTCACCGTGGGCATGGTCGGATCGTGCAGGTAGAGAACGTCTTTCTGCACGGTCTCATAATTCTGGATCGCGCCCGCGGCGCGGATCACCGGCGGCGCGTTGTCGGAAAGCACCACGTCCCAGCTTGCCTGGCCGCCCTGAAACTCGGTCAGCGCGCGGGTGACGATTTCCGGATTGCGCCCCTGCCAGTAGGTCGCTTTGATCCCCGGATAGCGTTTCATGAACGCTTCGGTGATGACTTTGAGATGCTCGACGTCCCACACCGAATAGACGACCAGATTGCCTTCCTGCTTTGCCTTCGGATAAAGCTCGGCGCTCACTTTCTCGAAGGCTTTCGCCGCCGCCGCGGTCTTCGCAGCGCTACCGGCCTGGTTTGTCACCTGTTTGGGAATAATTTTTTGCGCCGCCGCTTTGGGATCTTTGACCGCGCTCTTGACCGCGTCTTTGAGCGCGGGCATTTCAGCCGCCGACGCGACGCCGGCGAACAGAAAACTCGCCGCCAGCGCAGCCGTGATGAGCTTCCTCGACTTCCTCTCCATGGGGGCCTCCTCTTTATTGTTTGAAAACTTGCTGCCGTTTCGGGTTCACAGGCTGAACTTCATCTTGAACGCGAACTTAGCCACAGACACCGCAACAATCAAGATAATTAAATAGATTACCCCGCCGGCCGCGGCCTCCGCCCACTGGCCGACGCGAAAGTATTCGAACAAGGTCACCGGGCCGTATTCCTTTCCCGGCGAGGTGAGCAGCACGGCGACATCCACGTTGCGGATCGCTTCGATGAAGATATAAAAGAGCGCGCCGCCCACCGACGGTTTGAGGATCGGCAAGGTAATCTTGAAAAACACGTGGCGCCATCTGGCGCCGTGCACCCAGGCGGCTTCGTCGAGCTCCTTGTGAATGTTGACGATGGCGCCCGAGGCGTTGCGAAACGCGTAGGGAAAGTACGCGACGAACAAGCCCAGGCCCAGCGCCCAGAGGCTGTTGTAGAGCGGCGTGCCGATGAAAATAATCAACAGGCCGACGGAGAGCACCAGCGGCGGAAACGCCAGCGGCACGGTGCCGATGAACTCGAACACTCTGGTCCCCGCCGCTTTGGTGCGATAGATGGTGAACGCCATCACGATGCCGGTCAGCACGGTGACCACGGCGATCGAGACCGACAGCACCAGCGAATTGTACAGGCCGGTCATGAAGCTCGGGTGGTTGAGAACGGTGTGGTAATTGGTCAGCACGGCGTTGAATGGAAAACGCATGAAGGTATCGTAATCGAAGTACGGGATCATCGACACCACGATCAAGACCACAAACGGAATCACGATGCCGGCGAGAAAATAGAGCAACACCGCGGCGAAGGTCGCATATTTCCACACGCCGATATCGATCACTTTCACCCGGTAGCCCTTGCCGGTGATCGTCGCGTAGCGCTCGGAAAAGCGCGTGGCGCGCACGTAGAAGTAAAGCGTGATGATTGACATCACCACCAGCACGACGCTGTACGCCGTGGCGAGACCCGTGTTGAATTCCAGCGCCATGGAATCGTAGACGCGGCTCACGAACACTTTGATGTTGCCCGGCGTCCCCTGCAGCACCGGCGTCTCGAAGGAGCGCAGGCCGCGCAGGAAATTCAGCACCAGCGCGGAGGTGAACGCCGGGACGGCCAGCGGAAAGGTGATCTTGAACATGGTCCGCACCGGCCTGGCGCCGGCGATATAGGCGCTTTCTTCCAGCGACGGATCGAAGGACAGAAACACCGGCAGCAAAAACAGGTAGCCGAGCGGCACGCAGGCAAGGCCGAAGACCCAGATCATGCCGGCCATGCTGAAGGCGTTGAACACCGGCGTGTCGATGCCGAGAAACTGCTGCAGCATGCCGTTGAGGATGCCCGAGCGCGGCGCCAGCAGCAGAATCCACGCGATATTTTTCATGATCGGCGGCATCAGGATCGGATAGAGCGGCAGCAGCTCCACCAGGGTCTTGCCCGGCGTGTTGGTGCGCGCCACCACCCACGCGAGAAAAGTGCCGAGCCCCGTGCCGAGGAGCGCCGCGCCGCCGGCGTACCAGACGGAGTTGCCGAGCATCGCCCAGATGTCCTTGTCGCCGAAGACGCGCAGGTAATTGGCGACATTCAGGCCGACGGTGAAGCCCAGCTTGCCGGTGGTCAAGCTGCGCCACAGCACCACCAGCACCGGCGTGATGATCGCCGCGCCGGCGACGGCGCTGGCGATGAGCGGCACCAGGGTCCCCTGCCGCAACGCGATTTTAATCGACTGAAGGGTCGTCGTAGTCCTGCTCCTCGAAGAGATTGCCGCGGGATTTCGCCGTCGCTCGGCCGGCGCGCTCAGTGGGTCGCGATCACGCTGATCGCCGAGCGATCGATACAAACGAAGGTCTTGCCGCCGTCGCCGTTCACCCGGATCATCGGGCAGAGCTTGTGCGAGGTGACGATCAGTTCCTTGGCGCCGATCTGCACCCGATGGTCGGTCAAGCCGCCGCGGTACTCGCGCCCGGTCATCAAGCCTTCGAGCACGTTATCCACGCCCTCGGGAAAGCGCTCCTGGCTGAGTTTGAGCTCGGTGGTGCGGATCACCACTTTGCACGCATCGCCCGCCGAGAGCGCCGGCGCGGCCGGCGAGATCAGGTTCGCGCCGTTGAAATCCGGCACATTGACCACGCAGCTTTCGCTGTCCGTGCGCACCACCCGGCCATCGAACAACATCGAATGGCCGACGAAGCCGGCGACGAAGGGATGGAGCGGCCGATTGTAAATCTCGTCCGGCGTGCCGTATTGCAGAATCCTGCCGCTTTCCATCACCACCACCGCGTCGGAGATCGTGAACGCCTCGTCCTGGTCGTGGGTTACGTAAAGCGCGCTGATGCCGACTTTCTTGATCAGCTTTTTGAGCTCCACGCGCATCTCCTCGCGCAGCTTGGCGTCGAGGTTGCTGAGCGGCTCGTCGAGCAGAATCAGCCGCGGCTCCAGCGCCAAGCTCCGAGCCAATGCCACGCGCTGCTGCTGGCCGCCGCTCAGCTGCGACGGATAGCGCTGATCGCGGCCCTGCAAACCGACCAAGTCCAAGGCGGCCATGACCTTGCGCTTGATTTCCTGTTCCGGCTTCTTGCGCAGCTTGAGGCCGAAGGCGACGTTCTTGAAAACCGTCATGTGCGGCCACAGCGCGTAGTTCTGAAACACGAAGCCGATCTCGCGCGAGTACGGCGGCACGAGGATACCCTTTTCAATCGAAGTCTGAATTTTGTCGGCAATGAAAATGGAGCCCGCGTCGGGCACTTCGAGCCCGGCGATGGAACGAAGCAAAGTCGTTTTGCCGCAACCCGACGGCCCGAGAAAAGAAAGGATTCCGTGATCGAACTCGAAGCTGATGTCGTCCAGCGCTTTGACGTCTTTGAAGCCCTTCGAGACGTGCTCGACTTTAAGAATTGGCATCGTTACCATCCACGGCGGCCCGCGCAAAAAACAGGCCACGGCCCTGCCGATTTACACTTCTAAATAACCCATTCGGACACAAAAGGAAAACCTGGCAAATCGCTCCGTAAAAAGCCGCGCGCGCGCCGAAGTCTTCGCACGGCGTCGGCGAGCTTGCGCCGGCCGTGGTTATTTTTCCGGCAAGCCTGCCGGCAATTTGGGCGGCGCAGAAAATTCACCCGCGCCGGGCGCAATTCACCCGAGCGCGACCTTCTGCTGATAGCGCGCGATCTCCACCTGCCATTTGAAGCGCTCGCGGATCGCCTCGGCCAGCGCCGCCGCCGCGGGCGGCTCGCCGTGGACGATGTAGGTCATGCGCGGCGCCTGCTTGAACGTGGCGAGCCAGCGCAGGATTTCGCCCTGATCGGCGTGCGCGGAAAAGCCGTCGATCACTTTGATTTTCGCGCGCACCGGCACGACCTCGCCGAGGAGCTTGATCTCCTTGGCGCCGTCCTGCAGCGCGCGGCCGCGCGTTCCCTCGGCCTGATAGCCGGCGAAGAGCACGGTGGTGTCGGGCTGCGGCAGGCGGTGCTTCAGGTGATGCAGCACGCGCCCGCCGGTGGCCATGCCGCTCGCCGAGATGATCACCATCGGCCCTTTCATTTCATTGATCGACTTCGACTGCTCCGGCGTCTTGTGCACCACCATGTGGCGCGAGCTGATCGGACAGCTGTCGCGGCTTTGCAGCTGCTGCATGTCGAAATCGTGCTCTTCGGTGTGGCGGCAATAAATGTCGGTGGCCTCGAGCCCCATCGGGCTGTCCACATGCACTGGGATGGCGGGGATCTCGCCGCCGTCTTCCATTTTGCGGATGGTGTAGATCAAATCCTGGGTGCGGCCCACAGCGAAGGCCGGAATCAAAAGACAGCCCCGCTGCGCCACGGTTTCCTTGATCAGATTGCGCAGCTCGATCTCCGAATCCTGCTCGTGAAGACGATTGCCGTAGGTCGATTCCAGCAGCAGCCAGTCGGCGCGCCCGGCCGGCTCCGGGTCTTTGAGAATCGGCCGGTTGTAGCGGCCGAGATCGCCGGAATCGAGCAGGGTTCTGGATTTGCCGTTGACGCCGAAGGAGAGCCGCGCCGAGCCCGCGCCGAGAATGTGGCCCACCCGGCCGAAGTCGAGAAACACGTCCTTCATCGCCTCGACGGATTCGCCGACGCGCACCGCGCGCAAAAGCTTGAGCGCCTGCTCCGCGTCTTCCACCGTGTAAAGCGGCAAAGCCGGCGCATGGCGCGAATAGCCTTTTTGCCGCGCGTAGCGCGCCTCTTCCTCCTGGAGATGCGCCGCGTCGGGCAGCATCACGTTCAACAGATCGCAGGTGCCCGGCGTCGCGAACACCGGCCCTTTGTAGCCCCTGGAAACCAGCCGCGGCAGGTAACCCGAATGATCGATGTGGGCGTGGGTGAGAATCACCGCGCGCAGGCGCGCAAGATCGACCGGCAGCGGCGCCCAGTTGCGCTGGCGCAGCTCCTTCAAGCCTTGAAACAAGCCGCAGTCGATCAGCAGTTGATCGTCGCCGCAGGCAAACAAAAACTTCGAGCCCGTGACTCCGCCCGCCGCCCCGAGAAACTGCAAAGACGCATTATTGGTCATGAGAACCCTTTCGGTTTCAACTTGTAAGTGTCTCGGACATGATCCTGCGTGACCAGAGACGCTTGCCCGCGAATGCATGGCCCGAGCCCGATTTCAGGTAACACTCGAACGACTCTGCTTGGGCCCGATCAGAAAAAGCAATATAGGTCACCCGCCGCCAAGGTCGGAATTTTGAGGTGTGAGCGGACGTTCCTGCATTGTGGTCCCGGAGACGCTGCCTGAGGTTCGTGGTCAGTCCTACATAACGCTGACCTTGTGTGTACAGGCTTTCGATAAGGTAAACATAAAGCACAATCGGCCCTCCTGCGCTCAAGCTTCGGAGGGCATCCTGCTTGGCGCCAACAGCTCCTGTCAATCCTGCGAAGCGCCGCAAGGCGCGAAGCAGGATGGCGGAGGGGGCGGGATTCGAACCCGCGGCCCACGGTGTGGGCGCCGGTTTTCAAGACCGGTGGTTTCAACCGCTCACCCACCCCTCCGATAAAGTAAAATCGACTGCTCGCGGTGAATGCTGCGTCGGCGGGATTTTCCTTGGGAACACTGCGGGAACAATCTTCGACGATTCCGCAGGCTTTTGCAACGCCGCTCCCGGCATGCAAAGTTCGCTCGCGCTTGCGCCCCCACCAAATAATGCAGCGCCGCTCGCGCGCAGGAATCTTTTGCCGTCGAGCGCGGCGGCTTGCGTCGAGGACCAACGTCGATGCTGCGCCTTCTCGTGCGGCTCTGTTCAAGGCACGATTATCAGGTGTCGCAGGCAACCGATTGGGAACAGGCGGCGGACCTCTAGCGCCAGTATGGAAACAAAATTGATGCTCGAAGGCGAGGGATTTCGCCTCCGCCGATCCGCATTGACTACGGTTTGGGCAAAAGGCTGAGTGCAAAACGGGCATGAGCCGGCGCGCATGAAATTCCTGGAAGAAAAAACTTCACAATTTCTTTTGCAGAGCATGGCACGGGCATTGCGCGATGCTCGAACATGGAGCGCAACGCCGCATGCAAACCGGAAATTCCGTGATGCCGTTTCGCTGGCGTCTTCGGGCGCGCTGCGGTATACCCGCAGCCAACTCATCGCTGACCGATGCGCCGCACTCCATGATCGCGCCCATTCGCCTGCTTGCCGCGGCCCTGCTCTTCTGGCCGGCTTTTTTGCCGTCGCGGTCAGACTGCGCTCCGGTGCGCATTGCCTACGCCGCCATCGCGGCCAACACCGCCGGCGTGTGGATGGCGCAAGGCACCGGCGCTTTCAAAAACCAGGGTCTCGAAGTTCAGTTTATCTACATCTCGTCGAGCGCCACCAACGTGCAGGCGCTGCTCAGCGGCAGCATCGACGTGATGGTCGGCGGCGCCAGCGGCATCGTCAGCGCCGCCGCGCGCGGCGCGCCGCTGGTTGCGGTGGGCTCGCAGATGAACAAGGCGCCGGCGACCCTCTACGTGCAGCCGGAAATCGCCGACCCGGCGCAGCTCAAAGGCGCGCTGCTGGGCATCAGCCGGCCCAATTCCTCGACCCATGTGCTGACCGCCCTGGTGCTGCGCAAGCTCGGCCTGGAAAACGCCGCGACCTTGCGATCGTTCGGCGACATTCCGGGGATTCACGCGGCCTTCGATCGGAAGATCATCGCCGGCATGGTTAGCACGGTCACGCCGAAAACGCCCCATCGCGCGCTGGCGAACGCCGCCGATCTGGACATTCCCTACGCCATGAGCGTGATCGCGGTCACGCGAAACTATCTGCAGACCCGCCGCGCGACGGTGGAACGCGTGCTCCGCGCCTACGTCGAAGGCGTCGCTACAATGGTTCGCAACAAGGAAACGGCCAGCAGGATTCTCGCAAAGTACCTGCGCCGCGACGAGCCCGCCTTTCTCGACGAGACCTACGCTTTCGTGCGCAAATACACCGAGCGCACGCCGCGGGTCGATGCGCGGGTGGTGCCCCTGCTATTGGAATTCGATCCGGTAAAAGGAGTGGAAGCCGAAGCGCTGACGGCGCGGATGATCGACAACAGCATCGTCGATCAGTTGCCCCAGGAACAATTCATTCAAAAGCAGTTCGGAAAGGAATTTCGTTGAAGACCCCGATCGAAGCCCCAGCAACAATCCCGCATCGGCCCATGGCGCGCTGGCTGCGCCTGGCGGTGCTGGCCGCGGCGCTGCAGTTTGCGGTCGCAAATCCCGCGCGCGCCGCCGCCGCGGGAAAATTCGTCGTCGGCTACGCCGCCATGAACACGCGCCTGGCGCCGCTGTGGCTCGCCGAGGAGCAGGGCTTTTTCAACAAATACGGCCTCGATTCCCAGGCCGTGTTTCTGCGCAGCGCCACCGTGCTCGTCACCGGCCTGGCCTCCGGCGACATCCAGGTCGGCAGCGGCGGCGGCAGCGCCGCGCTCGCCGCGGCCAGCTCCGGCCAGGAGATAACGATCATCGGCAGCTTTTCCGTGCGCAATTCCTACGACTTCGTGTCGCGCCCCAATATCAAACGCGCGGAGGATCTGCGCGGCAAGAAAGTCGGCGTCACCAGCATCGGCGGCGGCTCGTGGATGGGCGCCATGCTCTGGCTCGAGCAGCTCGGCCTCGATCCCCAGCGCGACAACATCACCATGCTCGCGGTCGGCGACCAGACCGTGCAAAGCTAGGCTCTGGAAAACGGCATCGTCGATGCGACGCCGCTCGACGGCGTTTTCAGCCGCCGGCTGCGCCAGAAAGGCCTCAATAATCTGGGCGAATACAGCGACCTGAAAAAACCGATGATCAATCAGTCGGCGATGGTGTCGAGCGCGTTTTTGCACCAGCGCCCGGAGATTGCCGAGAACTTTCTCAAGGCCATGATCGAGAGCATCGCTTTCAGCTTCGCGCCGAAAAACAAGCCGGCGGTTGTGAAGACGATCCTGCGCCGGTTGAAGGCCGACCAGAGCGCTGCGGAAGAAGGCTACGAGGATTTGCTCCGCGCGGTGGAGAAGAAACCGTTTCCGTCCATCGAGGGATTGCGCAACGCGCAGCGCCTGATGAAGATCCGCACGCCGAAGATCGGCGAGGTCAAAGTCGAGCCGCTGATCGACGCCGCCATCATGCGCCGCCTCGAAGAGAGCGGCTTCATCGACCGCGCCTACGCCGCCCAGGGGATCAAACCGTAACCTGCGCGTCGCGCGCCGGCGGCAACCAGAATCGCGCTCAGACAGTTTCCGCTGCGGCGGCAACCGCGTCGCCGTCGAGCGTGTGCGGCAAGGTGAACGTGAACGTGGAGCCCGCGCCGGGCGCGCTTTCGACGCGGATGTCGCCCTTCATCAATTCGAGATATTTCTTGACGATGTTGAGGCCCAGGCCGAAGCCGTCGAAATTGCCCGTGTGCGCGTCCTGGAGCTGGTGAAATTCGTCGAAGATGCGCTCGAGGGCGTTTTTCTCGATGCCGATGCCGGTATCGGCGACGGCGAACTCGATCCGTCCCGCCGCCGCCAGATTGCGCACGCGGATTTCGATGCTGCCGTCGCTGGTGAACTTGTAGGCGTTGCCGATGAGGTTCTGCAGAATCTCCTCGAGCTTGACCGCATCGGTGGTGATCTTCGGCAGATCCTCCTCGACGCGCCAGCGAATTTCCACCCGGCCGTTGCGCGCCAGCTGATCGGAATAGTCTTTCACGTGCGCGATCACTTCTTCGATGTGAAGCGGCGCCGCTTCGAGCGACATTTTCTGCGCCTCGATCTTGGTCAGCGTCAGCACGTTGTTGATGAGCTTGAGCAGCACCCGGGTGTGGTGCGTAATCTGGGCGAGCGATTTCATCTGCCCGGCGTTGACCTCGCCGAAAAAACCGTTCTTCAGCAGCTCGACATTGCCCATGATGATGTTGAGCGGCGTGCGCAGCTCGTGGGACATGGCCGCCATGAATCCCGACTTGATGCGATTGGCCTCGAGGAGATCGTCGTTGGCCTTTTGCAGCTCCGCCGACTTGGCGCTCACGGCGGCGAACAAAGTCGCGTTCTCCACCGCCACGCCGATCTGATCAGTCATCGACCGCAGCAGTTTCAGCTCGCTCTCGGCCAGCCGGCGCGGCGTTTGTCCGGCGCAGAACAACACCCCGGCGCATCCGCTCTTGGTGCGAATCGGGAAAACCGCCAGAAAACGCAGGCCGCTGCGCTGGCTCGCCGCCGTGTGGCTCCACTGCCGGTAGTGCGGGTCGGCGGAAATATCCTCGAAGATCAGCTCCTCGCCGGTCTCCGCGACTCGGCCCGTGATGCCCTGGCCGCGCTTCAGTCCGAGCACGCGGGTGGAAAATTCCGGCCGGCTGCGAAACGATTCGCGAATCTGCAGGTGCTTTTCCTCGGCGTCGACGAGCAGAACGCGGGTCACCTCGAAATGAAAAATCCCGTTGATTTTTTCGATCGCCGCCTGCAGCACCGGCGCCAGATCGAGGGATTGATTGACCGTGGTCACGACATCGAACAGGGCGCCCAGCTCGCGGGTGCGCTGCTCGACGCGCTGCTCCAGGCTGCCGTGCGAAACTTTGAGATCCCTCGCCATCTGATTGAACTCGCCCGCCAGCGACTGGATCTCGTCCGTGCCGTCGATTTCCACCTGATGATCGAGGTCGCCGCTGCGGACCAGCCTGACGCCGCGCTCGAGCTCGCGGATCGGCCGGGTGATGCGCTCGCTCAGCCACAGGATCAGCGCCGCGCCGAGCGTCAAGCCGCCGGCCATGAGCGCCAGCGTGAAGAACTGCTCGCCGCGCACATCCGCCAGCGCCACCTCGAGGGGCTCCTCGAGCACCACCGCCCAGCCCAGGCGGCGCAGCGGCGCGTAGGTGCCGAGCACCCGCTCGCCGGTCAAGCCGTAGCCTTCGTCGGTGGGCGTCGGATCGGCCGCGCCCGGGTTGCTGAGAAATTCCTGGACCTCATGGGCCTGGCTGAGCCGGGCTCCTTTGAGCACCAGCGCCGGGTCGCGGTGAGCGATCAAGTGACCCGCGCCGTCGGCGAGATAAGCGTAGCCGGCCGAGCCGAAGCGAATCCTGCGGATCATCGGCCAGAGAAATTTGAGATTGGCCTCGGCCGTGAGCACGCCGACGATCTTTTCCTCCGGGCTTCGGAGCGGCAGCGCGATGATCGCGTGGGGCTCGGAATTTTTCGTAATGTAAACCGGACCGATGAACGTCTCGCCGCGCATAGCGCGCTTGAATTTTTCCGTGCTGCTTGGATCGCTCAATGCCGCCGGCGCGGAGCTTTCGCCCGCCGAGACTCTGGTTTTCTCCGCGCCGTCGGCGCCGGCCACCGCGACTTCGATCAGAGCCGGGTCGTTTTTCAGAAGCTGGGCCCCAAGGCGCTGTTGCGCCGGGCTCCCCATGGGCTCGCGCGCGAGCGCCTTCGCGCCTTCGCGCAGCCGGTCGATCTTTCGCTCGACGGCAGACTCGATGCGCGCGGCGGCCAGAGTCGCGATCTCGCTTTGCAGCTCGAAGCGGTCGCGTTTGATCTGGCGCACGGTGTACAGGTAGCCGGCCGCGACGATAGCCGCGAGCACCGACCCGAACACCGAGAGATTGTAGAAAAGCAGGCGCGAGCGAATGCTGCCGGCGCCAAACGGCATTCCGAGCGTTTTGCCGATCCAGCTCGATTTCATCGCTTCAACGCAGGCGCACGCTCCGCTGAGTTTTCCGGCCCGAGCGGCGGTTTCATCGCAGCGGTTTTGAGCACGAACGGTGCCAGCGGGCTCAGCCGCCGTTTGCGGGCGCAATCTGGCAATTTTTCACACGATTGGACTTTATCCCAAAAACGACAAAGCGGGCCAAAGCGGCTTTGAATGAACAGACAGGGACGATTCTTGAACTCTCACCCGTCAAGCGATCCGCTCGAGGCCGCCCATGTAGGGCCGCAGCGCCTCGGGCACGGCGACGCTGCCGTCTTTTCGCTGATAGTTTTCCAGCACCGCGACCAGGGTGCGCCCGACGGCGAGCCCCGAGCCGTTGAGCGTGTGCACGAAGGCCGGCCGGCCCTTTTTTTCCCTGCGGTAGCGGATGTTGGCGCGGCGCGCCTGAAAGTCCTCGCAGTTCGAGCACGAGCTGATTTCGCGATAGGCGTTTTGCCCCGGTAGCCAGACTTCGAGATCGTAGGTTTTCGCCGCGCCGAATCCCATGTCGCCGGTGCAAAGCTCCACCACGCGGTACGGCAGCCCCAAGCGCTTGAGGACTTCCTCGGCGTTTTGCACCATCGACTCGAGCTCGTCGTAGGAATTTTCCGGCTCGGCGAATTTCACCATCTCGACTTTATTGAACTGGTGCTGGCGGATCAGCCCGCGCACGTCCTTACCGTAGGAACCCGCCTCGCTGCGAAAGCACGGCGTGTAGGCGACGTATTTGATCGGCAGATCCTCGCGCTCGAGCATCTCGTCGCGGTGCAGGTTGGTAAGCGGCACCTCGGCGGTGGGGATCAAAAAATAATCGCCCGGCGCGGTGTGAAACAAGTCCGCTTCGAACTTGGGCAGCTGGCCGGTGCCCACCAGCGCCGCGCGATTGACCAGCGCCGGCGGCAGCATTTCCCGGTAGCCGTGCTCGGCCGTGTGCAGATCGAGCATGAAATTGATCAACGCGCGCTCGAGCCGCGCGCCGGCGCCGCGATACACCGCGAAGCGCGCGCCGGCGATCTTGGCGGCCCGGGCAAAATCTAAAATGCCCAGCTCCTCGCCGATGTCCCAGTGGTTCTTCGGCGCAAAATCGAAGCCCGGCGGCTCGCCCCAGCGCCGCACCTCGCGATTCTCGGTTTCGTTTTTACCGACTTTCACGCTCGGGTGCGGCAGGTTCGGAAGCGTGAGCATGAACTCATCGAAGCGCGCTTCGATCCCGGCCAGCGGCCCTTCGCTCTGGCGGATCGCCTCGCTCACCTCCTCGCCTTCGCGCATGAGCGCGGCCGCGTCGCCGCCGCTTTTCTTGAGCTTGCCGATCTCGCCCGAGAGCTTGTTTTTCTTTTCCTTGAGCCGCTCGATATGCGCCAGCGCTTCGCGCCGCTCGCGATCGAGGGCGACAAATCGATCCCAATCGATGGCCGCGCCGCGCGTGGCCAGGCGCGCCTTCACCTGCTCGAGATCGTCCCGCAAGAGTCTCACATCCAGCATAGTTATTCTTTCTACGACAGCTCGAAGGCGTTTTCGATATGCTCGACCACCGGCTCGCGCCCGGCCCAGGAAATGCCGACCACGTCGAAGCGCGCGTCGCGCTGCTGCAGTTTTCTCTCGGCGAGAAAATATTGCGCGGCCTGAATCATCTTTTGCTGCTTGCGAAACTCGACGGCTTCGAAGGGCGTGCCGAAACCGCGGCCGGTGCGGGTTTTGACTTCCACGAAAACCACCACGCGGCGGTCGAGCACGATCAGGTCCAGCTCGCCCGCGGCGCAGCGGTAGTTGCGCTCGACCAGCTTGTAGCCCTTTTTTCTGAGGTAATTCTCGGCGAGCCGCTCGCCTTCTCTGCCGAGGAGCTGCCGGCCGTTATCGAGCGCCATGATCGAACAGCGGACCGTAGCCGCTCTGCTGGGGCAAGGCCGCGCGCACCGGCCGGAAGCTGCGGCGGTGAATCGGCGCGGCGCCGTGGCGCCGGAGCGCGGCGAAATGGGCTTCGCACGCGTAGCCTTTGTGCTCGGCAAAACCGTACTCGGGAAATTCCCGGTCGTACGCCAGCATGATCTCGTCGCGCGCGACCTTGGCGACGATGGAGGCGGCCGCGATCGAAACGCAAAAGCGGTCGCCCTTGACGATGGTCTTTTGGTAAAGCGAAGGGGCTGCGAAAAATGCGCCCAGGCGAAACAGCGGCGCGGGAATCGATTGATTGCCGTCGATGAGGGCGCAATCCGGCGCCGCGCCCAGACGCGCCAGGGCGCGGACCATCGCCAGCAGACTCGCCTGAAGAATGTTCAGCCGGTCGATTTCATCGGCATCGACGATGCCGACGGCGCTTGCGACGGCGTCGCGGCGGATCAGCGGCGCCAGCTTCTCCCGCTGCTTCGCGCTGAGCAGCTTGGAGTCTTTGATATCGGGATGAAGATAGCCGCGCGGCAGAATCAGCGCCGCGGCAACCACCGGGCCTGCGAGCGGCCCGCGGCCGACCTCGTCGACGCCCGCGATCGCGCGAAAACCGCGCGCGTAGGCTTCCTCTTCGAAGGCGCGAAAGCGCGCGCCGCTCCGCTCCTCCGCCACCAGCGCGATCTGCTCGCCTTTCATCGGCCTCATCATTAGCCAAAAGCCCGGCTCACTGCAAATAAAAATGAATTTTTCGCGCCCCCAGACCGCTTCGGCGAATTGGATTTGATCCGCCCCTTGTGTTAAAAACCTCCCATGAAAATCAGCCGCGCAGAGGTCGCAGGGGTCGCGCTTCTGGCCCGTCTGCGCTTGAGCGCCGAGGAAGAAACGCGGCTCACGGCGGAGCTGGATGCAATTCTCGGCTACATGGACAAGCTGAATCAGCTCGACACCGCCGCGGTCGAGCCTTTCAGCCAGGCCGTCGAAGCGGTCAATGCGTTTCGCCCCGACCGGGTGGCCAACCGTCCCGACCCGGAAACGCTGCTCGCCAACGCGCCGGATCGCGACGCGACGTTTTTCAAAGTTCCGAAGATCATCGAATGAGTCTCGCCGAGCTGACGCTCCACGAAGCCGCCGCCCGATTGCGCAAGCGCGAGTTCTCGGCGGTGGAGCTGACGGAATCGGTTTACCGGCGCATCGCGGAAACCGACGCGCAGGTGCGCGCCTACCTGACCCTGGCGCAGGAAAGCGCGCTCGAAGCGGCGCGGCGCGCCGACGAGCGGCTCAAGGAAGACGGCGCGGCTGCGCCCGCGCTGCTGGGAATGCCGCTCGCGCTCAAGGACAACTTTCTCACGCGCAATATCCGCACCACGTGCGGTTCGAAAATCCTCGGCGATTTTATCCCGCCCTACGAGGCGACGGCGACGGCCAAACTGCGCGGCGCGGGCGCGGTGATCGTGGGCAAAACCAATCTCGACGAATTCGCCATGGGCTCCTCGTGCGAGAGCTCGGCTTTTTTCCCGACCCGCAATCCGTGGGATCTCGAGCGCATTCCCGGCGGCTCTTCCGGCGGCTCGGCCGCCGCGGTGGCCGCCGATCAATGCCTTGCCGCCCTGGGCACCGACACCGGCGGCTCGATCCGCCAGCCCGCCGCCTGCTGCGGCGTGGTCGGCCTCAAACCGACCTACGGCCGGGTGAGCCGCTACGGCATCATCGCGTTCGCCTCATCGATGGATCAGGTGGGGCCGCTCGCCAAGGACGTGCGCGACGCGGCCATCCTGCTCGAAGCGATCGCCGGCCATGATCCGGCGGACTCGACCTCCGCGCCGCAAGCCGTGCCCGATTATCAGGCCGCGCTCAGCGGCGCGGTGCGCGGCCTTCGCATCGGGGCGCCGAAAGAGTATTTCGTCTCGGGCATGGACGCCGAAGTCGAGCAGGCTGTGCGCGCGGCGCTGCGCCAATTCGAGAGCGGCGGCGCCGTTGTCGAAGAAATCTCGCTGCCGCACACCGAATACGCGGTGGCGGTCTACTACATCATCGCCACCGCGGAGGCGAGCTCCAACCTGGCGCGCTACGACGGCATGCGCTTCGGCTGCCGCGCCGACGCCGAGGATTTGACCGAAACCTACAGGATCACGCGCGCGGCCGGCTTCGGCGCCGAAGTGAAGCGCCGCATCATGCTCGGCACCTACGTGTTGTCCGCGGGCTACTACGACGCCTACTATCTCAAAGCCCAGCGCGTCCGCGCCCTGATCAAGCGCGACTTCGACGCCGCGTTTCAGCGCTGCGACGTCATCGTCACGCCGACCGCGCCCACGACCGCTTTCAAGCTCGGCGAGAAAACCCAGGATCCGCTCAAAATGTATCTCTCGGACATTTTCACGATCTCGGCGAACCTCGCCGGCTTGCCGGGGCTGTCGCTGCCGTGCGGCTTCGATAGCGCGGGCATGCCGATCGGCATGCAGCTCGTCGGCCGGACGTTCGACGAAGCGACGATTCTGCGCGCGGCGCATTTCTACGAGCAGGCGACGGAATGGAATAAAAGAAAGGCAAAATTAAAAAGTAAAAAGTAAAAAAATCGGCGCAGCGCTGGAGCCTTTGTTCTCATTTTTGCCTTTTTAATTTTTACTTTTTATTTTTCCTCATCATGAGCTACCAACCCGTCATCGGCCTGGAAGTCCACGCCCAGGTTCTCACCGAGTCGAAAATCTTCTGCGGCTGCTCGACCCGCTTCGGCGCGCCGCCCAATCACCACACCTGCCCGGTGTGCGCCGGCTTTCCCGGCGTCCTGCCGGTGCTCAACGAAAAAGTCGTCGAGCTCGCGATCAGGGCCGGACTGGCGGCGCACTGCGAGATCGCGCGCAAGAGCGTGCTCGCGCGCAAGAATTATTTTTACCCCGACCTGCCCAAGGGCTATCAGATCAGCCAGTACGAATTGCCGATCTGCGCCGGCGGCTACATCGACGTGGAAATCGACGGCGCGGTCAAGCGCGTGCGCCTGACCCGCATTCACATGGAGGAAGACGCCGGCAAAAATATCCACGACGCGCACGGCGATGCGAGCCTGGTGGATCTCAATCGCGCCGGCGTGCCGCTGCTGGAAATCGTCAGCGAGCCCGACCTGCGCGCGCCGGCGGAAGCGGTGGCTTATCTCAAGACGCTCAGAGCGATGCTGCAGTATCTGGAAATCTGCGACGGCAACATGGAGGAAGGAAGCTTTCGCTGCGATGCCAACGTGTCGGTGCGGCCTCTGGGAACCGAAGCGCTCGGCACCAAGATTGAGATCAAGAATCTCAATTCCTTTCGCGCCGTGGAGAGCGCGCTTCGATTCGAGATCGAGCGCCAGATCGAAACTCTTGCCGACGGCGGCAAACTGATTCAGGAAACCCGTCTGTGGGACGAGCACCGCGGCGAGACCCGCGCCATGCGCTCCAAGGAGTCGGCCCACGATTACCGCTATTTTCCCGACCCCGATCTGTTGCCGATCGCCGTCGACGAAGCCTGGATCGCGCGGGTGGCCGCCGCGCTGGCCGAGCTTCCCGCCGCGCGCAAGGCGCGCTTCGCCAAACAGTACGAGCTTTCCGCCTACGATGCCGAGCTTCTCACCGGCCGAAAGGACGTGGCCGATTATTTCGAAGCCGCGGTCAAAGCGCACGCCAACCCCAAGGCGCTCGGCAACTGGATCGCCGGCGATCTCTTCCGAGTGTTGAAAGAGCGCCGGCTCGACGAGCAGCTCTATGTCAAAAGCTGGCCGGTGGCAGCGGAGAATCTGGCGCGGCTGGTGCAACTCATCGATCAGGGCAAGATCAGCGGCAAAATCGCCAAGACGGTTTTCGAAGCGCTCCTCGATTCCAACAAAACTCCCGAGGAAATCGTCGCGGAAAAAAGCCTGGAGCAGGTTTCCGATCTCGCCAGCATCGAAGCCGCGGTCGATCGCGTCCTGGCGGCGAGCGCCCAGCAGATCGCCCAGTACCGCGCCGGCAACGAGAAAGTTTTCGGCTACTTCGTGGGCCAGATCATGAAAGCGACCCAGGGCAAGGCCAATCCGCAGAAAGTAAACGAAATCCTGCGCGCAAAGCTCAAAGGCTGAAGCGCGGCATTGCGCTCGGTCGGATGCCGCGCCAAGCGCTAGGGCAGCGAGCTGCGCACCTCCGGCCGAAACGCCTGCGGCAGATTGATGATGATGCCGCTGATGCCCTCCTGCTTGAAAGTGCGGAGCTGGCGCTCCGCATCGTCGCGCACCGTGAAATTTCCCAGGCGCACGCGCAGCGCGCCGTCGCTGCCCGCCTCGGTGATCGAGACCGCATAGCCGCGCCGCTCCATGTTCTCGGCCCAGCTCCGGGCCTTCTCCTTGTCGTGAAAGGCGAGCTGGATGATGAATCCCTCGAGCGCCTTGGGGGCCGGCGGGCGGCTGAGCGCTTTGTTCTCGGGCACCATCTCGATGGGCGTTTTGCGAACGATCGCGACCTGCTCGCCCGCGGGTTTTTCCGCAGATCGGTTGTCAGCCGGCGCCGGTGTGATCGCGGGCGCGGGCGCGCTCGCTGCCGGCGGCTCGGGTTTGACCGCAGCCGGCACAATCGCCGCCGGCGCAGAAGCCATCGGCTCGGCGGCGGGTTTCGCCAGCGCGAGCGCTTCGGCCGGTTGTGCCTGCGGCTTTTTCTCTTCGATGCTTTTGGCGGCGAGCACCGGAGATGCTTTGCTCTCGGGCGCAACTTTCACCGCCTCCGCCGGCCTGGTTTTCTGTGCCGGCGCGATCGTAGCTGCCGGCTCAGTCGCAACCGATGGAATCACGACAGGCGCAGGCTTGGCGATGGGCGGTTCCGACGCTTTGACCTCCGCCTTCGCTTCCTGCTCCCGTGGTTTTTCAGCGGCGGTCACGGCGGGCGCCGGCAGCTGCGCCGGGGCGTTTACCGGCTCCGCGGATTTGCTCTCCGCCACGGCAGGCGGCGGCTCAGTGCGTTCAGGCGCCGGCAGCATCATCGGCTCCACCGGCTTCACGGCGATTTCTTCCAAAGGCTTCACCGGCACCGGCGTGGGCGCCGGCGTTTTTACTTGGGGTGCCGGCTTTTCGCTTTTTTTGATTTCCGCAGCGGGCGCCGCGGGCGCGGGTGTAATTGGCGGAGCGGGCGCGGGCAGCTGCGCCGGCGCGATCGGCGCCGCGGCAATTTGCGCCGCGGCGGCCTCGGATTTATTGCCCGGGGCTTTCGCTTCTGAGATTTTTTCTGCCGCCTTCGGCGCCGGCGCCGTGCGCGCGCCTTGCTCCTGCGCGGCTTCGACCGGCTGCGCTGGAATCCTGGTTTCGAGCGCGGCCGGGTTGCTTTCCTTTGCGACAGCCGGCCCCGCATCCTCCGCCTTCGTTCCCGCCGCGGACTCTGGCTCGGCCGGCCTGGTTTCCGGCGCAGGCGCGACCCTAGCGATTTCCACCGGCGCCTTCGGCTCGGCAACCGGCGCGGCTTGCGCCGCAGCAACCGCTTGGCGGGTTGCGACCGGGGCGGCCTTTTCGGCTTTCGCCGTCTCGGCCGCAGCCGGCGCGGTTTTCTTTGCGCTCTCCGCCGTCGAACCGGGCGACGCGGCTTTTACCGCCGCGGGCGGCTCCGGCTTGCTTTCCCTGGCGTCGGCCGGCGGCTTTGCGGCGGCGACTTGTGAATTTTTGCCCGGCGCGTTTTCTTTTTTCGCCGCCTCCGGTTTCGCAGCCGGCTTCGCGGCCGCTTCCCTGGCCGGCGCGGGCGCCGCCGCTTTGGGCTCGGCGGACGCGGTCAAATTGTCCTCGCGAATCGCCGGGCGAAAATCCGGGCGCGGCGCCTGGGGCTGATAGGAAACCAGCGCCAGCGGGCCGTTTTCTTCCTCGCCGAAGATCACCGCGTCGCGCAGCAGATCGTTCTGCTTGATCTCCTCGCGCAGAAAACTGCGGACTTTTTCTTTCGGAAAATAAATGATCGCGCGCGCCATCGTCACCCGGCTGCCCTTTTCTTCGGCGATCACGTTGCGCCAGGCGAGATTGAGCCCGTAGCCGGTCAGCTCGCGATCCTGGTACATCTCGGAGTCGCTGCTGAGAATGCTCAGCAGATCGGCACCGTAACGGTTGAAGAGCTGGTGAATTTTCTCACTGTACCCGCCTTTGGTCTCGAACGTTTCGGGGGTCGCGAGCACCACTTCGAGGTAGCGCTCGTCGGGAGTCTTGGTCGCCGAGTGGGTAAAGAAGCCGATGCCGCCGACCGATGAGATATTGTTGGAAAATTGCAGCGGCGCGGTCTTGGAATTGCGCACGATGCGCTCGATGATCCGGTCGAGGTTGTCTTTGTACTTGGTGCCGAGGTATTTCGCCTTGGCGGTGCTGTAGTACGACGCCGGCGTGGCGATCAGGTTGTTCGGGGGCGGCTTTTTGGATCCGCTATCGTCCCATAATGCGCAGCCGCCGGCCAGCACGGCCAGAAGACACAAACTGAAACAGATTCGCGCGAGTATCATGCGATAGTCCTCATCGGATTGAGCGAAATGAATGTTTTCTTGACAGGTTTTCGCGATCCAATATAATGAAACGGCTTTTTGTGGAATATACCGGAATATAGTTGCTAACCGGGCGAAGCACAAGTTTTTTCTTGACCAAGAGATAATCGTATGGCGATCGGTGAGCTACTGCTGGCCAAGGGCATCATCAACGAAGAGCAGCTGAGAGCCGTTCTCAAGCAGCAAAAAATCGCCGGCGGCCGCCTCGGCGACAATCTGGTCGCTCTCGGCTTTATCAGCCGCAGCGATCTGGAAGCGATCCTCCAGGAACCGCCGACGGTTGCCAAGAACATCCACGACACCGGCCTCGACGGCAACTTTCTTTTGAACTGTCTGCTGCGCACCATGTACGTCTCGGCGCTGCAGACGATCCCGGAGATTTCCGAAGAGATCAAGCTCACCCGCTGGGTGGTCGAGGAGCTGCTGAATTTTGCCAAGAAGGAAGCGCTGGTCGAAATCCGCGGCCCGTCGGAAAAGAATTACAACATCATGCGCTACGCGCTCACCAACGGCGGCAAGGAGCGCGCCAGCGAGGCGCTGCGGCGCTGCGAGTACATCGGGCCGGTGCCGGTGCCGCTCGAAGTCTACCAGACCCAGGTGCAGAAGCAGACGATCACCAACGAAGTGATCAGCATCGAGAAGCTCAAGAAAGCGATGTCCCACCTCGTGCTTTCCGAAGACATCGTGCGCCGGCTCGGCCCGGCGTCGAACTCCGGGCGCGCGATTTTGATCTACGGCGCCGCCGGCAACGGCAAGACGTCGATCGCTGAAGCGCTGGTCGGCGCCTTCGAGCAGCCCGTCTACATCCCGTACGCGATCGAAGCCGACGGCCAGATCATCAAGATCTACGATCCCTCGGTGCACGTCTCCTTTGCGCCCAATCAAAACAGCCAGGACGCCAATCCGATTTTTCTGCCGCACCTGGAGCACGACCCGCGCTGGGTGCGCTGCCGCCGCCCCTACATCATCTCCGGCGGCGAGCTCACCCTCGAGATGCTCGACCTCGATTTCGATCCGCATTCGAAGTATTACGAAGCGCCGCTGCAAATGAAGGCGATCGGCGGCGTTTTCGTGATCGACGATTTCGGCCGCCAGCGCGTGCGCCCGCACGAGCTGCTCAACCGCTGGATTTTCCCCCTCGAGCGCAAGGTCGATTATCTGACCCTGCACACGGGAAAAAAGTTTGCGTTGCTGTTCGATCAACTGGTAATATTCGCTACGAATTTTCCGCCCGAGGAGCTGATGGACCCCGCCCAGCTGAGGCGCGTCCACTACAAGATGAAAATCAATCCGCCAACGGTGGACGAATTCAAGGAGATTTTTCAGCGCATTTGCGATTCCTACGGCTTGGAGTTCAATGAAGAGATCATGGCCTACCTGCTCAATTCATTTTACATCAAACACAAGATTCCCTTTGCCGGCTTTCATCCCAAATTCATCGCCGAGCACGTGATTGCCGCGTGCAACTACCTCGGCACCGAGCCCAAGATCTCGCGCCAGCTCCTCGCCGACTCGCTGGAAAACATGGTGATCATCCCGAACGCGTCGAATCCCGAGTAGCGCCGATGGTGAAACCGCTAGCGCTGATCATCCACTCCACCGAAGCGCCCCTCGCGGGCATATCCAAGCTGGTCGAGGCGCGCGATTGCTCGGTGCACTTGAGCCGCACCCTGGAAGAAGCCGAGCGCGTGCTCACCGCCTTCCCCGCCGATCAGCAAAAGTTCATTTTCGCCGAGCTGGCGGTGTGCCAGGGCGCGGTGTGGAACGGCTTCACCGCGCGCCTGAAGGACAACTGCGCCAACCTCGCGCTCATCTGTTACGATCCGCACCACCTGCAAGGGCTTTACGGACTCTTCGGCCACGTCAATCACGCGCCCGCCGACCCCGGCAACCCGCACTCGATCAAGGCGCCGACGATGATCGGCGACACGCCGCAGTTTCACGAAGTGCTCAATCTCGCCAACCGCTACGCGATGCACGACATCACCGTGCTGATCACCGGCGAGACCGGCACCGGCAAGGAAGTGATGGCGCAGTACATCCACTCGCACGGGCCGCGCGCCGACAAGCCCTTCGTCGGCTGCAACATGACCGCGATCCCGGAGACCCTGGTGGAAAGCGAATTGTTCGGCTACGTCAAGGGCGCGTTCACCGGCGCCGACCGCAACAAGAAAGGCTTTGTCGAAGCGGCCGAGGGCGGCACCCTGTTTCTCGACGAGATCGGCGATCTGGCGCCGTCGGTGCAGCTCAAGCTTTTGCGCTTTCTCGAAACCCGGCAGTACTACCGGGTCGGCGAGGCCACGCCCAAGACCAGCGACGTGCGCATCATCGCCGCCACCAACAAGGAGCTCGAGGAAGCGATCCAGGGCACGGGCTTTCGCAAGGATCTCTACTTTCGCCTGAACAGCGCGCGCATCATTCTCCCGGCGTTGCGCGAGCGCCGCGAAGACATGATTCTCTTGATCGCGAATTTCGTTTATCAGGCGTGCAGCCAGTTTCAGAAACCGCTCAAGAAGCTCACCAGCTCGGCCAAGGCGCTGTTTCTCGATTACCCCTGGCCCGGCAACATCCGCGAGCTGAAAAGCGTGCTCGAAAGCGCAGTGATGGTCTCCGACGGGGATTACATCACGATCAGCGATCTGCCGATGAATCTGCAGCACTACGCCACCGGGCGGCGCGAGGAGATCGGGACCCGGGCGATCCGCAACATCGAAGAAGGCGAGCGCGGCGTGATCGAGGAGGCACTGCGCCAGACCAACGGCAACAAAGCCAAGGCGGCCGAAGCCCTCGGCATCTCGACCCGCACGCTTTATCGAAAGCTGGAAAAGTTCGCGCTGGCGACCTGAGCATGGCGGCCTTGGGGCGCGGGCGGATTGCGTTCCTGCCGCTCGGCACCGTTTCAGCGCCTTAGGAGCGAGCGCCGGCGAAGACCGTTCCACCCGTCATTTCCTCAAGAAAACCAAAAAGATAGCGCCATTTTTGCACGTACAATTTTGTTCGCCCTGAACAGAAATCGTGGCACTACCTGATATTTGTACCCCCCTTGCTTGTTAGGTGGCTGAAAACACGCTCATTTCAAGTAAGGTACAAATGGCAACCCTTTTGCTTAGTTGATGCCAAGTATTCCAGCTCTGATCTATCGGAATGAGGATTGTAGGAACACCATGTTTCCGGCGCACAAACAAACAGCCGCGCGGCCAACAGACCCGGCGCAAGCTTCAGGCAGCAGCCCCGTGGGTTTCGGCAAAGTACTGAGCTCCATCCAGGGACTGCAGCAGCGGCTGGAAGATTTCTCCGTCGAAGACGTTGCCCGCACCGAGGCGAGCGCCCAGGCCCTCGCGCGCAAGCTCGCCCAGCTGCACGCGCAGCTGCGCGATCTCGACGAGTTGAAAGACCGGATCGTGTCGGCCAACGCGCAGATCGCCCAGATCCCCGAAGACAATTTCGCCGGCATCGAGCCCGCCGGCCTGGAAAAATATCCGGCGCTCAGCGCCCTGCTTCAGGCCGACGCTTTGATCCGCCGCCATGGCCTCAAGCGACCGGAGAAATCCGCGCCCGCGCCGATTGTGCTCGAGGAATTCTCCGATGAGATCTTCGTAGGCAGCGCCGCGCCCGACGCAGGCACACCGCGCGAGCGCAGCGAAGCCGAAGACTGGGTGCTTTCGAGCGATCACGAAAACGATTTTCCGGAGAGCGCGCGCGGTACCGACTTCGAGCTCGGCAGCCTGCCGGCGGCCGAAGCGCCGAAACCTCCAACCACAGCGCCGGTTGTCGAGCCCACACCGCCCGAAACCGCCGCGCCGCCCAGGCCGTCCAGCGGTTTTGACGAGCGCTTGCTCAACGAGCTGATCGAAAATTACGGCGAGTTCACGGTCCTTTCTGCTGGCGCGCCGGTGCCGACACCGGCGGCCCCCGAGCCGGCGGTCTTTGCAAGCGAAGCCGCAGCCCAACCGGTCGTCGAAGAGAAGCCGGTGAAATTATCCGCTCCTGCCGAGCCCGAGGCGCCACCCGCCAAGGCGCCCATCGAGGCTGCGGCGATCGAGATGCCGGCGCCGGAAGAGCTGCGCCAGGAGGACGCGCCTGCCGCGCCGGTGGAAGTTTTGCCCGCGGTCGAGTCAGCGCCGGAGGAAGTGGAATGCCGAGCGCTGATCGTGCCGGAGCCGCCCAAATCGAAAAAAGAACAGCGCGAAGCGCGCGCCAACGAAAAGAAGCTCCAGACCGCGACCAAGCGCGGCGAGATCGACCGCCAGCTCAAAAGCATCATCAAAGACTACGGCGAGTACGATCTGTACTCGCCGCCAAGTACGATCAATTTCAAGCTCGCCGCCATCGGCGCCTTTGCCGTCCTCGCTCTGGCGCTCGGCGGTTTATATTTTTTCAAAGTACCGTCGGTAACCAGGCCCGCGGTGGTAAGCACGATCGAGCAACCGGACGGCGCGAAGAGCCCGGCCGCCAACCAACCCGCCCGGAAATAAATGAACGGGAGAAAGCGAAAAAACCCATGAAGAGCGATTTGCAAAACCTCACCGAAGACATCTCGCGGCTCTACGAGGACATCACCCAGAAAGCCGAGTCGCTGGGCCAGATCGACAGCATCACCCGGCTCTACGACGAGCTCCAGACCCAGCTCCAGGGCATCTCCACCGAGGAGGTCGATCTGCTGCAGAGCCAGATCAAGTCCACCCTCGAGCAGATGGTGGGCATCAGCAAGAGCCTCGCGGTCATCAAGACCCTGAAGATGACTTTGAACGGCCATGACGAGCTCGCCGACCTGGCCAAGAAAGCCGGCGCCGGCAAGGATTCGCGGCGCGCCCTGGAGGACCGCTAAGACGCGCCGGCGATAGGCGAATTTTTATGCAAGGCAATCTTTCCCAGATCAGTTTGTCCGACCTGCTGCTGCTCACCACGACCGGCAAGAAATCCGGCGTCCTGAAACTTTCGCGCGGCAAGGAAACCGTCGAGGTTTACGTCACCGACGGCACCATCGTGCACGCCACCTGCCCGATCGGCGACGGCGAAAAAGCGATTCTTTACCCGGTCACCTGGGGCGAAGGCAGCTTCAGCCTGCAGCCCAACGGCGTCGCGCCCGCGGCCACGATCAAAAAAAGCGCCGAGGAAATTCTCAGCGAAGTGAAGGCGATGACCCGCGAGTGGGAAACCATTCTCGAAGTGATTCCCTCGGGCCAGGCGGTTTTCCGCATCGCCGATCTTCCGCCCGAGCACACCGGCCCGATCACCGTGCCCACGGTGGGCTGGCGCGTTCTGAGCAAGCTCGACGGCGCGCGCACGGTGCAGGAGATCGCCGATCTGCTGCGCATTCCGTTCGCCTACGCGGCCAAGGTGATTTTCAGCCTGCACAAAGCCGGGCTGGTGGAATCTGCCAAGGCGCTGACCAAGCCGGTTGTGGACCTGGTGCCGGCCGCGCTATTGAATCGGGTGACGCATATTCTGACCGAGGTGATCGGCCCGATGGCGCCGCTGGTGCTGCGCGACCAGATCGAAGCCCTCGGCGCATCGCCGGATAATCTGCCGGAATCCAAGCTCGACGATCTGGTGGTGCTGATCGGCAAGGAGATTTCCGACAGCAAGCTCAAGCATCGCTTCGAAGAGTCGATGTTTCAGGAAATCTCGAACTTCAAACGCTTCTAGCTCTTTCGGATCACTTGGCGGAGGAATCATTCATGGCCCAGGAAAGCGCGTCGGTGGAAACATCCAAGCTGCCCAAGGGGGTTGCCCTCGATTGGCAGCGCGGCGGCCTCAGGTGGAAAATCAGCGCCACCTTCAGCGGCCTGATTCTCGCGCTCGGCCTGCTGGTGATCGGCATCGTATATTACTTCACCAACGCGGCGCTGCAAAAGCAGGTGGACCTGCGCTCGGCCGCCATCGCCACCAATCTCGCCGATGCCGCCGCCGGTCTGGTGTCGCGCAAGAGCTCCCTGGAGCTCGACGCGCTGGTGGCCAAATACGGCCGTCTCGACGGCGTTGCTTACGCCTTTGTGCAGGATGCCAAGGGCGAGGTGCTGGTGAGCAGCATGCAGCCCTTTCCGGTCGAATTGAAGGACGCCGGCGGCGCCTCGGCCGCCTCGCGCACCACCCGGGTGCGCGGCAAGACCGTGTATGAAACCCGCGCGCCGCTGCTCGACGGCCAGCTCGGCGTGGTGCGCGTGGGCCTGTGGGCCGAGACGATCCAGGACGACGTGCGCTCGACCCTGTTGCCGATCATCGGCCTGATCGCCGGCTGTCTCGTGCTCGGCGTCGTGCTCTCGATCATGCTCGCCAGCAAAACCATCCGGCCGATTCTCGATCTCAAGGCGATCGCCGACGACATCAGCCGCGGCCGCCTCGACACCTCGGTTTCGATCCAGTCCAACGACGAGGTCGGCGAGCTCGGCCGCTCGCTCGAAAGAATGCGCGCGAGTCTCAAGGCTGCGATGACTCGCCTCAACCGCGAATAGCCCGACAACCACAGCGTCGCAACAAAGGAGAAAAGTTATGACCGTCAAACTGAAGTCACTCTTCGGCCGGGCGCTTCTCGCCGCCGCAGTTTTTCATTTGAGCGCGGCCGGCGCGCTCGCCGCCGATCGCCCGCTGCAAAAAATCAACGTCGCCTACAGCTCGATCTCGGGCAACGTCTCGCCCCTCTGGGTCACCCAGGACAAGGGATTTTTCCGCAAGTACGGCCTCGATGTTCAGGCGATTCTGATCGAGTCCGGCACCACCACCGCGCAGGCGCTGGTGGCGGGCGACATCAGCTTCGCCTCGGTGGCCGGCCCGGCGGCGATCCAGAGCAATCTGCGCGGCGCCGACATCGTCATGATCGCCGGCATCATCAACACGCTGGTGTTCCAGCTCTACACCGAGCGCGGCATCACCCGGCCCGATCAGTTCAAGGGCAAAGCCGTCGGCGTGACCCGCTACGGCTCGGCGACCGATTTCGCCATGCGCTACGCGCTCGATAAATACGGCCTCGACCCGAACAAGGAAGTAGCGATCCTGCAGCTCGGCAATCAGCCCGCCCAGCTCGCCGCGCTGGAGGCCGGCAAAGTGCAGGGCGCGATGCTTTCCGCGCCTACTTCGCTGCGCGCCAAGAAAATGGGCTTTCCCATGCTGGCAGACTTGCAGATGCTCGGTCTGGAATACCAGCACACCAGCATCGCCACCAGCCGCGCGCTGATCAAATCCAGGCCCGAGCTGGCGCGCGATTTCATGCGCGCTTACATCGAAGGCATCCAGTACGCCAAGACGCACCGCAAAGAGACCCTGGAGATCCTGACCAAGTATCTGCGCACCGACGACAAGGACATTCTCGACGACACCTACGATTCGATCATCCAGACACTGGTGCCGGAGAAGCCCTACCCGACGTTGAAGGGCGTGCAGATCATTCTGCGCGAGCTGGGGGCCAAAGATCCGGCGGCGCGCTCCGCCCGTCCCGAGCAGTTCGTCGACACGAGCATCCTGAAGGAGCTCGACACCTCGGGCTTCATCGACAAAGTCTACAAGAGCGGCGCGGTGGTGGCGAAAGCGGCGCCGAAGAGCGAAACCGCCGCTGCGCCGGCGCCGGCCAAAGTGCAGGTGGCCGAAGCGAAGGCCAAGCCCGCGGTGGCCGAGGAAAAGGCCAAACCGGCGGCCAAGCCGATCCCCGCCGTCGCGGAAAAGACCCCGGCGAGCGCGCCGGCGGCCAAGCCCGCGGGCGCGGCGCAGTCCTACACGGTCAAGCCCGGCGACACGCTGGCGCGCCTCTCCCAGGAGTTTTACAGCTCGCCCAACAAGTGGGAGAAAATCTTCGAAGCCAATCGCGACGTGCTGAAAAATCCCAACTACATCTACGTCGGCATGAAGCTCACGATCCCGGCCGACGACAAGGCGAGCTGACCGAGCCAATCGGTCAAAGCCGAAGAGCCGAGCGTTGATGCAACGCTCGGCTCTTTTTTTTGCCCGGCGCGCGGCGCTTCAGCCGATCAGCTTTTTGAGATAGTTGAATTTTTCCAGCACCCGGAAATCCTGCCGTCTGGACTCCACGGTCTCGCCGATCTGCTCGATCGCCGCGAGCTCGACGTTGCCGAGGAATTTGCCCGCGTCGGCGAGATACTGCACCCGGGTCGGCTCGATGGTCATGAGCCGCGCCGCGGTGGCGTCCACCGCGACCAGATCGGAGCCGAAGACAAGCACGCCGGCCTGGCGCGCCTCGCCCTGCAGCGGCCCGTTGCCTTCCATGCCGACGATGCCGTCGACGATGGCGAAGCGCGGCAGCGGCAGCGAGCTGTTGATATCGACGATGCTGCCGTTGATGCCGGCCCAGTGCAGCGCGTTCTTGGGCCAGCCGTAGATCGCGCCGGGAATGACGCCGAACATGTTTTTGAGCGCCAGGGTCACGCCGCCCCAGTGATGGGTTTTGAGCTTGGGCATCGACACCAGCAGATCGGCGTTGTAGAGCGTGTCGGGCAGATACAGTTCTTTGAAGCGGGTGAAGCTGCTCTTGACCGGCGCCGGGCGCACGTCGTCGGTGTTGAGATCGACGTAGCGCACACGGTGCTCGCGGATCACGTCGTAAAGTCCCGACGCGGTGAGAATGTATTCGTTGTCGCGCCGGTGGCCGGGTCCCTCGGCGACGATCACCTCGCGCGCGCCGAGCGTGCGGAAGGCATCGACCGCGGCTTCGATCACCGCCGGATGGGTGTTGATCACGCCCCTGGGATCGAACTCGACCAGGTTGGGCTTGAGGAGCACGCGCTTGCCGGCGACGGCGAGAGAAAACAGCCTGAGCCCGCGCAGGATCGTGTCGCGCAGGGCGCTGTCGTAGCGCTCCGCGGCGAGGATCGCCACCCGGGATTTCTTCGCCTTGATGTAAGCGGATTTCTCCCAGCGCACCCCGTCGCCGCAGGAGCCGAGCAGCGGAGCGAGCGACGCGGCGGCAGAAGTCTGCAAAAATTGCCGGCGGTTCATGGATCGATCCGATCGTTTTGAGCCGAGCCGAGGGGCTCCGCGGCGGCTTTCAACATTTTGCTACACGCGAAAATAGCGCGCGCCATCGCCGGCCGCGAGCGCGGCGAGGGCGAGCACTTTGGTCTCGCCGAGAAAGCCGGTCTGGGCGAAGCGCTCGGCCAGCAGTTTTTTCATCGCGCCGCCGTCCTGTCCGTAAAGCGCCAGGCAGATCGCGGTCCAGCCGAGCGCCAGGCCCGAATCGGTTTTTTGCGCCAGCTCGGTCAGCACGCCGAGGCTTTGCTGATTTTGCTTGCGCTCGCGCCGGTCCTGCAGCGCGATCAGCGCCACCGCCGTAACGTCGGGATACGGCCACATGGAATCGCCGTACACCGACGAGTTGCCGTAGTTCCAGCCGCCGCCCTCGCACATGCGGTCGTAAATCATCAGCTCGCCCTGCTCCACCCGCTCGCGCCAGCTCTTTTCCGGCAGAAGCGCGCGGTATTTTTTGAGCGCGAGCAGAAAATAGCCGGTGGGCTCGACCCAGCTGAAGGTGTCCGGCGACCACGACCAGCCGATCAGATCTTCGTCCAGGCGCACCACTTTTTTTTCGAAGCGGATCGCGCGCACGAGATTGGCGAGCAGGCCGGGCTTGCTGCCCTCCTGCTCGAGCGCCCACAGGCCGGCCTTGACGACGCGGCTGCGCTGCTCGGCGCCGAGCGCGAGCATCGCCAGCGCGGTGCTCCAGGACGGCCCCTTGGCCGAGGCGCTGAGCGGCCAGCTGCCGTCGGGATTCTGCCGCTCGATCAACCAGCGGCGCGCCTTTTCGACGGCGCCGGAGCGCCCTTCGCTCGACTCGAGCGCCAGCAGCGCGAGCGCGGTCACCTCGGTGCTGCTGCCCTTGCCCGCCGCCGCGCCCCAGCCGCCGTCGCCGTTCTGGCCGGCGGCCAGGAGTTTTATCGCTTCTTCGGGGAGGGCCATGGAATCACCGCTGCGCCAACGCGTAAATTTTATGTCTCCCGTCCGAGCTAGTAAAGACTTCTTTGGCGCCCGCGCCGTAGGAGGCCGCCAGCGCCTCGAAAAGCCTGAGGCTCGCCTTCCCCTCCGCGTAGCCGTCCAGGGGATCGAGAATGAGAAAACTCACGCGCAATCGATCGAGCTGCGGCCGGATGACCTCCACCGTCCCCACCTCCGGCCGGGCCGCGCCGTAGGGATAAAAATAGGTGTCGGGGCGGTGCAGCGCCGGGCGGATCGCGCGCCGGCCGGTGTAGAGAAAATACATCGGGTCGTAGGCGGTCGCGAGCACGGCGTCCGCCGGCGCGTGCGCGCGAATCCAGGCAAAGGTCTCCTCGAAGCCGCGCCATGCAAACGGCAGGCGGCTGCCGAAAACGTTGCGCGTGGTTTGCTCATCGCGGATCAGCAGATAGCCGGAGAGCCACACGCCGTTCAGCATAAAAATCAGCAGCGCCGCAATCCACACGAGCCTGGCCGCGAGCCCCAGCGCAGACTCCCCCGCGCGCGCATCGATCCAGCTCTCGAGCGCTTTCATGCCGCGAAAGACAAAAAGCACCAGCAGCGGCACCAGCGGCGCCGCGTAGCGCCCGGGATGAAACGGCCAGAACAAGAGCAGCGCGACCGAGCTTAAAAAAAAACTCCAGGAAGCCAGCTCCGCGCGCCGCAGCGAAACCAGCATGCCGATCGCCGTGAGCGCGATCAGCACCGGACCGAGCGCCGGCAGCAGCGGAATCAGATAGAGCAGCTCGAAAGTGCCGGCGAGATAGCGCGCGTTGGCGAGCGCGATGGCCGCGTGCTGGCCGAGCCAGGCGCCGAAATCGCCCGCGGCGGTTTTTCCCAGGGTGTAAAAAGCGTAGTAGGCGTACAGCGAATCCGCCGCCGGCCGCGGCGCGCGGCTCACCCAGAAAAACCACGGCGCCACCAGCAGGGCGACGATCGCAAGAAATCCGCAGCCGCCGCGCCAGCCGCACCGCTGCCAGGAGTAAATCGCTCCGGCCAGCACCAGCGGCGCCGCCGCCAGCCGGGTGAGACAGGCAAGCCCGACCACCACGCCGAGCAGCGCGACGCGCGCGGGCGAGCCGGCCGACTCATCGGCGCAAAGCACCAGCGCCGCGAGCGCCAGGAACACCAGCAGCAGATCGCTCAGGGCAAAATCGGTAAACGTAAAGACGATCGGATTGGCCGCCGCCAGCAAAGCAAAGATAAGCGCGCCGAAGCCAGCCCCCGGGAAATAGCGCCGGTAAAAAGCCGCCGCCAGCAAAAAAATCCCGAGCAGCACGGCGATATTCAGAAGTTTCAGCGCCGCGATGTTCGCCGGAAAATCCGGCGCCGCGCGCCAAAACCAGGAAAGCAGAAACGAATAGAGCGGCGGATACTTGGTCTCCGCCGGCGCGCCGGGCAGGCTGGCGATCCGATAGCCCCCGCCCTCAGCCAGCGACTTGGCGACCACGGCGTAGACGCCATCGTCGTGAAACAATCCGAAGGCGCTGCGCTGCGCGCCCCAGAACGCCGCCCCGGCCAGAAGCAGACCGAGAAAAACAGCGACCGCCCAGAATCGCCGCGAGACAGCCGGATCGGCCATGGAATGATTGAATGGCGGGAAAACCTAGCGGGCCTGCGCCAGCTCCTCGTCGATAATCGCGGAAAACGCCTCCAACGGCTGCGCCCCGGAAATCTCCCGGCCGTTGATAAAAAACGCGGGAGTGCCGTTCAAGCCGAGATCTGCCCCTTCGTTGACATCTCTCTGTACCGCAGCCCGGTATTTCCCAATTTTTACGCACTGCTCGAACGATGGGAGGTTCAGACCCACGTCTTTGGCTGCGCTGTTCAGATCGTCGCTGCTCAATTTCGGTGAGTCACTGTAGAGTTTGTCGTGATACTCCCAAAATTTCCCTTGCTCGGCAGCGCAGCGCGCCGCTTCGGCCGCTTGGCGGGCCAGCGGGTGAATCGCATCCAGAGGAAGATCCTTGTGAAACAATCTGATCTTCCCATCGTATTTTTTCAGCAGCTCTCGGACCGTCGGTTGCGCCGCCTTGCAAAACGGACACTGGAAATCCTCAAACTTGACGATCGTGACCGGCGCCTTTTCAGTACCGCGAAGCGGCGCTCCCTTGAATGCTACTTCCGCCCGATATATCGGCGGAGCTTTCAGGTACATGTTTATCTTGGCTTTTGCGCGAAGGTCTTTCAGAAAGCTATTTTTACGTGCCTGAACCTTCTGTTCCTTTAGATAGATGCCAATTTGGTCATGAAGCTTATCAAACTCTATGCGTAGCCGCGCTTTGTTTTCATTGTAAAACTGGCGAATCTCTTCTTCGGTGACATCCGCAACTTTTGTGTTTACCTCCTGGTCTAGAAGCGTGGATACGGATATCTTGCGATTCTGCGCCTCACGCGTCAGAAGGGTTGCGCCAATGTATTCATCGAGCTTCTGCTTCTCCAAACGATACTGCTGCTCACGCAAGTCAAAGAGGCTCTTTCCGGCCTGCTTTTCGACTTCCTGCATGCTGATCCGCGTCCCGTCGACCTCAGCGACGGTCTGAGGATCGCGGCCGCTTTTACAGGCAAAAAATATCAAAGCCAGCCCACCGACGGCCAGCCAGCTCAATCGTTTGTTCATTTGTATACGCCGTACGACAAGATACGTGGAAGGGAGGCATCGGGTTTCGCTGCAGCGAACCCGATGCCACTAAAGCCTTTGTAGAAGCCTACCGGACTTTTTACTTACATGCCGGACTTTGTGTCCCTGACAAGACGCGGCGAGTAGCAGTTCGTAGCGGCGGCACCCAGATTACTCACGTTGCAGGTCAGATCTCCGATGAGATATTTTGGGTTGCCGCCTTTAACTACGTCTCTGATACAAAACTTTGCCCAAGATTTTACGGCCGCACACTGGTTGAAATTGCTTATGCTCGCATCGACTACCGGAATGAGACCACAATCTTCCGCGAACGGAGCACTATTGGCTCCGCTCAAGCCGTTACCATTTTTGGAATAAACGCTATCGAATTCACCCAGCACTGTCGTAATCTGTCCATTGTTAAGGTTAATACAGCCGAGGTCCACGTTCACGGGTGGAATAGAATCGCAGGACGAATTATTGCCGACCATCGCCTTGATCGTTGGCGCATTCGCGCCAAAGGAATATGTTGTCCAGCCTGAATCCTGTGACGTATCACTGCCGTTACCGTTACCGTTACCATTGCCATTTCCGTTACCGTTGTTGCTGCTGTCGGTCTGAAGCAATTTACATTGGGTGTACGGTCCATTTCCGCTTCCACTAGCGCAGGCTGCGTTAACTGGCGGGCAACCGGCAATTGCTATCGGCATCCCAGGAATCGCCTGAATAATTGCCGTAGCGCTTACGGCAACGGGCTTGGTACCCGTCGCAGAACCGCCGAACAAGTTAAACAGCGGGGTTAAGAACACCGGCGATGTAATGGCATTGGTTGTCGGCCCGCCGTATGGGTTTGAGCTTTCCATTGCAACGCGAACACCGTTCGCCGCTGCCGCGTTGGCTACTTTCGTAATCGCGCCGGTGGCTGAGTCATAGTGTATAAAGGTCACGCTATTCTTAGTTATAAGTTGTGTGTTCGTAGAACCCTGATAATCATTTATTCCGGTCCCGTTGAGTGCAGCCGCACGGGTCTGCACCGTATTGTCATTGCCAGAAGGGATCGCTGACGCCGCAGCAAGGGCTGCCGCATCAACTGCCGGCTGCGCCTGGCTCCGAACATAAGAAAGCTGGCCGGTGTCCAAACCCATGCCGACCATGATCATCAACAACACAATCATAAAGGTTACAAAGACGAGAACTGATCCGCGCTCACTACTTATAGGCGATTTCATAAACACCTCCGAGTAAAACTGCACTCACGGGGCGGTACAAAGCGTATTGGTTGAATTGTAAGGTTGATACTCGTACCACATGCGCGTGGAACGTGTAATAGTCAAACCGTTGGCAGTAGTGGCTCTGAACAGCCTAGCGAGCTTGTACCATGTAAACGGATAGTTCACGGTAACACTAACCGTGACCACTTGCAGACAGTTGGCCGAGCCGCTCGTGTACTTGGTGATCGATGGCGTGCCGCTGACTGTGACGTACTTCGGCAGGCGGCTGGTCAATTCGGTACTGAGGGCATTCGAATTGAAAGCCGTGGGCGCTTGAGTCGCCGCAATCCTGGCGACCTCACGCACCGCGTTTTGGGTCAGATGACCCTGATACATCGCCATACCGAAATCTATTGGAACATAAAGGGCGAGTAGCAACAGCGGGGTAATGAGTGAGATTTCTACTATGCTCTGCCCTTTTCGGTTCTTCAAACAAGTTAGATACTTCATAGCCGCACCAGATATCTAATCGTTTTAGCTACCCAAGCACGCTGTCTGATGTTCCCAGCGCATCGTGGTTGTCCTATCAATCGTCGGAATAGTCACATTGAATCCAAAAAATTGCAGAAGTCTATAGAAGAAAAATGGATATTGTCCTTGGACCCTAACGCTTACAAGTTTGTCGCACGCAGCAAAGCTCCCGGCCGCAGGATAGGTTACCGTGATCGTAGTCGTGCTCCCCATCAACGCGGCCGGTAGGCGCACTGCAGTTTCGTTGAATATATTACCGTAGCCGTAACATGCTGTTATCGGCGGCCCACACGTACCATTTGCCGGCAGCGAGAAATCAGCCGCAGCGATTCGCGCTCCCTCGCGGCTCGCATTTTGCGCAAGCTGACTTGTGTAAAAAGCCAGCCCAAAATCCGCAGGGATCCAGGCGACAATCAATAGGAGAAAAAAGACTAATGTGAATTCGACAATCGCCTGGCCTTTGACATGCCGTGGCCCAAGCGATTTTAAGAGGCGCAGAAAATTAGGTTTGGCGTTGCATCCTTTTATTGAAGTTTTCATGGTCTTCACCCCGGAAATGGCTTCGAAGTGAAACCGGTCCTCCTGGGAGTTACCCTATCTGACTCAGGCGCGTGTCGCGCAAATCGTCGATTTCCGACTTCTCCACCAGCGAGATTTCGAACTGATCGCCGATCTCGGTGCGCGATTTCTTGATCGTGCCGCTCGGCAACTCGAGCACGCTGTAGCCGTTGAAATGAATCGGGCTGATGCGGTTGGGCATCAACTCGGCCATCAAACCCACCACGTGGTGGGACCGGTTCAGAAAAATCACATCGATCGGAAACTTCATGCCGATGGTGTGGATACCACGGCTCGGCATAAGCCACAAGGCTTCCTCGGGCCCGAGATTGGTTCGCTTCAACAAACCGATCAGGCGCGTGAGAAAGTTGTCCGCTTTGCGGACTTTGGTGGCCAGCCATGTCTCTTTTGTCAAATTAATTACCGGCACTAAAAACCCGCCTCTACAAAGGATTCGAGAGCATTTCGACGATTCCCAACCCTGGAGGTCCGAGCAGAATGATGAAGATGGCCGGGAGAATGAAAAACACCAATGGAAAAATCAATTTGATGACGGTCTTGCGCGCGGCTTCTTCCGCCGCCTGGCTGCGCTTGTCGCGCATGGTTTCCGCGTAGACGCGAAGCGAGCGCGCGATGCTGCCGCCCATTTCTTCGGTCTGCGTGAGAAAGGTCACGAGCGCGCGAAACTCGTCGAGCCCGACCCGCTCCGAGAGCCGCAGCAGCGCATCCTTGCGCACCGCGCCTGCCTGCATTTCCTGCGTCGTCAGCACGAGCTCTTCGCCGAGCGCCAGGCCCTGCGAATTCTGTTCTTTGCCGACCCGGTTGAGCGCCGCGTCCACGCCCATGCCCGCTTCGACGCAGACGACGATCAGATCCAGGGTGTCTGGCAGGGTCTCGCGCATCTCGCGCACGCGCGCCCGGGATTTACGCAGCACCGTAATGAAGGGAAGCATGTAGCCGACCGCTGCGCCGGCGGCGCTGAGCAGCAGAAAGTCGCTCATGGCGGCGCCGGTGCTGAGCGCTATAAACATGCCGCCGAAAGCGAGCGCGATGGCCAGGAAAATTCTCAGGCCCCAGAAAATACGCACGGCGCGATTGCCGCGGTAGCCGGCCTGATGCAGCCGCCGGGCGACGAGATTGAAGCGGTCGGGAAGCTCGCGATCGCCGAAAAAGAAATTCGCGACCCGCTCCCAGAGCGTGGTTTCTTCCGACTCGTGGAGCCGATACTGCTGGCGACTTTCGCTCTGCGAGCCGATGCTCTCCAGACGCCGCTGAATGGCGTCCTCCTGAACCGGCGCGCGCGAGGCCAGGACAAAATAGACGATGGCCGAGATCAGGCCAAAAAATCCGACGGCGATGAGCAGTACCATAGAAAATCCCTAGATATGAATCTTGATGATCTTCCGGAACACCAGAATGCCGCAGACTTCCAGCACCAGAGCCGCCGCCAACATGGCCCGGCCCATGGGATTGGCCACAAACTTGTTCATCATTTCGGGCTCGCGCAGAAACATGAAAAAGGCCAGAAACGGCGGCACCGAACAGACCGTCCAGGCGCTGACCCGGTTCTGCGCGGTCAGGCTCTTGATCAGGCGCTCGATGCGGAAGCGGTCGCGAATGATATTCGACAACTTGTTCAGCAGCTCGGCGAGACTGCCGCCGACTTCGCGCTGCACCATCAAGGCGGTGTTGAAAAGCCGCACCTCGGGCAGATTCATGCGCTCTTCGAATTTCTTCAGCGCGTCGCCGAGCGGCAAACCGAGATTCACCTCTTCGATGAACACGGAAAATTCGGTGCCCAGCGGGTCGGGCATTTCTTTGGCGACGAAGACCATCGACTGGGTCAAACCCAGACCGGCCTGCAGGCTCTGGGCGATCATGTCGAGGCCGTCGGGAAACTGCTCGAGGAATTTTCGCAGCCGCTTCCAGATGATGAACTGGAGATAAATCAGCGGACAGAACAGCGCGATCAGGCCGAAGACAACGCAGACCGAGGTGAGCTGACCGAGAATCGCGGCGAGCAAAAAGGCGATGGCGCCGGCGCCCACGGAGCACAAAAGAAACATGCCCGGCGTCATGTCCACATTGGCGCGCTCCAGCCGCAGATCGATGCCGTGGATGAAATGCCAGCGCGAGAGCAGCTCGTTGACCCAGGGGATCTCGCTGTAGATCGAGGTCTTGAGAATGCTCTGCATCTCGGCCCGGGTGGCCTGGTTGAGCCGGCCGATGGTGGTCAGCCGGCGCTTGATCCGCGCCTGCGGCGTGTCCTGCACCGCCATCGGCAGCATGAACAGGATCACGATCAGCGACACCGCCGCGAGGAAGGAAAATATGCTGATGAGAAGTAAACTCATAGCGCCCTTCTTTTCGCTCCCATCGAAACCGGCAAAAAATGGCTGTTGGGAATCCTGAAGCCGTAGCGCTCGAGGCGATCCATGAACGAGGGCATGACGCCGGTGGCGACGAACTCGCCGACGATCTTGCCGTTCTCGACGCCGCGCTGCTCGAACTTGAAAATCGTCTGGGTCGTGATCGTGGAGCCTTCCATGCCGGTCACTTCGGCGAACTCGATCACTTTGCGGCTGCCGTCGTTCAAGCGCGTGAGCTGGAGGATGACGTCGATGGCCGAAGCGGCCTGCTCGCGCAGAGCTCTCTCCGGCAGGTTGATCCCGGCCATCAGCATCATGGTCTCCAGGCGCGAGAGCGCATCGCGCGCGCTGTTGGCGTGGATGGTGCTGATGGAGCCGTCGTGGCCGGTGTTCATCGCCTGCATCATGTCGAGGGCTTCGCCGCCGCGCACCTCGCCGATGACGATGCGGTCGGGCCGCATACGCAGGGCGTTGCGCACCAGGTCGCGGGCCGTGACCGCGCCCTGCCCCTCGATGTTGGGCGGCCGGGTTTCGAGCCGCACCACGTGCTCCTGCTGGAGCTTCAACTCGGCGGAGTCTTCGATCGTGACGATACGCTCGTTCTCGGGAATATAGTTGGACAAGCAATTGAGCAAGGTGGTTTTTCCCGCGCCCGTGCCGCCCGAGACGATCATGTTGAGGCGCGATTTCACGCAGGCCGCGGCGACCTCCGCCATCTGCGGCGGAATGGAATTGAACTGAATCAGATCGTTGATCGTGAGGCGCTCGGCGCCGAATCGCCGGATCGACAGGACCGGACCGTCGAGCGCGAGCGGCGGAATAATCGCGTTGACGCGCGAGCCGTCCGCCAAGCGGGCGTCGACCATGGGCGAGCTCTCATCGACGCGCCGGCCGACCCGGGTGACGATGCGCTCGATGATCTGCATCAAATGCGCATCGTCGCGAAAACGCACGTCGGTCTTTTCCAGCTTGCCGTAGCGCTCGACGTAGATCTGGCTCGACGAGTTGACCAGGATATCGGAGATCTCCGGATCCTTCATGAGCGTCTCCAGCGGCCCGAGGCCGAAGACCTCATGCTGCACTTCCATGACCAGCCGGTCGCGGTCGGCGCGGCTCAGCGGAATCGCTTCCGCCATCACCAAGTCTTCGAGAATGCGCCGGATCTCGACCCGCACCCGCTCCATCTCCAGATTGGAGAGCTTGGAGAGATCGAGGGTGTCGATCAATTTTCGATGAATGCGCAGGCGCAGGTCCTGCAGAATCACGTCCGGGCTTGTCTGCTGCAGCGAGCGGAACGGCGCGCGGCCGCCCTCACCGGCGCTGCGGTCGGTGTCCCAGCGGTCCTTGTCTGACTCAAACGATGGATTTTTCATAAAACGCCCCTTACTTGATCAATCCGCGCACCGGCGGCAAAAGCCGGCCCAGCAAACCCGATCGCTTGTCCTCTTCCAGCTCACTCCGGGACGCCCCGGAAAACATGAACGTGTTGAGCACCGCTTCGGTCAGCCCGGCGTAGCTCCTGGAGATATCCGACTTGGCATCGCATTCCTGGATCGAAAGTCCCTGATTGACGGCGGCAATGGCCACCGGATAATTGTTCGGCAAGGTCCAGAACACCTTCACGCCCAGCGCTTTTTCGACCGACTCCAGCGTCATCAGCTTGCTTTTGACATAGCGGTTCAGGATCAGGCGAATTTTTTTATCGTAAATACCCATGCGCTCGAACAGCTCGAGGGCGCGGTGCGCGCTTTTGAGCGACGGCACATCCATTTCCGTGATGAACAGAATCAAATTCGCCTTGTCGAGGACCAGCGCCAGCATGTCGTCGAACTCTTTGGGAGTATCCACCACGACAAAATCGAACGACTGCGCGAGCACGTCGAGAATTTCATCGATATCGGCGGGCGTGATCCGGCGCGCGTCTTCGGCATAAAACGGCTCCGCCAGCACGCGGATTCCCGAAGCGTGCTTGACCAGCGAGCCGTCCAGAAAAAGCGGATCGATGCGCTTCAGATTCTTGACCAGGTCGAGAATTGTGTACGAGGCGTCGATGTTGAGAAAGCTCGTCACCGAGCCGAACTGCAGCACGAGATCGACCAGACAGACGGATTTTTTCTGCCCCACCAGGCAGGCGGCGAGATTGGTCGCCGCCGTGGTCGATCCAACTCCGCCCTTGTTGGACGAAACCGCGATAATGTGCCCGCGCTCGCTGCCCTTGGCGGTGTGAACGTCGACCTTCTTGCGAATCGTGTCGAAGGACTTGAGCACTTCGGCCCAGTTGAACGGCTGAGTGAGAAACTCTTCGGCCCCCGAACGCATCGCGCGCAGAATCGTATCCGGCGCGCCGGTCGGCGAGGTCATCACCAGGCGCACGTTCGGCAACCGCAGCTTGATTTGCTCGGCGACGGTGAACGCTCTTTCGGGATCGAGATTGATATCGACCACCGCCACGACGGGGCCGCTGCGGGTTTTCAAGCCGTCAAAGGCCTCGCCGTAGGCCAAAATTCGCGGCTCGACGGAAACCGACGCTTCCCTTTCAAGCTGCTGCTTCAATGAAGCCAGAGCCAGGCTGTCTTCGCCGATTAAACAAATGGGCAGCTTCATGGGTTCGTTCTAGCTCGTTCCATCCTGTTCCATATCCGTCTCGAGCCGTTGCCGTTACGGAATCGTCGCTCCGGGACCTTGCTTTTTCGGCTCCGGACTGCCGGGCACCGGCACCTGGCGCATGTCCGGATCGTCAAATTTCTCATCCAGCGTGGGAACCTTTGGCTTTTCTCCCGGCTTGAACGCGCTCACGATCCGGGGCGTGATCACAAAGATCAGCTCGGATTCCTGGTTGCGAAAACTCGTGCTCCGGAATAGCGCGCCCAAAATCGGTATGTCGCCCAGAACCGGATATTTGGCGAGGTCTTTGAAAATCCTCCGATCCAACAAGCCGCCGATGATCAGGCTTTCGCCTTCTTTCAACTCGACCCGGCTCAGGGTGCGTTTCACCGTAAAAGCCGTGACGCCGTTTATCTGCGTCGGCTCGCTGACTTCGGGGAGAACGAAAAGGTCGATCCGGTCGGACCAGGTTATCGTCGGAACGAACCCGAGGCGAACGCCGAATTCTTTAAACTCGGTGGTAGAGGTATTGGCGGTGACGTTGGTTATGGGAAACTCGCCGCCGGACAGGAACTGCCCCGAGCGGCCGTTTTTGATGACCAATCGCGGTTGCGCAAGGATTTGACTGATGTCTCTCGTCTGCAGCAGTCGATACAGGGAAGTCAGGCTGAAGGCGCCGTTGATATAAGTGAACGCGCCATTGGGCCCGCCCTGCATGAATGCCGGCAATGTGACGGTCGGACTGGTGCTGGTGTTGTTGGTCGTGCCGGTCGTGGTGGTTGACGAGCGAACCTGCGTCGGCCCGCTATAAACAAAATTGAACCCGATTTCGCGCAGCTTGGAGAGCTGGACTTCGGCGACGACCACATCTAATTCGATCTGGCGAATCTCCTTGATCACCAGCAGGTCGACGATGCCTTCCGTCTTGCGATTGCTAAACCGGTTGGGGGACATCATGTCCGGCGCATCCTCGAAGGCGAGCTGGCCGCCGCCCGTGAACCCGGAACCCAGCGCGGGCTTCGTGTTGGTCGGATTGACGGTCACGGTAGTGCTCGCTCCGGCGACAGCGGCCGGAGGTTTCGGCGGAAGATAGGTCGTGGCGATCTCGAGGACGCGGTCGTACACGGTCTCGTTCGAAACTTCGCCCCTGAGAACAAGCGCCGGACCCGAGGTGGATATTTCGATCTTCTCGTTCGGGAAAATCGAGCGAAGCTGCGTACGCAGCGCGGAGATATCCGGCGCCACGATCAAGTCGTAATTCGAGACCTCGCCTTTTTCATCAAAAATAATCAGCGAGGTCGTGCCGACGTTTTTCCCGTTGATCAAAAGCTGGCTCGGCCCGACGACCAGCACGTCGGCGACTTCCGGCTGAGAGACCGACACGCGCTTGGCTCTTTCGGCCAGGCGAAAGACCATCGACTTGTTCACCGTCACGGTAATCGCCGGCGCCGCCTGCGCCTGCGCGACCGCCCCTTGAGCCAGTACCGCCAAAAAGAAAAAAGCAGCCGCTGCGAGCTTATTTAGCCGCCCCCGGACTAAATTTCTCATGAACGCTCCCCTTCCCATTTAGAATTCCACCACATTACGATTGCTGCCGTGAATGACTTCGACCCGGTATTTCTCGGGTGGAGGCGGCGTCGGTCCGCCGCCCTTGTGCGACACTGCGGCAACGGCGAGCAGATCCCGCTTGTTGCTGCCGATCGTGGACAATTGGGCGTCGTCGCCGAGACCGCGCAAGGCGAGAACAATCGACCCTTCCGAAGAAGCCAGCGACAGCTTCTCCGCTTCTTCCGGTGTCACCTCGAGCGTGATGGACCGGGCGAGCTGCGGCTTTCCGTCTTTCTGCTCGGTGCTCTGCGCGACCGACAAAACGCGCTTGTTCTGCATGACGATCTTCGAGATTTTGGCTTCCCCGCCGGCGCCCAGCGGCGTCGTCGTCAGAATAACATCGACGCGGTCATCGGGAACGATGAAGCCGCTGACGCCGACGATCTCATCGACGCGCAGCGCCATTGCACGCTTGCCTGGCTCCAACCGAACGGTAAGACCGGCGCCTTCACCGGCGAGACGGGACTCCAGAATCGGCTCGTTGGCCATAATTTTTACGCGATTCACTTTTCCGACGATTTGCTGCTGCGAAGAGAACGCCCCCGCCGGTATCGAATTCTTCGGCCAAGGCGTTGTCTTGAGCAGCCCTTTTTTCATCGTCTCTTCATTGAAGGTCGTTCCAGGGGGAATATCCTGGGCGGCAACGACAATATCCTGGTTCGCTGCCCGCAACGTGTCTTCCGCTTTTTGTCGCTCGCTGAGAAAATTGTATATCCCATAGGCCGCAATAAGACCGAAAAAGACGGCCACAACCAGCGCGATCTTTAGTCTATTCTGCATGACAGCTCCTCATAACCAGTCAATTATTCTCCCCGAAATTACCGAGCGCCCGCCTAAGTCCCGTCAATGTAAAATTGATGCTCAAATCAAAAACCCGCCCAACGACCCGTCGGGTCGAAATAATATGCGATTATTGTTCCAGCTGCGAATGCAACTCCCCACGGGACCGAGCCGCCGGCTTGAGCAGTCTTTATTTGCACGGGCTCCGGCAACACACTCCCGAGGCTAATCACGGTAGTTTTTATGTCGAGCCAAATTTCTTTGAAGCGCGAAAGGCGAGCAGCACCCATTGCGAGATATCCGAGGGCAATGACCCCCGCTGTCAGTGCGGAATAGAAAAAAACCCTGGGAAGCCAGGAGGCTCCCAATATCGAACCCACGACCCCGAAAAATTTTACGTCACCCGCGCCGATCCAGCCCAATGCAAAAGGAATAATCAGCACGGCTATTCCTAAAATAAAGCCAAAGAGACTCTGCCAAACGCCCGGCGCTCCCTGGAATCCGCTGAGCAATATGCCGAGAACCAAACCCAAGCCGATAAGCCAGTTCGGTATCCTTCTGACCCTGAGATCAAAGAAGGCCGACAACGCGCTCACTCCTACAATAACGGCGTCAGTAAAATTCAATTGTTTAAAACACTATTATTAACCGCCAGAGAGTACACTGCACCCAAAACCTTGTCAATTAATTTATGCGGGTAGCAAGCGCCAAGAGCCCTGGCCACAGAACCACCTGAGGAGGCTCTTGTGACCAAGGCTCTTGGCTTTTGGACGTTTACGAGGACGAGGTGCAATTCGCAGCATCACCAACGCAAGCGGTAATCCTGCTCCAACCGGCGGCCAGACCGCTACCGATGTTGGTGTTTTTGATGGCCACCCAAAAAACCAGGGCGACCAGAACCACGATCAAGGTGTATTCGACCAAGCCTTGACCTTCTTCCTCGACTAACAAACGCTTGAGAAGCTCCATTTTGTATTTCACCCCCTTTCCAATCTTGAGCTAAAACTGTTTAGGCCAAATTCAATTGCCGCAACGCTCGGGGAACAAAGCAGCAATTGTGCCAGTGCGGGGGATGGTTAGAAATTCAGCTAATTATACGTCTGAGCGACTGAATTTCAGTTTTTTGCTTGACAAAATTGACAGCCGGTTTGAACTTAGTGTCACAAACAGTGAGCGTCCCAGCTCGGGTCGCACAGGTTTGGTCCCTGTTTTTTCGGCTTGGCGCTCAGAGTCGAATTTCAGTAGATATCGACCTGTTTTCACACCTCGGCCATACTTCGCCGAAAGCCCATCAGGCACGCCTCTCAGACCCGAATTGTGAAATCAAACGGTAAAGGTATGCAATTTGCAGCCGACAAATACAGCGACGGGAAATGCCGATCCATTGTGCCACTGGCACGCGCTGAATTCCGTTTACGCGTCCGGCTTAGCGGTTGGGGAAGAATTCAAAGGACAAAGAAAAGATGAGCAACGACAAAAAAGAGAACATCCCGCTGACGGTTTTGGTCATCGAAGACCATCCCGATCAGCGCGATTTGCTCGCCATCGTGCTGCAGAGAGAAGGATATAAAGTAATTACCGCAGGAAACGGCGTCGAGGCGCTGGAGAAACTCGAAACCGAGAAAGTCCAGATCGCGCTCTCCGACATCATGATGCCGAAGATGGACGGGTTCGAGTTGATCAAGCGGATTCGCGGTAATCCCGCGCTGAAAAGCATTTATTTGATACTGATCACGGCGCGCATCCAAGAAGGCGACCGGGTGCGCGGTCTCGATCTGGGAGCGGACGACTACATCACCAAGCCGTTTTCTTTCTCGGAATTGCTGGCGCGTATTCGTGTGGGCTCGCGCGTGGTTCAATATCAGCAGCATCTGGAATACCAGACTCAGGTGGATTCCCTGACCGGGTTATTCAACCGCCGCGCCTTCGAGAAAAAAATCCACGAGGAATTCGAACGCTCGAAGCGATATCACAATCCGCTTTCGCTGCTGATCCTGGATATCGACAATTTCAAAATGATCAACGATACCTACGGCCATCACGGCGGCGACGCCGCGCTGGTCAAGATCTCCGAGACTTTCCGCGAGAAAACGCGGCAGAGCGATTTTCCATCGCGCTACGGCGGCGAAGAATTCGTCCTGGTCCTGCCGGAAACCGATCAGGAAAGCGCCCTTCAGGTGGCGAGCAAAATCCATGAGTCCATACGCAGCGCCGCTTTCGGCACGACGGCGCGCCCGTTTAGGCTGACGGTGAGCATCGGCGTCAGCTCCACCTCCGCGCGCTACTACGCCGACTGGCGCGAATTGCTGGACGATGCCGATCGCGCGCTCTACTTGGCGAAGAACTCGGGCAAGGACCGCATCGAAATTTGGGAACCCGAAAAAAAAACTAACCCGGTCGAGCCTTCCGCCCATCCCTGATGACGGTCCGTCTCATCACACTGCTCGCTCTCGCCTTGGCGCTGCTGGCGGCCGGTTCGAACCTGTCGGCGGCCGAGCCATTTCTTAGCGGCGAACGGGTTTTTCTGCAGCTGGCGGCGGCCCGGGATGCCGCGACTCACTCAAAGTCCGCCAAGGCCCGCAAAGACGAGCCTGCGCCGACCCGCCTCGACGCGTTGACGGAGTTGCTCGGCGACAATAAAGAGCTTTTGGTTTACGGCGCAATCGCGGCGTTTGGCATCCTCATGATGGGGCTCGCCATCGGCAGCGCGTCATCGAGCGCCAAGAGCAAAACCGACGAGCAATTGGCCCTGCTGAAGCAGGAAAAGGAAAAAGCCGAGAACCTCGCCAAACTGAAATCAGAATTTCTCAACCAGGTTTCTCACGAGCTGCGCACGCCGCTTGCGGTCATCATTGGCTACATCGAATGCATCACCGACGGTCTCTACGGCGAGATCGAATCCAAACACCACGAGATTCTCCAGGTGGTCGCCAAACAATCGACTCACCTGAAAAACATGATCGACCAGATCCTGATTTATTCCCGGCTGGAGGCCGGCAAGCAGCCGATCCGCATCGAAGAGCTGCACTTGTCCAAGGTCGTCAACGACCTGCGCGACACCTTCGAATTCCTCTGCCGGCAAAAAGGCCTCGATCTCCATTGGGAGATTCCCAAGGATCCGCTGCCGGTTCGGAGCGATGCAACCCGGCTCAAGGAAGTCGTAAGCAATCTGCTCCAGAACGCGGTCAAGTATACCGATCGCGGTTCGATCACCGTGCACGTCGCCCGGGATTCATCCGCGGACGTCGCCACCGTCGAGGTCAGCGATACCGGCATGGGAATCTCGGAGCAGCATCTGGCGAATATCTTCGAGCCGTTTATGCAGGTGCACAAAACCTCGACGGAAAACTCCCGGGGCGGCATCGGCCTGGGCTTGAGCATCGTGAAAAAACATCTCGAGCAGATCGGCGGCACGATCAGCGTGCAAAGCGAGCTCGGCAAGGGCTCCACGTTCCGAATCGTAATCCCGAGAAACGTCGAGAAACAAAAAACCCGCAAAAGCTGGCTCAAGAGCCTGGTAAAAGCGAAACTGGAGCCGGGTCAAACATCCGCCGTCGCTTTGAATCCGCGCATGGAAACCAAGGATCGCGAAGTGGCCGACACTCGCCGGGCCGTGGGCTGATCTTTCGCTTTTCAAATTCGCCAACCCAATCCACCTTCAGACGGCGGACCGGCCGATGATCCCGAACAGCGCCACGCCCTCCGCCCATCGCGTCGCCGCGCTCCTCCTGCCGTCCATCGGCAACCTTGTATTCGTTGCGATCCTGTTTGTTTTGATCTTCAGCATCGGCAACGGCCTGCTCAACGACGGCGACACGGGTTACCATATCCGCACCGGCGAATTGATCGCGCGAACCTGGCGGGTGCCTCACACCGATCCCTTTTCGTATCACACGCCTCCACTCCAATGGACGGCTCATGAATGGCTCGCCGAGCTGCTGATGGCGCTGATCGCCCGGGCGTTCGGGCTCACCGGGCTCGTGGTGTTTTTCGCGCTGCTCCTGGCGCTCGCCCACTGGCTCCTTTATCGATCGCTGCGCAGTCTCTCGGACGACCTGCTCTTGTGTACTATCGTAATTCTCCTGGCCTGCGCGACCTCGGCGACGCATTGGCTCGCCCGCCCCCACGCATTCTCGTTGCTGCTCACGGTGGTCTGGTGCGATCGCTTGAACAGATTTCAACCCGGCGATCGAAGCTCCCTTTTGTTCCTCCCCGCCATCATGTTGCTGTGGGTCAATCTTCACGGCGGCTATTTCGTCGGGCTTCTTCTCACGGCCGTATATTTCGTCGGCAGTCTCGCCGAAGCGATATCCGCGCCGTCGGAAAACTCGAGTCGGAAAACGAAGTCGCTTTTCGGCTTGCTGATTGCCTGTCTCGCGGTCTGCACGATCAATCCCCAGGGGCCAAAGATCCTTCTATTTCCGCTGCACGTCGCGGCGGACCCGTTCGTCATCAATCGGGTGACGGAATTTCTGTCGCCCAACTTTCACGAGTTTTTGCCGTTTAAATATATGTTCCTCGCGCTCATTGCCGCTCTGGCATTGTCCCGTTCGGCGCTGAGCCTGACCGAAACCATGCTCACTGTATTGCTGTCGTACATGGCGCTTTATTCCGTCCGCCACGTATCGCTCTTTGCCATCGTTTTGGCTCCCGTGCTGATGAAAGCGGCGGCACACGCGCTGGACCGACTCCCTCCTGCGCTTTTTCATTTTTATCAAGCGCGCAGTCAGAACCTGGAAGCCACCGACGCAAGGGTCGAGGGCCGGCTCTGGCCGCTCGCTGCGCTCGCCCTGATCTTGGCGCTGGCAGCCACAGGCGGAATTACCTATCGTTTCGACGACGCGCGTTTTCCGGTAGCGGCGGTGGAGTTCCTAAAGCGGGAATCGATTCCCGGCCGCATGTTCAACAACGACGAGTTCGGCGATTACATTATCTTCGCGGCCTGGCCTGCCTATCGCGTTTACATCGACGGACGCAGCGACATGTACGGGGAGCAATACGGCGCCGATTACCTGAAACTGGCGCACGCCCTCCCCGGCTGGAAAGAAATCCTGAAAAAACACGGCATCGATTGGATCATCTTCGACACGGTATCGCCGCTGACGGCGGCGCTGCAGGAGCAGGACGATTGGCGCGCGATCTATTCGGACCCGGTGGCGACCATCTTTGTCAAAAACGATCCGCAACATGCCTCATGGCCGGCAAAATATTCTGTTCCTGAATCGGCCGGCCGGTGACTGCCGCGCCGCTCCGGCGGTTGGGGTTGGCCGATGACAAATCTGTCGCGCCGCCGGTTTTTTTTGCCAGCCTCGGCAACGGCGCCAAACGACCTATCAACAGACCGGGAGCCAACTGCCAACAAATTCAATTTTGTGCGCTGGCACATCCGTTGCTCCCTTACGGGCTCGATCGTCCAATCCCTGCGCGCAGTTTTTGGGAGACCATTGGACAGTTCGGACTTGAGCTGGATTTCATGACCCATATAACGACGCCGACCACCGTTTCCACCAACGGGAACACCGAGTTCGAATTGCGCGTTCGTCAGGCGCTGTTGTCCGCGAAACATACGCTGCCGCAGGTCGCAGTGCTGCTTTTTGCGTTCGAGCAGCCCGCCGGCGATTCATCCGATCCTGGCAACAGTTTGTTCTACAATTCGGTGTTGATGCGGCTGCGCTCGGGTCTGCGCGATTCCGACACCGTCACTCTTCTCAACAACGGCAATGTCGGCGTTCTCTTGCACTCGGTTCAAGGCCCGCAGGATCTCGACCTGGTGATCAAACGGCTGCTGTCCCGATTGGAAGAGCCGATTCTGATCGACGGCAGGCCGGTGGCGGCAACCCCGCGCATCGGCACGGCGCTCTATCCCGAGCACGGCGACAGCGTCCGCAGCTTGATCGAATACGCCGAGCACGATCTTGTTTTGGTGCAATCCGATACCAAATCCCCCGCCGATCGCGTGGCGAGCTCGCGCAGCTTGTTTACCCCGCGTCAGTGGATGACCGAGCTCCGCCAGGCCATCGTAACGGATCAGCTGTTTTTGACGTATCAGCCCAAGATCAGCCTCGCGCAAGGGCGAGTCACCGGCGTCGAAGTTCTGCTCCGCTGGCAGCATCCCGAGCACGGCGTCATCGTTCCCGATCAGTTTATCCCGATTGCCGAGCGCACCGGGTTGATCATTCCGCTCACATTGTGGGTCCTGCAGCAATCGCTTCTGCAGTGCCGTCAATGGAATGAAATGGGTTTGGATATCGGCGTTGCCGTCAACCTCACCATGTGGAACCTCGAAGCCCAGGAGCTGCCCGAGCAGATCGAAAAGCTGCTTGCCGATACCGGCGTCGCGCCGAAACATTTAGAGCTGGAAATCACCGAGACCAGCATCATGAGCGATCCGCAGAGGGTGATTCGCACGCTCAACCAGATCCGCCAGCTCGGCGCTCAATTCGCCATCGACGACTTCGGCACCGGCTATTCGTCGTTCGCCTATCTGACAAAACTGCCGGTCTCGTGCATCAAGATCGACAAATCCTTCGTCCAGACCCTTGAAACAGATCGGGACAACTCGGTGATCGTGAAATCGATCATCGATCTGGGACACAATCTCGGCATGAAAGTCGTCGCCGAAGGCGTGGAGACTATCCACGCCAAGAAACTGCTGCGAGATTTCCAATGCGACGAGGGCCAGGGTTTTTATTATTGCCGGCCCATTCCTGCCGAGGCTATGACAAAGTTTCTCTTGCAGCCGCCGGTTTCCGTAAAAGATCGATTGGCGGCGGCCGAGCCGGAGCGCAGCGAAAACCGCGAGATCAAGTTGCTGCGCCCGCGCGCGACCATCGAAAAGCCGCCCACGGCGGCGTAATCTCGTGCGGATTCTTTCCTCTCCTATCTCCCTCGCCTGTACGTTGATTGAATTCGACGGCGTACAAAAATCGCCGCGATTTTGACGCTCCGGACAGAAACAGCCGGATTGAAGCGCACACGTTTGCCAGGAATTGCCTCCACCGACCCCAAGGCATCGACAACATTTCCCCACATGGGCCGGCGCCGTTTGGAACGCGCCTTGCGAAATAGGCCAAGCAGGTAGCAACAAGCCTCCTTCTCGACAAAGGCAAACCAGTCGTGAGGCTGGGACGCAAAGCCACGGGTCAGGGCGGTCCTGATAGCCGGGTTACCGAAAGAAGGTCGATCCTCCGAGCACTCCCGCTCGAAGCCTCCGACCACTGTCCGAAAAGGTGGGCTCACAACTTCGGAGGTGCCCATGTTTTCTCGATGGCTCACGATTTTGGCCTGGCTGGCTGCTTTGATGCTCACGCCCGCCAACGCCTGGCCGCAAACCACCCTGCCGCACGGATCGCATATCGCCGGGGAGCTCTTGGTCAGCCCGCGCGGCGGCGTATCCGACGGCGATGTCGAGACCGCCTATAAAGCCCACGGCGGGCGAAAAATCCGCACGCTGTCGCAGATCAAAGTTCATCACATTCAGGTGCCGGTAAACGCGCTGGATGCCGTAGAAGCCGCGCTGCGCCGAAATCCCAAAATAGCTTTCGTCGAGAAAAATTTCGTGGCCCAGGCAAACCTGGTTCCCAACGATCCAAATTTCGCCAATCAGTGGCACTTGCAAAAAGTATCCGCGCCCGCTGCGTGGGACTTGACCACCGGCTCGTCGTCCGTGAAGGTTGCCGTGATCGACTCCGGAGTCGATCCTTCGCATCCGGATCTCATGAACAAGCTCGTGCCGGGCTACAATTTTCTCGGCGGCAGCACCAGCGACACCCATGACGTTTACGGCCACGGCACCGCTGTCGCCGGCGTCATCGGCGCGGATACCAACTCCGGCATCGGCGTGGCCGGTCTGGGCTGGAACACATCGATCATGCCGCTGGTGGTCGTTTCGTCCAGTAATATTGCCACCTATGCGGACATCGCTTCCGCGATAAACTATGCGGCGGATCATGGCGCCAGGGTCATCAACATGAGCCTCGGCGGCACCACTTATTCCTCGACGCTCCAAAGCGCCGTCGATTATGCCTGGAGTAAAGGCGTGGTGGTTGTCGCCGCGGCGGGCAATAACTCGAGCAGCGCCGGCTTTTATCCCGCGGCGCTGAACAACGTGGTGGCGGTTTCGGCCACGGAAAGCAACGACACGCTTTCGAGCTTCAGCAATTACGGCAGCTGGATCGCGGTGAGCGCACCCGGAAATTACATCTACACAACCGTCAACGGCGGCGGTTACGGCAACTGGCAGGGCACCTCGTTTGCCTCGCCGCAGGTTGCCGCTCTCGCAGCGCTGCTGTTTGCCAAAAATCCATCGCTCAGCAATCAACAGGTTGTCGATCTGATCAAGAACAACGCCGACGACCTCGGCGCCGCCGGTTTCGATACCAGTTTCGGCTGGGGGCGGATCAACGCCTACCGCGCGGTCCAGGCGGTTCAGAGCACGCCTAGTCTGTCCGTCAGCATCACATCGCCCGCCAACAATAGCTCGGTCTCGGGCATGGTCAATGTGACGACTTCGGTGTCCTCGCAGGCGGGCGTTGCGCGCGTGGATCTCTACGTCGACGGCTCGCTGTACGCCAGCGACACCTCGAGCCCGTTTACATTTTCCTGGAACTCGACCGGGATGACGGGATCTCATAGCCTGATGGCCAAAGCGTTCGACGTAAACGGGTACAGCGCAAGCTCGAGCCCGATCAGCGTAACGGTTGGTCAGATGGATTCAACGCCGCCCGATGTGCAGGTCACGGGCGTGTTGTACGACGGGAAGAACATCTCCATCACCGCTTCCGCGTCGGATTCCGAAAGCGCGGTTATCAAGGTCGAGTTCTACGTGGACGGCAAGCTCAAGGCGACCGATACGTCAAAACCGTGGTCGGTGAAAATTAACGCCAAACCGATCGGCGGCGGTAGCCATTCGGTGCAAGCGCGCGCCTACGACGCGGCCGGCAACGTCGGCAGCTCAGGGTCGGTGACCGTAACGACACGATAGATAGGCCCCACGCTTATGAAAAAGGGGCTTGCCCAGTTGAACGGGCGAGCCCTTTTTTTTCTTCTTGTCGAAACTGTCCAGCAGCGCAATGGTAGTGACCGAGGTTCAATTCCTGGGGCTCGAAATACGCAAAATTGGGCCGGGTCCATTCGACCATGAAGACAATATCGAGATCTTCCACCGCTTCATTGGCCAAATGCCGCCGATTCCAATCACGACAGAGGTACGCAGCATATCCAGGCACTAAAAACGGGCGCTGCCGCAAAACCTCGAAATATTTTCGCCAGCGGTGATTTTTTATCGTGAGCGAAATATATTTTGGCTTGATCCAATCAACCGCGCGCCCAGTATACAAATCGACTCTTGTCCCGTTCTTTAGCCGCGCGGGAATCACGTACCATCCGTCGTCCTTGGCTGGAAAGGGCGCAAACATTTCCCACTTCTGATCCAAACCGACGAGATTACCGATCGATCGGAGTTGCTCGGATAATTTGAACGGTGAATATGGGAGGTTGGCGATATTCCAGACGATTATGTAAATCGTTAGCGCCACGGCGAGGGCGCTGCACGGTTTCGAGAGAGGGAGGAGAGTGGATCGACGGCGGCCATCCTCGATTCCGGCGAATTTGATTGCCAGGAACAGCGCCCTCCTGGCAATCGAGATCGGCGCCGCCACAGCGGAGAACGCAGTGAGTTTCATTCGCCTTCGAACCGCGGCAGCAATCGGCGGCAGGAGACTATCCCAGAACCACGGCGGCAAAAAAAACAGCATCGAAGCGATCGCGATGAGCGGGAATATTCCAATCAGCAAAGTCGAAAGGATCGTTAAATGTAGCGTTACAAAACCGGCGACGGTGAGGGTCCGCAGGATTCCAATCCACCAGGGAAACAGAAGCAACGCGGGTCCTAGAATTTCGTAGCCGAGCACAGACCAGGTAGCCAGTTGGAGCATCGCTGGCGGGAGTTTAAGCAGCTCGTGACCCAGCGGCGTCACGACATAATCGATGCTCAAGGCGTAATAGACCGCACTGCCCTCGCGCCACCACTCGTTGCCTGATTTGGACAGCACCGAAAACCAATAGAGCAACAGAATTTGAACTGTAAACCCGCTGGTCCCGGCTGAAACGACATACTTCGGAATGTCATGGCCGACAGAAGCTTTGGCGTCTACGGAGAAGCACGCCCCCCAGGGCAAAAACATCGACCAGAAGAGTACGGCCCGCAGTAGCAGATCGCCGCCCGCGACGACGTGAAAATTGCGCACATCCAGAGAAACCACCAAGGCCCAAGAAACGATGGTCGCAATGCGCGTGCGATATCCGACCAGCAAAGCGGTTGCGAATATTCCGGCCACCACGAACAAGACCGCCTCCACCTGCCAGACGCCGGAAAGAAAGTGAATCGACCAAAACCATCGGCTGCTCAAATTCTCGATGGCCAGCTCTCGGGGCACCACTCCGAAATCGCTATAATGGGCTTCCAGATCACTCGCCCGCTGGCAAAGGTCGATAAGAATTACGCTGGCCACGCCAATCCTTAGGAGCCCAAGCGAGCGAAGATCAGCCCCCAAAACCCCTTTGATTTTGGTTTTCACGCGATCGCGACCTCTTAACTCATCCAAGTGTGAAGCTGCCCCAGACGAGAGCAGACTACCTGGCAGGCTGCACTTGCAGCTAAACCAAAGAAACCGCAAAAAAAACGGGCGCCAAGATTTAAGCTTGGCGCCCGTCGAAATGTAACCAGTAAATACGTCAAGGGCTACCGCGCGATTACCTCCCGCAGAGTGCGGCGCCGCCACCACACAAGCCCTAAGCCGAGCAGCAAGGCAGACGCCGGCTCGGGAATAGTTCCGCTGCCGGAACCACTGACATTGGTACCGCTCGTCGAGCCGGTGCAGGCTTGGGGTGCGCCTGTCGACTTATTACGACAGACGAACCACTCTTCAAATCCGTCATCCTGAGCGATTGGTTTGCCGAAACTGGAGAACAAAACCACCTGGGTGTATCCCCCCGTAAAAAGCGAGTTAGGAACCAGCATGATCATGTCGCCGGAGCCGCTACCATGGTTCAAACTGTAGTCCAACTTGATTGAGTCATCTTGAGGATTGGATCCGTTACCGTCGAGGCGATAAATCAGTTTAGAATCTGCAAGAAGCAGATCACCTTTGTTGATTGGCGCAGGGCAACTCCCGTTCGGACAGAAGCTAGTAACGCTCTGATTCCCCGTGTTCGTCAAGAACACCTGAATATCCGAAACGGACAGCAGGGGATTCGAACCGGTTTCGTTAATATCCAAAACAAATTCCCTGTAGGATGTTCCGCTCACTGTCACGGTTGGCACACTGCTCAAGTTCAAAGCATGGTTGAAATTGTCACTGGCGCCGTTGTTGAGCACATTGTTTACGGTCGTGTTGTAACCTTGGGTAAACGTCAGGCTTCCGCCGGGTTGCCCAACCTGTGCGAACGAATCAATCAAACCGGTTCCGGTGGATTGGGGATTTATCTGCGTGAAGATAACCCCAGAGTCCGTTGCGCTGCTACCAGGCCCCGTAAGGTCATATTCGGTCGCCGAGGCGGGGAGCGTTCCGAACAGCGCCAAAACCAAGCCAACCAACAGGGAACTCGCATTGAAGTTAGTCTTTGTGAGCATTCTTTCCCCCAAAACTTATGATTTCGTGCGAAAACTGAGCAGATTTTGTACCAAACCTACAAGCTATTGAAAATGCGCGAGATTTGTCAACATTCCAGAGCGCGGATTTGTAAACAAAGGTAACACAATTTCAGATCCTGACCTGAACCTGGTAAGTTATTGCTTTCAAAAGAGTATTTTCATAGAGATTTGTTAACAGATTCAACAGTTTTGCTTACCTTTAGCTTAGATTTAGGACGGACAGCGTCCGCTTTGCTTCGTCAGCGCCAACAAAATCAGCGCTGATCGACAGAGCCTTGCCCAGTATTTCACGCGCTTCATCCCGTCTTCCGCCCCGGTAATAGGCCATTCCCAAATGATACAGAACAGTCGGGTTCTTGTTTGAAAGTTTGTCACTGCTGTCCTTCAACAGGTCAATTGCCTTCGCATACAGTCCCCGTTTGTAAGTTACCCAACCCAGGGTATCGGTGACAGTAGGATTATCCGGATCTATTTCCTTGGCCTTTTCGGCCCATCTCAACGCCACATCGAGGTTGCCGTTTTGTTGCGCGATATTCCATGCATAATTGTTGGCGGCAGGAGAAAAATTGGGATTCAACTCAAGAATTTTTTCGTACTGTTCATTGGCCTTGGAATAGTCTCTTTTGCGATCGTACATCATTGCGACCAGCATGCGCGGCTGGACCGACCGTGAATTTCGGTCGACAGCCTTCATGTATGTTTGAATGGCTTGGTCGTATTCTCTTCGCCTCGCATAGATGTCGCCGATTTTTATATACGCCGATATCGTTGCGGGATTGACCGCCAGGGCCTTTTCGAAATAGCCGATGCCCTTTTTCTCGTCGCCGGCCGCGATGCTCAGATCACCGAGAATCTGATAAATCGCAGCGCGTTCTTTGACCTTACCCTCGTGCCGCTCGACTCGTTGAAGCGCCTCTTGGGTCTTGCCTTGCCTTATCAGCAGCTGGGCAATCATGTTCAGCGCATCGAGTCGATTCGGATCCCGCTTTAAGGCTTCTTCATACTCGCTGAGCGCCTGCGCCAGTTTGAACTGCACGGTGTAGACACCGGCCAGCCCCATATGCACCGCGACGTCGTCCGGATAATGCTTCTGTATGCGCTCGAAGAGCTCGAGCGCCTTGTCATAGTTTCCGCTTTTAAACTGGGCCCCCGCAGCAATGTAAAGCGCATTCCTGTGATAGGGGAATACATCAAGGACTTTTTGAACTTCTTGCCAGGCAAGCCGATTGTCCCCATTAGCCAGATGCAGACTGGCCAGATCCAGTTTGGGTGTGATCCAGGACGGCCTCAACTCAGTCGCCTTTACAAGAGCATTGCGAGCTTCATCAATTTTACCGACCCCGAGTTTCGCGATTCCAAGATAATAATACACCGGCCCATTGTCGGGAGAATCTACAGTGATCGTCGTCAGGAGGTTGGCCGCCTGTTCAAAATCCTTGTCTTTTATATAAAGTCTCGCCTGAAAAAACCGTCCCTCGACGTCATCCGCGTTCGCCTTGAGAATATAGTCGGTGTACTTTTTGACCTGATCGAAGTCTCCCTTACCAAATGCCAGCTCCCCAAGAATTTTCCTCGCTGCGATTGAATCAGGTTTTTTTGCAAGCAAGTCCCGGTACAACTTATCGAGCTCGGCGAATTGCTTTGTCTGCGTGTAAAAAGTGCCTAAGACTTTCAGCAGATCCTCATTTTCCGGATCCGCTCTCATTGCGGTAATGAGTTCTTGCTCCGCATCTTTCTGTCGCCCTTGAGCCAGGTAGACGGCCGCGAGTGAAGCTCGCGCAAGATTTGCCTTCGGATCAAGCGCCAGAACTTTTCTGTAATGGTCCTCCGCAGCCTTGTAGTCTCCCTTGGCCATATTAATGGCCGCGCTATTCATGTAGAATAAAGTGTTTCTCGGGTTCGCGGCGATCGCATCCCGGAGTATGGCAAGCGCGCGGTCGTAATTTTTCTCTGCAACCGCGATTTCCGACGCGAGAACGACGCCCTCGATGGCGTAAGGATCAAGCTCCCGAATTTTCAACAGATGTTCATCGGCCAGCACCAGATTTCGTCTGGCCGCATAAATCCGAGCGAGCTGAAACCGCGCTTGGATCAGATTGGGCTTCAATTGAACAGCTTGGAAAAAACTCTTGAACGCTTCCCGTTGGTTTCCCGCACGACGATACGTCATGCCCAATTCGAAGAAAGTGTCTGCCGATTTGGGATCCGCATCGGTCGCGTTTCGAAGCTGAATAATTGCTTCGTTAATCTTCCCTCGGCTGAGACTTTCCCGGGCCGCTTTCACGAAGCGATCGCGTTTAACTTGCGGCGAGACCCCAATCTCAAAAAACCACGCCGCAAATCCGGCGAGAACCACCACGACGGCGAGAAGAATGAACAGCAGCTTCTTCAGCGAGGGACCGCCCGTCAGATGTTCGCCCTCGAGGTTCGGCTCGATATAGGTATCGAATTCCTGGTCACTCATAGCCATTTCCGCTTGGCATTGTCACCAATGACGTTGGTCGTCAGCTTTATCATTGCAACTGCGCGAACACCAGCATCGGACCACCGGATGCGGTCGGATGCGAAACGCGGCTAGATCCAGCTTGGCTAACGTGTGCAACTGCCATTCCATACGCATGCCATGACGTGCGCTGCGACGGACACGACCCGGACATCTTTCTGGGTCGGAGCAATCTCGCTGTATCTCTGCGATTATTCCCGCTGCCCACCGCTCAAGACGCTCCCCTCGCTCGCCGGCAAAGTCTCGCAGTGAGGCAAAATACCCGAGCCAGCAGCGCCTTAACGGTTTTGATTAATAGGCAAACCGGGCAAATTGGTCTGCTTTTAGAGCCCGAAGAAAGTGCTTTCAACGACGGTTTTCTCGGGCCAACTCCCACTCCCCGAACCGGCCGGTTTTATATTCCCTGTAGCGGACCTTCTCGCCGTCGGTCTCAATCACGATCGCGCCGGCTTCGGAGGTGCGGAGCACTTGCGCGCCAGCGCTCCGATAGCGCTCGATAACTTCGTCGCGGCGGGTTTCCGAGCGGTTGCGCGCGCCGGCGGAGAGAACAGCGAGCCGGGGCCGCACGCGGGCCAGGAATTCGGCGCTGCTCGCGGTCGCGCTGCCGTGGCGCGGCGCAGTCATCACGGTGCTTTGCAGTTCCGCCTCGCCTGCGGCCAAGACGGCTTCGTCGCGTTTGTCGATATCGCCGGTAAACAGATGATGGAACCGGCCGTAATCGATTCGGATCACAGCGGAGCTCTCGCCGTCTCGCGCGCTGGGCGGATAGAGAAAGCAAAAGCTTACGCGCTCGAGCAGGCGGCAAGGCTGGCGATCGTGCAATTCAACGCGCGCAACCTGCGCCCTTTCGAGCGCATCCTCGAGATCCTCGAAGCGGCGGGTGTGGCCTTTGGCGGCCCCGGACCAGAATTCTTGCGGGGCAAATTCCTCGACAATCGCGCGCATGCCGCCGTAGTGATCGATGCGCGGATGGGTCACGACCAGGTAATCGACCCGAAGAATTTTCCGCGAGCGCAGAAACGGCGCGACGATCGCCTCGCCGGTGTCGAAGTCCGAGGCGGCAGCGCCGCCGGCGTCGATCAGCGCGACTTTCGACCCGGGCAGCTCGACCACCGCCGCAGCGCCCTGGCCGACGTTGAGATGAGTGATGCGCAGATCCTTTCGGTCCTGGCGCTCGCTGCGCCAAAAGGCGCCGCCGGCCACGATGGCGAGCAGCGCCAGAGCCGTCAACGCGCCTGCCTGCAATCGCGTCTTCAGTGTCAAGCAGCCGATCAACAACGCGTAGAGCAGCGCGACTTCCCAGCCGTTGGGCGACGGCACGGCGAAATTGGCGAACGGCATGCGCGTGAAAAGATCCACCAGCCCGGAGGTGAGCGCGAGGAGCTTCTCGGCGACGCCAACCATGTGCACGCCCAGCTCGGGCGCAGCCACCGCCATAAATCCGATGCCGAGACCGAGGGGCACGACGACAAAGCCGACCAGCGGCACGATCACCGGATTGGCGACAAAACCGGCGAGCGAAAGATGGCCGAAGTAATGCGCGATCAGCGGCCCGGTGCCAAGGGTCGCCAGCAGCGGCACCGCGAGATGCATGCCGAGCTGGCGCAGGCGCGGCCGAAGCCGGCTTCGCTCTTGCGGCAGCTCATCGGTTTTGCGCAGCGGAAACCAATCATGCGTCTTGCGCATGCCCCAGACGATGAATAGCACGGCCAGAAACGAAAGCTGAAAGGAAATGTCGGCGATGACCGCGGGCCAGACCAGCGCGATCAGCAGCGCCGCCAGGGTCAGGCTCGCGAAGATCTCCTCTTCGCGGTCGAGCAGCACGGCCAGCTCGTAAACGCCGATCATGATCGCCGAGCGCACGGTCGGCACCATGGCGCCGGCGAGCGCGGTATAGAACACCACCGCAAGGAAGGAACCGAAGGTCGCGAGCTTCAGCAGATTTGAGCGCAGCAGCAGATAGCTGCTGAGCGAGCCGCCGTAGCGAATCAGCCAGAACACCACCCAGCCGAGCATCGCCACGTGCAGCCCCGAGATCGACAAAACGTGATTGACGCCGGCAGCGGTAAACGCGGCGCGCATTTCTTTGCCGATGCCGCCCATGTCGCCGACCACCAGCGCTTTCAACAGCGCGCCGTTGGCCTGGGAAAAATGGCTGTCGATGAAGCGGCGGATTTCGCGGCGCAGACTCTCGATGGGCTCGCGGAGGGGATGAGGCCGGCGCGCGAGCAACTCGATTTCATCGTCGCTGTCGAGAAAACCCGTCGCGTAAATTCCCCGCTGCGCGAGATAGGTCGCGTAATTGAACCCGCCGGGATTGCCGGCGTCCCGAGGAATCGACGGACGAATCCACAAGCGCACGCGGTCGCCGTAGCGCCAGTCGCGGCGCACGTTGCCCACCCCGAGCAAGATATCCCCGGTGATTTCTTGCGCGCCGGCGGGCTGCCAGACGCGCTCGGCGCGAATCTGCCAGCGGCTGCGATGGATGAGCTTTTCCGGCTCGTGGCGCAAAGTGCCTTCGAGGTAAAGCCGCTCGTCGCGCGCCATCACGGCGCGCAGATGATTCTCCGGGAATTGCGGAAACAGCAGCTCGCGATGGCGCGCGTAGCCGAGCACAAAAAGCGCGCTTGAAAGTAACGCCAGCAGCGCCCGCGAGCGCCAGCGCCGCGAAAAAATCACCAGGCCGAGCGGCGCCGGCAAAACCGCGCCGGCAGCGAAAGGAAGGGCCCAGGGCGTGGCGGCGAATGCCTGGCCGGCAAGGAGGGCCAGGGTTGGAACGATCAGCCAGGCCGAGGGATGAAGCGCGCGGTCGATTTCATCGCTCGGGGCCATGGCGCGGCTCAGTCGGGCGAGCCGCGCAGCGCTTCGATGATCTCCTGCGCCACGCGCTCGTTCATCGACGGCACCTTGAGCAGCTCCTCGACGGTCGCCGCTTCGATGCGTTTCACGCTGCCGAAGGCGCGCAGCAGCGCGCGCTTGCGCGCCCCGCCCACGCCGGGGATGCGGTCGAGAGCGGAGTAAAGCGTCTGCTTGGCCCGCAGCCTGCGGTGGTAAGTGATCGCGAAACGGTGCGCCTCGTCGCGCACCCGCTGGAGCAGAAACAGCGCGTTGGAATTGCGCCGCAGCACCACCGGATTGCTCTGGCCGGGCAGAAACACGCGCTCTTCGGTGCGCTCGATCTCGGCGCTCCGCGCCGCCGCCTGCACGCGCATTTTGGCCAGGCCCACGGCGTCCACGTCCGTGATCCCGAGCTCTTCCATCGCGGTGAGCGCCATGGCCAGTTGGCCCTTGCCGCCGTCGACGACGATCAGATCCGGCAGGTCGGCTTCTTCCTTGCCGCGCGCAAAGCGCCGCTTGAGCATCTCGAGCATCATGCCGAAATCGTCGCCGCCCGAGGATTCGTCGATCGTCTTGATGCGAAAATGCCGGTAAAGATTTTTGTCCGGCTCGCCGTTGATGAAAGTCGCCATGGAGCCCACCGCGTGGGCGCCGTGGATCGTCGAGATGTCGAAGCACTCGATGCGCTGCGGATAGCGTTTCAGGCGCAAGTGCTCCTGCAGCTCGCGCAGCATCTTTTCCCGCGCCTTTTCCTGATCGTGGCGCTCGGCGAAGCTCTGCGCCGCGTTCTCCTCGGCCATCTGCACCAGATGGCGCTTGTCGCCGCGCTGGGGACAGAGGATCTCGACCTTTCGACCCTTGCGCTCGCTCAGATACTCCTCGCGCACAGCGCGATCCTCGAGCTCGAGCGGCAGCAAAATCTCGTCGGGGATGAAGCGCTGCCCCTGATAAAACTGGGTCAGCACCGAAGCGACGATCTCGGCGTCGGGAAACTCGAGGTCTTCGAGCGAATAGGAATGGCTGTCGGTGAGCTTGCCCTGGCGCACGAGCAGCACCTGCACCTCGATGAATCCGCCTTCTCTGTACAGGCCGAAGATATCCTGATCGGCGCCCCAATGAGAAACCATGCGCTGCTTTTCCACGGTCTTTTCCACCGCCTGAATCTGATCGCGGATGCGCGCCGCCGCTTCGAACTCCAGGGCGTCCGATTTCTCCCGCATGCGCTGCTTGAGCTCGCTCAGCAGCTCCTGGCGCTTGCCGTCGATGAAAAGCATGGCCTGGCGCACCTGCTCGCGGTAAAGCTCCGCGGAGACCGGCAGCACGCAGGGAGCCAGGCAGCGTTTGATCTGGTATTGCAGACACGGCCGGCTGCGGTTGCGGAAATTGTGATCGGTGCAGTTGCGCAGCAGAAAATGCTTCTCGATGATGTCGATCGTCTCCCGCGCCGCCAGCGCCGAGGAAAACGGACCGAAATAGCGGCTGCCGTCCTTGACGATTTTCCGGGTGGCGAAGATGCGCGGCCAGGGATGAGCCGCGGTCACTTTGATGCTGAGATAGCTCTTATCGTCCTTCAGGCGGATGTTGTAGCGCGGTTTGTACTGCTTGATCAGGTTGTTTTCGAGGATCAGCGCTTCCTTGTCGCTGGCGGTCACCAGCGCTTCGATGTGCTCGACCCGGCGCACCAGGAATTCGATCTGCGAGCGCTCGTCGGCGTTGCTGAAATAAGCGCGCACCCGCGCGCGCAGGTCTTTCGCTTTGCCGACATAAATTACCTTGCCGGCCTTGTCGCGCATCAGATAGACGCCCGGCCGGGCCGGCAGGTTGGACCATTTTTCGCTGGCGACGCTCATCGCCTCAGGCATCGCGCGCCGGCCCGCCGGCCATGACTTCGCCGGCGGCAGCACATCTTTGCGCTCCCCTGCACGTTTTTGGCGCCTCGAGCCGAATCCTCTGCAAATCTTTCCGCAAAACTCCCGCAAATAGCCTGGCCGTCCATGGCACGGCTTTTGTGTGATTTCCCCGGCAAAACCTTCAAAATCGTAAATCCGCGCAAAATCCCCGATCTAACGGAGACGCTCTATGTTCGACATCGACCATCTGATGCAGCTGGGGGTATTCAATCAGCTCATTCCAATCTGGCAGGTGTTTTTCTTCATCGCCAGCCTGCTGCCTTTCCTGCTATTGAACCGGGTCAAAATCTGCCTGCTGATCACTTACCTTTTTACTTATTATCTGGGCTTCATGGTGCAGTGGGGCGATTACATCGCGTCCACCGGATCGATGCAGCCCTTTGTGCTCTATTCGCTGAGCGGCGTCGCCATCGCGGTTTTCTTCGTCGCGACGATTTTCACCGAGAAGCCGGAAAACACCCGAGTTCGCTGGGTGCGTTACGGCGCCCGCGACGCCGGGGATGAGAAGGAGAGTCTCGCGCGCCGCGATCCCATCGAAGTCGCCGTGAACGTGGGTCCCGATCGCGAATCCCGCTAAGAACGTCCGCGCCTCTCACGCGCCGGGCGCCGGCTCGGCTTCGCGCAGCGCCAGCTCCTGCTGCTCGAGCTCGCGGATCCGATCGCGCAGCTCCGCCGCGGCCTCGAAGTCCAGGCGCGCCGCCGCTTCTTTCATTTCCTTTTGCAGCTTGCGAATCATGCGCGGCAGCTCCTTCGCGCCGTACTTCGCCGGCTTTTCCGCCGCGACGGGAATATCGACGTAGTCCGCATCGTAGATCTTGATCAGCGGCGAGCCCAGCGCCTTGACGATGGATTGCGGCGTGATGCCGTGCTTTTCGTTGAACGCTGCCTGGAGCCGGCGCCGGCGCTCGGTCTCGTCGATCGCCCGCTTCATCGAGTCGGTCATCGAGTCCGCGTAAAGAATCACCGTGCCCGAGACGTGGCGCGCCGCCCGGCCGATGGTCTGGATCAGCGAGCGGTCCGAGCGCAGGAAGCCTTCCTTGTCGGCATCGAGGATCGCCACCAGCGAAACCTCGGGCAGATCGAGGCCCTCGCGCAGCAGGTTGATGCCGACCAGGACGTCGAACTGGCCGCTGCGCAGCTGGCGGATGATCTCCACCCGCTCGATGGTTTCGATGTCGGAATGGAGGTAGCGAACCTTCACGTTCAGGTCCTGGTAGTACTCCGTCAAATCTTCAGCCATCCGCTTGGTCAGCGTCGTCACCAGCACTCGCTCCCTGCGCTCGACGCGCTTGCGAATCTCCTCCAGCAGATCATCCACCTGGCTGCGCGCCGGGCGCACGAGGATCGCGGGATCCATCAAGCCCGTCGGACGAATCAGCTGTTCCACCACCGCGCCCTCGCTCTTGCCGAACTCGTACTCCGCCGGCGTCGCCGAAACGTAGATCGTCTGATTGAGCATCGCCTCGAACTCGGCAAAGTTGAGCGGCCGGTTGTCGAGCGCCGACGGCAGGCGAAAACCGTATTCGACCAGGGTCTCCTTGCGCGAGCGGTCGCCGCGGTACATGCCGCCGATCTGCGGCACGGTGACGTGGCTCTCGTCGATGAACAGCAGAAAATCCGACGGGAAATAGCTGAGCAAGGTCGGCGGCGGCTCGCCGGGGCGCCGCCCGGTCAAGTGGCGCGAATAGTTTTCAATGCCCGGACAAAAGCCCATCTCGTCGAGCAGCTCGAGATCGTAGAGCGTGCGCTGCTCCAGGCGCTGCGCCTCGAGGAGCTTGCCCTGATTGCGCAGCTCCGGCAGGCGCTCGCGCAGCTCCTCGCGGATACTGCGGATCGCCTGCTTCATGCGCTCCTCGCCGGTCACATAATGGCTCGCCGGGTAGACCGCGGCTTTGTCGACCCGGCGCAGCAGCTTGCCGCGAATCGGATCGATCTCGCCGATCGACTCGATGGTGTCGTCGAAAAACTCGATGCGCAGCCCCGAGCGGTCTTCGTAGGCTGGAAAGATTTCCACGATGTCGCCGCGCACGCGGAAGGTGCCGCGGTGAAAATCGTAGTCGCTGCGCTGGTATTGAATATCGACGAGCTTGCGCAGCATCTGGTCGCGATGGAGGTTCATGCCCTCTTCGAGATAAAGCATCATCTCGAAGTAGGCTTCCGGCGAGCCCAGGCCGTAAATGCACGACACGCTGGCGACGATCAAAGTGTCGCGGCGTTCGAGCAGCGCCTTGGTGGCGGAATGGCGCAGCTTGTCGATCTCATCGTTGATCGACGCATCTTTTTCGATATACGTGTCCGTGGACGGCACGTAGGCTTCCGGCTGGTAATAATCGTAGTAGCTCACGAAGTAGCGCACGGCGTTTTCCGGAAACAGCTCGCGAAACTCGTTGTAGAGCTGCGCCGCCAGGGTTTTATTCGGCGCGATCACCAGCGTCGGCTTGTTCACCTTCGCGATCACCTGGGCCATGGTGAAAGTCTTGCCCGAGCCGGTGACGCCGAGCAGCACCTGGTTGCGCCGGTTCGCCTCCAGCCCGCGCACCAGTTTTTCAATCGCCCCCGGCTGATCTCCTTGGGGCGCGAATTCCGACACCAGCCGAAAGCGCCCGTTATCCCGATCGCGCAGTTTTTCCATTCGCGGATTTTGCCGAATCTTATTTAGCCTGCCCGGCGTAGAGCCGGTCGATGTAACCGCTCCTGTCAATCTCGGTGAGCAGCCGCGCATCGATGAATTCTCCGGGCCGATGCTGGGCAAAGCGCGGCTGGCCCTCGCTCAAGTGGTCGAGCACGGCCTGCACGGCGCTCTCCACCGCGTAGGGTTTCGCCGGCATTTTCGCCGCGTAATCCCAGGACTCTTCCAGCGCCTCGCGATCCTTCGTGCCCAGAAATTTCCCCAGAATGCGCATGGTCTCATTTTTTTGCGTCTTGAACAGATGCACGCCGCGCACGATCGCGCGCAGCGCGCGGGTCGCAAGCTGGAGATTTTTCTGCACGAAGGAGCGGCGCGTCGCGATCGTCGAGCCCTGGTATTCGAGCTTGAGGTCGGTCAGATCGACCATGAAATTCATCCCGGCCTTGCGCGCGAACAGCGTGCCCGGCGGCGAGAGAATCGTCGCCGCTACCCGGCCGGTTTCCAGCGTGCTCCACATGACGTCGTTGGTGCCGAGCGCGAGGAGCTTCACGTCCCTGTCGGCGTCCAGACCGAGATGGCGCAGCGCGAAGCGCGCGCTTTTCTCGTAGGCGTCGCCCGGGCGCTGGATGCCGACGATCTTGCCTTTGAGATCCTGCGGCCCGCGCACGTCCGGGCGCGCGACGAAAACCATCGAAGCATAGCGCGAAAAGCCGCCGAGCATGACCACATCTTTGTTCTGCACCGCTGCCGGAATCATTAAATACGCCGACATGATCGCGAGATCGACCTCGTTGGCGAGGAGCGCCATCGGCGCGATCGCACCGGCGGTGCGAACGATCTCCGCGTCGATCCCCTCTTCGGCGAAAAAGCCCGCCTCTTTGGCGACGAACGGCACCGAGTGCGCCACCGCGCGCGCCGCGTAGCCGATGCGCAATTTTTCCAGCCGGGTTTGCGCCGGCGCCGGCGCCGCGCACAGAATAATGAAGCCCAACCCAAGCCATGAGCGAACGGCCGTCTTCAACGCTTTCCCTCCAACGCAAGCGCAAAAATGCTAGTGTGCGAGAAGCATAACAAGACAACCGCAGCGGGGCAATCAAGAAACGCCTCGCCGCCGGCACGATGTTCGACGCAATCAAAAATCTCGCCGCGCGCCTCCAGCGGGAAATTCGCGCGCTTTATTTCGCCGGGCGCGATCCGCGCACGCCGCGGCATGCGAAGATCGTGATCGCGCTGGTGGTTGCCTGGGCGCTCAGCCCGATCGATCTGATTCCGGATTTCATCCCCGTCCTGGGCTATCTCGACGATTTGATAGTGCTGCCGTTGGGCATCTGGCTGGCGATTCGCCTGACGCCGCCGGAAATTTTTCAGGCGGCGCGCGCCCAGGCTGCGGCGAGCGAAGCGCGGCTGCCGCGCAGCTGGCGCGCCGCGGCGGCGGTCATTTTATTGTGGCTGGGGTGCGCGCTATCGATCGGCGCTCTCGTGCTTGCGAAGCTTCCGATGGCGGAGCCGGACGGCGCGCGGCTGGCGTACTGAGAATTTCTCGGCTTAGCGCCGCACGCTTTGCCAGATCCGCGCCAGACCTTCTTCGCTGACCGTGACCAGGCGGCCGGGCTGGCTGAACATGAGCTTTGCCGCCGCGGGCGAGATCTCCTTGCCGAAGAGACAGAAGCGCTTGCCGTTTTGCGACTGACCGTTGGCCCAGGTTGCGAACTCGCCGGGCGACGGCACGTGGCCGAGGTCGGCGGCGCAGCGGCGCACGATGAAACCGAGCATCACTTTCGATTCGCTGGCGGCGAGCTTGCGCGCTTCGGACATGCTTGAATCTATAAAAGATATGCCCGGGCGTTGCAAGAAATTCTGCCGCTAAAAACGCGGGCTTTCGGCTGCGCGACGCATGCCGCGCGAGAAAACTTTTCCCCGCCGAAAACGCAACGAGCCAACCCGCAGGTTGGCTCGTTGGAATCCTGCTGCGGAGAAGCGTTTCAATCGATCATGTGCGTGGTCGCCTTCAGGTGCTTGTCCACGGTGATGTAACCCTTCCACTGATCGACGAACCAGTAGCGCACGCCGAACTCGAAGCGCAGCTCCTTCATGTCGCGATCGAAGGGATTGAAATGCTGATGATGCAGCATCCCCGGCGGCACGTGAATCGCGTCTCCCTGGTTCCAGTCGTAGCGCTTGCCGCCGATCTCCGAGTAGCCGTCGCCTTCCAGGGCATAAAGATAAGCTTCCGGGTGGGCGTGACTGTGGCTCTTGGTGTGCGGCAGGTCGACAAAGATCGAGCTGATCGCCACCCCGGTGGCTTTGAAACCGTTGTCCTTGCCGCTGCGGCCCATCAGAAAGTAAGTCGCTCCATGTTTGGACTCATCCGACTTCACGTGCTGGCTCTGGTGCATCGTAATGCGCCGGCCGTCTTCGGGCCAGTACTGGGACTCTTCCCTGGGAAAGCTCGCCAGCTTCTGTGGATCGTTCTCGCCGCAAACCTCCAGCTGCTCCATCTTGCCCATGTAGACCGCGGCTTCGAGATGCCAGGCGAGACCGGAAATATATCCCACGGGGTCCTTGCCGGTGTTAAACAGCTGGTGCGGCGAGCGGTACGGAATGTGGATCACGGTGCCGGGGTGAAAGTCGTAGCGTTTGTCGTCGAGGATCATGAAGCCTTCGCCGCTCTCGACGTAGATGGCTTCTTCGCCGTGCAGATGCTTGCCGGTATGCCAGCCCACCGGGATCTCGGCGCGCATCATGCAGCTCCCGCCGGTGGTGAAACCCAGCTCGGGAGCGATCATCAATGCGGCTTTGAAATCCTGGGGCGTGCGCACCCACTTCAGATCCTTGGATCGCGTGAAACGCGGCGACTCGGCGACCGCCTTCTCGTTGGCTTTGGATCGCTCCAGCCAATCGCTGTAAAAATCACTCATGAGGGTTTCTCCTGTTTCTATCTTGTGATTGGTGATTTAGAAAAACTAACCGACGCTTTTTCGCTTGTCAAACCGCGCTGCAGCCCGCGACTTGCAGCCCGGCATCGAACTTGTTACGTGAGGGTCGAACCTCTTGCCCGATGAAAAAAATCGCGCTTGCCTGCCTGGCTCTGGTCACGATCCTGGTCGCGGTGGTGCTTCTCCGCGCCGCCGGTTTTCGCTCGCGCCAGATGGCGGTGGAGCCGATCGCGCCCATCGCCCTCGACCGCGATCTGTTGGCCGAGCGGCTGGCCCGGGCGATCCGCTTCAAAACCGTCTCGCTCCAAAGCCCGCAGGATGAGCGCGAGCGCGCCGAGGAATTCCGCCGCTTTCACGCCTTCATCGAAAAATCGTTCCCGCAAACGGCGCGCCGCCTGCGCAAGGAAACCGTCGGCGGCTACAGCCTGCTCTACACCTGGCCGGGCAAAGAGCCCCGGCTCAAACCGGCGCTGCTGATGGCGCATCAGGACGTGGTGCCGGTGGACGCCGCGACGGAATCTTCCTGGAGCGAGCCGCCCTTCGAAGGACGCATCGCGGACGGGTTTATCTGGGGCCGCGGCGCCATGGACGACAAGGCCGGCGTCATGGGAATTCTCGAAGCGGTCGAATACCTGCTCGCCAACGGCTTCGAGCCGCGCCGAACGCTTTATCTGGCCTTCGGCCACGATGAAGAAATCGGCGGCGGCGCCGGCGCGGCCAAGATCGCCGCGCTGCTCCGCTCCCGCGGCAGCGATCTCGAATTCGTGCTCGACGAAGGGCTGAACATCTTCGACGGCGTGATCGCCGGCATCGACCGGCCCGCCGCCCTCGTCGGCATCGCCGAGAAAGGCTATCTCAGTCTGCAATTGTCCGCGACGGGTGCCGGCGGCCACAGCTCGACGCCCCCCGCCGACACCGCGATCGCGCTCCTGAGCCGCGCCCTGCAGCGCCTCGACGCGCACCCATTCCCCGCGCGTCTCAGCGCTCCGGCGCGCGAAATGTTCGAGTTTCTCGGTCCGGAGATGGCCTGGCCGAAAAAATTGGCGCTGGCGAATCTCTGGCTGTTCGAGCCGCTGCTCAAAAAACAACTGAGCCGCTCGCCGCTCACCAACGCGCTCATCCGCACCACCGCGGCGCCGACGATGCTTCGCGCCGGCGTGAAGGAAAACGTTTTGCCCGCCGAAGCCGGCGCCGTGGTCAATCTGCGTCTTGCCCCGGGCGACACCGTCGCCGGCGCCGCCGCGCGCGTGCGCGGCGTCATCCGCGATCCGCGCATCGCCGTGAAGCCCCTGCCGGTGCAAATCGAGCCGTCGGAAGTTTCCGACATCGACTCCCCTTCCTTCGCGCTGCTTCACCGAACCATCCGCCAGACCGTGCCGCAGGCGCTGGTCGCACCGGCGCTGCTGGTCGCGGCCACCGACTCGCGCCATTACCAGCCGCTCACGAAAAATATTTTCCGCTTTTTGCCGATCACGCTTCGCCCCGGCGATGTGCAGCGCTACCACGGCGTGAACGAGCGCATCGCGATCGATGATTACGCGCGCTGCGTGGCTTTCTACGTCCAGGTGATCCGCAACAGCCAATCCTGAGAGCCGCTCGCCTCACGATTCGCCGCTTTCGACCGGCGTCAAGCCTTTTTCCCCCGCCGCGGCTTTTTTCAGGCGCGAGCCGAGAAAGCGATAACCGACCAGCAGCAGCACCACCGTGCCGGCGGCAATGGCGAAGGGCGCGCTGGTCCATTCGGCGATAATGCCCGCTTGCATGCCGCCGAACTCGCGCAGCCCGCCGCCGGTCAGACCGTAAAATCCCGACACGCGGCCGCGAAACGTCTCCTCGACGCGCAGCTGGATCGATGTGTTGAGCAACGTTTCGAACACGGTGCTCAAGGCGCCGACGAGCACCAGCAGACCGAAGGCCAGGCGCGCATCGTGGCTCACCGCGAACCCGAAGAGACAGAGGCAAAACGCGGCGAGGATCGCCGCCATCCGGCCGGGTTTCGCTTCCACCCGGCCGAGGCTCGCCAGCGTGAACGAGCCGAAGATCGTGCCCAGGCCGGGACCGGCGGAAATGAACCCGAAGCCGGAAGCGCCGAGATGCAGCACGTCCTTGGCGAACACCGGCAGCAGCGTGACATAGGAGCGGCCGAAAATATTGAAAATCGCCGACACGATCAGAAAGGTCATGATCACGCTTTCGCCCTGCACGTAGCGAAACGCTTCGCCCAGGCTTTGGATCACGCCGGCGCGCCGCCCGCCGAGATCGAGCGGCGGCACGTTCATGCGCAGCACCGCGGCGATGACCGCGAGATAACTCACCACGTTCACGTAAAAACAGCCGTCGATGCCGATGTACGCGACCGAGAACCCCACCAGGCTCGGGCCGAGCAGTCCCGCGCCGTTCCAGGTCACGGCATTCAAAGCCAGCGCGTTCACCAGATCGGCGCGCGACACGAGCTGCGGCAAAAGCGACTGGCGCACCGGCTGCTCGAACGCCCAGGTCGTGGAGGTCATCGCGCCGAGCACGAAGATATGCCAGACGCTGATCTTGTGGGTCGTCACCAGGACGGCCAGACCGAGCGCGGTCAGCGCCGAAACGACTTGAATCCAGAGAATCACTTTGCGCCGGTCGAGCCGGTCGGACATGATGCCGCCGAGAATGAAAAAGCTCAGCAGCAGCACCATGCGCAGCGAGCTGAACAGGCCCAGGTAAAGCGGCGAGGAAGTGAGCTCGAACAAAAGCCAGCCCTGCGCGATGCTTTGCATCCAGGAGCCGACGTTGGAGACGAAATAGCTCGACCAGAACCAGAAATAGTCGGGATAGCTCAGGGCGCGAAACGCGCCGCTGCGGCGAAACATTTTCAATGCCTTCTCTGCTTTCCTAGCGGCTCGGCGACGATCCGAATTGCGGCGCTACGGAATCATGCCCTTTTGTTTCAGAAATTCGCGCGCCACCTCCCGCGGCGCGCGCTTCTCGCCGTCCGCGGCGTAGTTCAATCGCCGCATCTCATCGACCGTCAAAACACCGCCGAGGCGCTCGAGCACGCGGCGTAATTCGGGATGTTTGTGCAGCGTGTCTTGGCGCGCCACCGGCACCGCGTCGTAGGGCGGAAAATAATGGCGGTCGTCTTCGAGCTGAGTCAGGCCGTAGCGCGCGATCAGGCCGTCGGTGGAGTTGCCGGCGATCAGATCCACCTGTTTTTCCGCCAGCGCGCGATAGGTGAGCGACAGATCCATTTCGCGAATCTCCTGAAAATGGAAACCGTAGGTCTGCGCGAAGCCCGGGTAGCCGTCCGCGCGCGACATGAAATCCTGGCCGAAGCCGGCGCGCCAGCCGGCCGAGAGGCGCGCCGCGTCGGTGATGGTTTTTAGCTTCCATCGGCGCGCGTCCTCGCCGCGCACCAGAATGGCAAAAGTATTGTTGAAGCCCAGCGGCGCCGTCCATTCGAGCTTGAAGCGGCGCGCGTATTCGTCCTTGACCCGGCGCAGCACTTCCTGCGGATCGGTCAGCGGCGGACTTTTTAAAATTGCCAGCAGCGCGGTGCCGGTGTACTCGACGTACACGTCGATCTCGCCCGCGGCGAGCGCCTCGTGCGCCAGGTTGCCGCCGAGATCGAAGCGGCGCGCGACCTCCAGATCGGTGTTGGCTTCGATCGCCTGCGCGACGATCTCGCCGAGAATCGCCTGCTCGGTGAAATCCTTGGAGCCCACGGCGATGGCGCCCGCGCCCTTGCCGAAAAGAAAATAGCCGGCGCCGATCGCGAGCACGAGCCCCAGCGCGCCGGCGCCGAGCCATTTTCGCGACGCCGCGCGCATCCCGCGGCCGGCCTGGAGCGCGCGCTCGAGCCGGCCGAGCGCGAGATCCGCGCCCAGCGCGATCAGCGCCGCCGGCACCGCGCCGGCGAGAATCAAGGTATTGTCGTTGGCTCTGAGGCCGCGAAAAATGTAGCGCCCCAGCCCGCCGGCATCGATGGCCGCCGCGATGGTCGCCGTGCCGACACAGATCACCGTGGCCACCCGCACCCCGGCGATGATGACGCCCAGGGCGAGCGGCAGCTCGACCTGAAACAGCAACTGGCGGTCGGTCATGCCCATGCCGCGGCCGGCATCGCGGATCGCCGGATCGACGCCGCCGATGCCGGTGAACGTATTGCGAATGATCGGCAAGAGCGCGTAGAGCGCCAGCGCCACGATCGCGGTGCGCGCGCCGATGCCGCCGACGATCTTCACATGGAAAAGATAAATATTGAGCGGTATCAGAAAGCCGAACAGCGCCAGGCTCGGCACCGTCTGCATGATGTTGGCGAAACCGAGCACGGGTCGGCTGAGCGCCGGCTTGCGCGTGAGAACAATGCCCAGCGGCACGCCGATCGCAATCGCGATGCCGGTGGAGACCGCAACCAGAAACAGGTGCTCGAGGGTGAGCGCGGCCAGCTCGCGCGCATTGCGCGCGAAGAACTCGATCAGGCTCAAGCGTCGCTCCCGCTGCTCTGGGCGTCGTGGAAACACTCGGCGAAGGCGCGCGCTTCCGGATCCGCCGAGTGCAGCAACGCGCCCGGCTGGTCCACCAGGACCAGCCGGCCGTCTTTGAGCAGAGCGACGCGGCTGGCGAGCGCGAAGGCTTCGGCGATGTCGTGGGTGACGAAGACCATGGTTTTTTTAAGCTCCTGCTGGAGCGTTTTGAACTCGCGTTGAATCTCGCGCCGCGTGATCGGGTCGAGCGCGCCGAAGGGCTCGTCGAGGAGAATCACCGGCGGGTCGGCGGCGAGCGCGCGCGCCACGCCGACCCGCTGGCGCTGCCCGCCCGACAATTCGCGCGGAAAGCGCGCCGCGAAACGATCGGCATCGAGGCCGACGAGCGCGAGCAGCGCGCGGCTGCGCTCGCGGATGCGCTGCGCCGGCCAGTTTTCCAGGCGCGGCACCACGCCGATGTTTTCTTCCACGGTCAGATGGGGAAACAGCCCGATCTCCTGGATCACGTAGCCGATGCGCCGGCGCAGCTGAATCGGATCCCAATCCACCGTGCGCCTGCCTTCTACCCGCACCTCTCCCGCGCTCGGATCGATCAGCCGGTTGATCAGCTTCATTGTGGTGGTTTTGCCCGAGCCGCTGCGGCCGAGCAGCACCAGGGTCTCGCCTGCGCGGATTTGCAGATTCAAATCCGCCAGCAGGGTTCGCCCGCCGGGCAAGGCGAAACTGACGTCGCGAAATTCGATGGCGCTGGCCGCTTCGGTCATTTTCTTTTCTGGCAAAGCGCCGGTCGCATCCCCGGCGCAATTCTTTTATAGTTATATGCTCCGAGTCTATGAAACAAGAAAATCTCCCGAATCTGTTCGCGCCGGATGCCCGCAGCCGCTGGCAAGCCGCGGCCCCGGGCATCTGGTCGGCCGACGGCGCGGCATCCGATTCCACCCCGGCGCTGTCGATCCTGACGACGCTCTGGGACCAGCCGCGCTGGCTGGAAGCCTATCACCTCTACGATCAGCGCGGCTCCGAGCTGTTCGAGCAGATCTGCGATTTGCCCGAGTATTACCTGACCCGCACGGAAAACGCGATCCTGGAAAAATACGCGGGCGCGATCGTCGAGCGCGCGCCGGTGGTCTGCCTGGTGGAGCTCGGCGCCGGCTACAGCAAAAAGACCGTTCACCTGCTCACCGCGCAATTGCGCCGGCGCGGGCCGAGCCTTTTCGCGCCCATCGACGTGAGCCGCGCCGGCCTGATCGCCTCGCGCGACGCCGTGCGCCGGGATTTTCCCGAGATCGAATTTCACGGCCTGCACGCGCGCTACGAGGAAGGCTTCCGCGCCATCGACAAAGAGCTGCCGACCCTGTTCGTTTTTCTCGGCAGCACCATCGGCAACTTCAATCGCACCGACTTTCCCCGCTTCTTTCGCGCGCTCGCGGCGGCGATGGGACCGCGCGATTATCTCCTGCTCGGCGCCGATCGGGTCAAGCCGGCGACGCTGCTCGAAGCTGCTTACAACGACAGCCGCGGCGTCACTGCCGAGTTTATCCTCAACGTCTTCGCCAACATCAATCGGCGGCTCGGCAGCAACTTCGAGCGCGCCAAAATGCGCTATCAGTCGTGGTTCAATCCCGCGTGGCAGCAGATTGAAATGTACGCGGTCGCCAGAGAAACCCACGAAATCCGGTTTCCCGGCGCGCACAGCGGATTTTCCTGGGAGAAAGACGAAAAGATTCTGGTCGAGATCAGCCGCAAGTTCGAGCCGCAGCGCTTGCAGGAACAACTGGCCTTCTTCGATCTCAATCCGATCGCGCACTACACCGACGCCGACGAATGGTTCTCAGTGCTGCTTTTCAAGAAATCCGGCTAAGGGAATTTATCCCAGGCCCTGTACGAAATTTGTACTGCCCTCACTTTGTGTAACTTTCGCTAACAACCAGGCCACGAGAAAAATTACCCGGGAGATCGCTGGCTTGAAGCGCTCCTGTAATATCCCCATGAAGCTCTGTTCATTATAATTACAATTCGTGCTCTCGGCCGCAGAGCGCGCAAGCTTTTAAGATCAATGAGTTAACCCTTTTGGTGCTATTCTTGTTTGCTAACCGCGTGGAAGCTCTATGTGGCAGCCGACGCGGTTGGTTATATTGCTTTCTCTCTTAGCTGCAATCACAAGCAATTGCATCCAAATCGCTGAGCCCGCCTCCAGCCACCGGGACTCGCCTGCCAGTTTGGTCAACAGCATAGGAGGTATCGAAGGAAAGCCGGATCCTTCATTTCTAGTCAATGAAGACGATGATGAGGATTCCTACATCCCGATCGCATCTGTTATCAGCCTGATTCCGCTTCGGTCGAGTCCTTTGCCTGCGATCGCTTCCACCATCTTGCCAGAGCCCGCGCACCCGCAACGCGGCACCGTTCTAAGAATTTGATCTAAATCATATCCGCTCACCACGCCGAGTAGCCGTCAACATGGGCACGTGGAGAGCGGCGCGGAATCGCTGCCGGACCTATACCGGTGCCGTTAAGAATTCAGGAATTCAACTTGGAGGCACCAAATGAAAAAACAAATTGTCTTCGCTCTTGTCGCTCTGACGATCAATTTCTGTGCCGGTCAAGTTCATGCCATCACTGCGGGCATCGACAGCTTCACGATAACACGAGACGGCTCAGCGTTCTTTGCCGACGATTTCACGGATGGGAACCCGCCGCCCAGTGCGCCAAAATTCGCTTCAGGCGGCAGCGCAAGCTACAGCGTTGTGGGCACCCTTCCCGCCGGCTCGGAATCCGGCGGTGTATTACAGCTCAATTCAGCCAACGGCGCGCTAACCGCCAATGCCCCCGAAACCCCGCGCCTTTTCGTGGGCGTGCTGCTGCTGTCCGGCACGACCTCCGGCACCAACATCCTCGGAGTGAACAATACGCTGAACGAGACTGCAATCTTCAACCTCACTATACCCGCACCGGGGCCGTTCTCGGCGTACGGTATCCGATTGACCGATGCGGTTAGCGGAACGACTTACCAGTTGCTCCAACTGTTCGTCGAAACCAATCAGAACACGGGGCTTCAAGACATCCATTATGTGCTGCAGGATTTCGATGCGAACACGATTACGTTACTGGGCAATGACCCTTTGGCCCCGCCCGTGGGGACCGATCAGATCCTTCTTAATCTTTCTCGCCCCAGTTCATCCAACGACGACGTCTTCGCCTCCTACCAGTATCTCCAATCAGGCAGCGTCATCGGCGGTAATACATTCGCCACACCTGGACAGGTATTCCAAGGCGAGGACTTCGTGCGGGGCCAATTCTTTGCCGCCCAGGCCGTCCCCGAGCCCGCGAGCTGGCTGCTGGTCGGATTAGGATTATTCGGGATCAAGCTTTTCCGACGGCGGGGAAAATAGAATATCCAGGCGGGCCTCCCGGCGAAGACGCACCGATTCGGACTCCGAAGGGGCCAGAACCGCAAACGATTAATTACCCGCCGCGAATGCGCGCGGCGGCTTCGCTTTGCGGCAGGTCTTGAAGCGCGATGGGACCGTGGAGCTGGCGCAGGGCGGCGGCGAAGTAGCCCCCCGCGTAGCGGCCGGCCTGGGCTTCGAAGGCGCGCGGCAGGTGGAGCCACGGGATCGCCGGGTTGACGTGGTGAATGCCGTGAAAGTTGAAATTCAGCAGCAGCCTGGCGAGGGGCGCCGGCAGGCGCAGGTTTTTGGCGTAGAAAACATCGCTCACCGGGGTCTCGTAGTGATAAATGTTGTCGAGAAAGGAAATCAGAAACCCGCGGGCCGCCAGCGCCGCGGCGAGCAGCGGCCAGCGCGCGCCGTAGCAGTAAAACGCCAGCGCGAACAGCATCAGAATTGCCGCGCCGTCGCGGCGAATCTCCCCCAGCGCCTCGCGCCCGAGCCAGTTTTCCAGAAGCAGCGCGCTGACGCTTTTGGCGGCAATGTAGCGCGCCTTGAAGGCGCGCAGCAGCCGGCGCGGCAGCAGAAAGAAAATCGGGCTGAGAATTTCGACCAGATAGAGCGCGAAAAAAATCTGCGCGTAGTAGCCGGGCGCCGCCGCAAGCCGCGTGCCTTGGACGCGATCGTAGTATTCGGTCCCTTCGATCGGCAGGCGGTTGAGCTTGTGATGCAGCAGATGGCTCATGCGCAGGATGCGAAACGGCGATCCGAAGAACATGCCCAGCAGCCGGCCGAAAAACAGGTTCACGCCGCGGCGCGCGTGAAACAGATCGTGGATCGCCTCATGGATCAGGCTCCAGAACGGATTGGTCAACAATGCGGCCGGCAGCAGCGTCCACGCCCAGAGGGAATTTCTCGGCAGCAGCCACAGCGGCAGAACGAAGCATTGATAGAGGTTCAGCGCCGCGTGAAAACCGGCCAGCGCGAGGTTGGCCGCGCCGGGAATCGCGGCGCGGCGCGCTCCGATCGCTGCGCCGGGCGCGCTCAAAACTGCACTCCCAACGCCTGGCGCAGCGGCGCCAGGCTCAACAGCACCACCACGCCGAATCCGGCGATCACCGCGCCCGAGACGCGGTGCACCCAGAGAATGAAGCGCAGATTGAATTTGTGGTGAAACGCGGTCAAAGCGATGAACAGCCCCACCCACCATAACACCGAGCCGGTGAACACCCCGCCGGTGAGCAGCGCCGCGGCGATGTAGCGGCCGTGCAGACTGGGCACGTGCCAGCCGGCGTAGATCGCGACGAAGGAAAGTATCGTCACGGGATTGGAGAAAGTCAGCAGGAACGTCGTCACGTAAGCGCCGAACAGACCGTTGACGTTGTTCACCGGCGCCTGCGCCGCAGGCTCGGTGCGATAGATTTTATAACCGAGATAACAGAGAAAAATCCCACCCACCAGACGCAGCGCCAGCTGGTGCTGGACCAGCAGACCCGAGATGAGCGAGATGCCGAGCGCGGCGATGCCGGCGGCCAGCGCATCCGCCGTCGCCACGCCCAGGCCGGAAAAAAAACCGCACACCGGCCCCATCATCAAAGCGCGATTGATGCAGAGCAGGCCGAGCGGCCCGACCGGCACCGCGACCACGAGCCCGATCAAAATTCCCTCGATTAAAAGATAGATCGACATGGCGTGCCGCGCGCGAATTTCACCGGGCGCAGCGAAACCCGATGTTGTGATGTCCCGAGCGAAAAACGCGGCGGCCGCGCGCCGTCGTCCTCAATTCTTCCGCGGGCAAATCCTGGCCGCCTCCTCTTGTGCCGCGGGCCTGTTCGCGAGTCAAGCCGCTGCTCACCTGCTCCCAGCCGTTGCCGGCGAGATCGAGCGCGCCGCACGGGCTCGCACCCTGGACGAAAGCGCCGACGGCGCGAAAGTCATTCCAGCCGGCATTGGCGCGCCAGCGGCCGCCGCCCCGGTGGAGGCGCGCATCGCCGTCGGCGGCATCGCAGCATTTTTCGGTGCACGGGCCCGCGATGCCGGCATTGCCGAGCATTTCGCCGAACTGCTCGCTGGTCGCTCGATTGCGGTCGATAAAAAATTCTCCCGGCGCGATTTTGCGCCGCGGCCGTTCCTCCGCCGGCCCGTCGTCGCCCATGAAAAACTCCCCCGCCGGCGCGCCTGCCCTGGCGTCGTACTTTTTTTCCGCCGCCGTGCTGCGGCGCGCAGCGCCGCAGACGAACAAAAATAAAAGTGGACGGGCGGCCAAAACAGCGGGCATCATCGGCGGAGTTTTGAATGCGCCGCCGATCCTACGCGAGCGCCGCCCGGTTGGCAACAAAATCTTGTCCGCTTGAGGCGATTATGTCAGATTCTGCGAGCATGAAAAGCGCGTCCGGGTTTCGCCGCCGCGGCATCGTCGAAGGATTCTTCGGACCGCTCTGGTCGATGGCGCACCGGCGCCGCCTGTTCGCCTTCGGCGCCGCGCGGGGCATGAACACCTATCTCTACGCGCCGAAGGACGATCCCTACCATCGCAAGCGCTGGCGCCTGCCCTATCCCGCGGCGCAGTGGCGCGAATTGGAGCGGCTCATCCGCGCGGCGCAGCGAAAGCGCATCGATTTCGTTTACGGCTTTCATCCCGGCGCCGGGCTCTGCTTCAGCGATCCCGACGCGATTCAAATCCTGCTGCGCAAAGCGCGGCGATTTTATGACGCCGGGGTGCGCACTTTCGCGGTGCTGTTCGACGACATTCCCTCCCGGCTCGCCCACGCGCGCGATCGCCGATCGTTCAAGAACAGTCTGGCCCGCGCTGAAGGAACCTGGCTCGCGGAGATCGAAGCGCGCCGGCCGGCGGCGTGGAAAGACGTCGAGTGGTGGATCTGCCCGTCGTACTACAGCGAGGATCCTCTGCTCGAGCGCGTGTTCGGCCGCTTCGAGCGGCATTTTCTCGAGACGCTGAGCGAATATCTGCCCGCGACCACGGCCTGCTTCTGGACCGGCCCGCAAGTGGTTTCGCGCGCCATCACCCTGCCCCACGCGCAAAAAATTGCCCGCCGCATCGGCAACCGTCCCTTACTGCTCTGGGATAATTACCCGGTGAACGATCTCTCCATGTCGGAGGAGCTGCACATCGCGCCGCTGCAAGGACGCGATCCGCGCCTGCCGGAGATCGTTTACGGCTATCTGAACAACCCGTTGCTGCAGCAAGCGCTGAGCTTCCTGCCGCTTGCCACCTGTTTCGACTACGCCGCCGCGCCGCGAAACTACGCGCCGCAAAGAAGTTGGCAGCGCGCGGCGAAAGAACAGTACGGCGCGGCGGCGCTGCCGTACTGGCGCGCCCTGCGGCGATTCGCCGCAGCCAAACACCCGCTCCAGGACTTTGCGGCCGCGCCGCCGCGCCAGCGTCGCGCCCTCGCGGCCGCGCTCGGCTATATCGGCGCGCATCGAAGAGAAAGATGGGCGCGCGAGCTCGCGCCCTGGATCGCGCTGATGCGCCGGGCGCTGAGCGCGCCGCGCGCTTGATTGTCATGATCGAGCTTATGAGTTAAAAACAGACACCATCGGGAGGAGGAAAGCGCTATGGGTTATCCGGACCAATACGTTGAAGTCGATGGATTGAAGCTCCGCTATCTCGAAGACGGCTCGGGACCGTCGCTCTTGTTTCTGCACGGCGCCTCGCTCGGCAGCTCGGCCGACGTGTTTCTGCGCAACCTCGGGCCTTTCGCCAGGGCCGGTTTTCGCGCGGTGGCGTTCGACCTGCCGGGCTTTGGGCTCTCGGACATTCCCGAGAAGCAGAGCGTGGCGCAGCAGCGCAATTCGATTCCGAAATTCATCGACGCCGCCCGCCTCGGCAAAACCGCGCTGATCGCGCATTCGCGCTCCGGCGGCTTTGCGGTTCAGCTCGCGCTCGAAGATCCGGGCCGCTACTCGCACGTGATCATTCTCGGCACCGGCTCCCTGCTGCCGCCGCAAACCCAGGAGCAGGTCGGAAAATACGAAGCGGTGCAGGCCCGGGTGGATCGAGAAATGGCGCAAAAGGAACCGACCCGGGAAGACGCCCGCAAGCTTCTTCAAGCCGACACATTCAATCACTCGCTGATCTCGGACGCCGACGTGGCCATGCGCCACAGCCGCATGATCGGCCGCAACTTCAAGGCGCACCAGGATCGGCAGAGTCACGACGCGCCCGCCGGCGGCGGCGCCCAGGCGAAACCGCTCTGGCAGCGGCTGACGGAACTGAAGATGCCGCTGTTGATGATCTTCGGCCGCGAAGACCGCGCCCACGCCGGCGAGCGCGCCGAGCTCTTGAAAAAAATGCATCCGGAGATCAACCTGCACATCGTCAACGGCTGCAAGCACATGGTGCACTGGGACGCTTTCGACGATCTCCTGCGGCTGGGCGGGCCGTTTTTAAAAAGCTGAGCCTTATTGCCGCGAGTTCTGAGGCTTTCCACGGAGCATCGCACCGGACGCACCGCGCGCGAATTTTCCGGGTGCCGCTGCAGCCGTTCGATTCGCCTGACGAAACGCCGCTCGATATCAGCACAGAACGATGATCTCCAGCTCTGGCGCCGGCCCCCTCGCCGGCTTGAGCGCGCCCGAGGCGATTGCGACCATGCGCGAGTTTCGCGCGCGCACTCTTAGCCTGATCGCCGATCTCGACGACGCGCAGATGATCGGCCCGCGCATTGCGACCGTGAACCCGCCGCTCTGGGAGATCGGCCATGTCGCCTGGTTCGCGGAGTTCTGGTTCTTGCGCCACCTGAAAAACCAAAAGCCGCTGCGCCCCGACGGCGACCGGCTCTACAACTCCACCGACGTGGCCCACGATACCCGCTGGGAGCTGCTCCTGCCGAGCCGCGAAAAAACCCTGCGCTACATGGACGAAGTCCTCGAGCGCATCTGCGAATATCTCGACGCCGCGCGCGCCTTGTCCGCCGAGGAATTCTATTTCGCGCTGCTCGCAACGTTTCACGAAGGCATGCACGCCGAAGCGCTCGCGATCACGCGCCAGACGCTGGCTTACCCGGCGCCGAAAGCGATCGAGCCCACGCCGGCGCCGATCGCCGCCGGCCAGTTCAGCCCGGGCGATGTGGAAATTCCCGGCGGCAGGTTCACGATCGGCGCGAGCCGCGATTTTCCCTTCGTCTTCGACAACGAAAAATGGGCGCACCCGGTGCAACTCCGGCCCTTTCGCATCGCGCGCGCGCCGGTGACCAACGGCGAGTTTCTCGCCTTCGTCGAAGCCGGCGGCTATCGCCGGCAACAGTACTGGAGCGCCGAGGGCTGGCGCTGGCTCGAGACCGGCGGCGCGCCCGAACTGGAAAAATCCTTTGCCAGGTTTTTCAAGCGGGAGGCCGGCAAGTCTTCCGGCCAATCCGCATCCGCCGCGCGCCTCGACCATCCGATCTACTGGCGCCGCGAGGCCGCCGGCCGCTGGCGCGCGCGCGCTTTCGATCAGCTGGTGCCGCTGCAGGAAAATCTGCCGGCGCTGCACATCGCCTGGTACGAAGCCGAAGCCTACTGCAACTGGGCCGGACGCCGGCTGCCGACCGAAGCGGAATGGGAGGCCGCGGCCTCGGCCGAGCCCGCCGAAGGCGGCGCCTTGAGCGACCGCCGCCGCCATTTTCCCTGGGGCGGCGAGGCCGCCAGCGCGGCGCGCGCCAACCTCGACTGGCGCCATCCCGGCGCGGTCGAAGTCGGCGCTTACGGCGCCGGCGACAGCGCTTTCGGCTGCCGCCAGATGATCGGCAACGTCTGGGAGTGGACCGCGGACGAATTCAAACCCTACCCGGGATTTGTCGCCGATCCGTACAAGGAATACTCCCAGCCCTGGTTCGGCACCCACAAAGTTTTGCGCGGCGGTTGCTGGGCGACGTCCTCGCTGCTGATCCGCAGCACCTGGCGCAATTTTTACACTCCCGACCGGCGCGACGTGTGGGCCGGCTTTCGCACCTGCGCAAAATAACCGGCCCATGAAAATCCAGCTCGTTACTCCCGCGCCGTTGCAGCTCAACAACGGCAACAAGATCACCGCGCTGCGCTGGGTGAAAATTTTCACGCAGCTCGGCCATCGCGTGCGCCTGACCCGGCGCTACGACGGCGCGCCGTGCGATCTGCTGATCGCCCTGCACGCGCGCCGCAGCGCGGCGTCCATCCGCCGCTTCCGCGCCCAGCACCCGCAGCTGCCGCTCATCGTGGTCCTCACCGGCACGGACGTTTACCGCGATATTCACCGCGATCGGCAAGCTAAAGAATCACTTGAGATTGCAACCCGCCTGGTGCTGCTCCAGAGCATGGCTTTAAAAGAAATTCCGAGGCGATTACGCAATAAAGCTACAGTGATTTATCAATCGGCGAAGGCCCTCGCCATCGACCCCCGCCGCGGCAAGGGGGTCTTCGAGGTCTGCGTCGTCGGCCATCTGCGCGCGGAAAAAGACCCGCTCCGCGCCGCGCTGGCGGCGCGCGCGCTGCCGCAGACTTCGCGCCTGCGGATCACCCAGATCGGCCAGGCCCTCGATCCCGTTCTGGCGCAGCGCGCGCGGCGCGAAGCGGCGCGCAATCCCCGCTACCGCTGGCTCGGCCCGCTGCCCCACAAAAAAACCCGCGAGCGCCTGGCGCGAAGCGATCTTGTCTGCATCACCTCGACGATGGAAGGCAGCTCCAACGTTTTGTCCGAAGCGCTGGCGTCGGGCGTGCCGGTGGTCGCGACTAGAATTTCCGGCCTGATCGGCACGCTCGGCGAGAAATATCCCGGCTATTTTCCGGTGGGCGACACCGCGCGGCTGCGGGCCTTGCTGCTCAAAGCGGAATTGGACAAGCGCTTTTACCGCTCGCTGAAAAACTTCACCGCGCGCCTGGCAAGACGGGTCGATCCTCAGCGCGAAACAGAAGCCTGGCGCCGGCTGCTCAACCGTCTGGCTTGAAACAGCTAACCGGCGCAGCTGCCACGCTCAGCGCGATGCTCGCGATCGCCGCTCAGGGCACAGGCTCGCAATCCTTCTCGCGGATCCACGGCCGCACCCAGGGCAAAAGCAGATAAGCCGGCAGCGAGAGCAGGAACGTGATCGCGAAATAATCGCCGAAGCCGTACTTCTCCGCGCCCAGGCCGCTGATGCCGCCGATCAGCCGGCCGGTCAGGGAAAAAATCGACGAGAGAAACGCGTACTGCACGGTGGCATGCTCTTTTTCGCAGACGTTCATTAGAAAAGCCAGAAACGCCGCGGTGCCGAGGCCGCCGCTCAAAGACTCGAACATCGAGGCGCCGTAAAGACCGAAGCGGCCGAGATGAAACCAGGCGACCAGCGAATAACCGAGGTTGGAGCCCGCCTGCAGCAGGCCGAGAATCCAGACGCCGTGAAAAATGCCCCGGCGCGAAATAAAGGCGCCGCCCAGCAAAGCGCCGACCACGCTGAGAATAATCCCCAGCGTGGTCGGGAAAAGACCGATCTGAAACATGAGGTCCTCGTTCACCGGCCAGATCGTCTTGCCGTAATCGACCCAGAAAGGCTTCACCATCGGGCCGATGGCAAATTCGCCGAGCTTGTAAGTCAGCACAAACAGCACCAGCGGCACGACGCGCCACGTGCCCGCCCAGCCGACAAATCCTTTGAGCCAATGTTGCCGAGATTCCTGCGCCGGCGCGAGGCTCGGGATCGCGAGCGCGGCGACGCCGAGCAGCGCGAACACGACGGCGGCTACAATGAACAGCGAGTTCCACGCCATCGCGCCGGCGAGAAATACCAGGCCGCCGCCGGCGAACACCAGCGCAAGGCGGTAGGCCGAGGCGCGCACGCCGTTGGCCGCGCCCTCCTCCGCACGCTCGACGAGAGCGACGGAATACGAATCGATGGCGACATCCTGAGTCGCCGACAACATCGTCAAGGCGAAAATCAGCGCCAGCACGAGGGCGCCGACGCCGGCCACGTTCACCCACGGCAGCGAGGCCAGCACCGCGGCGATGCCGAGCATGCAGCCGAGCACCCAGAGGCGCCGGTCGCCGTAGCGATGCACCAGCGGCGACCAGAAAAATTTTAGGGAATAGGGCAACTCGAGCAGGCGCAAACCGCCGATGGCGCGCAGCGACACGCCGTTGACGCGAAAGTACACCGGCAGGACTTCCCAGAGGATCGCCGCCGGCGCGCCCTGGATGAAATAGAGCAGCGCAATGGTGCCGAGCTTTTTGCGCACCGCCGGCGCGGCCTCGCCCGCGCCGAGAAATCGCCAGAACCACGACGGCATATCCGCCGTTTATAAAGCCAAAGCGCGCAACTTTCTAGCGCCGCCGCCAATCGGGGGCCCGATTCTTTCACTGCGCCGGGCGCGCGGCGCACAAGCGGCGCGCGCAGAGAGCCGCGGCGGCAGCGCCGATTGCCTGGCCGGCGATAAACAGCGGCACGCTGCGCGGCGCGATGCCGGCGAACGTGTCGGTCGCCGCGCGCGCCAGCGTGACCGCGGGATTGGCGAACGAAGTGGATGAGGTGAACCAGTAAGCGCTTGCGATGAACGCGGCGACCACCGCCGGCACGGCCTCCGCGCGGTGCTTGAGCGCCAGCGAGATCGCCAGCACCAGACCGAAGGCCGCGATCGCTTCGCCGAGCCCTTCTCCCAGGCTCGGGCGAAGATGGGCCGATATCTGCAAGACCGGCAAGCCGAACATCGCATGCGCCGCGGCCACGCCGACAAAGGCGCCGGCGAATTGCGCGAGCATATAGCGCAGGCAGGCCTTGCCGGCGAGACGGCCGTCCCAGAAACTGACCGCCGAGACCAGCGGGTTGAAGTGCGCGCCGGAAATCGGCCCGAACACGACGATCAGCGCGTACAGGCCCGCGCCCGTCGCCGTCGAGTTCGCCAAGAGCGCGAGCGCCGCGTTCCCCTGGGCAAGACGCTCGCCCATGATGCCTGAGCCCACCACGATGGCGAGCAGCAACGCCGTGCCGATCGCTTCCGCCGCCGCGGCCCGCCCCGGGCTCATCGCGCCCGTCCGATCTCTTCGAGCCTGCGCTTGAGCGCAAGACCGCCGAGGGTGTCGAACGGCAGATTGACGAACAAACTAATGCGGCGCTGGAGCTCCGTGTACGCTTTGAGAAAGGCCCGGCGCTTTTCTTCCATGGTTCCCTCGACCGCGGCGGGATCCTGCACACCCCAGTGCGCGGTCATCGGCCGGCCGGGCCAGAGCGGACACGGCTCCGCCGCCGCCTGATCGCAAACCGTGAATACAAAATGCATGAACGGCGCGCCCGCCCGCGAAAATTCGCTCCAGTCCTTGCTGCGCAGCCCCTTCGTCGAGAGGCGATTTTTTTCCAGCAGCTCGAGGGCGAGCGGATTTACGCTCCCGGTCGGCTTGCTGCCGGCGCTGAAAGCTTTGAATTTGTTTTTTCCAATATCGTTGAGAAGGGCCTCGGCCAGGATGCTGCGCGCCGAGTTGCCGGTGCAGAGAAAAAGCACGTTGAAAGTTTCGCGTGTCATGAACGGCGTAAGAGGCGCGCGGCCGGCGTTTTCACCGCACGGGAACGTCCGGCGCGGGCCTTCGCTTTCGCTCGCGGCGCGCAACGCGCCAGCTCGCTCGTGACCGCCGTCAGACAGGCCTGCGGCATTCCCCGGCAGCAGTTCTGCGTGAGAAAACCCATGAGCGCCGCCATGCGCTCGAAATCGACCGTGTAATAGATGAACTGCTTTTCCTGGCGCGCGGAAATCAAGGCGGCGCCGGCGAGCTCCTTCAAATGAAACGACAACGTCGCGCCGGGAACCCGCAGGATCGCGCCGATGCGTCCCGCCGCCATTCCGTCCGGTCCGGCTTCCACCAGCAGGCGAAAAATTGCGAGCCGGGTTTCCTGCGCCAGCGCCGCCAGGGCAGCGGCGGCGGTTTTAATTTCCATATTTCTATTATCATCGAAATAAAAGCCGGGTCAATCGGCCCGTGCCGGCCGTGGCCGGCCTTTCATCACCGCAGCTGGTGGATTCACCAGAATTTCGCCGCCGTGTAATCGGCCCTTAATGGCGCGCGCGCAAAAAGCGGCCTTGACCGAAATTCAATTTCCAGGAGGACAGGATGAAGAAAGCCAAGCAACGTGAGGATGCCGCGCCGGCATCCGGGGAACCGGTCGCGCCGGCGCTGGCGCCGTCGATCAGCCGGCGCGCCTTGCTCAAGGGCGCTCTGGCGAGCGCGCCTTTTTTGATCAGCCCCACTCTGCTGCTGCCGCGCAAAGCGGCGGCGGCCCCCAACATCGGCCCCAGCACCGGCACCGAGCCTTATCTCGTTGCGACCGTGCCCGGGGTAAAATTCGTCTCCATTCTGACGGTCGGCGACAGCATCGGCGGCTATCGCATGGTCGGCATTCCCGACGGGCTGGGCGCTTTTCAAAGCTCTCGAACTCAATTCACGCTTTTGATGAACCATGAAATCACGGCGCAGCGCCCCGGCATCGCGCGCGCCCACGGCTCCAACGGCGCGTTCGTGTCGCGCTGGACGATTGACCTCAAAACGCTCAAGGTCCTGTCCGGACAGGACCTGACACCGTCCGCCGACAAAGTGCACCTGTGGGACCCGGCGGCGGACGATTACGAGCCCGCCGGGCGCACCACCCAATGGCAGCGCCTCTGCTCCGCCGATTTGCCGGCAGCGAGCGCGCTTTTCGACAGCGGCCGCGGCACCCGCGAGCGGATCTTTTTCGACGGCGAGGAAGTCACCGACCCCAACTCCGCGCGCGCCTGGGCGCGCATCGTTACCGGACCGCACGCCGGCGAGGCCTGGCAGCTGCCGCGCCTCGGGCGCATGGCCTACGAGAACGTCGTCGCCTGCCCGCACTCGAAAGACAAGACGGTGGTAATCCTCACCGACGACGGCGATCTCAGCACCGCGGCGAGCGCCACCGGTTTTCCGAGCGAGGTCTACGTCTACATCGGCGAGAAGGCGAAGTCCGGTCATCCCATCGAGCAGGCCGGTTTAACCGGCGGCCATTTGTACGGCGTGCAGGTCGTGCTGAACGGTACGGTGGTCACCGAGGAGAGCGATCTCTTCGGTCTCGGCGTCACCGCCACGGGCTTCGTCGGCAAGGCGCGTTTTCGCCTGGTCAATCTCGGCGACGTTTCCAATCTCACCCAGCGTCAAATCGAGGATGTATCGCAGGCGGCCAACGTCACCCGTTTCCGCCGCCCGGAAGACAGCGCCTGGGACCCGCGCAAGGACGACAAGCACCGCAACGACGCTTACTTCGTGACCACGGCCGATATCGGCACCAACTGCCGGCTCTGGCGCCTGCGCTTCGACGACGTGGCGAAGGATCCGGAAAAAGGCGGCACCATAGAAATCCTGCTCCACGGCGACGAAGGCCATCGCATGCTCGACAACGTGACCATCGATCCCTTCGGGCGCATCGTCATGGACGAAGATCCAGGGAACAACTCGCGGGTATCGAAAATCTGGCTCTATCAGAGCGATACCGGCGAGTTCATCCAGGTAGCCCAGCACAATCCGAAATTTTTCGACCCGACCCTTCTCAACAACAGCTCCTTCATCACCCAGGACGAGGAGTCCTCCGGTATCATCGACGCCAGCGACATTCTCGGCGACGGCTGGTTCCTGCTCGACGTGCAGGCGCACAAGGTAAGCAGCGACACCGAGCTGGTCGAAGGCGGCCAATTGCTGGCCATGTACATCGATCCCAAGATCGGCGGCGGCAATCGCCCGCCGCGCGATGAGGAAGACGACGAGGATTAGCCTGCCTCCGCTCCCGTCCCTTCCTCGAAAAAAAGCGGGGCCCGTCCGGCGGCCCCGCTTTTTTTCTAGCCGCGAACCATCGCTTCTCTCCCGGCAATCTTCATTCGACTGTAACCTGGAGTTAACTTGCCGCGCCCAGGCTGCGGTTTGTGGGACCAACCCTTTCCTCCGCGCCCGCGAAGCGCCAGATTTCACGCTGCCTTTATTCTGTCTTAATTTCGCCTTGCGAAATTTCCCCGCAAAACTCATTCAAAGGAGGCCGCCATGGAACAGGTCAACCTCGGCGCGGTGATCGAGCAGGCGATCACCCGATTCAGCCAGAATCGCGTCGGCGAGAAGCCGCCGGTATTCGTCACCCTGGCGCCCGTGTTGCCGCAGATCCCGTGGAAGGGCGCCGCCCTGCGCCAGTTCCTGCAATTCTTTCTCTACGAATCGCTCCTCACCAGCGATGCCAGCGCCGCGGTGGAGATCTCGCTGCGGCGCCGCTCGGTGCTCAAGGACCTCACCGCGTTTGTCGGCATCCAGCCCTCCTACTGGGTCCAGCTGCGCGTCTCCGGGCGGGGTTTGCGCATCGCCGAGGCGTTCGTCGAGGATCTGTTCGCCGAAGTCGGCTACCGCTGCGAGGAATGGGTCGGCATGGACGGCTCGGCCGCGCGTCTGGGCATCTTCGGCACCATCGACGCGCCGAGCCTGAAGATCGTTTTCTGCATCGAGTCCGCGCGTCATCGCCTGCGCTGCGATCTGCTGCTGCCGGTGGTCGACAAGTCGCCGATGCCGTCTCTCGGCGATTTCGACGCCGAGCGCGCGTAACCGACAAATCACCGGGTCGTCAAACCCGGCTAACAGTGCGGCGTTAGGTTGCCTCTGAGTTTTATTTTCAAGGAGGCAATGATGAAAAATCTGGGGAAAATTATTGTGCCGACGGATTTGTCGGAGCACTCGCGCGGGGCGCTCCTGTACGGTTGCGCCCTGGCGGCCGACGAGAAGGCGGCGCTGCTGGTGCTGCACGTCACCAACGGCATCAACCCGTGGGAATATCAGACCGATGAGCTGGGGCTGTCGGCGATCGGCGCACAACCCTGGCCGCTCGATCGCGTTCTCGCCGAGGCCCATCTCGACTTGAACCGCTTTCTCGAGCCGAGCCTGGCGAGCCTGAAGAAGGCCGCGGCCGTCGCCAAACGGGTCGCGCTTGGTCCGGTGGCGCAGAAAATCGCCGACGTCGCCGAAGAAGAAAAAGCCGACCTGGTGATCATGTCGCCGCGCCGCCGCCGCGGGCTGCGCCATCTTTTCTTCGGCTCGATCACCGACCGGGTGACGCGCTTGAGCCCGTGCCCGGTGCTTTCGATCACACCGCCGCAGCCCTCGACGCGGTGGCGCGGCAAATGGATGCCGCTCGATTTCGTCTGGCCGAAGGAGCGCCCGGCCAACATCTGAGCGGCGCCGGCTTCGTTTGTCGGCTGTTCGCAATCGCGGAGAGGAAAACCCGAGATGATTCAAATCCGAACTTCACCGCCGGAAAAGAGTTCTCCGGCCAGAGCCGCGCGCGACGGCGCCATGCCCGAGCTTGCCCGGCTGGTGCATGAAATGGCGAATTATCTGACGGTGATGAATCTCTGCTGCTTCAGAGTCCGCGAAACCGCGGCAGCGCAGGCGGCGCCCGCTGCCGTCGGAGAAATCGAAAAGATGGAAGCCGCAGTTGCGTCCATCGCTGCGCTGCTCGCCGAGCTCGCCGGCGCTGCGACGGCCAAGCCGCGCAAAGCGGAGCGTCCCCGCGCCGCCGGCAAAGTCTATCCGCTCTTCAAGCCGATCGCGCGCCGCTGACACTGCGCTCCTATCCACCGGCAAGACGCCGCTCGCAGCGCCAAAAAAAAGGGAGCCGCAAGGCTCCCCTTTTTTTGCGCGTAATCCCGGGTCTCAGAACTGATATCTGAAGTTAAGCATGCCGTCGACCCAATCGCCGCCGATGCCCGGACGGCAGCCGCCCGACGCGATCTTGCCCGAGCTGCAGATGCCCAGATTGTGCGCCGCGGCGTTGCGGTTGGCGACCAGATTGGCGGCATCGTACCACAGCAAGCTGGCGCCGACGCTCATGCGCGGCGCGACAAAATAGTAGAGATCCCACTCGCGCAGGAGAATCCGGTTGCGGTGAAACTGTCCGCTGTTGATGCTGGCGCAGCGCGCCCCGCTGAGGCAGGAAACATCGGTGCGCTCGAAGTGCGTGCCGAAAAGCACCGAGCCCGGCGCGCTCGCCGATCCGGTGAAAAATCCCTTCGGGCTCCAGAGAAACAGATCGTGGCCGATCAAAAACATATTGCCCTGCTTTTTGCCGTCCGTGCCGCCGCGATCTTCGTAGCGCTGAAAGCCGCCGGCCACGCGCAGCGTGTACGGTCCCACTTCCCAGGTGAGTCCCGGCATCAGGAGCGTCGCCAGGCCGTCGCCGATGCCGGAGCCGGTGTCGAACAGACTCTGGCGCCCGCCGTTGCCCAGGTCCTGGATGCGCAGCCGCCCGCAGGCGTTGGACAGCGCACGGTTGTCGTTGTTGCAGAACCAGCTGCCCATCTCGAACTTCAGCCCCGAGATCCATTTATTCTTGAGCTGGGAAAACGGCTCGATGCCGAGATAGGCGACGAAGTCCTTCTTGTCGGTGAAACTCTGAAGACCGTCGTCGCCTTCGCCGACGCTGGCCATCGCCAGCTCGAAACGGTTGATGCGGCCGGGAATGCCGATCCCGTCGAGCGGCCGGTTGTCCCAGTTGAGCACGATGCCCTGGCCCGCGCGGCCGTCGTCAAAGCCGACGTTACGCGACAAAAGATCGTATTCCGCCTGGGTGCCGACCGCGCTCGAGCCCTGACGCGCGGTGCCGATGGCCGTGGAAACATCCATGCCGAGCTGCACCGTGGGCAGCCAGGGATGCATATTTTCCAGGTGGACGTTGAGCGCGCCGCGGTGAAGAATGCTTCCCACCGTGGTGCCGAGCGCGTCCTTGGCATTGCCGGTGCCGAAGCCGTCGAGATCGAGAATCACTTCGAGCTCCCACAGGCAATTATCGATGCAGTAATTCATGTAGGGGCGAAAGCGCCGCGCGAACACGTCGCCCTGGCTGCGCCCCACCTGATCGCGGCCGCTCTCGAACAGCACGCGAAAATGCGATTCGATGCCGGCGCGCAGCGACCAGGACTTGTCCGCGGACTCGATCATCAGGCCGTTGCCGGGGCGGTAAGTGAAAGTCGGCAGCGCGGCGGCGGCCGCGGTGGCCTCCTTTTTCATTTCGACCTGCTGTTCTTTGAGCGCCTCGAGCTCGGCTTCCATCGCCTGGATTCGGCCGTCCAGATCCTCGCCGTGGACCGGAGCCGCCGACCCAAGGCCGATCGCGAGCATCAAACCCGCGGTCACGAAACGGATAAACTGGCGAGTCATTCAATTCCCTCCCGATTTTTTTTTCGCACGGAAGGGCACGATAGGTCGGCAAAATTACCGCGCGATTACGGCTGGATAAAATTTTCCGATCCGCCTATTAAAGATTTTTTCGTTCGGCCGGCGGCGCCCGCGCGTTTTGCATTCGCGCGAAAAACTCGCTAGCACTTGAAGCAGGCGCGGCGTTTTTGGAATCAAGCGCGCGGGAGAATTCATAGAGATTTAATCGTTCCGTAACCAAGCTGCGTTTTCCTGCGCTCGTTCTGTGATATCTAGGATGGTCTGATGGCGGATCATTTTGCGGTGCTCGACGTCGGCAGCAACGCGATACGCTGGCAAGTCGCCGCGGTCGATCATCCCAAGCACTACCGTGTCGTTGTCCAGGAGCGCCGGCCGGTGCGTCTCGGCCGCGAGGTATTTCACACCGGCCGCCTGAGTCCGAAATCGGCGGAGGCCGCGCTCAAGGCGATCGGCGATTTTCGCGCCGCCGCCGATCGCTATCGCGCCCGCGCCGTGCGCGCCGTGGGCACCAGCGCCTTGCGCGAAGCCTCCGACCGGCGAAGTTTTCTCAAGCGCGCCCACGCGCTCCGCGTGCCGCTGGAGGTTTTGCCCGAGGAAGAAGAGGCCCGGCTCATCAGCCTGGGCATCATGAGCGGCTTGCATTTTCACCTGCCGCTCGGCTTGTTTCTCGACATCGGCGGCGGCAGCGTGGAGATGACCGTCGCCGACCCGACCAATACTTTTTGTCTCTTCAGCCTGCCCCTCGGCGCGGTGCGCCTGACCGAAGAATATCTGACCAGCGATCCGCCCCAGCACAAACAGGTCAAGGTGCTGCGCGAGCGCGTGCGCGAGCAGCTGAAAAACGTCGCCCGGCGCGTCCAGAAAGAAAAATTCACCATGGCTTTCGGCAGCGGCGGCACCATCACCGCCCTCGCCGATACCGAGACGCGCGCCGCCGGCGACGGCAAGGCGGGCTCGCTGACGGTGCTCCGGCGCCAGCGCCTGAAAGCGCTGCTCGATTTATTGATGAGCCGCACCGCGGCGGAGCGCGCCGACATGATCAGCGGCGATCCCAAGCGCGCCGACATCATCGTCGCCGGCGGCCTGGTGCTGCACGAGATCATGTCGGAAGTCGGACTCGATTATATCTTCGTGTCCGAGCGCGGCCTGCGCGACGGGCTGATGGTCGACCTGCTGCAGCGCCAATACGCCGGCTCCGGCGCCTGGCATCCCGACGCCGAGCGCTCCGAGTCCCTCGAGCAGGTCTGCCAGAAATATTCCGACGACACCGCCCACTCCCGGCACGTGAGCCAGCTCGCGCTCAGCCTGTTTTATCAATTGCAGAAATTGCACAAGCTGCCGGAGAAATACGCCGGCATCGTCCACGCCGCGGCGATGCTCCACGACATCGGCCTGTTCATCGCCGGCCCCAAGCACCACAAGCATTCCTATTACTTGATCAAAAGCTCGGGCATGAAATCGTTCAACAAGCTCGACCTCGAGCTGGTCGCCAACATCGCGCGCTACCACCGCAAGGCGCATCCGAGCCAGAAGCATCTCGGTTTCAGCCAGCTCGGCCCGGCGCATCAGGACGTGGTGCGCAAGCTGAGCGCGCTGGTGCGGGTCGCCGACGCGCTCGATTTTCGCCGCGAACAGCGGGTCGAGTCGGTCAGTTGCGCGCTCGGCTCCAAGCGCCTGACGATTGCGCTGGCGGCGGCCGACAGCGTCAAGGACGAAATCACCTGGGCGCTGAAAAAAGGCAAGCTCGTCCAGGAAGTCTTTGGCACCGATCTCGCGATTGAGAAGGCCAGTTCCCATCGCAGCCGATCTTGAGCAGGAGGTTTCGTTATGCGACGCGGACATATCGACCGGAATATTCTTTTTCTCTGCGAGGACAACGCGCGCTTCAGCCAGATCGCCGAGGCCGCGGCCAAACACCTGGCACCGCCGCGCACGCGCATCTTCAGCGCCGGCGTGAAGCCCAGCGCGATTCCGCCGCGCGTGGTGCAGGCGATGCAGGAGCTGGGCATCAGCATGAGCGGCCAGACCAGCAAGGGCCTGTCCGATGTGCCGATCCAGGACATCGATCTGGTGGTAAGCTTCGGCGACGCGCACAAAAAGGCCGAGCTGCCGGGCCGCGCCAGGGTCGAGAGCTGGCCGCTGCCCGCCGCCAGCTCGTCGGATCCTGAAAGCGCCGCCGAGCTGCGCCGGGAGCGCGACGAAATCGACAAGCGGGTTTTCGCGCTGTTCCTCGATCACTGGCGCAACAACGCGTGAGCCGGCCGGCGCGGGCGCGCGATGAATCTCTATCTGATGCGCCACGGCATTGCCGTGGCGCCCGACGACCCCTCGATCTCCAGCGACGCCGAGCGCCCGCTCACGAGCAAAGGCTCCCGGCGCATGCGCAAAGCGGCCCGCGGATTGCGCGCTCTGGCCATTCCTTTTGATTGCATTCTGACGAGCCCCCTCACCCGCGCGCGCCAGACCGCGGAGATCGTGGCAAGCGCCCTCGGCCTCGAGGCCTCCCTCGAAGAAATCTCCGGGCTCGCCCCCGAAAGCAACGTCGAGCATTTGATGTTCGGCCTGACCCGCTACCAGGAGCGCAAACATGTCCTGCTGGTCGGCCATGAGCCGCTGCTGTCCGGCGCCGCCGCGCATCTGCTCGGCGGACGGAAATCCGCCGGCGTTCATATCGAGTTCAAAAAGGGCGGGCTCTGCCGCATTGAAATCGACGCGCTGCCCGTGGGCGCGCCCGGCGCGCTGCGCTGGCTCCTGACGCCCAAGCAGCTGCGCCTGCTCGGCTGAACGAAAGAAGGCGAGCCCTCGTGAACGCGCTTCCCGCTCAATCCCCCGACGCCGCCGCGCACAGCAGGATCGAGAAGTCGGCGCGCAAGCGGCTCGAGCGCTTCGTCACGCTCTACGCCAGAGCGCTGGTCAGCGACGATCCTGAAATCGTCCATGACCTGCGGGTGGCGAGCCGCCGCCTGCAGCAACTCTTGCGGCTTTTGCCCGAGGACAAAGCGGGCGATCGAAAAATCTTCAAAATGCTGCGCCGGGCGCGCCGCGCCTTCGGCCCGTGCCGCAATCTAGACGCGGTCATTCAATTGATTGAAGCCCGGCGCGAAGCCACCACCGCGGTCGCGATGCGCCACGCCTGGGAAGCGGCGCGCGTCTGGCTTGTGGACAAACGCGCCCGCGAGCTCGAACGGGCGCGCGCCGAGCTCAGCCGCCGCGATCTGCTCGGCTTCATCGAGCGCGCCCGGGCGAGAATCGCAGCGATCGAGTGGGAGCCGGAGAAAATCGCGGCGATCCACCAGCGCGCCACAGAAACGCTCGCCGAATGGCAGCGCGCCTTCGAGGCCGCCAAGGCTTCGCCGCGGGGCGAATCGCTGCACGCCTTTCGCATCGCCGGCAAGCGCCTGCGCTACCAGACCGAATCCCTGAGCGAGCTGGGCGATGCCTCGATCAAAAAACTCGCGCACGGGCTGAAAATGCTGCAGGACGATCTCGGCCGCTGGCGCGACCGCGCGTTGCTGCGCCGCTACGTCGCGGAGTTTATCGGCCGCGCCGATTTTCTCGCCGAGGAGCCCGGCATGGGCCGCGCGCTTTTGCTCGAAATGGAACGCGACAAACAGCAGGACCAGGCGGCCCTTGACGAGATCATCGCCAAAGCGGAAAAGCTCGCGGCCAGGTGGACCGAATTGGGCGAGACGCCCGAGGAGCCCGCCCAGGAGCCGTAGCCGGTGCGCGCGATCAGAGTGTTAACGGCCGCCCGAGAAAGTTCATTTGCGAACTCCCGCGCGAAACCACCGTGAAGATGTTAGAAAAACTGGGCGTCCTTTCGTTCGATGCAAGCTAACCGCCGCGCTCGCGCGCACAGTGAAGGATTTCCACACGCGGCGGTCACTGTGGCATGGCTTGACAGCAAGATTAAAGACCTGACCCCGGAATTCTGTTGGCTAATTAACGCCGTTCGATTGTGGCGTTTCAACGCATGAGATCGGCGAAAGAGCGTTGATCGGCGGATTGCCTAGGTGCGACGGCCGGATCGACTGGAATCCCTTCGCCAAAAATTTTTCTTGTAATGTGCCCGTTTTTTTACTCTTCTGGGCCGACAGGAGGTGTTATGGATATCTTTCTATTTTCGGCCTTTCTTCACAGTTCGGAACCTAAAATTCCGGCATGCGACGAAACACCGCACCCCGTTCACGAGCCCTATCAACCGATCGATGAACGGATGCGTCAAGACGACGTGGCAACCTCGCGAGGCGCGAGCGAAGCAAGATTCATCATTCAGGGCGAAGGATTGATCACCACGCCTTGGGTGAAATAGCTTCACTCCACAATCTCCTCACAGGGAGGGGTCATGCCTTTGGAGCCAATGGGGCCATTGGAGCCAATGGGGCCAGGTCTTTAATCTTGACAATCGGACGCCCGTTTTCTATGGTTCTCCATCATGGCCCGCCCGCTGCGGATCGAATACGACGGCGCACTCTATCACGTCACTTCCCGGGGCAATGAGCAGAGGCCGATCTTCAAAGACGACACCGACCGTAACTTTTTCCTCGGCACGCTGGCTCACGTCAATCA